>Ga0209456_10001296_pt1 | contig 12270 bp, 13 predicted proteins | sample COG_11_FD_184755 | JGI IMG/M metagenome (GOLD analysis project Ga0209456, IMG submission 184755) | Pelagic marine sediment microbial communities from the LTER site Helgoland, North Sea, for post-phytoplankton bloom and carbon turnover... | ecosystem: Environmental > Aquatic > Marine > Neritic...
TGTCGGTGTCGGTGTCGGTGCCGAAGGCGGACCCCCGAACGCGGACTAGTCCGATTCCGTCCCTGGAAACACTTCTATCCTAATCAAGAATTCTTCCCCAAAGCAGACGCCCGGAAATCCTTGGTCGCATTTTCATTTTCAACATCCTCCTCTCTATACTTAGAGATTAGGTGTTGCATCGACCGATTGAAATCACAACCCTAAGCAGCCACTGGGAACCAAAATATCAAGAGCCGCTTCGTGCCGATACTGTTGAAAAACTCGATAAAAATGGAGGACTGTTTTTCTGCAATAAACCAAACCATCATGAACTTCTCGTAGCAGCTAGTATGTAAGCTCAGCAGTAGTTCTGTTGGAAGAGATCGGTGGCTTTGGCTCTCTCCCCGTATATTAAAATTTAGAAATCGTTAGGGTGTAAATAAATTTGCCGTCTGGAAAAATTTGGAGTTTTTCAACAGTATCTGCCCTTAGGAGTCATTCAGGGAAAGGGGGAGACAGCGTGCTCGATACCCGTGTGTACTGCTGTCCAATACCATAGGATTTTAAGAAAAGAGTCGTTTATTCTTTATTAAACTTTAGCTAACCCTGGATTGATCGAGATTGATCATTCCAGGGTCAGTGTGTATAGATGGATTACAACTTATCGACGTCGATGGCAATAGTAATTGCCCCAATTTCTCGGCCTTTATCGTTAGCAATCGAGGCACTAGTCTGAGAAATATTCTTACCGCCATCTTCCTCGACATCGTCGATAAAGCGCTCGAAAGGACCCATACGGTATGTCTTCAGCCACTTCCCTTCGTCTCCCTGCATGTAATCACCTGTAGGATCAGTTTGACCGACGTTAAGTCCCTTATTATCCATTACAAATATTTCCACTATAACGCCGTTCGAAGCTGCACGTACACCACGTAAAAAACTCGACAAGTGATTATTCAGTTTGCTGTTCATTAATTCGCCACCACCAGCATCCTTCTCCCCACGCCATCTAAAGTCCAGGTTGGCGATATTTGTGGAGGTAAGGCCATAATGATTTAAATTTTGCTGACTCACCGCGGAAACAATTTCTGGCGCTTTCAACCAGCCGCTAATATTAGCATCAAAGTATTTATTGATCTTGGCTTCATGCCCTGCAGCCATGGCGCTGCTGACACCAAGAGTCAAACCGATTAGTGCTACGCGTAATATCAGACGTTTCATAATATCCCCCTAATTAGGTTATTTTGGCATTGAATTATTGTATCCGGTGTTCTGGTATACTGCATTTTGTATACCATACTCTAGGAATTTTGTCACGAGTTTGATCAGGAGCGGTCTGTACGTCGTTATCCCATATGGAACCACTTGACCGATTTTCTAAGAGACACTTTTCTACCAGTTGTTTCTCCAGTTTATCCTGCTAGTTTCAAGTTTAGATATTAGACTAAAAGTTTGTTCTAACTAGCTACAATCTGAAGGTCCGTTCAGTGCCGATTGCTGTCTTCTTGAAGGCTTAAACGAACGGCAGCTTTTGGCCGAACTCAGAAGCCCAGGTAGCCCATTTCAGCGTCTGCTATTGGAGGCAGAGCTCTTGCTATCCAGTCTCTAGATTTAATTCCTGACTTACGAAATTTACCGCAAAAGATATACGGTTTACCGACCGAATAGCGACAATCCCTCAACCCCCTTGCCGTTACCACCAATCTTGACCTGATGGAGTAGAAGGCATATTTTAAACCTCGCTCGCTGAGCTAGCTTGCACATCCGGGCTGACTAAGTGCCATCTCGAATCGGTCCCGCCAATTTATTTATAAAATGGAGATAAGATCATGAATAAAAAGATTAGTGTTGTGGCATTTGCCATAACAACATTATTTACTTCTTTCTTAACGCACGCCGATGATAGGCCAATGGGTTTTTTCGTCACTAGTGTTGGTATGGGAAATGGTGGTGATTTGGGTGGCCTGAAAGGTGCTGATGCGCACTGCAAAAAACTGGCTTCAGCGGTGGGTGCAGGCAATCGCGACTGGAAGGCTTACTTGAGCACCGAGGAACCGAACAAACGTGGCGTCTTCGCCAGAAACCGCATTGGCAATGGCCCCTGGTACAATGCGCGTGGCATTTTGATCGCTACCAACCCGACCGACCTACATCTTTACAATAAAACCATCACGCTCGAGACAGCGCTCGACGAGGCCGGAAATCGCATTAAGGGCCGTTATGATAAACCCAATGAGCACGACATCCTGACTGGGTCTCAGGACGATGGCACCCCTTACTTTCCGGATGATAAGGATCACACTTGCAACAACTGGACTAGCAGCAGCGAAGGCAGTGCGCAGGTAGGTCATCATGATCGTCATGGGGGTGGCAATCCTTCATGGAGCTCCGCCCATGCTTCTCGTGGTTGTAGCCAGGAGGCGCTGACGAAAACCGGCGGTGCTGGAAAGTTCTATTGCTTTGCGGCTGACTAAGTAATCAACCTGATAATTGGGAGTCCGCCGCCTGGCGGGTTGAAATTGATTGCATGTTACAGGGTGACGCCTTTTGTAGGGACGGACGACTACTGCTGTTGTTTAGCCTCTTTCTTTGTTTGGCAGTGACACCAATGAGTCCTTCGCAGGCTGATCAAGCGGCCGCCTCCTTACAGGCTAAATTTTTGAATGCAGCCGTGGAGAATGATTCGGTTACTGTTCAAGAGTTGCTGGCACAGGGGGTTGATATCGAATCTCGTGATGCTAATGGTCGCAGCGCATTGTTACTCGCCACCCATCACAATGCCATCGATGTTGCACGCATTTTGATCGACACGGGTGCCAATGTGAACGCGATGGATAATATTACCGATTCGCCTTATCTCTACGCAGGTGCCGAAGGCCGGCTTGAAATCCTGCGAATGGCGCTCGCCCATGGTGCGGATCTCTCCAGTGTCAATCGATATGGCGGTACCGCTTTGATCCCAGCAGCCCACCACGGTCACATTGAAACTGTACAGGAGCTGCTCAAAACCGAAATAGACATTGATCATATCAACTATCTGGGTTGGACCGCCCTACTGGAGGCCATCATTCTTGGCGATGGCGGGCCGACTTATGTCGAGATTATACGACTGCTGATCGAGGCTGGGGCCGATATAAATATAGCTGATGGAGACAATGTTACTCCGTTGGCCCATGCAACAACCCGTAACTATACGGAGATTGCCGATATGTTGCGTACAGCGAGTGAAAACAAACAAGACTAAATGATCAAAAAGGGTACATTTATTTTACAGATACCAGTGTCCGTTTCTGGCCGTTTCGAGAAGCCCAGGTTGCGATTACGAGCGTCTCCTTACGAGAAAGCTGCCGCTGGAATCAACTACGCCAGCCGCCAAGTCCGACCCATAACAGAAGCTCAAAAAAACCGATCAAGCTTGTGTGTCTAGCGCAAAAATGCTTATCTAATCACAATAAACAACGAACCCCCATTGCGATTGACGCGAAGCAGCACGGAGGTCGAGCTTAGCTCCAATGCAGCTTGCAACGATTTGGTGTCATATACCTTGCGTTTGTTGGCACCCACAATCACATCACCTGCGCGTAATCCATTGTAGGCGGCTGCCGTGTTAGGAGCTACGTCAACGACTAACACCCCGTCGCCATCTGGGTTGTTCTCGACTTGCAGCCCCTGCAAAAGTGGAGTGAGCTCATCTACTTGCGCCTGTCGGGATTTAGCCTCGCCGACCTTGACCGTCAGCTGCAATGAGTCGCCGTTGCGCAATATTGTAAGCCGTACCTTGTCGCCGACTTCCTTGATACCAATTCGGCTGCGCAGTTGGGCTGTCGAGCTGGTAGTTTTGCCGTCAGCCTCGATGATGATATCACCTGATTTGATTCCCGCGTCAGCGGCTGGCGAGCCTTCGACAACATTAGTCACCAATACCCCGAACTGTCCTTTAGCCAGATCAAAGGCGTCCCGCAGGTCAGGGGTTATGTCCTGGATTCCGATACCGATTTGTCCGCGTCTAACCCCGCCATACTCGATTATTTGCTGCATGCTTGCATTTGCCATGTTGACCGGTATCGCAAACCCGATACCAACGTTACCCCCGGCGGGCGAGATAATTGCGGTATTAATACCCACCAGCTCACCTTTCAGATTGACGAGGGCACCACCGGAATTGCCCGGATTGATCGACGCATCGGTTTGAATAAAATTTTCATATCCTTCGATGCCCAGGCCGCTACGCCCGAGCGCGCTAACAACGCCGGTGGTTACGGTCTGCCCCAATCCGAAAGGATTGCCGATGGCGACGACGAAATCACCGACTTCCAGCAGGTTCGAATCGGCAAAGCTGACCTCGGTCAAATCATCGGCATCGATCTCGAGTATTGCGATGTCAAGTTCGGGGTCGGTTCCAACTATCCTGGCCTCATAATTGCGACCATCGACCAAAGATACGTTCACTTCATCGGCGTTTCTGACAACGTGATAATTTGTCATCACGATGCCATCGCCGGCATCGACAATCACCCCGGACCCTGCACTTTGCTGCCGCTTGCTCGGCACTTTCTGTTCCGGTTGTTGATCCGGAATATTGAAAAATTTGCGGAAGAAAGGATCATTCAATAACGGGTTGTAGCTGGACTCGCGGGTAGAGTAGGTCGAGATATTGACAACGGCAGGATTGACCTGCTTTAGCATTGGCGCCAACGAAGGGTAAGGTCTACCCTGAGTGTCCGTGCCTGGAAGGACTGCCTGGGCAACCTGCCCGGTCAGTGTGAGCAGTAACAATAAAAATAATGGAAATCTTTGAGTTTTCGTCATCACTGTTTCCTTTATTTTCAGCAGTACCGGAGGGCTGGCCTTACCCCGACCAGCCCTTTTCTCATATATTATTTACGAATTAATTGATATGCGTTTGACTTCCTGGGTTGCAGTTTCGCGACGGGGAATCTCTAGTCTTAAAACGCCTTTATCAAGGTTTGCCTTGATTTCATCCCCGATGGCGTCATCGGGCAGTGCCAGGGTCCGTTGAAAAGATCCATAGTTGCGTTCGACACGATAATAGTGCTTATCTTTATCTTCACTACGCTCCTCCTTTTCCCCCTTGATGGTCAATACATCATCCTTTACCTCGAGCGAGAGATCAGATTCGGTCAGGCCGGGTACTTCAAGGTTGATTTCGTAACAGTTGGAATCACCCGATACATCAATCTGTGGTCGATAGATATTTGACAGGGATATGCCAGGCATGGCTCTCGGTTGCAGCTTTGAATCCAGCGACGACATGCCGAACGACTTGAATGCATCTTCGAACCAACGATCCATATCGCGGTGCAGGCTCATCAGGGAACCTCGACCCGCCAGCGGCAAGTTTTCAGCCTCGCTGCGGCTTACCGGGATCTGGCCTCCCTTGCCAGTGTCATTTTCCTCGTGTTTGAACCAGTTCCAGGGTTTAAGCTTCTCTATGTTCATATTCATCTCCTAAATAGCCAGGTTAATGAGCGTCGTTCAGTCAGAACGACGGATAACGTGTTTGATTTAGGGTTAAGTTTGCGGCTTTCAAGTCCGGGGATTTGACCTAGATCAATTTCAAACGATGTATCGATCAATTCCTTTATGTATTTCACCTGGAGTGGCGAAAATTACGAGTGAAAATAGCTATTATCCAAAATCTATTTGACCGCTATACAGGTGCAGGTTGCGCGGTTTGCTACCTTGTGCGATACGCTGCCAAGAAACAGGCCCTTTAAATCGTTCAACCCACGCGAACCCATAATCACGCAGTCAACGTTTTCCTTGTCGATACATTTCAAAATTCTATCAGCCGGATCACCAACCTCAAGAAGGGTATCGACATTTTCCAGACCATTTCGCTGTGCACGTCCCTTTGCTCCGTCAACAATATGGTGGCCTATCTGGATCAGTAACCGCGGTGATACTGCTGAATCCTGGAAAGTGGAATCCGTAGCCACTGAGATCCTGTAATCGAACGTTCTCAGGCGATCTATTTCCGTGTTGACATGCGGTGCCAGCCCCTCAATTTCGGCAAATCGCCGCAGAGTGTCGATATTTTCAGAACGATGAGGTACGTGCAATATGACAAGCTCGGCATCGTATTTTTTTGCCATATCAATTGCGAGATCGAGCGCCTTGTAGGCATGATCTGAACCGTCGGTGGGACATAGTATTTTACTAAACATTTCAGGCCTCCTTTCATCGCTAATCAGATATCGAACAATATATCCGGATATCAATTTGGCGTATTGATACAGCTCAACTGGGATTAAATTGGTCGCCAATGCGCGCATCTGGCCGTTCTCGAAAGCCCGGGTCTCACTTTTCAATACCTCCTTTACTGTCGCCTTGATTTACGTCGAAAACCCTCATCCAGAATCCGTATAAGGCAAAAGTTTTACCAAAACAGGTGTCTTTCTGTTGACCTGTATCAGGTAGCAAAAACTGGCTTGAAGCGATAATTAAAAATATGTATTGATGTTAATTGATTATCTCATTCAGGTTTGGATATTCATCGAAAATACATTTAACTCGCAACACAACGGCAATTTTATGGAACAGTCACTGCAAATCACGTTTCGCGATATTCCCCGTTCCGAGGCACTCGAGGCGGTTATCCGCGAAAAAGCCGAGAAGCTGGATCAGTTTTACGAAAAGATCATGGCCTGCCGCATCATAGTCGAGCGGCCGCACGGTCATCACCATAAGGGCCAGCTATACCACGTCAGGATCGATTTAACCGTGCCTCGCGGCGAGTTGGTCATCAAGCGGGACCCGAAGGACAATCACGCGCATGAAGACCCCTACGTGGCGGTCCGCGATGCCTTTAAAGCCGCCCGCCGAAAATTACAGGACTATGCCCGCAAGCAGCGAGGCAAGGTCAAAACCCACGAGATGCCGCCTCATGGAAGCGTTAGTAAAATCGTCCCGATGCAGGATTTCGGTCGCATCCTGAGTTCCGACGGCAGGGAGATTTACTTTCATCGCAACAGCGTCGTCGACGGGGATTTCGATCTGCTCGAGGAGGGCGACCAGGTCTGGTATGCCGAAGAGTCCGGTATAGAAGGCCCGCAGGCGAGCACTGTGCATATCGTGGGTAAACATCACCTGGTCGATTGATCGGTGAGGGCCCGCGATTGCCTGAATACAGGTGTCAGAGAGCATTTGTATCTAACTATCAGGGAAAATTGCTCTCTGACTCCTATTTCTCTAAGCTTAACTACCAGTCGTTTGTGAGATAACGCATCCATGGCAAGCAAGCAAAAACTCACCCGGGTCGTCATCATGGGCGCAGCAGGGCGCGATTTTCACAACTTCAACATGGTCTATCGCGACGACCCCTCCAGCCGCGTAATTGCCTTTACCGCAAACCAGATTCCGGATATCGCCGGACGTCGCTATCCGCCTTCGCTTGCCGGCACCAGCTACCCCGATGGCATCCCCATCGTCGACGAAATAAACCTGGACACCCTGTGCCGCGAAGAAAACATCGATCAGGTGGTGTTTGCCTACAGCGATGTCAGTCACGCCCAGGTAATGCACCGGGCCTCACTGGCACTTGCGACCGGGGCCGATTTCCTGTTACTGGGCCCCGCGCGCACCATGTTGGCGGCAGCCGTACCGGTAATCGCGATTTGCGCGGTCAGAACCGGCTGCGGCAAATCGCAGACCACGCGCTGGCTGGCAAAGCTTTTGAAGCAAAAAGGTTTACAGGTTGCGGTGATTCGTCACCCGATGCCTTACGGCGACCTGGAAAAACAGTCCGTACAGCGCTTTGCGGCACGCGCGGACCTCGACGCCGCCGATTGCACCATCGAGGAACGCGAAGAATACGAACCACATCTGGCGGAGGGTACGATCGTCTACGCGGGTGTCGACTATGCCGAGATCGTCGCACAGGCCGAACAGGAAGCCGACATTATCCTGTGGGACGGTGGCAATAACGACTATTCGTTCATTCGCCCCGACTTGCACATCGTTCTGGCCGATCCGCTGCGACCCGGCAACGAGACCAGCCATTACCCCGGCGAAGCGGTGCTGCGCATGGCCGACGTGGTGGTGCTTGCGAAAGTGAATTCGGCCGCGGATGCCGACATCCAGAGCGTGACCGAAAACGTCCGCAGGATTAATCCGCAGGCCGTGATTGTACGTGGCGCTTCACCCGTCAAACTGGACGATCCGACAGCGGTGCGCGGCAAGCGCGTGCTGGTGGTGGAAGACGGCCCGACCGTTACCCATGGCGGCATGTCTTACGGTGCCGGTTATGTTGCCGCCACCCAGGCACAGGCGGCAGAAATTGTCGATCCACGCGTTGCAGCGCATAACGAGATCGCCCCGATTTACGCGCAGTACCCGCATATCGGTAGCGTGCTACCCGCCCTGGGATACCACCCCGCGCAACTCGAGGCGTTACGCGCAACCATCAATTCAGTCGACGCCGACGTCGTGGTCGCGGCAACGCCCTGCGACATCGGTGCGCTGATCGACATCAATAAACCGGTCGTGCGTGCGCGTTACGAATTTGCCGAGGCTGGCGAACCAGGGCTAGGCAGCCTGATCGAAAACTTCCTGCGAGAAAAGAAACCGGGCCACTAGTCCCACCACAGCGTAGCGTCTGCCTCGCGGGTGATCACGGTGCCGGCCTTGCCGGTTAAAATTGCCTGCGCATCCTTAAGTCGCCCAATCCCTGCAAGTCCGCCGCTTTGTTCGACAAATTCACAGGCCGCCGCTACTTTTGGCGCCATCGAACCCGGCGCAAATGAATATTGACGGATTGCCTGAGCGGAGATACGCCGCATGGCAGCCGCGTCGCTCTCGCCCCAATCTTTATAAATGGCCTCGACATCGGTCAGCATAATAAAGGCGTCCGCCCCGAGTTCACGGGCAAGCAGCGAACTGGCCGAATCCTTGTCGATCACCGCTTCAACGCCAACCAGGTGACCGTCGTCTCGACGTACCACGGGAATACCGCCGCCGCCCGCGCAGATGACAATCACCCGCTTTTCAACTAGAAACCTGATAACACTCAGTTCGAGAATGCATAGCGGATGCGGTGATGGCACCACGCGTCGGAATGCCTTGCCATCGGGCGCAATCGTCCAGCCGCGTGCTGCAGCGACTCGCTGGGCCTCTGACTCGCTGTAAACAGGCCCAATGGGTTTGGTGGGATGCTGAAACGCGGGATCATGCGGATCGACCTCGGTCTGGGTCAACAGGGTTGCACAGCGATGACTTTCGGGCAGCAGGTTGACCAGTTCCTGCTCGATCAGGTAGCCGATCATGCCTTCGGTTTCGGCATCCAGAACGTCTAACGGATAATGCGTGTCTTGCTTGTAGGCCAGGTCCTGTAACGCCAGCAATCCAACCTGCGGGCCGTTACCGTGGGTGATGACCAGTTGATGCTCGCGCGCAATCGGCGCCAGGGCCTCGGCTGCAATCTTTATGTTGCGGCGCTGGTTTTCGGCAGTCAGTGCCTGCCCCCGTTGCAGTAAGGCATTACCGCCAAGTGCGAAGACGATGCGCATTCAATCCCCCAACGTCGCTACCAGGACGGCCTTAATCGTGTGCATGCGATTCTCGGCCTGCGCGAACACGATCGACGCCTCGGATTCGAACACGTCTTCGGTAACCTCCATCGCGTCGAGTCCGTATTTCTGATAAATCTTCTCGCCGATTTCAGTCTCGCGATTGTGGAATGCCGGCAGGCAGTGCATGAATTTGACCGCCGGGTTTCCCGTCATCTTCAGCACGTCCCGATTGACCTGGTAGGGTTTTAGCTGCTCGATACGTTGATCCCAGACCGTTTCGGGTTCACCCATCGATACCCAGACATCGGTATAAACATAATCGACACCCTGCAGCGCCGCCGACAGTTCATCGGTTATGTTGAGCTGCCCCCCGGTTTGTTGCGCAATGTTGTGACATCTTGCAATCAATCCGGTGTCCGGATGCAGTGCAGTCGGCGCCGCCATCCGAAAATCCATGCCCATTTTGGCGGCGCCGACCATCAGCGAGTCCCCCATGTTGCCGCGGCCATCGCCCAGGTAACAAAAACTGATCTCGGGCAGGGGTATTTCCGAAAACTCTTGCATGGTCAGCAAATCGGCGAGCACCTGGGTAGGGTGATATTCATTGGTCAGGCCGTTCCAGACCGGCACGCCGTGCCGCCCCAGCTCTTCAACCGTATCCTGTTCGAAACCGCGGTATTCAATGCCGTCGTACATTCGCGCCAGTACCCTGGCCGTGTCCTTCATCGATTCCTTGACGCCGATCTGGCTACCGGACGGCCCCAGATAGGTGACGTTTGCACCCTGATCATAAGCGGCTACTTCGAACGCACAGCGCGTGCGGGTCGACGTCTTTTCGAAAATCAGCGCGATGTTTTTACCGGTTAATTGCGCCTGTTCAGTCCCCGCGTATTTATCAGCTTTTAACCGCGCCGCCAGATCCAGTAAATAGCGGATTTCGTCCGGCTCGAAATCGAGTAATTTCAAAAAGTTTCGTTGTTTAAGATCAGGTGCCATGCGTCGCCTCCTCAAGTCGTGGAACCCGGCGTGTTATCCCGGATACGAAATCATAGCGAGTTGTTGTGAGCGGGTCCGCCAGTTCGTACCCATTAATCGTTTTCTCGCGCGGCCTGATATCGTCCGACAAACGCCTTTGCATAATGATTTGTGCTGCCTCGCTCATGATTGCTGGTCCACCCGCCTGCCTTCACTCAGTGAATACTTTTTTACATATTCCGAGGTCATAGCCGCCAGCAGGGCACTGTAATTGGGCGCGAAGGCCAGTTTATCCCCCACGCGAATCGTCCTGGCTGCAGTACTGACATCGACAACCAGATAATCACTGGAGGCCCCCAGAATATCAACGTCGGGCTCGCATGGCACAATGCCCGCCACATCCACATCCTCACGCCCCAGATTCAACAGTGCCCTCAGTTTTTTGCCACGATCCTGGAATTGTGCCAGGCCGCCGAACGCATCTTCGCTGCGTTCGCCCAGGGGCTGCGATGGTTTGCGATTGATCTCCAGTACTTCGGCATGGATCAAAAAGGCATCCTGGTAGGTATCTGGCCAGGGTTTGCGCTTTGTGGTCTCGCGACCGAGCAAGATTGCCTCGCCGATGCGGGCATGATTAATCCGCGTGATCATCTTGCCCTCAGCGATCAACTCGAGCCCGCTGGAATTGATAGCGGAGATCAATTCGAGTCCAAGACCGAAAGTCTGCTCGACCTCAACCGACAACTCCAGCAGCTGATGCATATTTTCCTCGCTGGGCACGACCCCGCCAAAACACGCGAGATTGGTTCCAAGCCCCTTGATTCGAATACCCGGAAACCCTGACGCGGTCCTCACCAGGGGTACCAGATCATCCGGCCAGACTCCCTCGCGCAGGTCGCCCAGATCAACCATGAGGATCACATCGTGTGTCCGACCGAGACGCAGCGCCGCGTTCGACAGAGCTTCGAGCACGCCGGGTTCCGAATTCAGACTAACATCCGCCGCTTCGACAACTGTATCTACGGTGGACAAGGCTGGAATTCGCAACAACATAAATGATGTATCGATGCCTGCTGCCCGCAGCCGCTGTATATTTTCCAGGCGCGAGTCCGCGATCATGGTGACGCCTCCACGCAGCATGGCTTTGGCCACTTCTGGATGGCCGCAAGTTGCCTTGGTAACGCCGCACACTTCGATGTCATGCGCCTGGCACAGCCCGACGATAGTGCGAGCATTATGCTCGATCTTGTCGAGATCAATCGTTATGCGGGGAGTCGTCATCACGTTGTTCCGAACCTGATTGTCCCGTTGCTGGAATCAGCACCCGAATTGGGTATCGCATAAGTTATGGGTCGTAACATGACATGACTATCTTATAAGCAGGGTAGATAGTTTGATTGACGATCATCAACTCTAGCTAATTCAAAATCGTTTAAATTTGCAGGTATTTTCCAGTGACCGATTAAAGGTAGGAGAAAAATAAGGCGGACCAGAGAAATCGAATGAGCCTTCGAGAGACCTACGAAAAGAAAATGCAGGCACAGCTTCACGAGCTGAAAGCAGAGATTGCCGAACTCAAGGAAAAAGCCGGCCAGACGGAAACCAACCTGCAGCTTGAATATTACACGCTCATCGACGAGCTACACTTGAAACTGGAAACAACCGAGCAGAAATTTGAATTGCTCAAACAGACGAAAGATGAAAAGTGGGAGGAATTTAAAGCCGAGCTTGAGCTTAGCTGGAATTCATTACTGGAGCTGATCAAGGCAATTACCTCGCCCTGACT
>Ga0209456_10001297_pt1 | contig 12267 bp, 8 predicted proteins | sample COG_11_FD_184755 | JGI IMG/M metagenome (GOLD analysis project Ga0209456, IMG submission 184755) | Pelagic marine sediment microbial communities from the LTER site Helgoland, North Sea, for post-phytoplankton bloom and carbon turnover... | ecosystem: Environmental > Aquatic > Marine > Neritic...
CACAGGCCAGTAGCTCAATTGGCAGAGCGGCGGTCTCCAAAACCGCAGGTTGGGGGTTCGATTCCCTCCTGGCCTGCCATTTGAGCCACTTGGCATTTTTTGATCATGATTACAGAGACAGAAGCAAGTGAGAGCGGCGTGCTCGACACTATCAAGTTGCTCCTTGCAGCGGCTGCGTTGATTGGTGGCCTGTACGCTTATTATTACTATGAGCCGGAAATCGCCCAGGCATTACGGGTGCTGATGGTTTTGGCGGGAACGGCCGCTGGCATCGGGATTGCGATGACGAGTACCCAGGGCCACAGGCTCTGGCATTTCGTCCAGGGTTCTCGCGTCGAGATTCGCAAGGTCGTCTGGCCGACGAAGCAGGAGACGACGCAGACGGCGGTCGCCGTATTCGTCTTCACGCTGGTCATGATGTTGTTCTTCTGGGCGCTCGACTCGGGTCTGCTTTGGCTGACCCGGACGTTAGTAGGCTAACCCCTGATACGAATCGAAAGAGTTTTGGAGGAATAACGGCAGTGGCCTTACGCTGGTACATCGTGCACGCCTATTCGAACTTCGAGCATCGCGTAAAAAGTGCGCTCGAGGAGCGTATCGAGCGTATGGGCCTCCAGGACAAGTTTGGAGAGATCCTGGTCCCGACCGAAGAGGTGGTCGAGATGCGTGAAGGGCAGAAGCGCCGCAGTGAGCGGAAGTTCTTCCCTGGCTATGTCCTCGTGCAAATGGAAATGGATGACGAGACCTGGCATCTCGTCAAGGAAGTACCGAAGGTGCTCGGTTTCATTGGCGGATCGAGTGATCGACCGGCGCCGATTTCGGAAAAGGAAGCCGACCACATTTTACAGCGCGTTCAGGAAGGCGTGGACAAACCAAGGCCGAAGGTTCTTTTCGAGCCCGGCGAGGTTGTTCGTGTTACGGACGGGCCATTCAATGACTTCTCCGGAGTCGTTGAGCAGGTCAATTACGACAAGAGCAGGCTTCAGGTAGCTGTTCAGATACTGGGTCGGTCTACGCCGGTAGAACTGGACTTCAGTCAGGTAGAGAAAGGCTAACGAACGAGGAGCTCGCAAGAGCGTTTGAACTCGAGGGGAAAATACAATGGCAAAGAAAGTCGCCAGCTACATAAAATTGCAGGTGCCTGCGGGTCAGGCAAACCCGTCGCCACCGGTTGGTCCGGCGCTGGGTCAGCACGGTGTGAATATCATGGAGTTCTGCAAAGCGTTTAATGCGCAGACCCAGGGTACTGAGCCCGGCCTGCCCATTCCCGTCGTGATTACGGTCTACAGCGACCGTAGCTTCACGTTTATCTCGAAGACCCCGCCCGCGGCGGTTCTGTTGCGTAAAGCAGCCGGAATTCCCAAGGGTTCCGGTACGCCCAACACGGACAAGGTTGGCAAGGTCAATCGTGCGCAGCTGGAAGAGATCGCTACGACCAAGATGCCGGACCTGACCGCTGCCGACATGGACGCCGCTGTCCGCACGGTTGCCGGTACGGCACGGAGCATGGGTATTGATGTTGAGGGGGTGAACTGATGGCGAAGATCAGCAAGAGAAAAAAGGCCGCCCGCGAGAAGGTCGATTCGCTTAAAACGTACGAGATCGACGACGCGCTTGGCCTGGTCAAAGAGCTCGCGTCGGCCAAGTTCCCGGAGAGCATCGACGTCGCAGTAAACCTTGGCGTCGACCCGCGCAAGTCGGACCAGGTGGTCCGCGGCTCAACGGTTTTGCCGAATGGCACCGGCAAGACGGTTCGCGTCGCCGTCTTCGCTCAGGGTGAAAACGCCGACAAGGCAACGGCTGCCGGCGCGGATATTGTTGGCTTTGAGGACCTCGCTGAGAGCATCAAGGGTGGAGATCTCAACTTCGATGTCGTGATCGCTACGCCGGACGCGATGCGCGTTGTTGGTAAGCTGGGCCAGATTCTTGGTCCGCGCGGCCTGATGCCGAATCCCAAGGTGGGCACGGTTACGGCTGACGTCGAAACCGCGGTAAAGAACGCTAAGGCCGGTCAGGTTCGATATCGCACCGACAAGGCCGGCATTATCCATTGCCCGATCGGACGGGCTGACTTCGAAGTGGGCGCGCTCAAAGAGAACCTCGGAGCGTTGTTGACCGATCTGAAGAAAGCCAAGCCGGCAGCGGCAAAGGGAGCATACGTTAAGAAGCTGACCGTCTCATCCACGATGGGACCTGGTGTATCGGTGGACCGAGCATCCGTCGATGCCTAGCAGGAATCGTATCGAGACCGTGTCAGTTGATCGGGCTTTTGTCGACGCATGTAAGGCATTGCCCAAAAAGAATTTGCTCAGGCGCTCTGGGTTCAGTTTTTCAGGAGTGCAGGGGCAGACAGCCGCAAGGACGCGGTGATCGTCGAAGACCGCAGGCGATCAGTTTTACTACTGATCTTAATAGTCGCCTACGTAGATGGTGTTACCCGAGTCAGAAAACAAATGGCTTTGGTTACCCATTCGACAAGGGATGGACATCCCTGAACGGGGGGTGGGATTTTATTCCACCCATTTTGTGTAACCGTAAGCCAGGAGACATTCATGGCACTGAGACTCGAAGACAAGAAAGCTCTTGTCAAAGAGGTGAACGCGGTTGCAGGAGATTCTGTAACAGCCGTAGCGGCTGAATACAGAGGTCTTTCTGTTGCAGAAATGACGGAGTTGCGCAAAGAAGCGCGCACCGCCGGCGTATACCTGCGTGTTGTAAAAAATACGTTGGCACGTCGCGCCGTCGAAGGCACCGAATTTGAGTGTATGCAAGACTCGCTCAAAGGCCCGATTCTGCTCGCGTTCGCAAAAGAAGATCCAGGTGCCGCTGCCAGGGTTATCAAAGATTTCGCCAAGGGGCATAGCGCCCTGCAGGCGGTCTCGCTATCGGCCGGTGGGCAGGTATTGCCAGGGTCTGATCTGAGCAAGTTGGCTGATCTGCCAACCCTTGATCAGGCACGCGCGATGCTGCTTGGTGTGATGGTAGCCCCGATGAGCCAATTGGTGCGCACGCTTGCCGAACCTCCTGCGATGCTGGCACGGACTTTGTCCGCGCGTGGCGACCAGGAAGCGGCGTAATAGTTATTAATTCCCTGACTTGGGAAGATATTTTTTAGAGGAAATAGAGAAATGGCACTGTCAAACGAAGATCTGCTCAAAGAATTGAGCGCAAAACCCATCATGGAAGTCGTTGAGCTCGTCAAGATGCTCGAAGACGAATGGGGCGTATCTGCCGCTGCTCCCGTAGCTGTTGCTGCCGGTCCGGCTGCAGATGCTGGCGAAGCGGCCGAAGAAAAGACCGAATTCGACGTCGTAATGACCAGCTTCGGCGGTAACAAGGTTTCGGTGATCAAGGCTGTACGCACGATCACGGGTCTTGGCCTCAAGGAAGCCAAGGACACAGTCGAAGGTGCACCGTCTACGGTTAAGGAAGCCGTTTCGAAGGACGAAGCAGAAGAAGTCAAGAAGCAGCTCGAAGAAGCCGGCGCAAGCGTAGAGCTGAAATAAACAGTTCACGCATGTCGTCGCATCTTGAGATGCAAAACCTGACGGGTCACACGTCGGGTGAGCAGCTGGCCGTCATGCGGCCAGCTGCTTGCTCGCGCCCGTAATTTAGAATTAGGCTAACGAGGGTTTCTCGAATGGCGTACTCATTCACTGAGAAAAAGCGTATCCGCAAGAACTTTGGCAAGCGTCCGACGATTCTGGACGTACCTTACCTGTTGTCGATCCAGGTCGACTCCTACAACAAGTTCCTGCAGACGGACAAGACGATCGAAGACCGTAACGATAAAGGTCTCCATGCAGCCTTTCAGTCGGTATTCCCGATTGTCAGTTACTCGGGCAACGCGGCTCTCGAGTACGTGAGCTATCGTCTGGGCACGCCGGTATTTGACGTCAAAGAGTGTCAGATGCGTGGCCTGACGTACGCGGCGCCGATTCGTGTGCTGGTCCGCCTGGTCATCTACGACAAGGAGGCCAGTGGCACTCCGAAGCCCGTCAAGGACATCCGCGAGCAGGAGGTCTATCTCGGTGAGATGCCGCTGATGACCGATCACGGTACCTTCGTCATCAACGGTACCGAGCGCGTTATTGTTTCCCAGCTGCATCGTTCTCCTGGCGTATTCTTCGATCACGACAAGGGCAAGACGCACAGCTCAGGCAAGTTGCTGTTCTCGGCGCGTGTGATTCCCTACCGTGGTTCGTGGCTCGATTTCGAGTTCGATCCCAAGGACTCTGTGTTTGCTCGCATCGATCGTCGTCGCAAGCTGCCGGTCACGATCATCCTGCGTGCGCTTGACATGAACAACGAGGAAATGCTCGACCTGTTCTTCGAGAACAATGATTTCTATCTCTCCGAGAAAGAGATCAAGATGGGCCTCGTGCCCGATCGCCTGCGTGGCGAAACGGCGTCGTTTGACATCAAACTGGGCCGTAAGGTCATCGTTGAGGAGGGTCGTCGAATCACCGCGAAGCACGTCCGCGAAATGGAGCGTTCAACGATCGACAAGCTGACGGTGCCGAACGAGTACCTGGAAGGTAAGATTCTCGCGCATGACATCGTAGACACGGAGACGGGCGAACTGCTGGCGGCGGCGAATGCGGAGCTGACGGTCGAGCTTATCGAGCAGCTGACCGGCGCTGGCGTCGAGCATGTCCGTACGTTGTACGTGAATGATCTCGATCGCGGCCCGTTCATCTCCAACACACTGAATATCGACCCTTCAACGACTCGCCTCGAGGCGCTTGTTGAAATTTATCGCATGATGCGCCCGGGCGAGCCTCCCACCAAGGAAGCTGCCGAAAACCTGTTCCAGAATCTGTTCTTCAATCCGGATCGGTATGATCTCTCCGCCGTCGGCCGCATGAAGTTCAACCGCCGCGTGGGTCGCGACAACTCTGAAGGCGAGGGTGTTCTTAATAAGGACGATATACTCGACGTCCTTTCGACGCTGATCAATATACGTAATGGTTACGGTACGGTCGACGATATCGATCACCTCGGTAATCGCCGTGTTCGTAGCGTCGGCGAGATGGCTGAGAACGCTTTCCGCGTCGGCCTGGTTCGCGTCGAACGCGCGGTGAAAGAACGCCTGACCCAGGCTGAGGCCGATGGCCTGATGCCGCAGGAAATGATCAATGCGAAGCCCGTTGCTGCCGCCGTGAAGGAATTTTTCGGCTCCAGCCAATTGTCGCAGTTCATGGACCAGAACAACCCGCTGTCGGAAGTGACTCACAAACGTCGCGTATCGGCGCTTGGCCCCGGCGGTTTGACGCGCGAAAGGGCTGGCTTCGAGGTCCGCGACGTTCACCCGACGCACTACGGTCGCGTGTGTCCGATCGAGACGCCTGAGGGCCCGAACATCGGCCTGATCAACTCGCTGGCCGTCTACGCTCGCACCAACGCGTATGGCTTCCTCGAGACGCCGTATCGCAAGGTCAAGAACGGCAAGGTCACGTCCGATATCGACTACCTGTCGGCGATCGAAGAAAGTCAGTTCATCATCGCGCAGGCCAACTCGGAACTCGACAAGAATGGCAAGTTCACCGAAGAGCTGGTAGCCGTTCGCCACAAGAACGAGTTCACACTTGCCTCGCCGGGTGACGTCGACTACATGGACGTCAGTCCGCGCCAGATCGTATCGGTCGCTGCGGCGCTGATTCCTTTCCTGGAGCATGATGATGCTAACCGCGCGCTCATGGGATCGAACATGCAACGCCAGGCGGTGCCAACGCTGCGCGCCGAGGCCCCACTCGTCGGCACCGGTATCGAGCGAGCCGTAGCGATTGACTCCGGCGTGACCGTGGTCGCCCGTCGCGGCGGATATGTCGATTCGGTGGATGCATCCCGCATCGTGGTTCGTGTCAACGACGACGAGACCACGGCCGCGGAGCCGGGCGTGGACATATACAACCTGACCAAGTACACGCGTTCGAATCAGAATACGTGTATCAATCAGCGCCCATTGGTCAAGAGTGGCGACACGATCGCTGCCGGCGATGTTCTCGCTGACGGACCGTCTACCGACATGGGCGAGTTGGCGCTGGGACAGAACCTGCTGGTGGCGTTCATGCCCTGGAACGGTTACAACTTTGAGGATTCGATCCTCATCTCGGAGCGCGTCGTCAAGGAAGACCGCTTTACGACGATTCACATCGAAGAGCTGCAGTGTGTCGCACGTGACACGAAACTCGGACCTGAAGACATTACGTCGGATATTCCGAACGTCGGTGACGCGGCGCTCGCCAAGCTCGACGAGTCAGGTATTGCGTTCATTGGCGCCGAGGTCAAGGCCGGCGACATCCTTGTCGGTAAGGTCACGCCCAAGGGCGAGACTCAACTGACACCGGAAGAGAAGCTCCTGCGTGCGATCTTTGGCGAGAAGGCGTCCGACGTAAAAGACACATCGCTCCGCGTGCCACCCGGCATGGACGGTACCGTTATCGACGTTCGAGTGTTCACGCGGGACGGTGTCGAGAAAGACCTGCGTGCGTTGTCCATCGAGAAAGCGGAGCTCGAAAGCGTTCGCAAAGACCTCGACGACACCCTGCGCATACTCGAAGAGGATATCTACGAGCGGGTTGAACGCATGCTTACGGGCAAGATGGCCCAGGGTGGTCCGAACGGACTCAAATCCGGCAGCAAGATCACAAAGACTTATATCGAAGAGTTGCCGCGCGAGCAGTGGTTCGAGATCCGACTCAAGAATGACGACGCGAACGAGCAGCTGCAAAAGGCGTTCGAGCGTCTGAAGTCGCAGCGTGACGAGTTCGATCGCCGTTACGAAGAGAAGAAGACCAAGATCACTGCGGGCGATGATCTCGCCCCGGGCGTACTCAAGATGGTCAAGGTTTACCTTGCTGTCAAGCGTCGCATTCAGCCGGGTGACAAGATGGCGGGCCGTCACGGTAACAAGGGCGTCATCTCTACGATCGTACCGGTTGAAGATATGCCGTACCTCGAAGACGGTAGTCCCGTTGACATTGTCTTGAACCCGCTCGGTGTGCCGTCACGAATGAACGTCGGCCAGGTGCTTGAAACGCACCTCGGATGGGCTGCAAAGGGCGTCGGCAGGAAGATCGACGAAATGTTGAAGGCGCAGGAGTCGATGACGAAGTTGCGTCAGTTCCTCGAAGCCGTTTACAACAAGACCGGCGGCAAGGCCGAGAGCATAAAGTCGTTTACCGACGCAGAAATCCGCGAGTTGGCGGGCAACCTGGTCAACGGTGTGCCGACGGCAACGCCGGTGTTCGATGGTGCGACCGAGGCCGAGATCAAGGGACTCCTCGATCTGGCCGGCCTGGACGAGTCGGGTCAGTCAACCTTGTACGATGGCCGCACCGGCGACAAGTTCGACCGCGACGTCACTGTTGGCTACATGTACATGTTGAAACTCAACCATTTGGTCGACGACAAGATGCATGCCCGTTCGACGGGACCCTACAGTCTCGTCACGCAGCAGCCGCTGGGCGGCAAGGCGCAGTTCGGCGGCCAGCGTTTCGGCGAGATGGAGGTCTGGGCGCTCGAGGCCTATGGTGCCGCCTATACCTTGCAGGAAATGCTGACGGTCAAGTCGGACGACGTCCAGGGTCGCACCAAGATGTACAAAAACATCGTGGATGGCGAGCACTACATGGATGCCGGTATGCCGGAATCGTTCAATGTGTTGGTCAAAGAGATTCGCTCTCTCGGCATCAACATTGAGCTGGAGACAGACTAATGAAAGATCTGCTTAAGCTGTTCAAGTATCAACATCCGGTTGATGACTTCGATGCGATTCGCATCGGGCTGGCATCGCCGGACATGGTGCGCTCCTGGTCGTTCGGCGAAGTCAAGAAGCCGGAGACCATTAACTACCGTACGTTCAAGCCGGAACGTGATGGCCTGTTTTGCGCGAAGATTTTCGGCCCTATCAAGGACTATGAGTGCCTGTGCGGCAAGTACAAGCGCCTCAAACACCGCGGTGTTGTCTGCGAGAAATGCGGTGTCGAAGTCACACAGACCAAGGTTCGTCGCGAGCGCATGGCGCACATCGAGCTGGCGAGCCCGGTTGCACATATCTGGTTCCTGAAGTCGCTGCCGTCTCGCATTGGCCTCATGCTCGACATGACGCTGAGAGAAATCGAGCGCGTCCTTTATTTCGAGGCTTTCGTCGTCGTGGAACCGGGCATGACGGACCTCGAGCGCGGGCAGTTGATGACGGACGATATGTACCTCGATGCACTCGAGCAATACGGTGACGAGTTCGACGCGCGCATGGGCGCCGAAGCGGTTCGCGAAATGCTCATGACCATTGACCTGCAACGCGAAATCCTCAAGGTTCGCGAGGATATGGGCGCGACACGGTCGGAAACGAAGATCAAGCGTCTTTCGAAGCGCTTGAAGCTCATCGAATCGTTCGTTGAATCCGGCAACAAGCCTGAGTGGATGGTTCTGACGGTCCTGCCAGTACTGCCGCCGGATCTGCGTCCGCTGGTGCCGTTGGATGGCGGGCGTTTCGCAACGTCCGATCTCAACGATCTGTATCGCCGTGTTATCAACCGCAACAACCGTTTGCGTCGTCTCCTCGAACTCAACGCGCCGGACATCATCGTGCGTAACGAGAAGCGCATGCTACAGGAGTCGGTTGACGCGCTGCTCGACAACGGCCGTCGTGGTCGAGCGATAACGGGCACCAACAAGCGCCCGCTGAAGTCGCTGGCTGACATGATCAAGGGCAAACAGGGTCGCTTCCGCCAGAACCTGCTGGGCAAGCGTGTCGACTACTCCGGGCGGTCGGTTATTGTTGTTGGGCCAACGCTGAAACTGCACCAGTGTGGCCTGCCAAAGAAGATGGCCCTGGAGCTCTTCAAGCCGTTCATATTTTCGAAGCTGCAACTGCGGGGCGAGGCGACAACGATTAAAGCGGCCAAGCGTCTCGTTGAGCGCGAAGGTGCGGAGGTCTGGGATATTCTCGAAGAAGTAATTAGAGAGCACCCGGTCATGCTGAACCGTGCACCGACATTGCACAGGCTCGGTATCCAGGCGTTCGAGCCGGTGTTGATTGAAGGCAAGGCAATCCAGCTTCATCCCCTGGTATGTACGGCATTCAACGCTGACTTCGACGGCGACCAGATGGCCGTCCATGTACCGTTGTCGATCGAAGCGCAGCTGGAAGCGCGCGCTTTGATGATGTCATCAAACAATATTCTCTCGCCCGCCAATGGTGATCCCATCATCGTACCGTCGCAGGACGTGGTGCTCGGTCTTTACTGGATGACCCGTACGCGGGTTAACGCCAAAGGCGAAGGGATGACCCTGGCCAGCCTCGACGAAGCACGTCGTGCCTATGAAACCGGTGCAGCCGAGCTGCAGGCAGAGGTCAGGATTCGCGTCACGGCGCCCGAGCGTGACGAGAACGACGAAATGCGCGAGGTCACGAAGATCGTCGATACGACCATAGGTCGTGCATTGCTCTCGGACATCTTGCCCGACGGGCTCGAGTTTGAGCACCTCAACAAGACGATGACGAAGAAGGCGATTTCGAACGTCATTAACGCGTGCTACCGCCAGCTCGGTTTGAAGAAGACCGTCGTCTTCGCAGATCGCCTGATGTACACGGGCTTCCGTTTCGCAACGCGGGCAGGAATCTCGATCGGTGTGAACGACATGGTTGTGCCGAAGAACAAGGAAGAAATTCTGGCGGTCGCAGAATCCGAGGTTAAGGAAATCCAGGACCAGTATGCGTCAGGTCTGGTCACCGACGGTGAGCGATACAACAAGGTTGTCGACATCTGGTCACGGACGAACGATCAGGTTGCCAAGGCAATGATGGACAAGTTGGGTTCCGAGTCCGTTTCGAATGCCCAGGGCAAGAAGGTCGAGCAGGAGTCGTTCAACTCGATCTACATGATGGCCGACTCTGGCGCTCGTGGTTCGGCCGCGCAGATTCGTCAGCTCGCCGGTATGCGTGGATTGATGGCGAAGCCGGACGGCTCGATTATCGAGACGCCGATTACCGCGAACTTCCGCGAAGGCCTCGACGTATTGCAGTACTTCATCTCCACTCACGGTGCTCGCAAAGGTCTCGCCGATACGGCACTGAAAACCGCCAACTCCGGATACCTGACACGTCGCCTCGTCGACGTCGCCCAGGATCTGGTTGTCACCGAGGTCGATTGCGAAACTCGAAATGGTGTTGCGATGGCGCCGCTCGTCGAGGGCGGTGACATAGTCGAGCCCCTTACCGAGCGGGTTCTGGGTCGCGTTCTGGCGGAGCCGGTACTGATAACGGGTACCGACAAGGTCGCGTTCGATGCTGGCACCATGCTCGATGAAGCGGCCGTGCAGCGCCTCGAAGACCTGCAGATCGACCACGTTCTGGTGCGTTCACCGATCACCTGTGCAGTTCGCTACGGTGTCTGTTCGCAGTGTTACGGTCGCGACCTCGCACGTGGCGATCGCATAAATATCGGTGAAGCTGTTGGTGTCATCGCGGCTCAGTCGATCGGCGAGCCCGGCACGCAGCTGACGATGCGCACCTTCCATATTGGTGGTGCAGCGTCGCGTTCCGCTGCAATCAACAATATTGAGATCAAGTCAAAAGGTATCGCCAAACTCGTCAACATCAAGACGGTGGCGCACCATAAAGGCTATCTTGTCGCTGTCTCCCGGTCCGGTGAAATCTCCATCGTCAACGAGATGGGCCGCGAACGCGAGCGCTACAAAGTGCCTTACGGTGCAACGATTACCATTCACGACGGTGCCGACGTCAAGCAGGGGCAGGTCGTCGCGAATTGGGATCCGCACACGCACCCGGTTGTCACCGAGGTCGAGGGCAAGATCAAGTTTGAGGACTTCATCGACGGTATCACCGTTGCCGAGCAGGTTGACGAGTTCACGGGCCTGACCAGCATCGTTGTTCTCGACCCGAAGAGTCGCGGTGGCTCGGGCAAGGATCTGCGGCCTGTCGCTAAACTGGTTGATGACGACGGCGCGGATATTTGCTTCGCGAATACCGACATCCCGGCCGTTTACGCGTTGCCTGTTGGTGCGATTATCACGATGGGAGACGGTGCCAGGGTAGCGGTCGGTGACGTCATCGCTCGCATTCCGCAGGCGTCTTCGAAGACCCGCGATATTACGGGTGGTCTGCCACGCGTTGCCGATCTGTTCGAAGCGCGCAAGCCGAAAGATCCTGCGATCATGGCGGAGCATACCGGTACCGTCAGTTTCGGCAAGGAGACAAAAGGCAAGCGCCGTCTTGTAATAACCGAGGAGTCTGGCGAAAGTCACGAGGAACTCATACCGAAGTGGCGACACCTCAACGTTTTCGAGGGCGAACAAGTTGTTCGTGGCGAGACGATCGCAGATGGTGAGCCCAATCCGCATGACATTCTGCGACTGCAGGGCATCGAGAGCCTGGCCGATTACCTGGTTCGCGAGATTCAGGACGTGTATCGCCTCCAGGGTGTAAAGATCAATGACAAGCACATCGAGGTGATCATTCGCCAGATGTTGCGTAAGGTCATCATCGTCGCCCCGGGTGACAGCAATTACCTGCGCGGCGAACAGGTCGACAAGGCGCGCTTCCTCGAAGAGGCTGAGCAGCTCGTCGCTCAGGGCAAAGAAGCTCTGACCTCTGAGCCGGTGCTCCTGGGTATCACGAAGGCATCGCTGGCCACCGAATCGTTCATTTCGGCGGCTTCTTTCCAGGAAACGACCCGTGTTCTGACCGAAGCATCTGTTCGCGGACTTCGCGACGAGCTTCGCGGGCTGAAGGAGAATGTCATTGTCGGCCGACTGATTCCGGCCGGGACAGGATTCGCGCACCACGCCGAACGTCGGCGCACTCGTGAGCAGGATCTATCCGATCAGCTCAGAGAGCTCGAAGAGTCCCAACTGGCTGAACAGGCGCTGGCCGAAGCGGTTGAAGCACAGGAGGATGCCGGCAAGGTCGCGGGTGATGCTGAAACACCAGCCGAAGTTGTTGCGGCCACGGAGTCCGATGTGCCCGCCGAGGGTGGTGAAGAAACAAGCGCAGCATAGCAAGCTAACAGACCCGGAAGGGCCTGCTGCGGCAGCGCGAAATCGGTCAATTTCTCCGATCCTTCTCGTTAAATGGCGTAAACCATTCGCCTCGAACGATCGGAGAAAATTGCCGCAATTTCGCGGTTGCCTCGCGACGGTCTTCTGAGCCCGTTAACTCGCCTTTAAAATCAAGGGCTTAGCGGTCCGTACGGGCCGTTGGTGATGCTTGCTTGACTTGGACTTCCCTGCATCACTAAA
>Ga0209456_10001300_pt1 | contig 12259 bp, 10 predicted proteins | sample COG_11_FD_184755 | JGI IMG/M metagenome (GOLD analysis project Ga0209456, IMG submission 184755) | Pelagic marine sediment microbial communities from the LTER site Helgoland, North Sea, for post-phytoplankton bloom and carbon turnover... | ecosystem: Environmental > Aquatic > Marine > Neritic...
TCCCCATTATTAACCGTATTCGCCTTAGGCTTCCGTCTTCGCTCTACGAGCTACGCCACGACAAGACGACGCGGTTATTTTCACATTTGTATTTCCAATAAGATCATCCAACGTTCAACATCGAATTAAAAAACTTCCATCACGAAATCACGAAAGAATGAAAACACGAAAATTTTTCTGAACATTTCGTGCTTTTTGGATTTCGTGCTTTCGTGATTCATTTTTAGAGGTCTCTGACAACCGACAACCGTTTCTAATGAACGTAAAGGATTTTATTGACAAATGCCTATTGCAGGGGTATTGTTGTCCCCAAGCCGACTAGTCGACATGAAGACAATGCTACTAAATATTCTAAAGAACATAAGAATGGATTCATATTCTACAAAGAAAACGGGCAACATCAATTTTCATGTCCAGGTGAACAACAAATTGTCGGCGAAGACCACGTAAATGAAACTACGAAGACATACGGCTGACACTTCGGTTTCATTTTGATTTATTTTTTCACATTAGAAACATGCATCAGCACGGATAGTGTTTAATACCCCAGATTTTAGGCAGGATCACTGTTCACAAATGCGGCTGAGTGTTTCTAATGAATTGGAGGCTCAATGCTCAAAAGGGAGAATATCTCGGACAAACTGGCAGATGCAATCGGGGATAGGATTATCCACAATGAACTCAAATCAGGTCAGATTATTACCGAGACCCAGATCTCCAAAGAGTGGAATATCAGCCGTAGCCCTGTCAGGGATGCGCTTCATATTTTGAAAAACAGGTGGCTGTTGGAAAGGTCATCCAAAGGACAATACATGGTCCCGGTGTTGAATGCGGATTATGTCGAGAATTTTTATGATGCCATAGCGATGTTTTTCCAGTATTCCTTTTTACGGACAGTAAAGTATATCACGGATCAGGATTCAGCCTACATTTTGTCAATTGTCAAAAAAATTGAAAAAAGTATTGGATATGGAGACGTTGATATTTACCTGCAGGGGATAAGCGATTTTGGACGTAAGGTTCTTCAAATCGCGAGAAATCCTATCATTGAGCGCAGTGCCAGTGAACTCATGCCTACTGCTGAGCGGATTCAATTTGCAGCCTATGAAATTGAACCCTCGTATCCTGAAAAAGCATTTGAATATGTATGGGGATCATATGAGTGCCTATCAGGCAAAGATCTCCGTAAGGCCATTAAATTTTTCAACCGCTTTACCGGCACCTCAAGAGATATTCTCGTCAATCATTTCACGGGCAAAGATATGCATATAAAGTAAAGCTGATGGGGGCTATCGCGGTTGTCATAGATCTGTTCCGTTTTGATATGGCCTATTGAAAAAATATTGACTCCGCCTCTAATCCAATTGGAACGTTATATTGACAACCGCTATAGTGTGGCTTGGCGGAGTTCATCCAGATCTAATATGCCACTTTTGGAAGGCTCAGTGCACATGGTGATTGCCTCGGTCGGACACTGGGACTCACAAACACTGCAACCCATGCATCGGTCAAAAATGATTTGTGCACAGCCTTCATCCGCATTTAAACTAATTGCATGGTAAGGACACTTCTCCACACATTCCCCGCACCCGATACACTCATCCCCAATTTCAGCGATATAACCCGAGGCCGCCGTATTTGTAAAAGGCATTTCACCGTCAAGCAGCTTATTGACTCTTGCGACTGAGCCGCAGCAACATGGGCAGCAATTGCAGATGGCATAGAACCCATCCAATTCTGACTTAAAATATGCCTGTTGAATAAAACCCCGCTTATGGAAGTCTTCCAGGAGAGCCACGGCCTCTTCTGAATCGATCTTTCGGAACATGTCACCTTGCTCGATCATAAACGATGCCGCAGGATCTCCTATATATAGGCACGCCTCATAGGGGTATGACAGGCATTTGACATCCTCCTCCGGTATGGTTGACCGGCATCCGCATTTTCCTATGGCGATGGTTGGGTTGCCCTCCAGAACTATCTTTCTAGCCAGTTCAAACGGCATGACAGTTTTCGGCGCTTCCAGATTAACATCGACATCTATGGTCGTAAGTTTGATCGCATTTTCCAAACCGATTATTTTGCCGTTATATCTGGAGGTTTCCCGGCCGCCTTTGAGACCAGTTAAAATTTTGATCGCATATTTCTTCATCTGTTCATGAATTTCGGGGCTGGCGTTTTCTAAGGCCTTCTTAATTCTCTCATCCAAAGGTACCCCGGGTATCATTATGGATTTAATTGTTGCGATAGTCTGACCAAAATATTTCAGATAAACATAGGCTTCCTCAAATTCGTCCTTTCTGTCTTCAGGATACGTGTCGTAGAGTGCCTTGGTGGTTGGATCATTCAAATCAATTTCGTTCAACATAGTCTTTCCTCCTTTGCGCTAAGATGCGTATTTCTACTTGCAAAATTCAGGTTCTAAATTACATCCAGATCGACTATCATTGCTTCGGTGAGCCGGTTGTTGAAATTTGCAAGACATATCATAAGTGTCAGCTCGACATAAATATTCAGACAACAGCAGCGCCAGCGACTTTCTCGGCCCGGAAAGCGAAGAAAAACGCTAATAAGAACCAAACGATCGCCGGCAGCGTACTGGCCATTACCAGCATTACAAGCACATTTGGATCCTGAACGGGAAAGGCTGCAAATGCGACAAATGCAGCAGGTCCATTTCGTGAGCAAATCCCCAGCGCCAATGCGCTTCGCCGTTCCTGTTTCATCCCGAATCCAAATGAATAAGATGGCAAGAAGTTTTACATAATCTTGAATGGTCATGGTTCTACGCTTTGCAAACGAACCTTAAATAAGCGGATTCTCTTATATACGCCCATCAAACAATGGTCACCGTAAGCCCAAGGCCCTCCAGCAAGTCCGCCACGCGCTGGATCTCATCTTGCTCGGGGTCGGCCACACCCTCCAACATGTAGGTAAGGCCAAGGGCCTGGTGCTTGCTCAAAGAAAAACAATGGTAGGGCAGCAGGTCGACGCTTGGCAGATTGTGGGCCTTCATAAATTGGCCCAACTGATTGATGTTTTCGTTTGAGTCGTTCAATCCCGGTATCAACGGAACTCTAATAATTACCGGCACTCCCATGCCTGCAATATTTTTGGTATTTTCCAGGATCAGTTCATTGCCGACGCCGGTTAGTCTTTTATGGGCCCCTGTATCCATGTGTTTGATGTCCATCAGCACTAGATCCGCAAACGTTACAGCTTCCTTCAGGATATCCCAGGCAGCAAAGCCGCAGGTGTCCAGACAGGTATGGATGCCCATTTCCCCGAACTTGGATAGAAGTTCAAACATGGCTTCCGGCTGGCTGGTCGGTTCACCGCCGGAAAGCGTCACGCCACCGCCGGAGTTCCTGTAGTAACTCATATCCTTTTCAGCAGTGCGGCAAACCTCTTCGACCGTCATTTCCCTTCCTGAAACAGCGATGGCATCGGCCAGACATTCCTCTATACAATCTCCGCAAGCGTTACAGGTTTTGCGATCATGCACTAACTGTCCATCGTCATCCTTGCTGATTGCTTGCAAAGGGCAGGCCTCGATGCATTGGTAGCAGTGTGTGCAGTGATCTTCAAAATACATTAGCTCTGGTTTCGGATTTTGGGATTCCGGGTTGCTGCACCACAGACATTTTAAAGGACAGCCTTTAAAAAAAACGGTCGTCCGAATGCCGGGACCGTCGTGAACGGAAAATTTTTGTATATCAAATATTATTGGTTTGGTATTTTTCATGATTAAATAACTCAGGCCTCGGGGTGTATTTTCATCATGCCCGCGCAGGCGGACATCCAGGGTTTTTGACTCATTGCTTTCTGGATTCCTGCCTCCGCAGGAATGACGCCTGTTTAATGCTAAAACTCCCCGACTCTTGAAATAGCTTAAGAAAATCAGTCTGGCCGGCCGCTGCTGACAACCAAACCGCTCTTTCCATCCTTCGTTTCAAAATGGATGGTCACCGTTTTTAATTTCTTATGCACATACTTATCGATTACATACGTGATTCCGTTGATTTCAAAAACCTCGTCCAGATTATTCTGCGACTCATCCAGAGTCAGGCGCAAGGATGCACCACAGGCTCATCCCTGGCTGAATTGCTCGTTTATCCGAATCATCGCGGTTTGGTTTTGTTTGATGACATCCAGCAGCTTTTCATGTGCTTGCGGTGCTACGTGTATCATAACACCTCCTTTTGTGATGGATATGCTGGCCTTTTCCTCATCAGTAACGCGGGGCGCAACGCTCCTGAGAGTATCACGGCCCCGCGGTGGGAAATGGTTGCAAATTCATTAGAAACAGTTAGTCTCAATTAAAGACTGTAAAAGTTTCATGCTTCGTTGTGCACTTTAGGGCATGAAAATTTATGCAAATTTCAGTTCGGTCCTCTTGACGATTTCATCCTGCACCCCTTTGTCCAGGCAGGTGAAATAGGCGCTGAACCCTGCCACACGGACGACCAGGTCCCGGTGTTTTTCCGGTTCAACCTGGGCCTCTTTCAATGTCTCGGCTTTGACACAATTGAATTGAACATGGGACCCGCCCTTGTCCATAAATCCCTTGACCAGGGCAAGCAGGTTGCGTGTCCCGGCAGCGCCCTCTAAAGTGGCCGGATGAAATTTCATGTTGAGATGCGTCGCAGTGAAGGCAGCGGCATCCTGGCCCAGGGCGGCTGAATTGGCCAGCGCCGTAGGGCCGTTTACGTCACTTCCGGGCATGGCTGAAACGCTTCCGTCGGTGAGGGCGATTCTGGCTTCTCTGCCGCAGGGCAGCGCCCCCATCACGGCGCCGTTCATATTGTGCAGGCTTTTGGAATAGGCATCAGGTTTGCCTTTATGGCCCATGTAGGAGGGGCCGGCCTTGTAATAGCCCTTCAGGAAGTCATCCCAGACTTTGCGCACCAGTGCCGTCATCTCGTCATCATCGTTGCCATGCTTGGGAGCGTTCAGGCACATTTTTTTAATTTTTTCATAGCCTTCAAAGTTGGCCTCCAGGGCTTCCTTCAATTCTGCCATGGTCAGCTTCTTTTCATCAAAAACCAGCTTTTTCACGGCAGCCAAAGAGTTGGCTGCATCCACGGCGCCATTGATGATATATACGGCAGTAGTGTACTTGGCACCGCCTGCCCAGCAATCCGTGCCGTTTTCAATGCAGCCTTCCGTCAAGGTTGACCGTAAGGGAAGGGGCAAAAATTCTTCTGCCAGCATGCAGCCGATTTTGCCGTGGTTACGGCCGATCTCAGTGCCGAATTCCATCTGTTTCAAAAATGCCTCATACAACGCTTCGTAACTTTCAAAAGATTCTGCAGCGCCGGTCTTGGGTCCGATCTGATGGCCTGTAAGGGGATCCTTTCCATCGTACAAGGCGAGCTCAAGCGGCTTGGCCACACAGAAGGCCCCTTCAAGAGGGTGGGCGGTCTTATCCGCAACCCCCGTACTCACACATCCGGCAACACCGCCACGTCTGGCCTCGGCAAGGGTGATGCCGTCCGCTTGGTATTGATCCAGAAGCCTTTGCACCATGACGTTGGCATTCATGAACTGGGGCTGGCCACATCCGGTCCGTACCAGATCACCCGCCTTGGCCAGGAAGTCTTCTTTCAGATTATCGTGATACATCAGGGCAAAGGTGGGCTGAATATTCTTAAGTCCTATCTGGGCGTCGAGCAGCAGGTAATCCATCTCTGCAGTAGCATCACGGCCGTCGGGCGTGAGACCCCCGACAGTGATGGTCTGGCCCATGTCCGATGAATTGGCTTTCCTGAATTCCTGGCCGAAATAATAATTGATCTCCTGACATTTGATGTAAAACATCTGCAACAGGTAGACAGCCTGCTCCTCAGTGATGAGGCCGGCTGCTTTATCTTTCTGATAAAACGGTTCAAGGATCTGGCCCAGATAGCCCAATGAGTTCCCGCAACCCACCTGCTCAACTTGGATAGCCAAGTGGGCGAAAAAGACGGATTGAAGGGCTTCTCTAAAAGATCTGGGCGTTTTCTCAGGGACCCAGTCGCAGATTTCCGCCATTTCCAGAAGCTCTTCTTTCTTTTGGGGGTTCTTTTCTTTGGCTGCCGTGTCTCTGGCCAGTTCAGCATATCGATGGGCCCAATCAACAATGGCATTCAAAACGGTGAGAACGCCTTCATAAAAGAGTCTTTTCTTGTTCTGGGAGTCCACCAGGGTCAATGACAGACCATTCAGTCGTTCCTCGACGTCCTTGATTATCCCACCTATGCCCTTAGTAAGCACAAGGTTGTAATTCAAGCAGCCGCCACCGGCGGGCCAGGTGGTTGCACCGAAAAAGAGGCCGGTCATCTGGGGCAGAAGCGGATTGATACCATACTTTTCCTCGAAAAGTTTGTTGGCGCGGTCATTAAGGGTTTTTCCGTCCCAATATTCGATAACCTCTTTGAACATTTTTTTGTCTTCATCGGAAATCGTAACTTCGCCCAGGTGGCCACGTACCTCTATGTCCTGCTTCATCCAGTCCACATTCCATTCAGGGTGGGCATATAAACCCAGCGGGAAAGAGGCCATGCCGCCGACGATAAGGTTATCGTCGAAATATAGTTTCTTGGTTGTCATGAGCTTTTCAAATAATTTGGCCCTTCTTGTCATTGAGGGCAGGCCTTCGGTTTCCTTGTAAGAGGCCATCAAGACCTTGATTCTTTCCATGTCGAGTTCTTGCGCTGTATTCATCAGCTGATCTTTCAGCCTTTTAATGCGCAGTTCATCAACCACCAAATGGTTTTCAAACTCGTTTTCTTTCACTTTTGCCATTCCCATGATGTTTCCTCCTTATGATCTTTTAATATCGTCTGTTTGGATCAAAAATCGCAGTGTTGCATTTCAAGTTATGTAATATTATAGCAAGAAATATACCAATGGATGTCAAGGCCGTATAAACATGTTAACTATTTTAAATTAATGAATATTTGCTCTGGAGCATTAGAAAACCGGAGGGGGTTTAGGAAAAGAAGGGTCGCCATTTCGTCTTTGGGTCGACATGGCGTCCTTTTCTTTTTTTGTGGGGATATCAAGCCGGGACATGGTGGAATATAGCGTCGAAGGTTTCAATCCAAGAATTTCGGCGGCGCCACCCGGTCCTTTGATCCGCCACCCGGTCCTTTCCAGGACATCCATTATATAAGCGCATTCTGCTTCTTTAAGCGTACCCATTCGGGAAATCGTGCCCTTCTTCAGCTGGGCGAGTTCTACGCTCAAGATGTCAGTGGTACTGACAATGACTGCCCGTTCGATGACATTGCGCAGTTCGCGCACATTGCCCGGCCAGGAATAGCGCTGCAAGGCTTCGATGGTTTTGCGCGGAATGTTCTCAATCCGCTTGCCCATATTCTCGGCAAATTCCTGGACAAAGAAGTCGACCAGGAGGGGGATATCTTCCCTTCGTTCCCTAAGGGGAGGGATGTGAATGGGAAAGACCGCCAGGCGGTAATAGAGGTCTTCCCGGAACTTGCCCTTGTGCACCGCCTCCTCCAGATTGCGGTTGGTGGCAGCGATTATGCGGGCATCGGCATGGATGGATTGCGAACTCCCCAGGCGCTCGAATGTTCCTTCCTGAAGCACCCTTAACAACTTCACTTGTAGCTCGGGCGCCAGGTCTCCGATTTCGTCCAGAAACAGGCTGGATCCGTCAGCCAATTCAAACCTGCCGGCCTGTGCGGTCAGGGCTCCGGTATAGGCGCCTTTTTCCCGGCCGAACAACTCACTTTCGATCAGGGTGGGGGCCAGGGAGGCGGAATTGACGGTCACCAGGGGCCGGACCTTGCGTTGGCTCAAGTTGTGGATCAGCCGGGCCAGCAATTCTTTTCCGGTCCCGGTTTCGCCCTGGAGGAGGACCGTGGAATCTGTTTCGGCTACCTGCTGGGCCATAGCCAGGACCTGCCTGATCCCCTGGCTTTGGCCCACAATCTGGGAATGCTCCACAAGGATCTTGACTTCCCTCTGGAGACAAATATTCTCCGTCTCAAGTCTTTGTTTGAGGGCTTCAATCTCCTGCAACCGCTCATTCAGCTCTTTGCTGCTGCGGCTGCGCTCCAGGGCGTTCCCAAGGATCTCACCCAGGACCCGCAGCCGGGGTATATAATCCTTTGGCCATACGCGATTGCCGGAAATCACATTCAGGACCAGAGAATAGACATTGGATCGGCTATCCACCACGGGAATGTTGAGGTTGGCTTGCGTCCCCATGGCTTCATAAGTCTGCTTATCAATCAACGCCTCGGCCGGCAGTTCCTCCAGAGTCTCAAAGGCCACCACCTCTGCCCGCTGGATTTTTTTGTGAACCCAGGGTAACATTTTTGCGGGCAGCTCCCTATTAACCGGCAAGTCTAGTTGAACACCCTCCCTTTTGACGATATGGGTAATTTCCCAGGTGTCTTTATCCTTTAACACCCGCACCAGGGCGCAGCGGTCTACCTGGAAGAACGTTAATATCTCTTCCAGGGCATGCTCGATTTCCCGGTCTATATCTTCCTGGGACACAATGAAAAATCGGGCCGAGAGGTCTGAGAGCAGGGCTTCAAACGCGAGCCGCTCTTTCAAGGTTTCCTCAACCTGCTGCCGCTGAGTGATCTCGGCGCGCAGTTGTTGGATGAGAGACTGCTTCTGCATGTCTTGTTTACCCCATCATCAGGCGCGGCAAAACCAAAGAGATCCAGGGAAAGAGAAAGAGGATGCCGGTAACCACGATATTGGCGACTAGGAACGGAAATGCTCCCTTAAAAATCGCTCCCATGGGCACGTCCTTGGCCACCGCTTTTACCGTAAAAATATTGAGGCCGATGGGCGGCGTAATGGCGCCGATTTGTATCAGCATGCACACCAATATGCCAAACCAGATCATATCAACCCCGGAAGCTGCCAGGAAAGGCTGGTATAAAGGGAGGGTCAAAACAATCATGCTGACGGGATCCATCAGCATCCCCAGGGGAATATACGCCAGGAGGATGATCAGGACAATGACGGCCGGAGACTGGAAGTTACCCAGGACCTGGCTCAAACTGCCGGGCAACCCGGAGAGCGTCATAAAAACGGTAAAGACCATGGCACCCACCACCACCATGGTAATAATTGCTGTGATACCGGCGGTCATGATGAAACTGCGTTTAAAATTTTCCCAGGTCAACCGCCTCTGGGCCAATGCGACAATAATGGAGCCGGCAGCGCCGATGGCCGCTGCCTCGGAAACGGTGCACCAGCCGAGATAGATTCCACCGATGACCAGGACGAAGAGGACAACCACGGACCACATCTTGGTCAAAGCTTTGATTTTCGCCATCCAGGTTAAACGCTCTTCGTTCGTTGTCGGGGCATGGGCGGGTTTCATCCAGACCATGACATAGATGGTGATCATGAATGCGATGGTCTGTATGATCCCCGGGATGATGCCTGCGAGGAACAACCTTCCGATGGATTCCTCGGACATGATGCCATACACGATAAAGGCGAGGCTGGGCGGGATCATCAGGCCGATGCCGCTGCCGGCGGCAATACTTCCCAGGGAAAGGCCGTCACTGTACTTTTTTTGTTTCATCTCAGGGTGACATATGGTGGACATGGTGGCGGCACAAGCAGTGGCAGAACCGGACACGGCACCAAAGGCAGCACAACCAATCGTTGTTCCCATGGCAAGCCCCCCCTTTACGCGCCCCACCCATTTGTGGCCTAAATCAAACAGATCACTTGCTGTGCCGGTATTGGCCATCAGCAGGCCCATCAGGATAAAGAGCGGGACACAGGTAAACACATACTGGGTGATCCACGTAAAAGGAATCCGTGCCAGGGAGCTCATGGCAACATCCAACCCTGTCAGAATCGCAATGCCCAAAAAACCGACGCTGAGAAAACCAAAGGCAATGGGCACGCCCAGGGCGATTAAAGCAAGCAGCAACAAAATTCCAATAAATCCAATGACAGCTGGTTCCAAGATGTTACCTCTCCTTTGAGCCACTTTAACAATTTAAAATTTTAAGTTCTTCCGGAGGATGCGTACCTTTACATCTCTCCAGGGTTAATTACCGTTTTTTGAGTGAAATGGGAGATAATCTTCGTCACGACTACTAGGAAGGTCAATAGGCAGCCAAAGGCAAACATCATTCTAAAGGGCCATATGGGAATCTGCAGTGATCCCATGTACTCTCCACTCTTAAAATTGTCTATGCCTCGAATGGTCGCATGCCAGGTCATCAGGCCAAACATGACCAGAACAATCATCTGTGTCAGCATCTTGGAGAAAAGCTGTTTCCTGCCTGAAAAATTATCGCTCAACATACTGAATCGAATATGTTCCCCTCTCCCAGTTACAGCAGCCAGGGAAAGAGCAATCACCGCCCCCAGCAGCATGCTGCTGATTTCTATCGTATCAGGTATTCCAGTTTTAAGCGCATACCTGGCCACAACATCCAGTGACATAATGAGCGTCATGGCAACAATGGCGATTCCAGCAACGAAAAGCAAAATCAGGGAGAGCTTATTGATAAATTTGTTCAATTTCTTTGCTCCTTCATCGTAGATATAGTATCCAAAGAGCATTGCACAACTCAATGCGACACTGTTGTGCAATGCTCTGCATCTTAAGATTCCCGAGCTGATTCCGTTCTAATTTTTATTGATACAGGCCAGGCAGCTTTATTATTACCGGCTCGCCCATCTTCTCCATTGTCTCGACATAGGTTTTGTAGATTTCCTTGCCCGGCTTGCCGTCCTTTTCCATGCGATCGATCCAGTCCTGCCAAACCGGCGTCAATATCTTAGCGAGTTTTTCCTTTTCCTCGGCAGGGAATACTGTTAATTCCTTCCCGGCTTCCGGCCATTTCGATCGTCCGACCACTTCAAATTTGTCGAAAAGGCTGTAGAAAACCTGGGCGTGCTTTTCATTTATCTTCGACCATGCGGCTTGCACTTCCGGAGTGAGCTTGCCCCATGAGTTCTTATTCATGATGAAAATGTTGAAATAGCCACCCATCAGGCTGATGTCGATGGGATGATCCACCACTTCTACCCATTTATATCCCATTACGGAAGCAAAGTTGGTAACGCCGGCATCCAGGGTTCCCCTTTGTAGGGCCAGGTAAACATCCTGCATATTCATGGTCACACATTGCGCGCCGAGCAGATCCATGGTTTTGTTCCACATAGGCCCCATGCCCATCGTACGGATCCCCTTGAAATCTTCGACCTTGGTGATGTTTTTGTTGGAAAAGAGGTGCGTAGGAGGACTCGGTGTGTGGATGAGCAGTTTGAACTCATCGAATTCATTCGATATCAGTTTCTTTTCAATAAGTGCCTTGCCAACCCCATAGCTGGCACGCGAACTCGTGACGGAGAACGGCAACTCCAGGAATCTGGTCAATTGGTACCGGGATGGATTATAGGCGCAACTGAACAATGCCATATCTGCCAGGCCCTCCTTGACAAGGTCACCATACTCGGGCCCTTTTCCCAATGCCTCGGCACCGTGGAATTCGATGACCACTGTTCCATTGCTTGCTTCTTCAAGCTCTGTGAGCCAAGCCTGGATAAGCGCTGTCATCGGGTGGCCTTGAGTAAGCGGCCAGGCGAACCTCATTTTATTGGGTTTTGCCGCTTCCACCGGGTTGCTCCACATCCCTGAAAAAAGAAACAACCCAACCACCACTAAAACCGCCTTAAACATCATACTTTTTGATTTGCTTTGAATCATAAATCTCTCCTTTTCTAACCCTTATAGTATTTTACTCCTGTTATCTTTCAATCACATTGATAAATTGTCACCCGATCTGATGAATTAGAAGTCATCTCAAAAAAAGGATTTTGGTCAAATATCGAGGCGGAGCCGAGTTTCAACCCGCAGGAATACATCAGTATTTTGAGGACTTGAAACGAGGCACCAACAAAGAGATTGGGCCAAAAGACTTTTTTGAAATAGCTTCTACGCTCCTGGACGATATACCAGTGCCGGATCCAAATCATACGTCCATGGTGCACCGAAATTTTTCCAACCGTTGACGACCCGCTTGCCATTGTTGTAACTTCCCTCTACTTTCAGTTTATCTCCTTCAAATCCGTCAATTACAGTATAGGCATTCTTATACCCGGCTTTTGCAAGGATATTGGCAGCAACGGCACTCCTGCCGCCGGAGCGGCAGATGACCATCAGGGTATCGGTTTTTTGGTATCTTTTTCCAACCTCCTCCACAAACTTTGCATTTAAAGGCAGCTGCGGCTTCTTTGCGTAATACTCTTTCTCTGG
>Ga0209456_10001301_pt1 | contig 12259 bp, 7 predicted proteins | sample COG_11_FD_184755 | JGI IMG/M metagenome (GOLD analysis project Ga0209456, IMG submission 184755) | Pelagic marine sediment microbial communities from the LTER site Helgoland, North Sea, for post-phytoplankton bloom and carbon turnover... | ecosystem: Environmental > Aquatic > Marine > Neritic...
ACCCGACGACGAGCGGCTGCGTTCTCCGATGCGCGTGGTCGGCAAGGTTCCGAAGGCGGCCAAGAAGGACGAGGTGATCCTCGCGGAGATCGTAACCTTTCCCCAGCGTCGCGAGGACCGGCCCGAGGTGCGCATCTTGGAGGCGCTTGGCGCACAGGGTGTGGCACGAATCGAGGTCGAGAAGATCAAGATCCGCGACGGCATCCGAGAAGTGTTTCCGGATGAAGTAGAACAAGAAGCGGCCGCCCTCCCCGCCCGTGTGGATCGCGATGTCGCGAAGAGTCGTGAGGATCTGCGGGACATCGACTTGGTCACGATCGATCCGGAAACCGCGCGAGACCACGACGACGCGATCTGGGTCAAACGCAAGGGCAACGGATTCCATCTCATCGTCGCGATCGCAGACGTATCTCACTATGTCCCCGAAGGCAGCGCCATGGACCGCGAGGCGATCACCCGCGGCACGAGCGTCTACCTGCCGGACCGCGCGATCCCCATGTTGCCGCCGGAGCTCTCGACCAACCTCGCGTCGCTCGTACCAAACCGCGACCGCCTGTGCATGGCTGTAGAGATGCACATCGATGACAAGGGACACGTGACTTCGCATCGCATTTTCGAGGCGGTGATGCGGTCCCACGGAAAGCTCTACTATGAAGGTGTGGCGCGGGCGCTCGGGCTCACCGAAGAAGGCCCGCACCAGCCGACCGCCGAAAAGCGAATCCCAACGCTGAAGATTCTTCTGGACCTTTCGCAGCGGCTTCGAGCCCGGCGCGTCAAGCGAGGCGCACTGGACTTCGATTTGCCGGAAGGGAAGATCGTCCTCGACGCGAAGGGAGAGCCGGAAGAGATCGTGCAGTCCCGCAAAGACCCGGGGGTTCGGCAGGCGTACCGAATCGTCGAGGACATGATGCTGGTGACCAACGAGACGGTCGCCGCGCACATCAAACGGCATGCTGCCCCCGGCGTGTTCCGAGTCCATGGCAAGCCAGATCCGGAACGCATCTCCATGTTTTGTCAGGTGGCCAAGTCCTTTGGATACGAGCTGGAGGAGGAGTCGGCGGCCACGCCCAAACAGCTCAGCAAGTTTCTTCGCCAGATCGAGGGCACGAACGAGGCATCGTTACTGCGGTACCTGCTTTTGCGGGCGATGCAGCAAGCGATCTACGACACCGATCCGACTACTGGGCACTTCGCACTTGCGGCCAAGGACTACCTGCATTTCACCTCTCCGATTCGGCGCTATCCAGACTTGTTGGTCCATCGCGTCCTTCGGAGCATGATTCGGAACGAGAGCCTCGATTCGGCAGCACTGCGTACGCGTCTGCAGCGATTTGCCGCGCAAGCGAGCGAATCTGAGCGGCGCGCAATGATCGTGGAGCGCGACGTCATGGACGTCTATCGAACGATCTACATGCAGAAGCACATCGGGGATGAGTTCGATGGGCGGATCTCAGGCTTCGCGCCGTTCGGGATTTACATTCAGGTCTCGGATCCTTTCGTGAGCGTATTGCTGCCATTCGAGCAGCTCGAGGACACCTATGAACCCGATGATTTGGGCATTCGCCTGATCGGGATACGCACATCGAAGATCTTCACGATGAACGACTCGGTGACGGTGCGGATTGAGGACGCCAATGTCCAAGCCCGCGACGTGGTGGGCTCACTGCTGGCTCACCAGCCAGCAGAAGCGCCGACGCAGGCTCGGAGGAAGCAAGGCGGCGCCCCGAAGAGACGGGGCGACACGCCAAAGGCGCGGACTGACAGCTCCAAAAGGCGGCGCGATGAGCCGCGAAAGCAGCGCGGCACAGCAAAGAAGCGACGCGATGAGTCGAGGAAGCAGGGCGCAGGATCGAAAGACCGAGCCGCGGGGCCTCGAAAGCGGTCGCGGCGCGCACGACGCAAGTGATGGCGCGGAAGAAGCGGCAACTTTTGACGGTCCCAGAGCTGATCGTTCGCAAGCGCGAAGGAGAGAAGCTCAGTGACCAGGACATTCGGGACCTGGTCACTGGATTCATGGACGGCTCGGTCGCCGACTACCAGATGAGCGCCCTGGCAATGGCCGTCTACTTCCGGGGCATGGACTTCGAGGAGACGGTCGCGATGACCCTTGCCATGCGCGACAGCGGCAAGGCTGTGAGCCTCGACCAGATCGATGCTCCCAAGGTGGACAAGCACTCGACCGGAGGTGTCGGGGACAAGGTCAGCATCTGCCTGGCACCGATCGTTGCGGCGTGCGGAGTGGCGGTGCCGATGATGAGCGGGCGCGGCCTCGGGCATACGGGAGGCACGCTCGACAAGCTCGAGGCGATTCCTGGATTCCGAGTCGATCTGTCGGTGAGGGAGTTTCGCGCCCAGCTTCGGAAGGTCGGTTGTGCGCTGATCGGCCAGACGGGCGATCTGGCGCCGGCGGACAAGCGCCTATACGCACTGCGTGACGTCACTGGGACGGTCGAATCGATCCCGCTGATCACATCAAGCATCCTGTCGAAGAAGCTGGCAGAGGGAATCGACGCGCTGGTGCTCGACGTCAAGGTCGGCCGCGGGGCTTTCATGAAGACCGAAGCGGACGCAAGAGAGCTTGCACGCTGCCTGGTGCGCGTCGGAACGCTTGCGGGGAAACGCGTCTCCGCACTGCTCACCGATATGAACGCCCCGATCGGCTACACGATCGGGAACGCGCTGGAGACGACCGAGGCGCTCGGGGTACTTCATGGCCAAGGGCCGGACGATCTTCGAGAGCTTACGTACGAACTAGCTGCCGAGATGCTGCGAGCCGCCGGAGTGACGAAGAGCAAGTCGCAGGCGCTGCGGCGCATCGAGCGAGAGGTGAGCAGCGGAGCTGCGCTCCAAAAGATGCGGGAAATCGTCAAAGCACAGGGGGGCGATCCGCGCGTGGTCGACGCGCCCGACGAGCTCGCAGTGGCCCGCTACCGAAGGACGGTCACTGCGACGGCCGATGGGTACGTCACCGATATCGATCCGCTGGAGCTAGGCTACGCATCGATGGGACTGGGCGCTGGGCGAAGCCGTGCGGAGGATACGGTCGATGCTGGCGCCGGGATCCGCTTGCACGTCCAGATCGGCGACCCGGTGCGTGCGGGCGACGAGCTCGCCACCCTGTATGCGTCGGAGCGCGGGCGTCTCCCCGGCGGCGCAGACCGGGTCAGGGCGTCTTTTCGAATCGGCAAGCGTCGCCCCGCGGTGCGGAGCCGCATCATCGCGACGATTCGGCGCTGAGCCCGCATGCCTCATCGGCGCCCGATAGGATCTGTGTGCGAATCTCGCGGTACTCCGGCGAATGGACGTACTCGATGCTGGGGAAATCCGAGTTCGCTGCGTACGTCTCTGCTAGCTCTTGGATGAAATCGGCGCCGCTTGCTTCTTGCAGCGCGCTGAGAAGTGCTGACCCGTCGACGAGGCGAGCGTCGGTGCCCCAGACGCGCTGACCGTCACTGATCGCGCGCAGAAGTGTCATCTCGCCGTTGCTGTTCTTCCGAAGCCGCACGTCCACCGCCAACGCAAACGCGGCGCCGGCCCAGTAGACCCGATGGTAGGCCCCGGTCCGACTCATCTCACGGCTCTCGCTGTCCAGTGGGCGCCCGGTGCCCGCGCGCCGCCCTCGCTCGAAGCCCTCTTGGAGACGCGTCCATGCGCGTTCGCTGCTTTGGAGACCACAGCGCGCTCGCAGCACTTCTTGCAAGTAGGTCGCAATCCCTTCCGTGATCCAACGGTCTCCCGGGTGCAAATGAGGGAGCCAAAGATGTGAGAGCTCGTGAACCGCCACCCAGTCTGCTTCGAGCTGACCGACTGTCGCATTCGGCGACGGAAGCAGAAGAACCGAGGAGCCGCCACCGCGGCGCACCATGCCGAACACCACGTGTTTGTCCTGGCTGGGAGTGGGAATGATGATGAAGTGGACCCGATCGTGGGGGAATCTGCCGCCGACCGAGGCGGTGGCTTGCAGGGCCCGGCCGAGCCAACGGCGAATCTCATCGGCAGGCGGCCGCGGTCCGAGGCGCGCGACCTCGACGCTCGTGCCCACCACCGAGAACGACTGATGCTCGAACGACCCGAATACGCCATACACGCTCGTGTAGAACGCGCTCCGTTCCGGGAAGTAGGTCGAATCCGACCGTGGCCAGGGAAGTGATACCTCTCCGTCGATCGGGAGCTCGAAACGAACGGACGCCTCGAGATCGCGCGGGAAGGGATCGGGCCGCCACAGCCATTGCGCCTGGGACACGATGACGGCAGCCGGGTCGCTAGCTCTGAAAAGTGGGGGGTCGAAGCGCGTCTCGTAGTCGACACACGCAGCCCGCGACGGCTCGCGCAGACGAATCCGGCCATGCGGGGTGTCGAGAGGGTTGTCCCCGATCCACGCTCGGCGCAGCGCAGGCCCTGCGCCATCGTGGATCGGGACCAAGCCGCGAACCGTCATGCCTTCGAGGCACGCGCGCACGCGGGCACCGCCAAAGTTGTCATAGATTGTAACCGTATAGTGCGCCGCGGCTCGAGATCGCTCCTGTGGGGGGGGCGCTTCGGGGACATGTGCGCATCCGAGGAGGCACAGGAATCCAACGACTCTCCATGGGCTCATCACGTTGTAACCCTTCAAAACTCATGGGGTATTCGCCCCAGACTGCCAGTGCCTCGGAGGCGAAATTTGCGCGAAACATCTGCACTTCAGGGGCGTACCTAGTGTCATGACGCACGTTTCGCTTTTAGATTGCGGCAAGCGATCGGGTTGGCTAGCGTGCCCTATCAAGAAGCGGGGGGATGGGATTGGTCCCTGACGCCGTGTTGCATCTACCGGGGCCTTTCTTGTTGCTCCTGATGCTCTTACAAGAAAGAGGAAAGAAACAATGAACTCAGCACTCAAGCACACGATCATCGCGATGGCGACTGCGGCACTCAGCATGACCGCCGCATGCAAGTCGGACGATGGTCCTGAGGCGAGCGAGGCGACGACAGGCGCCGAGGCTGCGGCCCAAGGGGACACGGCCATTGACGACGCAGACGATGCAGACGAGGCAGCGGAAGCCTCCTGTGGCGAGGGCAACTGTAGTGGCGCCAAGGAAGGCGAAGCTTCCTGTGGCGAAGGCAGCTGCGGCGGCGCCAAGAAATAGACAAAGGTCACGCTGCTCTCAACGAAGCAGCATCGTGTTTGAAGCCGCGGTGACGTGTGTCGCCGCGGCTTCTTTTTCTTGAGAGACCAAATGACTCGAGACGTTGCCGGAATCGGCCTAGGGCTGCGATACGACCTCGCGACCGAGCTCCTCGAACGACGTCCGAAGAGCGTCGCCTGGCTGGAGATCCATCCGGAAAATTACATCGATCGCGGCGGCCGCTATCAAGAGATGTTGGAGCTGGCTCGCGAAGACTGGCCGGTCGTGACGCATGGCTTGAGCACGTGCTTGGGTTCGGTGGAGCCTTTCGATGCGAGTTACCTGAAAGAGCTCAGAGCGTTCCTGAAAGACCTCGAGATCCCGTGGCACAGCGAGCACTTGTGTCTCGGCGGCGTCGATGATCGCTTCTTCCATGACTTACTGCCACTCCCCTTCACCGAGGAGGCTGCACAGATCGCGTCAACGCGCCTGACCGAAGTACGCGACGCGATAGGCATCCCTCTGGCGCTCGAAAACGTGAGTTACTACGCCCCGCAAGGTGCGGACGGCCTTGCAGAAGCCGATTTCGTAGTCGAGGTCTTAGACAGGGCAGACGCCAAGCTGTTGCTCGACGTCAACAACATCTACGTGAACGCCTGCAACTTCGGCTTCGATCCCAAAGCGTATCTCGACAAGATCCCGGTTGACCGCGTCGTGCAGATCCACGTCGCCGGCCACTTCGTGCGCGACGACGGCGTGCGCATCGATACACATGGCGAGCCGGTGCCCAACGACGTGTACGAGCTTCTCGACTACGCGCTGCGCAAGACGGGCCCGATTCCGGTGCTTCTCGAACGCGACAACAACGTTCCGCCACTCGACGAGCTCCTGTCGGAGGTCGACGAGCTCTGGGCGATTTATCGCAATGCGACGGGGGCTGACGATGCTCGCTGATCACGCGAAGGCCATGCAACGCGTCTGCTTTGGCGCAGAACCAAGCGAGGCCGATCTGGAGCTCTTGGGGTCGCGCGAGCGCTGGCTGGTCTATCGAGACCTGGTGCGCAACCGGCTCAACCATGTGATCGGAGTCGCTCTAGCTCGCACCAAGAACGCCATTGGGGAAGACGCCTTCGCCCGCGCCGTGGACGAGTGGTTCAGCACAGGCAGCCCCAGAACCCGCTACTTACGCCACATTCCCGCCGAGCTCGCTGAGTTCGCGATTCCCATCTGGCAACGCACGGAGGCACCTTGGGTTGCCGACCTGGCAGGCTACGAGATCACAGCGTGGGACGTCCGGCACGCACCCGCAGACCCCATGACGACGAGCGAGTTCGCCTTCGACCGCAAGCCAGTCGTGGCGACGGCCGTAAGGGTTCTCCGCCTCGCGTACCCAGTCCAACACAAGCACACCCCCGGCGGAGGCTACGAACCGGACCCCACGATCCTCTGCCTGTACCGCGCCAAGAACCACAGGCCGATCCCAAGAAAGCTCAACCCCCTAGCTGCAGACCTCATCGAAGCCTGGCAACGCGCCGGTCAAACCGTCGCCGAATCAGTCCAACAAGTAGCCGCCGCCCACCACACCCAAATCGGACCCGAGTTCATAGAAAAACTCTCCACCCTAATCGCCGACCTCATCGAACGAGGCATCCTCCTTGGGGGAGACCCTCCGCCTCAGTAGCCTTCTACTTTGCTTATGATTTCGTTCATTATTTCGCGGGTGCCGCCGCCTATGGGGTAGAGGCGGGCGTCTCGGTAGAGGCGTTCTACGACGTATTCGCGCATGTAGCCGTAGCCACCGTGGATCTGGACGGCCTGGTCGCACACCGCGGAACACGCATCCGTCGCTGTGTTCTTGGCCATCGCCGCGAGGGCGGGCGTTTGTTCGCCGGCGAGGTAGCGTGTAACGCACTCACCGGTGAGCGCGCGGGCTGCTGCAATCTGAGTTGCCATGTCGGCGAGCTTGTGGCGGATGACCTGGAACCCGGCGAGGTTCTTGCCGAAGGCGTGCCGTTGCTTTGCGTACTCCACGGCCTCCCGATACGCCAGCTCGGCGATCGCAACACACTGGCCGGCGATGAAGAGGCGCTCGGTAACGAAGTTCATCATGATCATCAGGAAGCCAGCGCCTTCGTGGCCGATCAGGTTCTTCGTAGGCACACGGCAATCCTCAAACGCGAGTTCCGCAGTGTCGCTCGCCCACCAACCGGTCTTCTTGAGCTTGCTCGATACCGTGAAACCTGGCGTATCGCTCTCGATGATTAGCATCGAAATGCCCCCGTGCCCTTCCCCGCCCGTCCTGACGGCCGTGGTCACGAAGTCCGCTCGGCATCCAGACGTGATGAAGGTCTTCGCGCCATTCACGACGTAGTGATCCCCGTCACGCGCGGCCTTCGTCTGAACAGCAGCTACATCGCTGCCCCCACCAGGCTCTGTGATTCCGAGGGAGCACACCTTCTCGCCAGCAAGTGCGGGGCGGACGAACCTCTCTTTCTGCTCGTCATTGCCGAACTTGATGATTGGAGGAATCGCGATGCCGTGGCTACCCAGGCCCACGAGAGTGCCGACGGACTTTCCCGCAAGCACCATCTCCTCAGATGCGCACAGCACGTGGGTCAGGTCACCCCCGTCGCCTCCGAGCTCTTCCGGATACCCGATCCCTAGGAACCCAGCCTTTGCAGCCGTCTGGTAGAGCTCCCTTGGGAACTCATTGGCCTCTTCCCAATCATGCGCGTTCGGCGCGATCGCATTGACCGCAAACCGCCGAATCTGCTCGCGCAACGCGCGGTGCTCATCGGTCTCGAACAGATAACCCTTCTTCGGAGCTTCCATGCGACGACTCTACACGGGTACACCCCCGCGAGTCAGCCGAATAGCCACGTGGGCGCCGGATGATTCGCAGGCATGATCGCCCGATGTGAGGTCGACCTACTCCTCGGACGCCGCGGCCGCGACCGGCTCCGGCTCGAGAATGACAGGCGCCGGGGCGAGCGGCTTCACCGCGTCGTCGGCGACGACCATGTCGATCTTGTTGTACGCGCCGAGGCCCGTACCGGCAGGCAGCAGTCTGCCCATGATCACGTTTTCCTTGAGACCGCGAAGCGCGTCGACCTTGCCGCTGATCGCAGCCTCGGTGAGCACCTTCGTCGTCTCCTGGAAGGACGAAGCGCTGATGAACGATTCGGTCGAAAGCGAGGCCTTGGTGATGCCGAGCAAGAGCGGCTCTGCCACGGCGGGCTGGCCTCCCTTCGCGATGACTCGCTCGTTCTCGCGCTCGAACACCGTCTTTTCGACCTGCTCGTCCGGGAGGAAGCGGGTGTCCCCAGTCTCCTTGATCCGAACACGCCGGAGCATCTGACGAACGATGACCTCGATGTGCTTGTCGTTGATGGCAACGCCCTGCAGTCGGTAGACCTGCTGGATCTCATCGACCAACCAAGCCGCAAGTTCCTTCTCGCCCTTGACCTTGAGAATGTCATGCGGGTTTGCAGGACCATCCATCAATGGCTCGCCGGCGCGCACGTGGTCACCATCCTTCACGGTGAGGTGCTTGCCCTTGGCGATGAGGTACTCCTTCGGCTCCCCGACCTCCGGCGTGATCATGACCTTGCGCTTACCCTTGGTGTCTTTACCAAAGGTGACGATGCCATCGATCTCGCTGATGATCGCGTGGTCCTTGGGCTTACGAGCTTCGAACAGCTCGGCGACACGCGGCAGGCCGCCGGTGATGTCCTTGGTCTTGGTCGTCTCGCGCGGAATCTTCGCGATGATCTCACCAGCTTCGACGGTCTGACCATCCGCGGGGATGATGTTTGCGCCAACCGGCAGGAAGTAGCGGGCCATGTTCTCGCCCGCGCCCGTGCTCTGCGTATCGCCGGTTTGCGGGTCCTTGATCGAGATGCGCGGGCGCGCGCTCGGATCACGGGACTCGATGACGACGCGCCGGGACAGGCCCGTAACCTCGTCGAGCTTCTCGTCCATGGTCACCGCTTCGACGACGTCCCCGTACTTCACCGTGCCGTGAACCTCGGTGAGGATCGGAATGGCGTAGGGGTCCCACTCGGCAAGCATCGTGCCGCGCTCGACCCGATCACCTTCTTTGACCTTCACGAACGCGCCGTAGGTCAGCGTGAAGTGCTCGCGCTCGCGGCCCGACTCGTCGACGACCGTCACTGCACCGTGGCGGTTCATCACGACAACAGTCCCGTCACCCTTGGTGATGAGCATGGCGTTGTCGAACTTCACGATGCCACCCGAGCGTGACTCGATGGAGCTCTGCTCGATCTTACCGCGCGCAGCCGCACCACCAATGTGGAACGTACGCATGGTGAGCTGCGTACCAGGCTCGCCGATCGACTGGGCGCCGATGATGCCTACCGCCTCGCCAATGTTCACTTCGTAGCCGCGACCGAGGTCTCGGCCGTAACACATCACGCACACGCCGCGACGGTTCTGGCAGGTCAGCACGGAGCGAATCAGCACGCGCTCGATGCCGGCCGCTTCGATGCGAGCAACGCGCGCTTCGTCGATTTCCTGATTGGCTTCGACGAGGGTCTCGTCGGTGACGGGATCGGTGATGTCCTCGAGCGCGATGCGACCGAGAACACGCTCACCGAGCGGCGTAACGACCTCACCCCCCTCTTCGAGCTTGCTGACCCATATGCCATCGAGGGTCTCACAGTCGTAGTCGGTGATAACGGCGTCCTGCGCGACGTCGACGAGACGGCGCGTCAGGTAACCCGAGTTTGCGGTCTTCAGGGCGGTGTCTGCCAGACCCTTACGCGCACCGTGTGTCGAGATGAAGTACTGCAACACGGTCAACCCCTCACGGAAGTTCGCCGTGATGGGCGTCTCGATGATCTCACCGGACGGCTTGGCCATCAGGCCACGCATGCCGGCCAGCTGACGAATCTGCTGGTTCGAGCCACGAGCGCCGGAGTCGGCCATCATGAAGATCGAGTTGAAGCTCGGCTGAGTGGTCTTCTCGCCCGTTTCCGGATTGGTAATCTCGTCGGTGCCGATCGACTCCATCAGATCCCGAGCGACCTGGTCGGACGCCTCCGCCCAAATGTCGACGACCTTGTTGTAGCGCTCGCCGTCCGTGATCAGACCTTCCTGATACTGCTCGACGACAGTGGTCACGTCTTCCTGCGCAGCGCCCAGGACGTCCTTCTTCGAGTCCGGGATGATCATGTCATCCATGCAGATCGAAATGCCGGCGCGAGTCGACATCTCGAAGCCCATGGTGCGGAGCCGGTCGGCGAGCAGAACGGTGTTCTTGTTACGGCTCGCGCGGTAGCACTCGTCGATGAGTGAGCTGAGTGACTTCTTGTCGAGCACCTTGTTGACGGAAGGGAACTCCATGCCCGGAGGAAGCACGTCGCTCACCAGAACGCGGCCAACGGTCGTGTCGTAGATTTTGCCCTTGTACCGATAACGAATACGCGAGTGGAGCCCAACCATGTTCTGATCGTACGCCATCCGCACCTCGTCGGACGAAGCGAAGATCCCGGTGAACACACCGTCCTTCTCTTGGCCCTCTCGGTACTCACCCTTCCCGAACTTCTTCTCGCGCGTCATGTAGTAGAGGCCGAGAACGATATCCTGCGTCGGGTTGATGATTGGGCGGCCGCTCGCGGGCGACAAGATGTTGTTCGTGCTCATCATGAGCACGCGAGTCTCCATCTGAGCCTCGACTGACAGCGGTACGTGGACGGCCATTTGGTCGCCGTCGAAGTCCGCGTTGAACGCAGTACAAACGAGCGGGTGGAGCCGGATCGCCTTACCCTCGATCAGAACCGGCTCGAAAGCCTGAATGCCCAAACGGTGGAGCGTCGGCGCTCGGTTGAGCATCACGGGGTGCTCGGTGATGACCTCTTCGAGAATATCCCAGACCTCGGGCTTCTCCTTCTCGACGAGCTTCTTCGCGCTCTTGATCGTGGTGACGTACCCACGTTCTTCGAGTTTGTTGTAGATGAACGGCTTGAAGAGCTCCAGCGCCATCTTCTTCGGGAGACCGCACTGGTGCAAACGCAGCGCGGGGCCGACGACGATCACAGAACGGCCGGAGTAATCGACACGCTTACCGAGCAGGTTCTGACGGAAGCGGCCCTGCTTGCCCTTGAGCATGTCAGACAGCGACTTGAGCGGACGCTTGTTCGGGCCGGTGATGGTCTTACCACGGCGGCCGTTGTCGAAGAGAGCGTCGACGGCCTCTTGCAGCATGCGGCGCTCGTTCCGGATGATGATCTCCGGAGCATTGAGCTCGATGAGCCGCTTGAGTCGGTTGTTCCGGTTGATGACGCGGCGATAGAGATCGTTGAGATCGGACGTCGCGAAGCGACCACCGTCTAGCGGAACCAACGGACGAAGGTCCGGCGGAAGGACCGGAATCACGGACAACATCATCCACTCGGGACGGTTGCCCGAGTCGCGGAACGCCTCGATGACCTTGAGCCGCTTGGAGTACTTCTTGCGCTTCGCCTCGCTGGTGGCCTCCTTGAGGTCCAAACGAAGCTGCTCGGCCATCGCATGAACGTCGAGGTCGCGAAGCATCTCGAGAACGGCCTCGCCGCCCATTCGAGCTTCAAATGCGTCGTCACCATACTCGTCGAGCATGTCGTGGAATCGATCCTCGGTGAGGATCTCTCCGCGCTCGAGCGGGGTCTCCTTGGGGTCGAGCACCACGTAGCTCTCGCAGTAGAGCACGCGCTCCAGGTCCTTGAGCGTGATGTCCAAGATTGCGCCGATGCGGCTCGGCAGGCTCTTGAGGAACCAGATGTGCGCCACCGGCGTCGCCAAGGTGATGTGACCCAGTCGCTCACGGCGAACCTTGCTCTGAATGACCTCGACGCCGCACTTCTCGCAGACGATTCCGCGGTGCTTCATGCGCTTGTACTTGCCGCAAATGCACTCGTAGTCTTTGACGGGTCCGAAGATCTTCGCGCAGAAGAGGCCGTCACGCTCGGGCTTGAACGTACGATAGTTGATCGTTTCGGGCTTTTTCACCTCGCCGTGAGACCACTCGCGGATCTTTTCCGGCGACGCTAGCGAAATCCGAATCGCTGAAAACGCCAGCGGGTCTTTCGGCTTTTCGAAGAAGCTGAAGATATCCTTCATGACTTACTCTTCCTCCGCAGCAAGGACGTCATCGG
>Ga0209456_10001303_pt1 | contig 12248 bp, 7 predicted proteins | sample COG_11_FD_184755 | JGI IMG/M metagenome (GOLD analysis project Ga0209456, IMG submission 184755) | Pelagic marine sediment microbial communities from the LTER site Helgoland, North Sea, for post-phytoplankton bloom and carbon turnover... | ecosystem: Environmental > Aquatic > Marine > Neritic...
GCCTGGTAGATGGCCTCGTGGGAGATCCGCATCGAGTCATCCTCTGGGAAGTTCGCTGGGAAAGGCGGAAGGTCCGGTTAGAATATATTGGAGCCGTTCGCGACTCCCTACCTGAACGGCCGGTCCTGGCCGGCTGCTGACGGACGGGGTGCAGTGAGACCCACGTGTTTAAGCCCAGTTTTCTCGGTCCGCTATGTCGGGGACAGCCGTCGTTCGATAATGATAAGGTGCTTCCGTAGGCTTTCCTAACATACAGTACCCGACCCATTGGGCTCGTATTGAGTGTTTAAAAGTCGCCTAGCTACTCCGGCAATCCAGCCTTGCGAAGACCTTCAAGCCATCGCTCATGCGACTCCTCATCACGAACGGGTACGATATGACGCACTTTTGTAACTGTTGAATTCGGCATGTGTTCCAGTAGCCTCTTAGTTGTAGCTTTTGCTTTTTCATCGCGCCCAAGCATTGCGTAACTAGCAGCTAACTGACGAAAGGCAGAGGCGAAACCCGGATGGTCTCTGAGCAGTCGCTGGGCGATTTCTATCACGTGTTCGTAGTCCCCATGGATATAGGCTGCGATCCCTCGACCTGCAAACCAGAGTGGTCTTGAAGAATCAAGCGGACTGATCTCTAGTGCCCTGTCTGCAGCTTCGCACGATTTGTCATAATTTCCACACACGCCGTGCCAGGCTGCCATTAGTCCATACGCATTCGCAAGATTAGGATTTAGCCGCAACGCGCGATTTAGATACTCACGTGAGTCTTCAAACTGTCTCGCCCACAACAAAACCGATCCAAGCACGGCGAGTCCGTTTGCATCTTGAGGATCGAGCGAAACCGCGCGTCGTGCAGCGTCCAGAGCTTGAACAATGGCCACATCGGTGTCGTCACGCCATATATGAAGGACATCGTTGATCAGACATTCCGCTTGGGCTGTGTAAGCTTCCGCAAGATCGGGAGACGATGCGATGGCTTCGTCTAACAAGGTGTGCGCGATTTCATTGTCGACCTTTGTGTGTTTGTTTATGTGCCATCGCGCGCGCATGACCCGTTCCCATGAAGTGAGCTCACCGACGGTCTTTCCATGGGCTCGTTCTACTTCCGCACTCAAAGTCCTCGGTGCAACTGCAGTTACAATGGAGTTTGTGATTTCGTCCTGTACCAAGAAAATATCGTTGAGATCCCGGTCAAAACGTTCCGCCCAAATGTGGGTACCGGAATCGCCGTCTATCAGCTGGGCGGTTACGCGAACACGATTACCTGCTTTCCGAACGCTGCCTTCCAGAGCGTAGTTAATGCTTAACTCTTTACAGATCTGATCGACTCGAATTGCTTGGTCCTTGAAGCTAAAGCTGGTATTCCGTGCGATTACCAGCAATTCGCGAAAATGCGACAAGGCGGTAATAATGTCCTCCGTGATGCCATCGGAGAAGTATTCCTGCTCGGGATCACCACTCATATTCGTGAACGGAAAGACAGCGATGGAGGGTTTCTTGGTTGTTGAAGGCAGATTTTTCTCTTTAGATGTGCGCGATTCTGGGCTGGGAGTCTGTTCTCCTGAACGTAACGTTACCGAATAAATTCGAACTGGTTGGCTAAATCCCTTGATTGCTCTCTCACCTATGTTTCCACATTCAAACGGAAGACGCTTGGGTAACGTGTCATATACTGCCCCTTGAATGTAGACACCACCAGGATCTGCCAACTGTTCTAGGCGTTGTGCTAGCACCACTCCCTCGCCAGTCACCGTATTGTCGGCTACCACCACCTCTCCCATGGCAATACCAATACGAACGATCGGAAGAATTTCGTCTTCCAAATCTTCGTTATGAGCTGAGTTGGCCTGCTGGAAGGCGAGTGAGGCGCTCACCGCGTCCGATGCCTTGCTAAATTCAGCGACCAGCGCATCGCCTCTTATCTCATGTGCGATACCTCCATATGAGCCGATGGTCTCAGAGAATCGCCGGAATACATCTTGAATCCGTTGGTGTGCCATTGTCTCGTCCATCCGCACCAGTGTGGTCGAACCCACTACATCGGCATGTAGGAGAACAGCGAGTTTGCGCTCTGTCATGAAAGTCTTGGTATTAGGGCCAGTTGTCGTGGATAGTATCGTGATCGATCACGCGTGACGAGCGGAGGTGGGAGATTAGGCTCGGACAGACCATCTTTCTATTGGCCAGATTGTTTCGTCAGCTTGTGGCCGAAAGCACCCGAAATCAGAAGCTAAAATTCAGCTCCCGGAACGACCGCAATGGTTAAGGTCCGGCCGATTAAGCGTCATTCTCCGGACCGGCGGCTTCTATTGATTGTCAGATCATATCGTTATGCAATTTTATGCATGTAATACCGAATCCAGACTTTTACGGATCAAGGATAATGCCCAGGTCGGGATGGAGCACACCCCACCGTGCTAGTCGGACCACAGCTACCCGACGCACAGCTAGGAGTGCCGGGCGGCACATCTGCTGTGGCACTCGATTGCAAGTCACCACAAGGCTCGACGCGCATGGGCAGGGTCAACTGTTCACCCAAGCCGCCCCGGTCCCCGCGGAACACACTCTCGAGCGTTGTATAATCGAGGCTCGATTCGACAAGGCGAACTGTGATTGGACAGAAAGGGATGGCTAAGACCATGAGGGAAGATGGGCTCGAGCTGGCTCGCAAGCAGGTCGCCATCTTCTATGCGGATGTCGAGGGCTACACCCGCTTGACGGAGCTCGACGAAGTTGAAACTCATCGCACGGTTGTGTCCTACCTGCGCGCGATTACAGACAAGATCACCAGTCATCGCGGCAGGGTCGACCACTACGCGGGAGACGCGGTTCTCGCGGACTTCGACACCGCTGCGCGTGCCATCGAGTGCGCCGCCGAAATCCAGCGAGATCTCGCCGAGCGAAGACGGGATATACCGGTCGCGCGACAGGTCCGATTCCGAATCGGAATCAATTTCGAATCGGTCATCGTCGACAACGGGGCAGTGCACGGAGGAGGCGTGAACATCGCAGCCCGAATCGAGGAACTCAGCGATTCGGGTGGGATCTGTATTTCCGGCGCTGCCTACGATGCGGCCGGCAACGCACTTCCCTTCGAGTGCGAGTTCCTGGGCGAACGGATTCTCAAGAACCTCCAGGAGCCGATTCGGCTGTATCGAGTTCTCTTCGACGAGGCAAGCAGGCAAGTTGCAGAGCAAAGGACCAAAGCAGAAGAGTATTCTCGACCTGTCATCGTGGTGTTGCCACTCGGCAATCTGAGTGGGAAGGCTGATGACGAATACCTCTGCGACGGTCTCACCCAGGACATCACCACCGATCTCTCCAAGTTTCACGATCTTCTGGTGATTCCATCGACGGGCGCATTCGAGTACAAGGACAAGCCCCTGGATCTGCAATCGCTCCATCGGGAACTCGGCGCCAGGTATCTGCTGTCCGGCAGCGTTCTCAGATCCGACGAGACGATCCGAGTGAACGCCTCGCTCATCGAGACGAAGACGGGCGTGCAAGTCTGGTCGCAACGTTTCGATCGCGACTTCAGCGACCTGCTTGCGACGCAAGATGAACTGGTACGTGAGGTCGTCTCCTCGATTTCGGCAGAGGTCGCTACGAAGGAGAGCTCGCATGCCATTCGCAGGGACCCGAACAGCGCAAGCGCCTACGATGCCTTCCTGCGTGGACACTACCACTGGTGGCAGCTGGTGAACGTCCAGGAGTCGAAAGACAAGTGGCTCGAATGCCAGAAGTGGTTCCAGCGAGCAACGGAGCTCGATCCCGAATATTCGCGGCCCTGGGCCTGGCTGGCGTACGCCACGGTAGATGGATATCACCGTGGCTGGTGCGAGAAAGCGTCACTCGAGAAGGCTGAGGCAATGGCGAAGAAGTCCGTTCGACTGGGCGCCAAGGACTACGACGCGCATTGGGCTCTGGCTTTCTACTACCGATACGTTCGAAAATTCGAGCAGTCCATCATCGAATACAGCGAGGCATGTGCTCTGAACCCCAACGAGCCGGACCTGATCATTGAGATGGCAGAAACCCTCGCCTACATGGGGCGATACAAGGAAGCCATCGCGCAGCTCGAGAAGTCGATGAGCCTCAACCCACTATGCGCGGACTTTTGCAGGTCGACTCTCGCATGGTCGCTCTATATCACAAGGCGCTACGGGGATTCGCTGCTGCAGCTCTCCCACATCAGTAACCCGACGAAAGACGACATGCTGGTGACAGCCGCAAGTCATGCGCGAAACGCGGAGTCCTACGCACAATCCGGCCAGTCTGTGATTGCGCGCGAAGAGGCGCGCCTGGCCTCGAGCAGCATCCGAGACCTTCTGCGTATGAAGCCGGACTGCAGCATTGCCCTCGAACGAGAGGCCGAGATCTTCCAGCACGAGGAGGACGAAAAGTTCTGGCTGGATGGCCTCCGCCTCGCCGGGCTTCCGGAGAGATGAGCTGCGCGAGAGAGGGAATCGGGAAGTTGATCTATACCAGTTGAATTCACATGGAACTAACATGATTGATCAGAATGCAGTGTTGATGTACTGTGTAGTGGGTTGACAAAGGCAAGGAAGTTTCGAGATGAGTAAGTCTGATGCGCGAATGCTCTTCATACTTGGCCAGCAAAAGGTGGTTGAACCGACCACCGCTGCAGATCTGGCTGAGGCCGAGCAGTACTTCATTCAGGCCTATACCGCAGATTCGGGCTTCTACCGGGCGCTCGGGTGGCGAGGCTATACGCTCGTCAGGAAGTTCGAGGACGGCCATGCGGATGCGGATGTGCTGGATGAGGCCATCGCTCTGACGGAGGAAGCGTTAGAGGGCGCCCCGGAGGACTACGACAACCACTGGGCGCACGCGATCGCGCGGCTCTTTCGCAGGGAGTGGGAAGCTTCAGATGCCAGCTATCAGCAGGCGATGAGCCTCGACATCGAGGGCAACATCCACCTCATCTGCGACTACTCGGACGCGCTCATCTACTTTGGAGACAACCGAACTGCGCTCAGATACGCACGCAAAGCCAAGGGCTTTCGGGATTGGCACAAGTGGAACACCGCGTGGGCGTACTTCTTCCTCGCGCGTACGGAGTTCGAGATCTGTCAAGACTCGAACTACTTCGATCTGGCCATCGACGAGATCAAGAGCATGGTCCTGCCGCCGCACCATTCCCGCTATCTCGCTGACGCCCAACTCCTCGTAGCAGCCATCCACTCCCTTCGCGGCGACAACGACAAGGCCGCGGAGGCTATGCAGATCTACACCGCCGCCAACGGGTCGAGCTGGACCATCGACGAGGAGATGGAGCGGGCCCCGTTCGACGACAACAACGAGGAAGCTGCGAAAAATCGGGACTTCTGGCAAACCGCGGCGGGACGAGCGCTCGCGATCTCTCACACCTGAGCCCGCCGAGTCGCTCTGCTTGGCGGGGCCGCGTCTTCGAGGCTCGCCTACGGCTTCAACTGGAATTGGTAGTCGGTTCCGTTCCCGCTACGGGGGAGTTGACATAACGCCCATACTCGGACGTGGAGCCAGAACACAGCTTGGATGTCCTATCCCCCGCCCGCGAGCACAGAAAGAGATACCGCACGGAGTTCAAAAGAGAAGCGGTCCGTCGATGTAATGAACCTGGGGTCACTGCGGTACTGGTAGCAGAGGAGTTGGGGATCAGTACACGGCAACTGAGGTTGGCGGGATATAGCGGAGGATCAGGGAGAGGGAGCGTTTCCTGGGCGAGCCGCACATCCCTGTTGCCACTGTTCGCTCCATGCCGGTATCGCAACACCGGCGCACCAGCGACGAAATTTGGAGCGGCTGTGCCGATACATCGCCCGTCTGTTTGAGGCGGCGCACGGCTCTGTGGCAGAGGGCCGTTGTGTCCGGGATGCTCTTTTCCTGCAGATGGGTGAGGATCTTTTTAATCAGTGCCGGGTCTTCGATACAGGCGATGCCTTTGACGGTACCACCACATCGGGTGCATGTCTCAACTGCGACGTTGGGCAAGTGTTTCCGGCGCGTAGTAGAAAGGCTCTCGTATTCCTTTCTTGCGTTGTGCGTTCCCGTGAACTCAGTGTTGAGGCCAATCAAGACTGTGTGCAAATTTTCGAATATCTTCGATAAGTAGATCTGGTTCTTCCATTGCCGCAAAATGTCCACCACGCGGCATTTCCGTCCATTGCGTGACGTTGTAAATCCGTTCGGCATAACTGCGTGGCGGCCACGCCAAAAGTTCTTCAGGAAACAGCGCACAGCCAGTCGGCACTTCGACTCTTTTTCCTTCCGGTGACAAGATTCTTCCACCTTCCTCGCGGCGCCCGTAGTAGATCCACGAAGCAGTATTGAATGTCCGGGTAACGATGTAGACCATGATATTGGTCAGCAGCTGATCTTTAGTGTAGACGCTCTCCACATCGTCTCCCGCCACATCGGACCAGCCGTGCATCTTTTCCAATATCCATGCGGCCACGCCCACCGGGCTATCCATCATCGCATAACTCAAGGTCTGAGGCTTGGTTGCCTGCTGAGTGCGGTAACCATTCTGCATGATCTGGTCTTTTTCGAACTGCTCCGCCCATGCAATCTCCTCAGCTCCCTGTGGCTCATCCTTGTGCCTCATGGTAAGGATGTTGATGTGAATAGCAGCACATGCAGGGGCGTGCTCATAGCCGAGCCAACTTGAAATGGCACTACCCCAGTCTCCGCCCTGCGCGATATAGGCTTCATATCCAAGGACATCGGTCATCAGGCTGTTAAAAATCGCCGCCATCTTTCTTGGGCCATAGGGTCGAGGTGGGCGGCCCGAAAAACCGAACCCAGGTAAAGAGGGCGCAACTACGTCAAATGCATCCTCCACGGTTCCGCCGTGATTTTCGGGATGTGCAAGCAAATCGATGAAATCCAGAAACTCGACAATCGTGCCTGGCCAGCCATGGCTAATGATGAGTGGCTTGGGATTGGGCCCACTACCTTTTTCATGAACGAAATGAATATCAATCCCATCTACCGGCGTCTTGAAATGGGAAAACTGGTTAATTTGCGCTTCCTGTTTTCGCCAATCGAATTCAGTCACCCAGTAGTCACAGAATTCTTTCATGTAATCCAGATTTGTACCGTACTCCCATCCGCCGTCGTCTGGCATTTCGTGCCAGGGAAATGCGGCAACCCGTGCTTTTATGGCCTCAATAGTTTCGTCAGAAACAGTGATTCTGAATGGCTCAATGGACGTCATATCGGCCTATTTTATCCTAAATATCTTGCTTCTGGATTTGAGCCGTTGTGCCAATTTCTTCCAAACAGATTTGGCTTTCCGGATGCACAAAAGCGCCAATTTCGTATCAAAATGTTGGAATGGAATTAGGGGATATATGGTGAAACCATTATACTGTGATTTCAGTCGCCCCCATACTAACGAGGAGTACTCAATGAAGGCTTCATTTTGGAAGGTGGCCGTTACATCGGCTGTCATGTTGTTTGGCGCTCAAGCAGCGAACGCGCAAACAGTTTTGAAACTGGGCACAGTCGGCTTCAAAGGAATGCCAATCGGCGACGCAATTGATCAGGCCCTGATTCCCACGTTGGAGGAAGTATCGGGTGGCAAAATGAAAATTGAGCCACACTACCGTAAATCCCTGTGCAGTGAACAAACCTGTGGTGAACAGGCAAACCAAGGCCTGATTGCGCTCTGGACGAGCTCAACCGCAAATTTTGGCAACTTTGGAACCGCGCTGGCAATTTTTGATCTGCCATACATATTCAAGAGCATCGAAGATGCTGATCGGATCTCAAGTGAATGGCTGGCAAAGAAGCAGTGTGATATTGCTGCTGAAGAAGCTGGCCACGTTTGCTTAACCGTCTATTCCAGCGGAGGCTTTCGCCAGCTCGGAAATGCGCACGGCCCCGTGCATGTTCCCGACGATATGAAAGGCATCAAATGGCGCGTTACAAAGAGCCCAATTGAATACACACTAGTTAAAAACTGGGGCGCTGTTCCCGTGCCTTATGACTGGGCACAGCTCTATCAAGGCCTGCAAACCGGCGTTGTTTCGGGCCAGTATGTCGCTACACCCTGGCAACACGTTGCTAAGCTGCATGAAGTCGCCAAATACTTCACTGAAATCGGCGGATCATGGTCAGGCAACCAGCTGTCGATGGACAAACGCCAGTATGATGCGCTCTCTGATCAGGAAAAAGAATGGCTGCACACCGCCGCGGAAGCCTTTGGACAGCATGTTCAAGAACTTGATCGCAACTGGGTTAATGCCGGTGAAGATGCGATCAAGGCCCAGATTGAAGAATGGTACGTGCCCACTGACGAGGAAATGGCACTCTGGAGGGCTGGCGCGATTGACGCCTGGTTAAACGCAAAAGGTACGTTCGACCCCGCAACTGCAGAACGCGTCTTGCAGGAACAGGGGATGACGGACTTCATCGCCCAGTTAAAAGAAGCAGGTGCTTTGTAAAACCAGTTGGCATCTTGTCGCTCTGGCAGATGGCGCGGTGATCACCGCGCCATCTTCTTTTCTGTCTTCCGATAAAATAGCAAGGCTAAGTAGCCTGGCCTAGGATTAGGACGCCACGCAGCCGGGAACCAGCTCACGATGGAAAGCATCCTACTTCTGCTCGTCCTTGTCCTGCTTATCCTTTTGGGGGCACCCATTGGATTTACCCTGATCCTGATTCCCGTCGTCTACATTCTGATTACCGACGCGGCCCCGATGATCCTGATCCCTAGCCAGATGTTCAGCGCCATCGACGCGGTACCCTTAACAGCGATCCCGTTCTTCATGCTGACGGGAGAGCTCATGACCAGCGCTACCATTACAGACAGACTGGTCGAATTGAGTCAACGTATTATCGGCCGGATGCGCGGGAGCATGGCGCAAGCGAATGTCCTCGTCTCCATGTTCTTCGCTGGAATGAACGGTTCGGTCGTGGCCGATACGGCAACCGTTGGATCGCTGCTTGTTCCTGCCATGAAAAAAGCAGGCTATCCATCTGCCTTTGCCGCTGCAATCACAGCCGTCAGTTCGACAATCGGCGGAATCATCCCTCCGTCCATCATGATGATCGTTCTTGCCAATGCAGGCGGGATATCGGTAGGGGCCCTGTTCGCGGGCGGCATCATTCCTGGCTTGATGATCGGCCTCTTGCTTATGATCATCAATTACTTTATCGCCAAGAAAAACAATTTTGAGCGCAGCGAAGAGCCTTTCAGCCTGAAAGCGTTGGCGATCTCCAGTTATAGATCTTCTTTCGCCCTACTGATTCCCGTTGTACTGGTTGGGTCGGTTGTATTTGGTATTGCAGGTGTGGTGGAGGCCGGCGCGTTGACCGCGACCATTGCGTTGATTATTGGTCTCTTCATCTATCGAACAATCACCTGGAACAACTGCAAAAGCTCATTCGTACGTGCTTTCCGCAACTCGGCAATGGTATTTATCATTATCGCCGCCTCGGGCCCCTTCAGCTGGCTCTTGACATCCCTTGGTGCCATCAACCAACTGGAACAATGGTTGCTCAGCTATACCTATAACCCGTTGCTTTTTACCCTGGTTTTGGTGCTGTTTATCTGTTTGCTTGGGATGGTTATGGATTCAGCTGCCAACATTATTGTTGTCGGCCCGGTTCTAGTGGATGTGATGGTGAAAGCGGGCTACCCTGATGTCCAGGCTGCGCTTATCGTCGTTGTAGGCTTTCTAATCGGAGCGGTCACACCACCTGTTGGGGTGGCGTTTTTCACCGCTGGGGCAATCGCGAATGTGCGATTGGAAAAAGTTGCGCTTGCGATGTTGCCCTATCTCATTGCACTTTTCGTGCTGTTGTTCGTGCTGATCTCTGTACCTCAGTTCACCATGTATCTGCCCAAAGTTTTTGGTTTCGTGAAATGATCGCGCGGTACTTAACAGGCGAACCCAAAGATCTGGCGGTGAGCTACAGAGTCTTTTCACCATGATTAAGATCATTACACGGATCGACATGTTGGTAAAAAAAGCGCTGACCGGATTTTGCGCAATCTTGTTGCTATTGATGGTTGTGTTCGCCGTCTACAATGTGGTGATGCGTTACGTTTTTGAGGACCCTCCTGTGTGGGGAGATCTGCTAACCGTGTTGAGCAACATCTGGTTAGTCTTTTTGGCACTAGCGCTAACGGTAAGGGACAAGGATCACATAGCACTGGACCTGATTTACTCATGGTTACCCGTGAAGGTGGCCTTTATCATCCAGCAATTTTGGACATTGGTTATTTTCTGTCTTGGCATCGTTATGATCATTTACGGGATGGAAGCGGTTGCCACGATGGGCGGGAAATACTGGGAAATGTGGCACTTTGCCTGGGAAGAGGGTCAGTTGGTTTTCAAGCCAAATTACATGCCCAAAAAATACGCCATTGCTATCGTCCCGATATCTGGTTTTCTGGTATGCGTCGCGGCTATCGCGTCCATAGTTGAAGACAGTTTTAAAGTACGTACCGGAACTTACAAACTAACAGAGGAAGTGGATCCCCACATCGGGATTGGCCAGTAAAAGTCCTACTAGCGTTCTATTTTCGGTATTGACCGGCACTCAGCGTTCTACGCTGTGCCAGAATCCACCACGCTAGCAAGTACGGCTGAACTTAGGCGTTGTACCCGTCCACTTTACCGCGCAAAGAGGTCAGCTATTGGCCGAAAGCCCGTGTAGCGGAAATTCTTCCCAACGACCGCTCCGGGCGATTTGCGGCCGATCAGGCTTCATTCATGAAGTCGGCCGCTTCACGCTCGATTCCAGCCATTTGAGGGCCACAGGCGGGGCCATTGGACGATCAATGCCCGTGCGCTAACACGATCCGTGCCGGTCGAAGCTTGTTGAGAGAAAAAATGCGCTCGGACAACACACGAACCGGGAAATATTTGATGGGCCGTCGCCAACCGATTGATTTCCTTCGCCTGCGAAAAGGTACGAGAACTGCTTCCCAACCCTTAAATGGCAAAGTGTGATACTTCAATGGCTTGGCACGAGCACCATCAAATAATTTGCTCAAAAACAGCGGATTTCCCATCAAATATTTTGGTCACTCACAACTGGTATTCCCGGAAAATACTCGCCTGGCGGCTGTCCAACACCCAGGATGCCAGTTTATGTATCGAGACTTGAGAGAGGCCCTGGAACGTTATGGCGGTCCTGGTGGCCTTCAGCCACGAATCCCTAACCAACACGCTCTCACTCCCGTAAATAGTCAGTTACCGTGAACCGCGCACCTAAATTTGTACCCATGTGACGCTGTCATCCTGGCCAGCGCGACGCCCGTAAGTACATTCCTGGCGACAGGCATAGCAGTTATCCTTCTTATTCGTAAGGGACTTTTCCTCGGCTTCGACCTGGTTACGGATCGACAAAACAAATCGCCCGCGGGCACATTCGAGATCGGTGAACCCGTTGGACCCAGCCCTGCCTCATTATTTTTGGATCGCTTTTGTGACGCTGCCAGCAGAGTAGTAAGTCCCGGGCTTGTTTAATTTGCCGTTCTTGAACAGTCCCTCGTAGCGATCGCCGTTGGAGTAATATGCGATCCCTCGTCCATTTGCCTTGCCATCTTTGAACTCCCCTTCATAGCGTCCGCCGCCTGCATAGTGGAAGACCCCGAACCCATTCAAGTCATCGTCTTTGAACTCCCCCTCATAACGATTTCCATTGGCATAGTGGGCGGTTCCGGGGCCGGTCATCTTGTCGTCCTCGAAGGTCCCCTCGTAGCGGTCCCCGTTGGCCTCGATATATACGCCCCGACCGTGCGCCTTGCCATCTTTGAACTCCCCTTCATAGCGTCCGCCGCCTGCAGTGTGGAAGACCCCCACCCCATTCAAGTCATCGTCTTTGAACTCCCCCTCGTAACGATTTCCATTGGCATAGTGGACGGTCCCGGGGCCGGTCATCTTGTCGTCCTCGAAGGTCCCCTCGTAGCGGTCCCCGTTGGCATCGATATATACGCCCCGACCGTGCGCCTTGCCATCTTTGAACTCCCCTTCATAGCGTCCGCGGCCGGCAGTGTGGAAGATCCCCACCCCATTCAAGTCATCGTCTTTGAACTCCCCCTCGTAACGATCACCATTGGCATAGTGGACGGTTCCGGGGCCGGTCATCTTGTCGTCCTCGAAGGTCCCCTCGTAGCGGTCCCCGTTGGCCTCGATATATACGCCCCGACCGTTCGCCTTGCCATCTTTGAACTCCCCTTCATAGCGTCCGCCGCCTGCAGTGTGGAAGACCCCCACCCCATTCAAGTCATCGTCT
>Ga0209456_10001308_pt1 | contig 12231 bp, 13 predicted proteins | sample COG_11_FD_184755 | JGI IMG/M metagenome (GOLD analysis project Ga0209456, IMG submission 184755) | Pelagic marine sediment microbial communities from the LTER site Helgoland, North Sea, for post-phytoplankton bloom and carbon turnover... | ecosystem: Environmental > Aquatic > Marine > Neritic...
ATCGTTTTCGCCTGCGACATGCTTCGCCGGATGACAGCCGCTGGCTGGCTCGGGTCCTGGACCGCGAAAGCAGGAAACTCGGCAGCTCTGTGGTGCTCGAGGACGGCCGGTTAAGGCTCAATAGCGTGTGAATGGCGATTTGATGGTCAAGCCACTGCGGGAAGCTGACAGAGTCCTTGGCAGTGCGTCAGCCAACGGAAGTTATTCAACGTGGCCGGCAAATTGAGAGCACCGCTGGCAACTTAAAGAAACGAAAACAGGTTTTGTCTTCGGAGCCCTGCCGCAAGAACATCGAGATTCGGCATCAGGATATTCGCAGGGCTGTGCCCAACGGGCTGTCTCTTTTTCCTGTATTCTAAAGCCTGAATATCTGAGAATGAGTGAGAGGTCATAATGGACTGGAAGGTGTATTTGTCGGGTGAAATACATACCGACTGGCGGCAACAGATTATGCAGGGTGCCGAGACGCATGGCTTGCCGGTGGTGTTCACCTCAGCGGTGACCGATCATGCTGCTAGCGATGCGGCCGGCGATGTACTTGGCGCGGAGACCGAACCTTTCTGGCGCGATCATAAATCATCCAAGGTCAACGGTATCCGTACAAAAACCCTGATCGAGCAGTGCGATCTGGCGGTGGTACGGTTTGGTGACAAATACAAGCAATGGAACGCCGCGTTTGACGCCGGCTACTGTGCGGCGTTCGGAAAACCCTATATTACCCTGCACGATGAAGACATCATTCACCCGCTGAAGGAAGTGGATGCCTCGGCAATGGCCTGGGCGCGAACGCCGGAGCAGGTGGTCGAGGTGCTGAAGTATGTTACCCGTACACGGTAAAATGAGAGGATAAACCACAGCCCTTCTAATTATTGCGTACTGCGCAATCAGAAATAGGTGTGCGTAACAGATTGAGCGTCAAGCGGCTGAGGGCAGCTGATAGATCCCACGGCAGGGAACTGTTAACTTAAGCCGAACTGTACAAAATATGGCCAGCTCATCGGGTCGTAACTCCTTGATTGTTAGTCGCGGGAAGAATTCTCAGAAGCCGGAAACCGGACGACTTCCGCTTAAGTTGACAGTGCCGGTGATAATTATCACTTCGCCATGGATACCCACAGCTTCACGGTCCTTTGCGATTGAAGCTGAACCTTTGGGCCACAGTTAAGGTCCGAATAACAAAGGAGTAGCTGGCATGCTGTTTGACCAGGATCTGCGACCTGACGTCCATTCCGTGCTGGATGCCGCGGCGATTCTAGATATTACCGAATACGAGTTGTTTCGTCTCGCGTACGAGCGTTGGCATGGCGAGCAGGTGGACGAAAACGCTCTGGAGCCATTCTTCGTCGCCTACATGTTTAACGATGTCGTCCCGCTGTGGGTCAGGTATTTTTCGCGTCTCGTGCAGCGCCGCAGCCAGCTCGGCACCCTGAACTCCAAAGAATTTGGTGTGGACTTTCGCCTGCGCACGCCGGAAATGGTGCGCCGTGGGACCTGCTACGCCGTTACCCTGGTCACGGTCTTGACGGCGTTGATAGTTTTGGCCGAGGCTGCCGCGCAGCTGATGAACCTCGGCGAGCGGTGCATGTTTCCGCCGTGCTACTGAGGTACAATTTGATGGGGCACGTTTATTACTGACACTCAGACGCACGCGCCATGCGTACGTCGTTGATGGCCTGGAACTCATCAAAAGTCTGGATCGTCGGTGCGAAGCCGTCGGCATAGACCTGCAGCTTGAACTGCCCGTTGTTATCCAGTGGGATATTCAGTGCATAACTGCCCGAACCATTACATGAGAACGTAAATTGCCCATTGGCGAGCACCATGGCACAGATCGGCGTTTGCGTACCCTGTTGCAGTACCGAGCCGGAGATGTCGATCCGCTTACCGGCAGAGTCGGGGAAAACGCCTGGATTGGATGGCGGATTATAGCTGGGACAGGTGCCGGCACGATCCATGACCACGGTTTCGGAAACAGAATCCTGCAACACGTCAATGTTCGGAAAAAATCCATCCACGTATACCTGCCGTTTTACCGTGCCATCGTTTTCGCGTGGGAGGTCGCTCAGAGAAAATGGCCCATCCGGATTACAGGAGAACATGAATTGCCCACTGGCTAACACCATGGCACAAAGACCGGTACCATCCGCGGTTTGCACAGCACCTCTAAGGTCAACGGGTGTGGTGGGGAGTGTCGGCGGATCGGCGAATTTAGTGATGAACGCATTCTCCGGGGCTTCGCCCGCACTTGGCTGGAAGGCATTAACCACGGGAAAATTGTCCGCGCCCGTGCTACCGGCGATGTAGGCATTGCCTGCGGCGTCCAAGTCGATATCCATACCGCGCGCAACCGCACCACCGAAGCGCGTCGAGTAGACAAAGCCGGAACCATCGGACAACAGTTTCGAAATAAACACCGCCGAGGAGCTGACGGGTTGTCCGTCGATCGGGTCCAGGGTCGGGAAGTCGCCGGACAGTGATTCCCCGACGATATGCGCCTGTTGGGCGGCATCCACCGCCACACCGAAGGCCTCGTCGACGTTATCCGATCCGCCGAGAAAGGTGGAGTAAACCAGCGAGGCACCATCGGCGGAAATCCTGGAAACAAATGCGTCTCCGAAAGCATCAGGACCTGTGAAATCAGGTTGCAGTGCGTTGACGGTCGGAAAATCTCCTGAATCGGTCTGCCCTGTTACATAAGCGTTTCCCTGTGTGTCTACAGCGATGTCACCCGTGAGTGAACTGAGTAGCTCATCACCGGAACCGCCCAGGCGAGTGGAGTAGATCAACGCCGTTCCCGTGTTGTTGAATTTGGTAACGAAGGCATCGAAACCGCCCGCACTGTCCGGTTGTACGACGCCCTCCGTGGTCGGGAAACTGGAACTGCTGGTATTACCCATCAGATAGGCATTGCCTCCGGCATCGACCGCGATGCCCCGTGCCTCCGTCAAGGTGCGTCCCAGATACGTCGAATAGACAATCGAGGATCCGTTCGGTGTGATCTTTGTCAGGAACGCGCACGAGCCGCAATCGTTGACCTGGTAGGCGCCGTTGGTAACGGGAAAATCATCCGATTGCGTCTTGCCGGTCACGTAGGCATTGCCGGTAGCATCCACCGCGATAGACATGGGGATATCCTGACCCTCGCCCGCCAGATAACTCGCATAGACGAGTTGCTTGCCGCTGTTACTGATGCGGGCTACGAATCCATCAAAGTTACTGGTGCTGGAAGGTAGAGTACCGTCTTCGGGTTGAAAAACCCCGGCGGTCACGGGAAAGTCCGCTGTGGTGGTGAAACCGGTGACATAGGCGCTACCGCCGGAATGCACCGCAATAGCCGTGCCCATGTTCTGGTCGCCGGTGGAACCTCCACCCAGATAGCTCGAGTAGCTGACCACGGGATCGATGACCAGTGGTAATGACCGGTCATAGGCCGCGACCTGGAACCGCAGGTTACCCCTGGAATCCTGTCTGAATGCGCCCGGAATATCCCGGGTCCGCATCCCGTCTTGCTGGTATATCCGGGGTTTATGCAGACGTAGTGTGTCCTTACCAAGGCCAAGTATGGCGTCGCCTGACTGGTCAATTTTAATGGTGTCCGAACCCTTGATAGCCAGTGCAATACGTGCCGGTTCCGCGCCGGGCGCCAGGACGAAGTCGAATTCAAGTTGTTGACCGTCCCCCCGGAAAAGCAAATCGATTCCAGGGTAGACGCCAGTGTATATCACCCACCCCGTGTGTTCTCGAAGCAAACCGGACGCGGGAGTCGAATTGCCCAACGTTGGATTCAAAATAAACCGGGAGGTGGAGGTACGCGGTTTGACGCGGGACAGGTACCTCCTGCGGCACCGTCAATCCGGGCGTCGATTCCGCCTGGCCGCCCTTGGCCGCCAGCATGTTGTTCGCGGACGGTACGATTGTGAGCGTGGCGAGTATTAGAATTACATTCGATAAGCGGCATATCCGTCGGTGCATGGCCATCTCCTTTTCGAGGAACGGGGGCGCTGCTGCTAACCGGCCTGTCGCACTGTGCAGGATCCTGCTACCTGACAGCGTGAGCAAAGGGGAAAATGCTTACATAAGGTAACGCTGCATCCATTTCCTCGGAATAACCACTGTCAATTCGGGTTCCGCTGTGAAGGCCGGCAAATCCGGTTGCCTTGTATCAAGTCTAGTAAAGTATCGAGGTATGACAAGTTGTAGCCTGCGCTATGGTTAAATTGAACAGAAGGCAGGTTCGGCGAAGGGATGAATGATGTGATCGTATTTTCCGCGGGCCCACTAGGACAGCAGATTGACTGCATACCGTATAATTACTTAGAAATACAGTTCAAGCGTAGCGGTGTGGACGAGTTTTAAAAGGGATGTACGACTCGATTTCCTGGTCAGAGTGATTACTTACTAAGCCAGAGGTAAGAGTAATGTATCGTCCAATCTTTCTCATTGCACTTTTTATCGGATTATTAAACAGTTGCCAGTCTTCTGTCGTGAAAAATGAGGCTTTGGGTTACAGGGTCCCCGCTGGCTCCACAATCATCGTTCACCAGGACATTCAATTGATTTCAGGCAAGTCTAAAGCCCTCATTCAGGGCGGACGTCTTGTAGAAACGTTGGAATTCGGAGACTTGTTCTTCCCTCATTGCATTTTCGAGGTGGGTAAGAGGGAGGTGATACCACGATTGATCAAGGCTGGAAAATACCGCGTCGATAGAGTTAATCATCGAGATGATACGCGCATCTATCAAAAGCTTGCGCATGCAAGTCAAATTATTGCGGATGGTGGTGAGTTCATCGATTATTTGCACGTAACGGAATTGGTGCTCAGCTCTCCTGGGCAAACCAATACGCTTAAACTGGTTTGCCAACATTCAGATTCAATACTTACTGACTACCTGAGCGTGGAGCAAATTCGCGCCACCCTTGGCAAAATCGCGAGCCTTGAGTTACCAGGCCGATAAGAACTTATTCATTCAGGCGTAGCGGTGCGATTCCATGTAAACCACTTCTCTAAGAAAATATGGACTTCAATTTTTGCGGACAGCCGGTCTAAAGTGTCGATTGCAGGTGCTCATCAGACATACGGCGTAGGCTTGCAACTCATTCTATTCATTGAAAGCCTCTATCACCCGTAACAATCGCTGCCTTTCTTGCACCGGGAGCTCTGAGTAGATCATCATTAATCGGCGCATATCCTCCGGAAAGCTGGCGCAGACAGGGTCTGTTTCTACGTGTTGTTCATCCATCCAGCCTTTTTGCTTTTTCAAGAATTGTTCGCAGCGCCGTACCAGGCGATCCGGAATAGTGAGGAACGGATTGTCTATGTGTTCGTCGAGCTTCTTACGGGAGAGCCCGATTGCCTTCAGTAATGGGGTTAGTTGTCCGCGTTGTGCCCGTGCTTGTTCAAACGTGGCCACCAGGTTCTGGTGCCGGATAGCCTGGGCATCGCGACCGGAGGCACGTATGGGGCCGCTGCCAAACATAATCCAGCACGGCGAGGAACCGGTTTTTTCTGCGATCACCTTCACATCGTCGGGAGAGGGTAGCGAGATGCCGGCCTCATAGTTCCCCAGGCGTGAGGGTCCCCAGTCGGGTATCTGTTCAAGAAGTTGTGCGGCGGTATCGAATCCGGCCATGCGTCGTGCCTGTTTGATTCGTTGCCCAATTTGAACGGCGGTGGGGTTCTTTCGGTCTGCCATAGTGGGTGCTCATACATAAGGTAAAACTAATATTACAAGAAACTTGTAAATAATACTTGTATTCTTGGATGCGGGGATTATACTTTCTGGCTATTAACAGGAACAGACTATGAATATTCGCAACCAGAAAGCAAACGAACAGCTACGCCAGCCCGGGCGGTCGGTATGTGTGCATACGTGCGCGCATATCGACGCCACTGGTTTTAGCTTCATTGCGCCCGGTTTAGCGGGTATACCACCTTATGCACAACAAGATGGCAATGAGACCGGTATGACCTGATCTTTCGCATATATTCGCCCGCGAAAGGTATAAAAACAGCCTTTCGCGGGAACAAAAGACCCCGTTAGGCAAAAAAGCGTAACGGGGTTTTTTTATGCCCCGGGAAACTCGTCCCACGTTGGTCGATGTGCTCATTAACAAATCGTGAAGTGTGTTTTGTGGCCGATTACGCGGCCATTTACGGGGTGAGTTTGTCCGTCGACTTGGGCAGGCCACGTTCCATGGTGGGTTATGGCGCGTCACTGCATGAAGCGGTGCCCCTCTTTTCCGGGCTGTAGCTCAATGGGAGAGCAGCGGGTTTATACCCCGTGCGCCAGATAAGCGGCAGGTTATGGGTTCGAATCCCATCAGCCCGACTTTTTGTATGTCGGTGTAGCTCAATGGGCTAGAGCACCTGCCTTGTAAGCAGGAGGTTGCAGGTTCGACGCCGTGCCACCGGCTCCATGTTTGCGGCACTTGGGAGGTTGCCAGGAGGTGTGGCAGCACCTGGATGGGTTCCGGGCCTGTTGCTTCGTTATTCGAGACTGCCTGGCGGAGTGAGGGCAAGTAAAGCGGGACCGCTGTTTAGTCGGGGTATCGGTGGGGTGAAGCCGGTCTTGGCAACCTCCCAAGTGCTGCAATCGAAACAGGCAACGGTAGCTCCAATGGGTAGAGCGCCTGGTTGAAGTCCAGGGCGATGAACGTTCGAATCGTTCCCGTTGCGCCACATTGGCAAGTGCGCCACTGGTAGAGCGCATCCCTGATATGGGTGAGGGGCCGGATCGTAACCGGCCAGGGCGACCAATGAACACAAATATTTCCTGGGCGTAGCTCAGTCTGGTCAGAGTGCTCGGCCCGGACCCGAGAGGCCGCAAGTTCAAATCTTGCCGCCCAGACCAATTGATGCAGGTATCGCTTAGCGGTAGAGCGCGATCCTGCCAGGCTCGAGTCATGGGTTCACAAAATCGCCGGAAGAGGTTTTTAACGACGAAAGGCCGGTCCGCAGGGCGGAGCACAGAGATGTTTGGAGTCACCCCTGCTGCCTGTTCCAAGTAATGGCGATCTTAGCTTAAATTGGAGAAAGTCCCCGGCCGTGACCCGGGTGGATGTGAGTTCGAATCTCACCGGTCGCCCCAAAAATCCGTCGCTTAGCTCAGGAGTGGGAGCACCTGTCTCACAAACAGGAAGTCGACCGTTCGAATCGGTCAGCGACAACCAAGGTAGTAGTTAGAGCATTGGCGCGGTGGTGGAACGGGGATACACGCTCGGTTCAGAACCGGTTGCCGCAAGGTATGTCAGTTCGATTCTGACCAGGCGCATCAAATAGTAATGGACAATGGGCGAAACACACTTCTCGATGCGTTCTGAGCAAAGAGTGGATGAGAAAGAGGGTAGAACAATGACAATGATCTTACGCGTCAACCAAGGCGGCCGCCCATTGGGCTGGATTCCATGGCAGGAAGCTGTGCTGCTCTATGCAAAAAACCTGGTGTTGTGGGCGGTCGGCGAGGAAACGCTGCGCTTCCATGGTGGTACGAGCCGTTTGACGGGACTGCGTTCCTATATGGATGTACATCCGGTGGTAGCGGCAAAGGGTGTTGTTCATGGCGGTGATTACCGTACAACACCGCCCTTGACCAACCGCGAGCTATTTCGGCGTGACCGTCACACCTGCATGTATTGCCTGGCGGAGCTGGGTGGGCGACATCTGACACGGGATCACGTGATTCCCTTGTCAAAAGGCGGAAGGGATTGCTGGTCAAATGTAGTGACCGCCTGCCGGGCCTGTAACCAGAAGAAGGCGGATCACTCGCTTGCGAGTGCGGGTTTGCGATTGCATGCTGTGCCCTATGTGCCCAGCTATGCCGAGTGGTTGATTCTACATAACCGGAAGATTCTGATGGATCAGATGGCGTATTTGAAGGTGCAATGTCCGAAGGAAAGTCGGTTGTGGAGTTAAATAGGGTTTTGGAGAAATAGCAAGTCCACCGATGCAGTGATGGAAGCCCAGCGTGATCTGGTGGGTGTTGCGTACACACTGCGCCAGGTGGTGTGTGTGAAGGGGTAATCCTGGCATAGGAGCGGCGGTCGGCAATGGGGCCGACCGCCCTGTTAATAGAATTGAATAATGCATGTTCGTGTGATGCGGACATGATAACCAAGTTGGAATGTGAGCGCTTCGTTTAGCGGTTCAGGTTCTGTATGCCTGTCCTGGGCACCAAAGCTTAGCAGTATGCGATTGCACGGTGTGTACAGAATGATAGCGGTGCATTTTAACGCCAGCACCTATAGCTCAGGTGGTTAGAGCAGCTGACTGATAATCAGCCTGTCGAGGGTTCGACTCCCTCTAGGTACGCCGCCAGCTGTAAAACGCTGGCAATGGAAAAGGCGAAAGCCTGTGGTTCAAATCCACCCTTTGGGTGTAGGTGACACCCGATACCAGGGTAGCGTCCCGGTGGCCGTTGAGGTCGAGACGGTTTTATGTTTCGGCTTTGATGGTTCACAGCGCCGGTGATGCCTTGTGTGGCCGCAGTACCGCCATGTTGATTCATATCGGTAGCGGTTACGAAGGCGAAAAAGGGAATTTGAGAAATTGCACAGGGAGTGCGCCTCGTAGCGGTTCCCGAGTGTATTCACTTGGTGGTCGCTGGTCACCCGCGTCATGGGCGTGGGGCGCTAACCCGCACTAATCGAGTGCAGAGAATAGCGAGGGAAGTGAGATGAAATGTTAATAGGCATCGGTGTGGCTACCCGCTAGAAAGGTTCCGATTTCGAAAACGCCACGCATTGTTAAATAATAAACGTGTCAATAAGGAGAAATGCAATGTTGGGCTATAAGCGAATTGTCATTGCACAACACGAGCGTGGTCTGTATCTGAAGGATCGTTCCATTCAGAAGATTCTGGAGCCGGGTGTGTACCGGTATTATGACTTGTTAGATCGCATCAACATCGAGGTCTATGCGCTGACAGTGCCGGAGTTTGAACACGCCTATACCGATGTTCTGCTCAAGGAAAAGGCGGAGTTGTGCAAGCGTTATTTTCAGGAGGTGGAACTGGGTGAGTACCAGGTGGGCTTGATCTACAAGAACGGTCACTTCACCGGTATCCAGCGCCCGGCATCCCGCAAGCTGTATTGGAAGGGTCCCATTGAGGTGAAGGTGGAAGTACTGGACATCGAAGAAGACTATGCGCTGCCACGCTCCAAGGTGGGTCTGATCGCTCATGCGCGGGCCAACTCGCTGTCGGCCGAAGTGATTTCTTCGGTGTACTTTGCGGAAGTGGCGGATAACCATGTGGGTTTGCTGATTGTGGATGGCGAGTTGGTTAAGACGCTAACGCCGGGTTTGTACGCCTACTGGAAGTTCAACCGTAAGGTGACGGTGGAGCAGGTGGATCTGCGCCTACAGGCCATGGAAGTTCAAGGTCAGGAGATCCTCACCAAGGACAAGGTGACGTTGCGTATCAACCTGTCGGCCCATTACAAGGTGACTGACGTGGTTCAGGCGCGAAACGACCTGACACATTTCTCCGATCACCTGTATCGGGAATTGCAGTTTGCTTTGCGCCAGGCGGTGGGTGCGCGAACCCTGGATAGCCTGTTGGGTAACAAGGGTGAATTGGATCAGGATATCCATCGCACTGTGCATCAAAAGGTGCTGGAACACGGTATCGATGTGCGCAGCGTGGGTGTAAAGGACATTATCCTGCCGGGTGACATGAAGGAGATTCTCAACCGGGTGGTTGAAACGGAGAAGGCCGCACAGGCCAACGTGATCAAGCGCCGGGAAGAGACTGCCGCGGCCCGTTCCTTGTTGAACACCGCTCGGCTCATGGATGAGAACCCGACGCTGATGCGTTTGAAGGAACTGGAAGTTCTGGAGAAGGTTACGGAGAAGGTGGACAAACTCACCGTTTTCGGTGGTTTGGATGGCGTGTTGAATGACACGGTACGGATTAATGTACGCCCGGATTAATCGGGCGAACAGCCGTGTATTTGGATGGTATAGGACCCGGTGAAACGCCGGGTCCCATACTTTCAAGTGTAAGGACTATAGCGATGCGTTAGGTCAAAATGCTATCTTTCTTGTGGAGGACAAGGCCATGCTGTTTATGCGCCGGAGTCGCAAGCATTTTTGCCTGTTTGGATACGAAATGGGATGGTTCCCGGAGCCAAAGGTCGCTTGTATCATAGAGCAGGGCATCTGTTTGTATGCGCCCTGTTTTAATCAATAAGTTCTCAGAATGTGTGGAAATAACAGGAAAGGGACCAAGTCCGGCGATGAGCAGCACGATCGTTAATTAAACAGGAATAGTACGATGCCAATAAAGACAGTAATAACAAAAGGGAAGGTTCCGGTAAAAATATATACCGATGACATCGAGCACGAAGCCTATCAACAATTGTTGAATATCGCGCAATTTTCCTTCGTACACAGCCATATCGCGGCGATGCCGGATGTGCATTACGGCAAAGGTGCCACAGTGGGCTCAGTGATCCCCTGCAAGGGGGCCATCATTCCCGCTGCGGTGGGCGTGGATATCGGCTGCGGTATGAACGCCCTGCGCTTGTCCATCAATGCGAATGAGCTTCCGGATAACCTGCGCGCCGTTCGTTCGGCGATTGAAGCGGCGATTCCGGTCGGTTTTGACAAACACAAAACAGACAAGGCCCGGGCATCGACGGTACGGGGTTTGTCGGCGGGCCTGGATCAGCTACTGGAAAAGCATCCGCAGTTGCTGAAGATGAAAAAGAATCCGTATCAGACCTGGGTGCGTCAGTTAGGCACCTTGGGGGGAGGCAATCACTTCATCGAGATCTGTCTGGATGAAAATGAGGATGTGTGGATCATGCTGCACTCGGGTAGCCGAGGGGTGGGTAATATTATTGGTCAGTACTACATCCGCTTGGCGCAGCGGGACATGGGGCGACATGTGCATAGTTTGCCGGACAAGGACCTGGCGTACTTTAAAGAAGGTGCGGTTCACTTCGATGATTATGTGGATGCCGTGCATTGGGCGCAGGATTACGCCATGGATAACCGGCGTGAAATGATGCGCTTGATTGTCGAGGCTTTGAAGAAGAAGCTGCCGAAGTTCGGTATTACCAAGGAGGCGATTAACTGTCATCACAACTATGTGTCGATTGAAAAGCATTTTGGTGAAAACGTCTATATCACCCGCAAAGGTGCAATTCGTGCCGGACAGGGCGAGTTGGGAATTATTCCAGGAAGTATGGGGACTAAATCCTACATTGTCCGGGGCTTGGGAAACCCGCAATCATTCTGCTCCTGTTCCCACGGTGCTGGTCGTCGTATGAGTCGTGGTAAGGCCAAGCGGCAGTTCACCGAAATGGACCTGGAAGCGCAAACCGCAGGGGTTGAGTGCCGTAAGGACAATGGTGTGTTGGATGAAATCCCCGGTGCCTACAAAGACATCGATGTAGTCATGAACAACCAAAGTGACCTGGTAGAAGTAGTGCATACCCTGCGGCAAGTGGTGTGTGTAAAGGGTTAATCAACCACAGTAAATGAATAGAGGAGGTGTATCGTGAGTAAACATGACAAACATCAGGAAGGCAAATCCTTTTGAATCCATGAGTAAGCGTCGCAACGGTTATCCGTCGGAAACCCAGGTAAAGCGTGGGCTGCGGTTTGTTCACGGTGACAAAGAATTGCGGGAGAAGCTGGGGCGTAACGACCCTTGTCCCTGTGGTTCGGGCCTGAGATTTCAAGCGCTGTTGCTTAAAGAACAAGTGCTATGCAGGCAGTCGGCGAGATGATTACTTTTAGGGAGTGAAATCAGGTAAGTCCGGCGGTAACCTAACTGATTGCCGCCGGGCTTCTTGACACAGCCCTGCCAGCCGTTGGGAAGATGGGTCCGTGGTGGCAGGGGTTTGGCGGGCATCTGGCCCCCGAATACGGGTTCTTGAGAGTTCCCGGTTGAAGGATACAATAAGGGCCATCGATTCAAAATGTTATGGTCCGGACGGTGAATCGAAAGATTCCGTGGATCAGGGCGAGCCTAAATGGAAAAAGTGGAACTGCATAAACTTCAACAGGTTATAGATTCGATAAGCATACCGCAGCAGCCAAATATCATTCTGCAGCTTGCCAATGAACAACTCAAAGCAGAACCGGATTTCAAACGCATAGAGCGTATCGTCATCAAAGACGTGGGCATTGCGAGCTATGTTCTGAAAGTGATCAACTCACCATTTTTCAACATTCGTGGAACAGTGGATTCGATCCAACAGGCCCTGGTGATGCTAGGGTTGAAG
>Ga0209456_10001310_pt1 | contig 12229 bp, 11 predicted proteins | sample COG_11_FD_184755 | JGI IMG/M metagenome (GOLD analysis project Ga0209456, IMG submission 184755) | Pelagic marine sediment microbial communities from the LTER site Helgoland, North Sea, for post-phytoplankton bloom and carbon turnover... | ecosystem: Environmental > Aquatic > Marine > Neritic...
CGACCCAGGGCACAACCACGAAACGCAACACGGCTAATGTCGCAGCGAAAGCGAGCAAGAGACGGACGCGGTTATTCACTGCCATTCTCCACGGAACCGCGCTCGTCGATCAGGTTGAGCGACAATGCGAAACTCTGTCGCCCGCCGCGACGTGCGACCACGGGCGCATCGAAGGAGACGTCCGCAAAACCCGGCATGCTCGCCAGCGCGGCCAGCACTTCGGATGCGTCGGGCGCCTCCCCGCGCAGGTTCACTCTTGCGTCGCGCATGTCGATACGCGAAATGATCGCGCGATTCTGAATGGCGATGCCGACCGCTTGCCACAGTCGCTGCGTATCCTCGCGCTCCGACCATAGCGCACTCAACGCATTTTTCCGCTCCTCCAATGCGCGCGCTTCATTGTCTGCGACGAGTCCCTCGCGGATTTGCGGCTCGAGCTCCTCGAGCGCATTCTCACGCTGGCCCAGCGACACCTGCAGGTACAGCGACGTCAAAACGAGGTACGCAAACAGGATCACGCCGGCCGTCATTGCCATGGGCTTCCACGCAACCCGTTCGAGCCCGAAGTCGCGCGGCAACGGGTTGCGGCAAGACCACCAGGTCGACAGCGGCAGCGATGACAACGAGCGCCTGAGCCTTTGCAACAGCTCGTCGGTCCCGCGATACTCTTCCGGAATCCGGTCAGGATCGACGCCTGCTGCCAGGGCCACCAGGTCGCGCTGGCCGAGCGCGCCGCCAGCAGGCTGGCTCACCCCGTCGCGAAACAGGAAATAGCGGTAACCCTGCCGCTCGACGTCGGCCCAGTTGTCCGCACTCAACTGAGCGCGCAGTACAACGCTTTCCGGAACGACGAACAGGCTGCGCGGCAGCGCTTCGATCACGGCGCGGTCGAGACGGAAGAAGCGGACCTCGCGCGAGTCGCCGCGTTCGGGACCAAACAGCGTCAGTGTCGGCGGCTCTCCGGCCAGCTCTTCCTGCAACACCTTCCCGAGGTCGCGCGTACGCAGCGCCGGATAGGTTTTCTGCCGCTCACTATAATGTTCACGCCCGAGGATAAGGACCAGCGGCAGGTGACCGCCCGGCTGACCCGCGAGATTGCGACTCTGCGACGCATGCCATGAGACATGGCGCAGGAGTCGACGGACGATGCCTTTGACAAGCCGGCCGAATAGTGAACGCGGTTCCATCGGGTTCATTTCGGAATCCCGCCGGCGAAACGATCGCGACTCCACGAAGTGAGTGGTTGCCTGTCGTGGGGCTGGACGCCGACGACGAATCGGCGGCGCAGCGTAATGCCTCGGTATTCGCCCGCAATGCGGACACCGACACCCGGGCCCGGGAAGGGCAGCGTGGTTTCGTCCATGCCGATACGGGCTATCTGCCAGAGACTACCCTGGTCCAGCTCCCCGTTGCGGCGCGCCTCGATAATGGCGCCGAGCGTCGACTCGGGCATGCGCGTCCGCAACAACGGCGCAGGCGCCGTCAGGGGATTGAATCCGGGTGTCGGGTACAGCGTCATCAGCTCAGCCAATTGTCGATACAGTTGTTCGTCCATTCCCGCAAGGAACCTGAGTTCGCCAAAATACTGTACCGGGTCACCGGTAGCGCCCCGCATCATAGCATCGTCGGCCTGGCTGCCACCGGGTTGAGCGATGCCCATCCAGTCCGCCAGGCGCCCCGCGATATCGCGCGCCTCCGTTGGACCCCGGCCCAGCGTCGTCAACAACTTTTCGAAATCCGATACGCCCGATACCGGAAAGCGCATCAGTCCTGACTGGTCCTGGAGCGTGAATTCCAGGCCGTCGACCACGAACGGCTGTCCGTGAAAATTCCAGCTGGCTGCATACGGGTTGCTGGTTTCCTGCCCAGGTAGCAGTGATTCCGTCAGCAGCGTGTAGAGCATGGCGACTTCCCGGGAATGGAGATACAGCGAAGCCTCACTGCGGTCCTTTAACGCCTGTGCGCGCTTCACCTGGTCCGCGGCCGTCAGGGACAAAGCCATGACGAGCAGCATGATAATGGCCGTGACGAGCAAGACCTGCACGAGCGCAATGCCACATTGGCGAGACTGCATCATGCCTGCTCCGCGTAGGCGGCGACGAGTGCATCGCTGCGCGCAGGAACGTCGAAGACAGCGGTGTCACTCCCCAGTCGCAGCTCTATTCTTTCCGGATGAAAGCGGCGGCTCAGACCGTCGTATTCGTCGAACCAGGAACGCACCTCGGGGGACGCGTCTTCGATCGTAAGCCGGGACCCGAGGCTTGCCCAGCCGAAATAGCGAAATACGGGCCTCGGTAAGCCACGTGCAATGACCAGGCGATGACGAAAATCCATGCGCTGATCGGCGCGCACCAGCAAGGTGCCTGCGAAAGGCGCCTCTTCGTAGACAAGTCGCCATGTGTCGTCTTCATCGGGTTCGCGGAATACGCGTATCAGCGCCGGTTCGCCGACGTTGAATATCGGGCTCATGGTCACGAGCGTCAGGCCTTCGTCACGCCCCAGGAAGTAGAAGCCGAGCTGACCCTGGTCGTCGCGAACGATATACGGCAGCGTGTCCTCCAATGCCGCCGACAGCCACTCGAGACGCTGATACTGCGCCTGCGCTTCGTCGAAGCGCCCCAGGTGCCCGTCCCACTGGCGGATGAACAGCGAGTAGGCGTAGGTCGATATGCCGATCACGATCGACAGGACCGTAATAGCCACCAGCATCTCCAGCAGGCTGAAGCCTTTCAGCGCGCGAGGGGTCGCCACGCGAGCTCCTGGTAGATAAAACGGCTGGTCTCCCCTTCGCGTTCGAGAGTGAGCTCGATGTCGAAGAGTCCGAACCGTGGGGCATATTCGATGAAGTCCTGCATTTCGGGATCGAATCGGGGCGGCGGCGCGCCCATGCGGACCAGTTCGGCACGAAAACGGTAGTCGACGCCGAGCATGGCGCCTTCGCCGCTGTGCTCGGACGTGGCCGCGCCACTCACCGTTTCGCGCAGGCTGTCGCGGATCGTCGACGTGATCCAGGGTAACGGCGCCAGCAGCTCTGTCGTACGAGAGGCTCTCTCACTTGCTGTCATTGCCCCTCGCAACGAGAGCGTCGCCGTCGCGAGCACGGTAAACATGATCACGGCCGCTATCAGCACCTCGACGAGCGTGAAACCGCCCTGTTCCCGCCGCCTCACCCACGGACCTCCGGCATCAGAGACAAGGTGCGTTGCCTGTCGCGCTGCAGCACCTCGATCTCCATCGGCTCAGCAATGCCGTTGGGATTGATCGTGAGCCGTTGCTCGGGCGAGAAGAACAGATGCTCGAAGACAATGACGCCCTGCTCTCCAGCGTCCGATTCCCAGACCAGCTCTTTGCCGGCCGCGTGCACCGTAATGAACTCGCTCTGCAGAAAAGCGTTCATCGACAGTCGGCCGATCTCCCTGTCGAGCGTCAGCCATTCCGACTGCGCACGGGCTTTGTCGACCTGCTCGACGCCGAGCGGTGCGACCAGTGTCAGCGTGACCGAGAGTAGCAACACGACCAGGAGAATCTCGATCAGAGTGAAGCCGCGGGTCCCGTGCTTCATTCGAACGCCGCGCCCGTAATCGACGTGATGCTGAGCATGATCACTACCACGACGGCGCCGACCATAATGCCCATGAACAGGATCAGCGCCGGTTCCAGCAGGCTCGTGAAGCGCTGCGTCCAGTCGGAAAATCCCTGGCGGCTGCGTTTGGAAATCTCTGCGAATACCGGCGCAAGCGCGCCACTTTCTTCGCCAACCTCGAGCAGGGACGCATAGAAGTCCGGAAACAGCCGCGTCTGCCTGAGCACCGCTGAGATGCCCTCGCCCTGCCGCAGTTTCACGAGCGCGACGGCCAGCTCGCGCCTTATCGGTTCGCTCTTTACCGAACCGGTCGCCAGTTGCAACGCGCGATCCACGGGAACGCCTGCCTCGAGCATCATCGCCATGCCGCCGGTCAGACGGATGCGTTCCACCATCGCGATGCCGGCGCCGAGTCCGGGCGCATTCGCCGCGAATCGCTGCCACGCTGCCTGCAACGCCGGCCACCGCGGCAGGTAGAACATGGTAACTGCGAACGCTACGAGTATGCCGCCGAGCAGCAGCTGGAAACGCTGTGTGAAATCGCTGACGCCCATGAGCGCCGTCGTGTACCAGGGCAGGTCCCTGTAGCCCGCGAACAGCGTCGCCAGGTTCGGCACGACGAAATTGAAGATGAACAGCAGTGCGAGGATGCAGACCGTCAGGATGACCAACGGGTAGGTCACGGCGGAAATGATCTTGCCACGCAGTTCGCGTCGGAAACCGAGATCGTCGGCCAGGCGCCGGAAGACAGTCGCCAGGCGCCCGCTGGCCTCGCCGAGCGCCAGCAGATTCACGTATAGCGGGTCGAACACCTGCGGCCACTCCGCGGCCGCCACCGAGAGCTGGTTACCCTGCTTCAGCGACTGCAGCAGACCGTCGAGCAGGCGACGTGACGCCGGGTTTTCGGCGCCGCGCCGCAGAATCTCGAGGCCACGATCGATACGCACGCCGTTTTCGAGCAGCAGGCCGAATTCGGCCGTGAGGATCTCGAGTTCCGCGAGCCCGATATTCGACTGCCCGAGCCCCAGCGTCTCCCGCCAGTCCTGAGCCTCGGCCGCCGGGCGTATCTCGGTGATCAGGATGTCGCGCTCGCGCAGTTCGGCGCGGGCTTTCTCGAGATTCGCGGCGTCCACCGTGCCGTCGACACCACTGCCGGCAGCGTCAAAGCCCGTGTAATGAAATCGTTCCTGCACTCAGCCCGCCACCCGAAACACTTCCTCGACCGTCGTGTCTCCGGAGAGTGCTTTCAGGAGCCCGTCCTCCAGCAGAGAGCGCCCTCCCGTTGCTCTCATGTGCGCGCGTGCTTCGGTGATGAAGCGCTCGCTCTTGTCCATCGCCGCGATCGCATCGTCGCAACGCAGGTATTCGACGATCGCCATGCGTCCCCGGTAGCCCGTATGAGCGCACTCGTCGCAGCCCGCACTCTGGCGCAATGCCGGCTGTCTGAGCCCCGCACGTTTCGCGAGTTCGGCGAGGTTATAGCGCTGCATCAGCGTGTCGTGTTCCGGATGCTCTACCGAACACGCGCACAGCCGTCGCGCAAGACGCTGTGCGACGATCGAACGCAGCGCCGCGTTTAACAGGAATTCCTCGACCCCGAGATCGAGGAGCCGCGTGTAGGCGCTGGGCGCATCATTGGTATGCACCGTAGAAAACACGAGGTGACCCGTTAGCGCCGACTGCATGGCGACGGATGCCGTCTCGCTGTCGCGGATCTCGCCCACCATGATCACGTCCGGGTCCTGGCGCACGATGCTGCGTAAGCCGCGCGCAAAATCGAAACCGATGTCGGGCTGGACCTGGACCTGGTTGACGCCCTCGAGCTGATACTCGACAGGGTCTTCGAGCGTGATGATCTTGACTTCGGGACTATTGATGCGGCTCAGGAACGTATACAGGCTCGTGGTCTTGCCCGAACCCGTGGGCCCCGTCAGCAACACGACACCCGACGTCACCTCGAGGTCTTCCAGGATGCGCTCTTCGATGTCCGGCGACAGCCCGAGCAGGCTGATGTCGTAAACCAGTGAGGCTTTGCGCAGGAAACGCAGCACGGCGCTCTCGCCACCCTCGCGCAGGGGCAATGCCGATACGCGGATGTCGACCTCCTCGCCGCCGATGCGCAGTTCGATTTTGCCATCCTGGGGGCGCCTGCGCTCGGCGATATCCATCGACGAGAGTATCTTCAGGCGCGTGATGACCGGCAGCACCATTGCTGATGGAATGCTGTCGACCTCGTGCAGCACACCGTCGATACGGAAGCGCACGCGTGCGCGTCCGCCATGCGGTTCGATGTGCATGTCCGATGCATTGCGTCGCAGGGCTTTCGCGATCAGCGAATTGAGCAGGTTGACCGTCGGCGCTTCGGAAGCAAGCTCTCGCAGCCGGTCTTCCTCGACCAGTGACAGGCCGCTGAGATCGGTGTCGTTCTTTTCGCGACCGAGGCGTGCGCTCAGCGCTTCGAAATCGTCGGTCGAGAGCAGTCTCAATGTCGACTGCAGAGAATTCTCGGCGAGCCACGCATTGACTTCGAGGTCGAACGGCGAGGAGCTGGCGAATACCCAGTTGTCGCCATCACGTACCCAAGGCAGCCAGCCGCGCTGCAGCAGGAAGTCCAGCGGCAGCGCGTCGCTGCCTTCGGGCAGATGCCAGTCGCGCCAGTCTGCCTCGGACAATATCTCGGCGCCGAACCACTTGGAGTAGATTGCCGGCAGGTCCTCGGACGGCAGGCTGCCCATGTTGACCAGTATCTGGTCGAGCCGGCCGCCGTGCCTTGCCTGGTAGGAGCGCGCCTTCTCGATGTCCTCGCCCGGGACGCCATGCTCGGAGAAGACGTCAAGCATGGTGCTCACTGGAAGACGATGTCCGCTTCGTCGTCCTCACCACCGGGGCGGCCACCGGCGCCGTATGACGATAAGGAATAAGGATACTCGCTACCTTTCGTTACCGCGTAGACGTAAGGATTACCCCAGGGGTCGTCGGGAATGTCTCTCGGCAGGTACGGGCCATCCCATCCCGGATGCTCGCTTTTTCGCAACTCGACCAGATTTTCCGGATACGAGCCGACATCGAGCCGGTACGTGTCGAGAGCCGTCGAGAGCATCTGCATTTGCGCCATCGAGGTCTTGCGCTGCGAAGAGGACACCTTGGAGAACATCGCCGGCGCCACGAGCGACACGAGTAATCCCATGATAACGATCACGATCAGAATCTCGATCAGCGTGAAGCCCTGGGCCGGGCGCCTGTCGGCTGTGTTTCTAGCCTTTGATTTCATTACTTAATCCGCAGCGAATCTGGCCGGGCATTATACCTCATGGTATTTGGCCATTCAGCAGGGTGGCCGCCCTCAGGCCTCGTCGTCTGCGCGTCCCGCGTGGCCGACCAGCACGATGAACACGCCAAGCAGACCGCCCAGCAAGGTGCCGACCACAGCGGTCAGCGCGCGTTTCGGGCGCACCCGCTGTTTGGGCGGAACCGGCGGATCCACGATCTTGAATGCATATTCCTCGTTGCCCTTGGCCAGCATCAGCTTCTGCAGCTCGCTTTCGAGCAATCGGCCGATCGACTCCTGGAGATTAAACAACGTGGTGTTGGTCATTTCGGACTCGAGGTAAGCGACATTCGTCTCAGCCTCGCGCAGAGCCCCTTCCCGAAGCCGGTCGTTGAGGCGACGCACGAGGACACTCGCCCATTCAGCGGCAACATCCGGATCGGTCCACTCGACGCCCAGCGTCACGAGCCCGGTTCCGCGTTCCTCGCTGACCAGGAGGATCTCTTCGTGGAAGAGCTTGACCCCATCCCGCAGGTCGGGCATCTCCGTCGGGTCGTCGGTCAGCCAGCGCTCGTTCTCTGCATCCCACTCGTCTTCAAAAATGACGGGCATGAGATCACGTTGCTCGATAAAGTCACGAGCGAATTGCCGAGACCGCAATACCGCTAATGCTTCCACCCCGCTACCTTCTGTCATGTTGACGCCGGCAAGCGCCGCGAGACCACCCAGCTGGCCACCGATCATCGGTGCAGACTGTTGCTCCGCTGGCACCAGCAGCGCCTCGGCACGAAAGATCTCCTTTGCCAGAAGCGCATAGGCCACTGAGCCAATCGCGAACAGGATCGTCGTCGCGATGATGACTGTCTTGCCAGACCACAGAATCTCCAGAACTTGCCGGAGACTGATTCCCTCATCGTAGTTGCCGCGAGTAGTCACGATCAATCGAGAGAATTGACTGCCGCGACGGCAATTGCCGCCTGGTAGAGAATCTGGGTGACGCTGGCCCAGAAGGTGATCGGCCGTATCCTGTCGGTATCCAGCGGCACGACGATCGTGTCGCCGGGTTTGATTTCCGCCTGGCCGCCGCGACCTAGCCAGCGAGAGCGACTGCCCGTGACAACGGCGCCGCTCGCCCGAACGACATAAATCAGCTTTTTATCGGCGCGCCGCGTCAGGCCACCGCTCATCTCGATATAGTCGCTACGACCGAGGCCGGGCTGGTACAGGTGAGATGTGTTTTGTTGAGTCTCCCCGAGGACCGTAACTTCCTGCGCCTGCCTGGGCACCAGTAGACGATCGCCGTCACGCAATTCTACGCCGGCAACGAGGTTCTGGTTCTGCGAACGCGCGATCTGGTCGAGATCGATGACGAGCCGACCGACCGCTTCCGTCGATCGCAGCTGGGCCAGCAGTTCCTGTCCCGTCTCCAGCGTCTCCGTTCCCGATGTGTCGATTTTCTGCAGCGACAACGAGGTGAGATCCGCCTCCAGCCGCCGCGTGAGAAACTCGATCTGTTCCTGCTCCTTCTCGCGCAAGGAATCACGGAGGAAGACCGCGCCTTCCGGGAACGCGGCGTCGGTCAGGCCACCGGCTCGCGCCAGGAGCTGGGCCAGCGTCTCACCCTGCCGAATACGGAACTCGCCCGGGAATTTCACTTCGCCTTCGATCTCCACCGACCAGAGCGTATCCCAGTCCGGTATCCTGCTGATCCGCAGGCTGTCATGTTCGGCAAGCTGGAGATCTGCCGACGGGTCACCGTCGAGGACGGCGGCAAGATCGACTTCGATGACTTCAGTGTCACGGTATTCACCGTCGACCACTACATAACGGACGACTTCGGCCTTGAGGGCATAGGCTTCTTCCGACAGGTCGCCGCCGGCGCGCAACAAGTCACTGATGCGCATGCCGGCCTCGAGCGGATAGGTGCCGGGTGCCTTGACGTCCCCCGAAACGCTGACTTCGCGGAAGGGCTCGCCCGACCGTCCCTGCAGCTGCAGCTCTTCAAGCAACGTCTCGATAACGCGCTGCCGACCGAAGGCAAGACTGAAAACGTGGACCGTGTCGCGCGCCTGCAGCGAGACATTGACTGGAGAGCCAGGGCGCGCCAGTGCTTCGCTGAGGTTCGCCGACACCACGCTGACGCGACGAGTTCCTGGATCTTCGCGACGTATCATCACGTAGCCCGAATCGGCGCCGGGCAGTAGTGCAAGCTCGCTGTCGATGAGGTCGGAGAGTCGCATGCCCTGCTGCCATTGGTACGGCCCCGGTCGATGCACGTGTCCGACCAGGGTCACGGTTTCCTCGAACTGCGGCAGGATGGCCGGGACGATGATGACGTCGCCGGCGCGCGCCGGCGTCGCGGCCTCCTTCTCGTTGCGGATGTCGAGCGACAGGACCTTACGTTCCTCATTGCCTTCGATGCGTTCTATCCGGGCGCCCTTTGGAAAGGCGTCGGGCGACAGGCCACCCGCCATGCGGATGACATCAGAAATCGACGACTGGCCGCGCATCTCGTAAATTGCCGGCCGCTTGACCGCGCCGGCGACGCTCACCTGCAAACCGATAGGCGGAATGAAGATGACATCGCCAGGCTGCAGCCGATAGTCGCCCGACGTGTCGCCCTCGAGCAACGCGTCATACAGGTCAAAACGAGCAACGATCTTGCCCTGGCGCTTCAGCTGGATGTCGCGGAGCGAGCCCACGGGACTGACGCCACCGCTACGATACAAGGCACTGCTGATCGTCGAGAGGCTGCTGACAACGTACGAGCCCGGGCGATTGACATCGCCCAACACGAAAACCTGGATGTTGCGCAGGCGGCCCATCGTGACACTCACCTGGGTGCCGATCAGCATGGTCTCTACCCGACGGTTCATGTCCTGCCGGAACTCCGAGAACGGCAGGCCGGCGACCGTGATCGGCCCGAGCGACGGCAGGTTCAGGATGCCGTCGCGCGTGACTTCGAACTCGTAGATGCCGTTCTCATTGCCGTAAAGCTGCACGCGGATATTGTCACCGGGACCGAGCACGTAGTCCGGAGGCACCGGTCCCATGGTCATTGGCTCGAATCCGCCTCTCTCGTCCGGCTCGAAGAGGTCGTAACCAAACGGTTCCAGCGCCGCGACACCCGTCGTCTCGCTCTCGAGTATGCTCGCCTCAATTTCGAAGACATCGAGCGCGGGCACGGCGCCCAGGCGCTGCTGGATCTGCTCCGAGTTGAGTCCGAGCAGCGGTACGGCCGGCAGGCCCGGCAGGTTTAGCACCCCGGCGTCGTCGAGTTCGTAGTAATGACTCCCCTCGATGCGCCGCAGCGCGGCATCGCCCTCGAACTCTCGCTCCTGTTTGCGCTCGAGGTCTTCCTTCAGCGTCAGCGTGATGATCAGGCGCGTGCTGCGTTCTGCACGCAGCTCTTCGGGCTCTTCCGCCGGTACCGGGCCGAACTGTGATGGCATCGGCTCCCCCTCCTCATCGGAGAGAGTCGATAACTGAGAACTATCTGCACCCTGCCGTTGCAGCTGTTCGATCTGCCTGAGCGCCTGCGCACGCTGTTCTGGCGGCAGTTGGTCCAGCATGCGTTGCTGTTCGGGCGTCAGTTGTAAGGACTGCGCGAATACGACAGTCATCATCAACGCCAGCAACATCGCCGAAGTAGCGCCCTTCCAAACGGTCTTCAGCAAGCCGCTCATCGCGAACTCCATTGAAAAAATGCCGTGAAGTCCGAATCGGTGTCGCTCGTTGCATCATCATCGAGTCGGCTGTAGCCGAGACCGACATGGAATCTTCCCAAGCGCATTTCGCGCTCGTGAGAGACTTGCAGGTCCAGAAGGTCTTGTGGTGTCGGCGTCAGTGTGTGCCCTGGTTGCGGGGCGCCGTCTCGGTTAATTTCCATGTAACGCAACGAGATGCTCCAGATATGTCCGGCGGATTGTACCAGCGTTGAGCCCAATGAGTAGGCCAAGGTGTCGCTATCGCCCGGGTGCCCTATGGTGCGGCCCTCGTAGCGATAACCCGAGCTGTAGATCGGGTGCTCGTAGGCACAATCGGGCTTACGGTCGCTGAGCCCGAATCCACCTTCGCGGCACATGGACTCCGATACTTCTATATGGGTCCGATGATTCAGCCCGCCGATGGTGCCCCAGTGCTCAATGCCAAGCTGTCGGAGCCAGGAGCCTATTGGCAAGCCCGGAAAGCTCCTTTCGCTGCCGTCCTCGCCGATCCATTGCATGTAGAGCGCCATCGGGATCTGCTTCGGCAACGTCCAGCGAATATCGAATCCACCGAGCTGGTTGCCCGGTTCATCCTCCAGATTGATGTTGACGCCCCGATTATCGTTACCGCGCAACAGATCTATGAACGTATCAACCTCGCAGGGACGATCATCACCGCACCACTGGGCGGTCCTCGAAAAGCCGATTTCGAGACCCGTTCGCGGGGGACGAATGCTCCCGCGGATGCCGAACAGCAAGGCGTCGTTGACAGCCCTGTCGTCGTCGAGTTCGGTCATGAAACTCGTCAATGTCCACGGACCCATCCAGCTCAGCCACTTCGTTTCGAACGGCCGGCTGGCATTGCGCTGGATCGCTATCCCGGGTGTCGGCCTCGCATTCGTCGACAGGATCAGGCTGCCGTCGCGGCTCGGTCCCCACCAACGATCCTGCCAACCTGCCGTCAGTATCCAGTTGCCGAGCGCCGCCCCGACGTAGGTGCCGTCAAGCCGGAATTCCTCATCATCGAACGGATTGGCGGCATACCGTGCGCGAATATTCGCGGTGAAGCGCTTACCAAGCCAGCTCAGGCCCACCATGGCTTCGCCTTCCTCGCGTGGCGCGTACTCGAATGACCGAATAGCCCTCGGGTTCTCGGACGCAGACAAGGATGTCTCGTAGCGCAGCGATCCTGTCTCCAGTTCCCAGCCCACGCGGTGCCGGACCCGGTCCCAGGAGTCCATCATCGAATCATCCAGGCGTTCCCGGTTGGCCTCGGCCAGCGCCATGTGCACGTCGCCGTAAGACAGTGGCCATGCGTTCAGGGGGATATTGATAACGCCCGAGTCATTGAGCAACTGCAGATCGTAGCGCAGCCGCATGTCGCCAGGCGCGGCGAGCGGCTCTGCGAGAGCCGCCAGCGGCGCCGCAAGTAACAGGACTAGTAGGAACTTCGCCATTGCACGTAAAAGCGGCCGTCGGAAAAGGTCTCACCGCTGGCAGCGTCATCGAGTTCTTCGTAACCGGCACCGATTTCAACGGTGCCGAAAGAAAACAGGCTGCTGTGGGCCAGGTCGATACTTACGATGTCCTGCGGCGTCGCGGTCAACGTGTGAACAGAGTCGGGAGACCCGCCGCGATTGAGCTCGCCGACCCTCAAGAGCCCGCGCCACA
>Ga0209456_10001312_pt1 | contig 12224 bp, 7 predicted proteins | sample COG_11_FD_184755 | JGI IMG/M metagenome (GOLD analysis project Ga0209456, IMG submission 184755) | Pelagic marine sediment microbial communities from the LTER site Helgoland, North Sea, for post-phytoplankton bloom and carbon turnover... | ecosystem: Environmental > Aquatic > Marine > Neritic...
GATCACCCCGATTGCGATGGAAAAAGAGCTGCGTTTTGCGGTGCGCGAAGGCGGTCGCACCGTGGGGGCCGGCGTGGTCAGCGATATTATCGAATAACGCTATGGGAGTCGAACGGTGAGAATAATTGTTACCCTTGCATGCACGGAATGCAAAAGAAGAAATTATACAACTACAAAAAATAAGCGCACGACGCCAGATAAGCTGGAATTCAGTAAATATTGTCGATTTTGTCGCAAGCATACGCCTCACCGGGAGACAAAATAAACATTTCCGGATGACATCGACTAAAGAACGATTGTTGAATTAAGCATAAACAACGGCTTCGGTCTTTTATCTATAGCACCCAAGCTCGTTTTTAATCAACGGATTCCAATTTAAGGATGCAGGCCAGTAGCTCTAACGGTAGAGCATCGGACTCCAAATCCGGCGGTTGGGGGTTCGAATCCCTCCTGGCCTGCCATCTCCTTTTTTAAGGCTCAGGGTTTGAAGGTCAGGAAACAATGGAATTCCTCATATCTTTGACGCTTTGAGCTTTCAACATTTTAGGAGTGATATGGGACGGCTACAACGCAAAAAAACTTCTGGCGCCAAAAAAAAGAAGAAAAAATCGATCGCGTCTGCTGCAACCCAAAACGTTCAAAAGGCAGCTGAGGTCAGCGGAAAAAAGACGGCCCGTGCTGCAACACGTAGTAAAAAGGCCCAGGCGGCAAAATTGGTGGCAAGCAAAAAGCAGTCTCCGGCGATCAGCACCGCGACTGCCAAACCGAAGACTAACATTGTTCAAACGGCGATCCAATTTTTAAGAGAGGTGAAAATAGAGCTCAAAAAGGTGACCTGGCCGTCGCGCAAACAAACCATCGGTTCCACCGCGGTTGTCATTGCGCTGGTTTTAATTATTTCTATGTTTCTTGGATTCGTTGATATCGGCTTGTCCAATCTAATCCGTGTCGTCTTGCAATAAAATGAGGAGGAAAACGATTGGCGCTTAAATGGTATATCATCCATGTCTATTCAGGTTTTGAAAACAAAGTCAAAGCCAGCCTGGAAGAACGTATTAGCACAACCCAACATGCGGATAAATTTGGAGAGGTGGTTGTGCCAACTGAAGAAATCGTTGAACTTGTGAAAGGCAAACGCAAAACATCGGCACGCAAGTTCTATCCGGGCTACATTCTGGTCAAGATGGATCTAAATGATGAAACATGGCATATCGTCAATGACACTGCTAAAGTAACCGGATTTTTGGGCGGCCGGCGCAAACCAACGCCACTGTCCGATGAAGAGGCAGATCGAATTTTAAATCGCATGGAAGCCGGTAAACTTAAACCGCAACCCAAATATTTTTTCGAATCCGGAGACGAAGTCCGCGTCATTGACGGACCTTTTACCAATTTCAATGGAACCGTTCAGGAAGTCAATCCTGAAAAGGGAAAAATCAAGGTGCTGGTGAGCATCTTCGGCCGCTCAACTCCGGTTGAATTGGAGTTTGTACAGGTTCAAAAACTTTAGTCGGTGTTAGGAGTCATTCGGAAAAATTTCAAATACTTATTTTTCACCACGCAGCGCACAGAGCACACAGAGCGCCTTAAGTTTTGAGTTCAAACTCTGTGATCTCTGTGGCCTCTGTGGTAAAAGAAATACGAGTTGCGAAGATGCAATAACCGAATATTTAGCTTTTATATAAGTTTAATCGAATTAGGAGCGGAAAAAGCAAATGGCAAAAAAAGTATTGGCAATGATCAAATTGCAGGTAGAAGCGGGAAAAGCCAATCCGTCGCCACCCATTGGGCCAGCCCTGGGTCAACATGGCGTCAATATCATGGATTTTTGCAAGGCGTTTAACGCCAAAACCGCTAATGAAGAAGGCATGATCATACCGGTCGTTATAACCGTTTTCCAGGATCGATCTTTTTCGTTTATCACGAAAACACCGCCGGCGGCGGTATTGTTAAAGAAAGCAGCCCAAATTGCACAAGGCGCCGCAGATCCCAAACGCGAGCGTGTCGGGTCTGTTACGCGGCAGCAGGTTGAAGAGATTGCAAAATTGAAAATGGTTGATTTGAATGCCAATGATTTAGACGCTGCCTGCAAGATCATCGCAGGAACGGCGAGAAGTATGGGTATAGAAGTGAATTAACATTACCGTTGCGAGATGGGATTGCAGGGCAGGGGTTAAACGGTTTGCAGCCTGTAACCCGAAACAAGCGACGCGATTGAGGGAGATGCATAGAAAGATGCCGAAACGCGGGAAAAAATATCTAGATACCAAGAAAAAATTCGAATCTGAAGGTGTCAACAGTTTCGACGATGCCATTCAAATGACCTTGGGTACAGCGTATGCCAAGTTTGATGAAACAGTCGATCTCGCCGTACGTCTGGGTGTTGATCCTAGGCATGCGGATCAAATGGTCAGGGGCAGTGTGGTCCTGCCGCATGGTACCGGCAAGGATATCAAAGTGCTGGTGTTTGCCAAGGGTGAAAAGGAAACTGAGGCTTCTGAAGCCGGCGCTGATTTTATCGGCAATGACGATTTGATTGAAAAAATTAAAGGCGGTTGGTTCGGGTTTGACAAAGCCGTTGCCACTCCCGATATGATGGGCTCCGTTGGAAAGATTGGAAAGCTGTTGGGGCCCCGCGGACTCATGCCGAACGCCAAAAGCGGAACGGTCACATTCGAAGTTGCACGGGCCATCCAGGATTTGAAGGCCGGCAAGATCGACTTTAGAGTTGAAAAAGCTGGAATTGTGCATGTACCCATGGGCAAAGTCTCATTTGGTGTTGATAAAATTGTTCAGAACATGACGGCTTTTTTTGATACCATTATGCGTCTCAAGCCGGCTTCCAGCAAAGGTACCTATCTTAAAGGAATTGCGATTTCAACGACCATGGGGCCTGCCCTCAAGGTTGATGCAGCTCTGGTTAAAGATCTGTTAAAATAGTTCAAAACCCTAAACCCGATGCGGCCTAAATGGCCCTATTGGAACACGCGTCTCGGATTTGACGCTTAAAATTTAGAAATGAATCTGTCAAAGACCGTAGGTTCACGCCCGCAGCGCACAGCTGGGGTCGTGTTTAATCGGCACTGCCGGCCTGCCGAGACAGTTGTATGATTTCCGTTTCTAACCAGCAATAAGCTGCGCGGAAAGATGCTATCGTCAATTGCAAATCGGCAACATGCACTCCTCCGGTTTTGTCAGAAAGAAGGGGAAAGGAGGTGTAAGGTAACTCGTGAATATTGAAGAGAAAAAACAAATCACCAAGGATTTAAACCAACGATTTACAAAGGCTGCTGTTGTATTGGTAACCGATTATCAGGGTCTTGATGTTGCGGCCATAAGTGACTTGCGCCGCAAGCTCACAGAACAAGAAGTCGAATATCAGGTTGCAAAAAATTCGCTTTTCGTTCGGGCAGCAGAAGGAACCGATGTCGATCTGATCAAAGACATATTCAAAGGTCCGAATGCTGTCGCATTGAGTTATGGCGATCCGGTTTCGCCGGCAAAAGTATTAACCGACTTTGCCAAAGACTACAAAGTATTTGAAATCAAAGCCGGCGTCATGGACGGTGCGGTTCTGGACAGCAATCAAATCAAAGCCCTTGCAGACTTGCCGTCGCGGGAAGTTCTTTTGGGCATGCTGGCTGCCACAATGAGCAGTGTCCCCACCGGCTTTGTCAGAACGCTGGCAGAAATTCCGAGGCAATTTCTCAATGTTTTGCAGGCCATCAAAGAAGAAAAAGAAGCAGCTTAAATCAAAAAAAAATAAACCATCAAATGACGATGGTGTTGATGAAACTGGAGGAAAAAATGGCAAAAGCAAGTATCACCAAAGACGATGTTATTGAATTTGTAGCTGGTATGTCGGTGCTCGAACTCAGCGAGCTGGTCAAGGAAATGGAAGAGAAATTTGGCGTTTCTGCAGCCGCTCCGGTCGCGATGATGGCCCCCGGGGCAGCCCCTGGCGAGGCTGCGGCTGCAGAGGAAAAGACCGAGTTTGATGTCATCATCACAGCTACTGGAGACAAGAAAATTGCGGTCATCAAAGAAGTGCGGGCCATTACCGGCCTGGGGTTAAAGGATGCCAAAGCTTTGGTTGACGAAATCCCCAAACCGGTCAAAGAGGGTGTGGCCAAAGATGAAGCTGAAAAAATTAAAGCCCAGCTCGAAGAAGCCGGCGCTCAGGTGGAGGTCAAGTAGATTCATCTGGACTTATACAGGCAAGGGGGGCGCATCGGAAACGGTGGCAGCTCCCCATTGCGCAACGCCGGCCAAGTTATTGTGGTTCAAGTCACTTCGTTAACAGTAAGTCATAACCTCAACTAACAGTGGAGATGCCATGTCGAAAAGCGCTTTGGCACCAAAACGGATTCGTAAAAATTTTGGAAAGATAAAGCAGATTGTTGGAATTCCTGATCTTATTGGAATGCAACGCGAGTCTTTTCAACGGCTTCTGCAAATGGATATCCCTCCTGAGAAGCGCGAGGATATTGGTTTACAGACCGTTTTTAAATCTGTTTTTCCGATTAAGGATTTTACCGGTAGCGCATCCCTTGAATTCGTATCTTACCGATTCGGTGAGGTTAAACACAGCATTGAGGAATGCGTTCACCGCGGGATGACATATGAGATACCGGTTCGGATTACCGTCCGACTCGTGGTGTATGAAATCGATACTGATACCAATGTTTCAAACATCCGCGACATCAAAGAACAGGAAATATACTTTGGCACGATTCCTTTGATGACCGAAAAAGGGACCTTCATTATCAACGGAACCGAGCGGGTCGTCGTCAGCCAGTTGCATCGTTCTTCCGGTGTATTTTTTGACCATGACAAGGGAAAAAGCCATTCCAGCGGGAAAATTATTTACAGTTCTCGAATCATACCGGTACGTGGTTCCTGGATTGATATGGAAGTCGACCCCAAAGATATTGTGCATATTCGCATTGACCGCCGGCGCAAGTTTCCGGTCACCTTGCTTTTTAAAGCCTTTGGATACGCGACAGAGGATCTACTGAGCTATTTTTACGAAACCGAAAAGATTATCGTAAAGGGCAAAAGCTATTTTAAAGAATTTAATGAAGCGTTTCTCCGAGGCACACGGGCGAGCAAAGATGTGCGCAATACCAAAAGCGGTGAAGTCATTGTTCGCAAAGGCCGTGTGTTTACCATCAAGGCCATCAAAAGCCTCAAAGCCCTTCGTACTAAATTAATTCCGATTAACGTGGAGGAGATTATTGATCGTGCTTTTGCCAGCACAATTGTTGATGAAAAGGACGGGGAGCCGATCGTTAAAGTCGCCGAATTAATCGAAGAAGAGACATTGACCAAGCTGAGTGACAGTGGCGTTACCGAATTTGATCTGCTGTATGTCGATGCCGCCAGTAACAGCGACTCGATTCGCAAAACGCTTTTGCTGGACAAAGTTGAAACCAAAGAAGAAGCTTTGATTGAAATCTACCGGCGGCTGAGGCCGGGCAACCCGGCAACACCGGAAGTCGCCCAGGATTTTATCGATAACTTATTCTTTCGATCAACCTATTATGACCTTTCAGGTGTGGGGCGGCTAAAAATTAATCAGCGCCTGGGGATCAGCAGTGAGATCAACTTAAATATCTTGCGCAAAGAAGATATTTTGCTGACGGCCAAGGCCCTGATCCAACTGCGGGATACCCAGGGGGTGGTTGATGATATCGACCACTTGGGCAACCGCCGGGTTCGTGCGGTAGGCGAGTTGCTTGAAAATCAATATCGTATCGGGCTCGTACGGATGGAACGCGCCATTAAAGAGCGTATGAGCCTTCAGGAAGTCGATGCGCTTATGCCGCATGATCTGGTAAATCCCAAGCCGGTATCAGCGGTGGTCAAAGAATTCTTTGGTACCAGTCAGCTATCTCAATTTATGGATCAGACCAATCCGCTCTCGGAGACAACGCACAAGCGACGGCTGAGTGCTTTGGGGCCCGGCGGTCTTACGCGAGAGCGAGCGGGTTTCGAAGTGCGTGATGTTCATCCCTCACATTATGGGCGCATATGCCCCATTGAGACGCCGGAAGGGCCCAACATCGGCCTGATTGTTTCTCTGAGTACCTATGCGCGTGTTAACCGCTATGGCTTCATTGAAACCCCTTACCGGGTCGTCGCCAATGCCAAGGTTACCGAAGATGTAAAATTTCTTGATGCTTTCGAGGAAAAAGAACATCCCATTGCTCAAGCCAACGCCCCCATCGACAATAAGGGGGCTTATGTCAATGCGCTGGTTACGTCACGGGTCGGCGGCGAATTTATGATGATCGAAAAACAAAAAATCGACCTGATGGATATTTCACCCAACCAGCTGGTGAGCGTTTCGGCTTCGTTGATCCCATTTCTGGAAAATGATGATGCCAACCGGGCGTTGATGGGTTCCAACATGCAACGCCAGGCGGTGCCGCTGCTGATCAACTCCGCCCCTTTGGTCGGGACCGGAATCGAAGGCGTGGTGGCCCGGGACTCAGGCGTTGCGGTAGTTGCAAAGCGGGATGCCGAAGTGGTCCACGTTGATGCTTCCCGGATCGTTTTAAAGCACCATCCGGCGGGCGAGCCTTCTGAAAAAGACGTCAGCATTTATAATCTTTCAAAGTTCATTCGATCCAATCAAAACACCTGTTTTAACCACCGTCCAATAGTGCGAAAGGGCGAGCTTGTCGAGGCCGGCCAGATCATTGCCGACGGCCCGGCAACCGATCAGGGCGAGCTGGCATTGGGGAAAAATGTCACCGTGGCCTTTATGCCCTGGGGTGGTTACAATTTTGAGGACTCAATTTTGGTGAGCGAAAGGCTGGTGCGCGACGGTGTGTACACCTCGGTTCACATAGAAGAATTTGAAGTCGTTGCCAGAGACACCAAACTGGGCAAAGAAGAAATTACGCGTGATATTCCCAATGTGGGTGAAGAGGCCTTAAAAAATCTGGATGACAGCGGTATTATTCATCTGGGCGCCGAGGTGCTACAGGGCGACATTCTTGTGGGTAAAATTACGCCCAAAGGAGAAACCCAACTTTCCCCGGAAGAAAAATTGCTGCGTGCTATTTTTGGAGAGAAAGCCGGTGATGTCAAAGATACCTCATTGCGTGTGCCACCGGGTGTTCAGGGAATTGTTATTGACGCAAAAGTATTTTCCAGACGAGGGATTGATAAGGACGATCGCACACGTCTGATCGAAGATGAGGAGATTGCGTCTCTTGAAAAAGATCGCGACGATGAGCTGGCGGTGATCGAAGAAGTTGTGCGAACCCAGCTGGCAGATTTGCTAATCGGCAAAAAGGCCATGGCCGCGTTGAAAAAAGGCAAGAAAGTCTACGTTGAAAACGGCGCCAAGATCTCCAATGATATTTTGGCTCCGATTCCGCTGGCTCAGCTGGAAGGCCTTGTTCTTAAAGATCCCAAAGTCAGTCAACAGGTTCATGAAATCCTGGAGCGCTATCGGGACCAACGCGAGCTCTGTCGTCTGGCCTTCGAACAACAGGTCAGTCGATATGAGAAAGGAGATGATCTTCCACCGGGTGTGATCAAGATGGTTAAAGTGTATGTGGCCATGAAACGCAAGCTGTCGGTGGGGGACAAGATGGCCGGCCGCCACGGCAATAAGGGCGTTGTTTCCCGGATTTTGCCAATTGAGGATCTGCCCTATTTCGAAGACGGCACGCCGGTTGACATGGTGCTCAATCCGCTGGGCGTTCCGTCGCGAATGAATGTCGGCCAGATACTGGAAATCCATCTGGGCCTGGCTGCCAAGGGGCTCGGCGATCAATTGAATACACTGGTCCAGGAACAAAAATACAAAGCGTTGCGTGATAAAATGAAGAAAATTTTTGCACTTCCTGCGCAACGAAAAGCCATTGAAGATCTGGACGATGAACAGCTGGTTAATTTTGCCGGTTTTTATGATGACGGCGTCCACATGGCCACCCCGGTTTTTGATGGCGCCAAAGAAGATGAAATAAAGGCATTGTTGAAAGAAGCCGGACTGGATGAAAGTGGCCAGGCAATTCTTTTCGACGGCCGCAGCGGTGAACGATTTGATGATAAGGTCACCGTGGGGACCATGTATGTGATGAAACTGCATCACCTTGTCGACGATAAAATTCATGCCCGTTCAATCGGCCCATATTCACTGGTGACCCAACAACCGCTGGGCGGAAAAGCCCAGTTCGGCGGCCAGCGTCTGGGAGAAATGGAAGTTTGGGCAATGGAAGCTTACGGGGCGGCTTATGCACTGCAGGAATTTTTGACCGTAAAATCTGACGACATGGCTGGTCGAACGCGCATGTATGAGAAAATCGTTAAAGGTCAAAATGTTTTGGAACCCGGGATTCCTGAATCCTTTCGGGTTATGACCAAGGAACTGCAGGCCCTGGGACTGGATATCACGCTTCTGGAGAAAAGCGACCTGGAAGCCAAAAGTTAATTATAGAATCGAACATATTGGCGGGGTAGATTTTCAACTCAACCAAACAAATATAGGAAATCACAATGGAAACTCTTTATGATTTTTTTGCCAAACCGACTGATCCACGAAAGTACTTCGGTATTCGAATTGCATTGGCTTCGCCGGAACAAATCAGGAAATGGTCGCATGGTGAGATCAAAAAGCCGGAAACCATCAATTACCGCACCTTTAAGCCCGAGCGTGATGGGTTGTTTTGTGCCAAAATTTTTGGGCCGACCAAGGATTATGAGTGCAATTGTGGTAAGTACAAGCGTATGAAACACCGGGGTGTTATTTGCGAAAAATGCGGCGTCGAAGTCATTCAATCCAAAGTACGACGCGAGCGCATGGCGCATATCGAACTGGCCACACCGGTCTCACATATCTGGTTTTTAAAAAGTCTGCCCAGTAAAATTGGCAACCTGCTGGATTTAACCTTAAAGAACATGGAAAAGGTTCTCTATTTTGATAGCTACATCGTGTTGGATCCAAAAAATACGCCTCTGACAAAAGGCCAGTTGCTTTCGGATGAAAAATATATGGAAGCGCTGGAAGAATATGGTCGCAAGTTCGAGGCCGGCATTGGAGCCGAAGCGGTTCAGGCGCTGCTGCAAAGCATTAACCTGGAGGAGTTATACACCGAGCTGAAAGCCGATATCAAAGCGACTGGATCCGTTGCCAAGCGGCAGAAGCTATCCAAACGGCTCAAGATTGTTGATGCCTTCCGCAAGTCCGGTGTCGATCCGATCTGGATGATTATGGATGTCATCCCGGTGCTTCCACCCGATCTGAGACCGTTGGTGCCCCTGGAGGGTGGCCGTTTTGCAACATCTGATCTCAATGATCTGTATCGTCGCGTGATCAACCGCAACAACCGTTTAAAGCGCTTGATCGATTTGAAAGCGCCGGAAATTATTGTGCGTAATGAAAAGCGGATGCTTCAGGAATCCGTTGACGTTTTGTTTGACAACGGGCGCCATGGCCGGGTGATTACCGGAACCAATAAGCGGCCCTTGAAATCACTAAGTGACACACTAAAGGGCAAGCAGGGTCGATTCCGACAAAACCTGCTGGGCAAACGCGTCGATTATTCCGGTCGTACCGTTATCACCGTCGGACCGGATTTAAGATTGCACCAATGCGGGTTGCCTAAAAAGATGGCGCTAGAGCTGTTTAAACCCTTTGTCTATTTTCGACTCGAACAGAAAGGCCTTGTCTCCACTGTAAAAAGCGCCAAGAAAATGGTGGAACGCGAAATACCGGAAGTCTGGGATACGCTGGATGATGTGGTCAAGGAATATCCCGTATTGCTGAACCGAGCGCCAACGTTGCACCGGCTCGGTATTCAAGCCTTTGAGCCTATTTTAATAGAAGGAAAAGCAATTCAGCTGCATCCGCTCGTGTGCACGGCCTTCAACGCAGACTTTGACGGCGATCAAATGGCCGTGCATGTTCCGCTTTCAGTTGAATCCCAGATCGAAGCCCGGATTTTAATGCTTTCGAGTAACAATATTCTATCACCGGCCAACGGAAGCCCGATTATTGTACCCAGCCAAGATATTGTGCTGGGCACCTATTACATGACACGGGGTGTCGACGACCGCAAAGGTGAAGGCAAAATTTTCGCAAATGTCGATGAGGTTCAGACAGCCTTCGATTCCAAAGAAGTTGATTTGCATGCCAAAATCACGGTCCGCATGCACGGGCAACGTTATGAAACAACTGTGGGCCGGGTGCTTTTGTGGGAAATTATTCCCCAGGTGGATATTTTGGAGTTAGCCCACATCCAGGTCGAGACCGAAGAAGAGGCTGCCGAGGTTATCGGACGTATCAATGCCGGCCGAAAGTTCGCCAATCTTGTCAAAAAATATTCACAGAGCTCGGATGCCAAAAATAAGGGTTTGATCGGAAAACTCAGCTTTAATGAGTTTCGCAGTGTATTTGCATGTCGCGAAGCCGATATTGAGGCCTTATTTTCCCTTCGGGCCGGCAGCACTAGCGACATCATCTATGCCGAGAATGCCTGTCATATTTTTGATATCATATCCAAGGAACCGGCCATCCCCTTTGATATTGTCAATGAGGTGATGGACAAAAAGATGCTGCGTCAGCTGGTGGATTATGTCTATCGAAATTTGGGGCCCAAAGCCACTGTTATTCTTTCGGATCGGCTTAAAGATGTCGGTTACAAATATTCCACCCAGGGCGGGCTGTCCATTGCGATTGACGACATGATCATACCATCAGCCAAATGGGATATCCTAAAAAAGGCTGAAGGGCAGGTCTCAGAGATCGGGCGTCAGTATACGGAGGGTCTTATCACCCAGGGAGAAAAATACAATAAGGTCGTCGATATCTGGGCCAAAGCAACCGATGATGTCGCCAATGAAATGATGGAAGCCATGAAATTGGAGCCTGCTGCCGTTAAAGGCGGCAAGCCGGCAACGTCCAGGAAAAAGAAGCAGGAATATGCTGAAAGTTTCAATCCGATTTTTATGATGGCGGACTCCGGCGCGCGCGGAAGCAAAGATCAGATGCGACAGCTTGCCGGGATGCGAGGGCTGATGGCCAAACCCTCCGGTGAAATTATTGAAACACCCATCAGTGCCAATTTTCGAGAAGGGCTGTCGGTTCTGCAGTATTTTATTTCAACACACGGCGCCCGCAAAGGTCTGGCCGATACGGCTCTGAAAACAGCCAATTCCGGTTATTTGACCCGGCGGCTTGCCGATGTTGCTCAGGATTGTGTGGTCACCGAATTCAATTGTGGCACAACCCTGGGGGTTGAGGTCGAACCGTTGATGGAAGGTGGCGAGATCATTCAGCGTCTGGGCGAGCGCATTTTAGGGCGGACCTTGTTGGAAGATATTCATGACCCCTATACCGATGAAATTGTGGCTAAAAATGGTGATGACATTGATGAAGCCGCAGTCCAGAATATTGAAGAAACCGGCATTACCAATATCAAGATACGCTCGGTTTTGACCTGTAAGGCGAAAAAAGGTGTTTGCAGTAAATGTTACGGCCGCGATCTGGCGCATGGACGGCCTGTCGAAATTGGTCAGGCCGTTGGGATCCTGGCGGCACAATCCATTGGAGAACCGGGCACCCAGCTGACCATGCGCACATTTCATATCGGCGGTACGGCCAGCCGGCGCGTGGAGCAAGCGGACATTAGGGCGCGCACGGACGGCACCATTAAATATGTCGATCTGAATGTGGCGAAAAATTCCGAAGGCCAGCTGGTGGTGATGAATCGGCGCGGCGGTAAGTTCACCATTATCAGCAAAACGGGGCGTGAACTTGAAACCTTTCCGGTCATTTATGGGGCACACATCAAGGTCAAAGACAGCGGTAAAGTCAAAGTCGGTGATCTGCTGGCAACCTGGGATCCGTTTACCACGCCAATTATTTCCGAGGTTAACGGCACCGTGAAGTTTGGTGACATTATTGCCGGTCAGACCATGCAGGAAAAAGTTGACCCGATAACCGGTAAATCAAGTAAGACCGTCATTGAATCCAGAAGCGGCGACGAACGACCGCGGATATCGATTAAAGATAAAGACAACAAAACCGCCAAGCTTCCCGGATCATCGGCAATGGCCCGCTATATTTTACCGGTCAACGCCATATTACTGGTTGAGGAGGCCGATGCAGTCAAAGCCGGCGATGTGGTTGCCAAATTGCCCAGAGCCACAACCAAAACCAAAGATATCACCGGCGGTCTGCCCCGGGTGGCGGAACTTTTTGAGGT
>Ga0209456_10001313_pt1 | contig 12223 bp, 8 predicted proteins | sample COG_11_FD_184755 | JGI IMG/M metagenome (GOLD analysis project Ga0209456, IMG submission 184755) | Pelagic marine sediment microbial communities from the LTER site Helgoland, North Sea, for post-phytoplankton bloom and carbon turnover... | ecosystem: Environmental > Aquatic > Marine > Neritic...
GGCGTCGTTGACATAGTATTCCTGATGCACGTCGTGGCCCGTGGCGATCAGCAGGTTCGCGACGGACGCACCGTAAGCGGCATGGCGGCCATGGCCGACGTGCAGCGGACCGGTCGGGTTGGCCGAGACATATTCGACGATGACTTTGGTGTCAGCACCGATGTCGCTGGTTCCGTAAGCGGCGCCGCGCTCGACGATGCTCATCAATTCGCGATGGTATGCGGCGGCGCTCAGGTGAAAGTTGATGAAGCCGGGACCGGCGATCTCGATAGATTCGACCATGTCGGACGCGGGGATGGCGTCGACGATCGCCTGGGCGATATTGCGCGGTTTGTCCCGCAGCGGCTTCGCAAGGCGCATCGCTATGTTGCACGCGTAGTCGCCATGCTGCCGGTCGCGCGTGCGCTCGATCTCAACCGGTACGTCCCGGTCGGCGGCACCCGGAAGCCCGGCGACCGCGTCGGCGATCAACTGCTGAATGTGTTCTCTCACGTCGGACCGGGATTGCTGCGCATCAAAGACCGCGCATTCTAGCAGGCTGACGCCGACGGAGCCGTATCGCGGTCAGAAAAGCTCCACCGGGTCGACGTCGACGGACCAGCGCGCGCGGCGACTAGCGGGCAAGGAATCCAGCGCTGCGCGCCACGGCCGCAGAAACTTCTGCAGCTCGCCACGACTGTTTGCGTGTACCAGCAACTGCCCGCGAAATCGGCCGGAACGCCGTTCCATCGGCGCCGGCGCCGGACCGAGCATAGTGATCCCGCTGATCGCTTCATCGTCCTGGATCATCCGCGCCTGTTCCGACGCGGCGGCAAGGAAATCGAACATGGTCGCGCGGCTGGTCGCCTCAGCGCGCAACAGCGCCAGGTATGCGAACGGCGGCCAGCGCGCCTGTTGGCGCTCGATCATCGCCGCTTCCGCGAACGACGCATAACCTTCGCTGATCAGCTTCGTCAGCAATGGATGTTCGGGAAAGAGCGTCTGGATATAGACCTCGCCGGGGCGGTCACCGCGGCCGGCTCGGCCAGACACCTGTACGAACGATTGCGCCAGACGCTCGCTCGCGCGGAAATCGGTTCCGAACAGGCCCTGGTCGGCGTCGATGATGCAGACGAGGGTCACGTTCGGGAAGTCATGCCCCTTGGTCAGCATCTGCGTGCCGAGCAGTATGCGCGCGTCCCCGGAGCGGACCTGCTCCAGCTTGCGGCCGATCTCGCCGCGCCGCCGGGTCGTATCCCGGTCGATGCGTACGATCTTCTGACCGGGGAATAACTCGGATAACGCGGATTCCAGTCGTTCCGTTCCCTGTCCGACCGGGAGCAATTCGGCGGCACCGCACGCATCGCATGCCTCCGGCACCGGTCGTTCGGCGCCGCAGTGATGACACACGAGCCGCGCGCGCCCCTGATGCAGGACCATCCGCGCGTCGCATCGCCTGCATTCGACGAGCTCGCCGCAGGCCGTGCACAGCAGGCTCGGCGCGAAACCGCGGCGGTTCAGGTAGACGAGCACCTGGCCGTCCGCCTGGAGATGCCGCGCCATCGCTTCACGGAGGGGTTCGGTCAGACCGTCCTTGATCGGCTGGTGACGCAGATCGATCAGGCGAATATCGGGCGGGCGCGCGGCACCCGCGCGTCGCGGCAGGGACAGATGCCGGTAGCGCTGCGCGTTGGCGTTGTCGACCGATTCGAGGGACGGGGTCGCCGATCCGAGCACGATCGGTATATCGAGCTGCCGCGCGCGCCAGACGGCGAGATCGCGCGCGGAGTAACGGAATCCTTCCTGTTGTTTTAGCGAACTGTCGTGTTCCTCATCGATCACGATCAGGCCGGGGTGCTGCAATGGAACGAACACCGCGGAGCGCGTGCCGATGACGACCCCGGCCGTCCCGTCGCGGGCGTTGCACCATGCATGCAGACGTTCGGTATCGTTCAGGCCCGAGTGCATCACCGCCACGACGGTGTCCAGGCGGCGCGTAAATCGTTCAACCAGTTGCGGCGTCAGACCGATCTCGGGAACGATCACCAGGCTCTGTCTGCCCGCCTCGAGCTGCCGCTGGATGCTGCGCAGGTAGACCTCGGTTTTGCCACTGCCGGTAACGCCTTCCAGCAAAAAGGCATCGAACGCGGTTGCGGTGGTGATCGAGTCGATCGCGCTGCGTTGCTCATCCGTCGGGACCGGCGGTGCGTCGACACCCGTCCCGGTGACCCGCGCCATCGATTCCGGGTTATCCGTATAGCGTTCGACGAGCGCCTTCTGCTCCAGGGCGCGCAGGGCGTTTCGCCACGTTGCCCCAGCTCCGGAGAGGCCTTCCTGGCCGAGTCCATCGCTGCTCGCCTGCAACAGGTCTAGCAGACGCGCTTGAACCTTCGCGCGCCGGGCGATTGTTTCGGGATCCACGCCCCTGCCGTCCGGCGTCAGTCGCCAGCGCGTCTCGCCCACGATCTTCGCCGGCGCGCCTTTGCGCAATGTTCCGGGTAGTGCCGCGGAAAACACCTCGCCGGGAGGATGGCGATAGTAGCTCGCCGCCCATTCGAGCAGCGACATCATGTTCTCGTCGAACAACGGCGCGTCATCGACAATGTTGATTGCCCGGCGCAACTTGTCGCGCGGAATCTCAGATGAAGCACGCACATCGCAAATAACGCCGACGCGCCGGGTCCTGCCGAAAGGAACGACGATTCTCTGACCGCGACGAGTCGACGCATCGTCGACGGGCGGCAGATAGTCGAACAACTGCATCAACGGCGTATTGATCGCCACACGCAGGATGGATTCAGGCATCAGCTCGTGCCGACCTCGGCGCCGTTGTGACACTTCCGTGAAACTTGTCCACAGTCTTTGTGGATAACTCTGTGGAGAAAGCGTTCGAAAGAGGCCACGCGCCCCACCAGTAAAGCGATGTAGCCAAACTGTGCAAAAAGTGATCGATGCGTAATTATCATTTCTTATCAAACGCTTAGAGTGACTTTGTTAGTCGCTGCAACGCAAATGTAATGTAAGGCCGTGCCATAGTTGAAACCGTGTGAATAACTGCTTGCCAGATTTCGGATGCTTTCTAAGGTGGGCGAATATTTTCCGTGCTCGCGCCCAGTATCTTTGTTCTGGTGCGATGATGGTACGCGAATGGAGCGGGCCCACGCTCGAAGCTGTGCGGACCAAGGTTGATTTTTCCGTCGCAGTTTGGAATATAGGTGATGTGAGAACGTGACCAAGAGCATGTTATTGCAGGCAATACGTCACATGGATTTATCGCAACAGGTATTGAGAACCGACGTTGCCGGAATGCCGCTGGAATGGGTGGATTACCGGGACGCCGTGCGCCTGTATCACACCGACCAGGTCGCTTACGCCTGCGGCACGCCTTTGTATGAGGTCCATGGCGGCTGCAACGCGGTGACGGGTGAGCGCAGCATCGTCGAGGTCAATTCGATCATCGCGACCCTGGGCAGGACGCCCGGTGGTGTCGAACTGCGCGACCGCTATGTTCCGCCGCTCAATAACAAGACGCTGTTCAAACGTGACGGCAACCTGTGCCTGTATTGCGGCGCACACTTTCTGGTCCGTGACCTGACGCGGGACCACATTCGCCCGATCAGCCAGGGTGGGACTGATCACTGGAGTAACGTCGTGACGGCCTGTCGGCGCTGCAACAACCACAAGGGTGGCCGCACGCCCGAACAGGCGGGAATGCTGCTGATCGCCGTGCCGTTCACGCCGACCTACGCTGAATACATCTACCTGAAGGGCCGTCGCGTCCTCGCGGACCAGATGGAGTTCCTGCTCGCCCACATCTCGCGGTCGAGCCCGCTGCACGAGCGGCTGATGATCACGCTGCGCGAGGGCGTCGGCGCGCATCGCGAACCGCATTCCTGAATTAGTTCCGGACAAAGAAAACCCCGCCGAAGCGGGGTTCCAGGTCTTGCATGAGACAGTGCATGGTCAACCATGCGTTCTCTCATAGAAATCCGCGACGTTTGGCTTCGCGGTTCGGTCGATTGCTATTGGCCGGTCCCCTTATTTTTAACCATGCCGCACTCGGGCGGTACGCGAACATACCCCTTGTCCGCTCGGGTGCTATCGACTTCTTATGGCCGGGCCAAACGAGTTGCGTCATCGGTCAGTCCGGTCGATCCACCTTAGCAAAAATCATTTCTCGTACCAGCCACGATTTTCGTCTGTCTTCATCGTGGTCAAAAATTATCTGCACTGATTAACCCCGTTCAGCGCTGGCCGTCGTTTATAGCAAACGAGACCAATGAAGATGGCCCAGGAGGCTGACGATGAGATTATGTAAACAAAACTTGGTACCCCCACTCTCCATCGCGGCGGTCATACCGATCGCGATACTGGCGCTAAGCGCCGGCTGCAGCGGTCGCCACGAGGCTGATCCCGAAGCGACGACGAGCGCAGAACCCGAATCGCGAGTGGAGCAGGAACTGCGTCCCAGGTCGCTACCAGAGGGACAGCAGCCCGCCACCCGTGAGCAGGTCATTCCGCCGCATGACCAGCCGGTCGCGAGTTTGCAGGATTCGGACGACAAGCTGGAAGAGGTCGATGTCGCCTACTACAAGATGTCGCGTAACGACCTGGCGGTTGGCGTTGCATCGGCAGTGGTCGCCGAGCCGGGGCGCGTTTGCTGCCCGGGGAACATCCGGCTTCCGTCGGAACCTCTGGACCGGGAGAACTACGACCACTTCGATGAGAATCCGGTCAAACTGGTCAGCGAACATCCGGTATCGACGTTCAGCATCGACGTCGATACCGGCGCCTACTCGAACGTCCGGCGTTTCCTGAACGCCGGTTCGTTGCCGCCGGAGGACGCGGTGCGGGTCGAGGAACTGATCAACTACTTTGCCTACGATTACCCCGTACCGGACAGTCTGGATCAGCCGTTCTCCGTATCGACGGACGTTGCGGCGGCCCCATGGAACGATGACAAGTTGTTGCTACAGGTCGGCATCAAGGGCTATGAGCTGTCGGCCGCCGAACGTAAGGCTGCGAACCTGGTATTCCTGGTCGACGTGTCCGGGTCGATGAACTCGAACGACAAGCTGCCGTTGCTGAAGAACGCGCTGAAGATGTTGACGCGCCAACTCACGGCTGAGGACCGCGTGTCGATGGTCGTATACGCGGGCGCTTCCGGCATCGTGCTGGAGCCGACTGCCGGTGACGAGCACGCCAAAATCAGTCGTGCGCTCGACAACCTGTCGGCCGGTGGCAGCACCAACGGCGCCAGCGGTATCCGCATGGCGTACGACATGGCGGAGCAGGGCTTCGTCGAAGGTGGCATCAATCGTGTGATCCTGGCGACCGACGGTGATTTCAACGTCGGCACCGTCGACTTCGACGCGCTGATCGACATCGTCGAACGCGAACGGGACGGTGGTACGTCGCTGACGACGCTCGGCTTCGGCACCGGCAACTACAACGATCACCTGATGGAGCAGCTCGCGGATGCCGGCAACGGCAACCATGCTTATATCGATACGCTGAACGAGGCGCGCAAGGTGCTGGTCGATCAGCTCGGCTCCACGCTGCAGACGATCGCCAAGGACGTGAAGATCCAGGTCGAGTTCAATCCCGCGGTGGTCGCGGAGTACCGCCTGATCGGCTACGAGAACCGGATCCTGCGCCGCGAGGACTTCAACAACGACAAGATCGATGCCGGCGAGATCGGCGCGGGTCATACCGTCACGGCGCTCTATGAACTAAGCCTGGTCGACAGCCCGTCGCGACTGATCGATCCGTTGCGCTACGGCGACGCCACGCCTCGGCAAGAAACCAAGCGGGGCGAACTTGCGTTCGTGCGCTTGCGTCACAAGGCACCCGGCGGCGACAAGAGCCGATTGCAGGAGTTTCCGGTCGGGGTCGACGACGTGAGTTCGATCGACGCAGCCGGTAACGAGTTGCGCTTCGCAGCGTCGGTCGCGGCCTTCGGGCAACTCCTCCGGGGCGGCGAATTTGTCGGCGAGTACGGCTTCACCGACGTCATCGAGCTGGCGACGTCCGCGCGCGGCGATGACCGGCATGGCTATCGTAGCGAGTTCGTGAACCTCGCGCGGCTGGCCGACAGCCTGACGACGAAAGTCGACCGGCAGGCGCGTCGCTGATCGACGCTGTTCCCTCGCCTGACCGGCTGGCTTATGCTGCCGGTCATGGCGGGGGAGCTCGACGACCGGGACTTGATGGGCAGATATCGTGACGGCGACGTTGGCGCCTTCGAGGCCCTGTACACGCGACACAAGGGCCCCTTGTATCGCTACTATCTTCGCCAGGGGCTCGCGGAAGCGATCGCAGCAGAGCTATTTCAGGAAGTGTGGACGAATATCATCAAGGCGCGCGACCGCTACCGACCTACGGCGAGCTTCTCGACTTACATGTACCGCATTGCCCACAATTGCCTGATCGATCATTTTCGCCGCTGCGGGCGCTCCGTCGAGGTATTCGACGAGGGCATCATTCAGGTGCAGGAACTCCCGGGCGACGATGCGGACGGACCGCAAGCGCGCGCGATGTCGCTCGAAAGCCACGAGCGATTCAGAGCCGCACTCGAAGCGCTGCCGGACGAACAGCGCGAAGCTTTCGTGCTGCGCGAAGAGACCGGGCTCGGACTGGCGGACATCGCGTCGGTCACGAACGTCAGTGCGGAGACGGCCAAGAGCCGATTGCGCTATGCCATACGCAAACTGAGGACCATGCTCGCGGACGAGTAAGTGATGAACCAGGCTAATGACGACAAGGCGCTCGAAGTGTATCTCGACGGTGGATCCGCCGAGTCGCGACGCTATGCCGAGCTCGGTGACGAGCTGCCGCCTCCGGAACTGGACGCGCGTATCCTCGCCGAGGCCGAGCGCGAAGTAAAAGTCACGCGCCTCGATTCGCGCCGCGCGCCGCCGTTCAAGGCATTCGCGTGGGCCGCGATCGTGGTGCTGTCGTTCTCGCTCGTACTGAACATCGTGTTCCAGCAGGCGGTGCAGGATCCCGTCGCGGAACTGGAGGGCATGGCGCGGCGCGCGGATGCGCCGGTACCGTCGTCGGCACCGGCCGAATCGAAAATGTCCGAGATCGTCGTGGAAGCGAGGAAAACGGACAGCGCGGATGCGATCGCCCCGATGGCTGCCGAGGAGCGGCTGCGGGAGTCGCCCGGCCGGGTCGCTGCGCAAGAGTTCCGCGCCATGGAGCAAACCGAAGCCGGCGGTGTCGGATCGACGGATGCGCCGGCAAGTCGGCAACTATTGGCGAAGCAAGCGACTGGTCTCGCAGCAGCGCCCGAACCGGCGGCGGATCTCGACGACTTCGCCATCGCCAACCTGGCGAGAGACAGGAAGCTCGATCGACCCGATGCGATCCGGGTCATCGAGGACTATCTCGGATATCCTGAAGATGACGAAACCGCCGTGCCGGAGCGGCGAGAGTTGCTCCAGGAGGGCGACAGCGCCGTCGAGTTGCAGCGAGTCCTGGAACTTTTCGAAACAGGCCGTGAAGACGACGCGTTGGCGGCGCTCGCGGAGTTCAGGTCGCAGTATCCCGACCATCCGGTTAGCGCAGAACTGCAGGAGCGCGGTCTCTGATGATGTACCTGATCGACGCGAGTATCTTCGTGTTTCGCGCATGGTTCTCGATACCCGATTCGATGACCGACGCGAACGATAATCCCGTGAACGCCGTCTACGGCTACGCCCGCTTCCTGAGCGATTTCATCGAAGCCGTGCAGCCGGAACACGTCGCGGCCGCGTTCGACGTCAGCCTGACGACGTCGTTCCGCAACGAGATCTACCCGGACTACAAGGCGAACCGTGACCCGGCGCCGCCCGAACTCAAACGGCAGTTCGAGCAGTGTCGCGCGGTGACCCGCGGGCTCGGGGTGCGCGACTGCGCGGACACCTCATACGAGGCCGACGACCTGATCGGCACGTTGGCGGCACGCATGCGCGACGCCGGGCACTGCGTGACGATCGTCAGCCGCGACAAGGACCTGCTGCAGATCCTGCAGTCGGGCGATGCCATGTGGGACTACGTCGGCGGCAAAAAGGTCGGCTACGACGACGTCGTCGACGTGTTCGGCGTGCGCGCCGAGCAGATGGTCGATTTTCTGGCGCTGGCCGGCGACAGCGTCGACAACATCCCGGGCGCACGCGGCGTCGGGCCGAAGACCGCCTCGGCGCTGCTCGCGCATTTCGGCGACATCGACGAGATCTATGCGAATCTCGACAGTGTCGAGAACGTCGACGTGCGCGGCGCGAAGAAACTCGGGGCACGTCTGGCGGAGCACCGCGAGAAGGTCGAGATCTCGCGGGAACTGGCGCGCATTCGCTACGACGCCCCGATCGAATCGACCGAGGCTTCCCTGTCCCGATCCGTGCCGGACCTCGATGCGCTGAACAGCCTCTACGACGATGTCGGTTTCGGCGAAGGGCTGCGCCTGCAGGCGCGACGCATCAACAACACGTTCTGATGTCGGTCGACGCGGTCCTCGAGGCGCTGGAGCCGGACATCGGCCCGGCGGACGCACAGTCGGTGCGCGCCGTCGGCGGCGGCAGCATCAACGCGAGTTATGCGTTCGCTACCCGCGACGGTTCGCGTTACTTTTTGAAACTCAACACGGCCGACCAGCTCGACATGTTCACGGCGGAGCGCGACGGCCTGCTCGAACTCGCGGCCGCCGGGGCGGTGCGCGTTCCCGAGCCGATTGCGACCGGCACCGCCGGCACGCAGTCATACCTGTTGATGGAGGCGCTGGATCTCGGCGGGCACAGCGGCACCGCCGCCGCGGAACTCGGCCGGCGCCTCGCCCGCCAGCATCGCGCCGTGCGTGACGAATTCGGCTGGCATCGCGACAACACGATCGGCAGCACCCCGCAGCCGAACGGCCGGATGAAGGATTGGGTCGAGTTCCTGCGCGACCGGCGGCTTGGGTACCAGCTGCAACTTGCCGTCCGCAACGGCATTGCGTCGCGCGTCGCGGAGCGCGGCGCGGAATTGCTCGAACGCCTCCCGGATTTCTTTGCGGACTACCAACCTGCCGCTTCGGTTTTACACGGTGACCTGTGGGGTGGGAATTGGGGTATAACCGCTGACGGAGAGCCCGTGATATTCGACCCGGCCGTCTATTTCGGCGACCGGGAAGCCGATATCGCCATGACCATACTGTTCGGCGGATTCGGTACGGAATTTCTCGAGGCGTACCAGTCCGAGTGGCCGCTGGACCCTGGGTTCCGGCGTCGCGTGGATCTCTACAACCTTTATCATGTCTTGAATCATTACAACCTGTTCGGCGGCGGTTATCAGCAACAGGCGGCCGCGATGCTGGACGGTTTGCTGGCGTAGAAAAAGATTCCGGGGAAGCAAATGAGCGACAAGAGTATCGATTCCATCCTGACCGAGAACCGGGTATTCCCGCCGAGCGCGGAATTCACCGCGGCCGCCAGGCTGAAACCGGCGGACGTCGAGGCCTTATACAAAGAGGCTGCCGTCGATCACGAAGCCTACTGGGCAAGGCTCGCACGGGAAGAGCTCATCTGGGACAAGCCGTTCGAGCAGGTGCTCGACGATAGTAACGCGCCGAATTACCGCTGGTTTGCCGACGGTACGCTCAACGTATCCGCGAACTGCCTGGATGCGAATCTTGCCGAGCGCGCTGACAAGACCGCGATCGTGTTCGAAGGCGAAGGCGGCGACCAGCGCAACCTGACCTACCGTGAGCTCACCGATCAGGTCAGCCAGTTCGCCAACGCGCTGAAGGCGCAGGGTGTAGGCAAGGGCGATCGCATCGTCATCTACATGCCGATGGTGCCCGAGGCCGTCATCGCGATGCAGGCCTGTGCGCGCATCGGCGCGATTCATTCCATCGTGTTCGGCGGGTTCTCGGCGACGGCGTTGCGCGACCGCATCGAAGATGCCGGTGCGAAGATGGTCATCACGGCCGACGGCGGGCATCGCGGCGGTCGGATCGTCGAACTGAAGGCCGCGACCGACGAGGCGCTGTCGAGTGGCTGCGAGACGATCGAGACAGTCATCGTGCTGAAACGGGCCGACTGCGGTGTGCCCATGGTCGATGGTCGCGACATCTGGTGGGCCGATGCGATTGCGGGCCAGTCCACCGATTGCCCGGCCGAGCCGCTGGAGGCTGAGCACCCGTTGTTCCTGCTGTATACGTCCGGTTCCACCGGCAAGCCAAAGGGCGTCCAGCACTCGTCGGCCGGCTACCTGCTGAATGCCAAGCTGACGAACAAGTGGGTGTTCGACCTGCGCGACGACGACGTGTTCTGGTGCACGGCCGACGTTGGCTGGATTACCGGTCACACCTACGTCGCGTACGGCCCCCTGGCGGCCGGCGCGACCATCGTCATGTACGAAGGTGCGCCGACGTTCCCGGATGGCGGCCGTTTCTGGAGCATCTGCCAGCGGCATGGCGTGACGATCTTCTACACGGCTCCGACCGCGATCCGCGCGCTGATGAAGCTCGGCGACGATATTCCGGCGCAGTTCGACCTGTCGAGTATTCGGTTGCTCGGCACGGTCGGCGAGCCGATCAATCCGGAAGCGTGGATTTGGTATCACGAGGTCATCGGCGGTGGGCGCTGCCCGATCGTCGACACTTGGTGGCAGACCGAGACGGGGTCGATCATGATCTCGCCGATTCCGGGCGCGACGCCGACCAAACCCGGTTCATGCACGAAGCCGATCCCGGGCATCGACATCGCGATCGTCGACGAGACCGGTGAGCGTATCGAGGAGGCGAGCCAGGGCGGCTATCTCGTGGTGGCCAAGCCGTGGCCGTCGATGCTCCGCACGATCTGGGGCGACAACGATCGCTACATCGAGACCTACTGGAAAAAGTTTAACAATCGTTTCTACGTCGCAGGCGACAGCGCCAATCGAGATGAGGACGGCTATGTCTGGATCATGGGCCGCGTCGACGACGTGCTCAACGTGTCCGGTCATCGCCTCGGTACGATGGAAGTCGAGTCCGCTTTGGTCTCGCATGAGCGCGTCGCCGAGGCAGCGGTCGTTGGCTATCCGCACGACATCAAGGGCGAGGGTATTTTTGCGTTCGTCGTCTTCAAGGGCGACCGGCCTGAAGGCGCTGACATCGACGCGCTGACTGCCGAACTGCGCAAGTGGGTCGCCAAGGAAGTCGGCGCGATCGCCAAGCCCGACCAGATTCGCTTCGCCGATAACCTGCCGAAGACCCGCTCCGGCAAGATCATGCGCCGCCTGCTGCGCACGATCGCGAAGGGCGAGGAGATTACGCAGGACACGTCGACGCTCGAGAACGAGTCGATCCTCGAACAGTTGCGCGGGAAGAGTTAAGCGGTCACTCATCGCCTGCGTCTCGCCGACTTAACTCGGGTTAGATCGGCGACTCGTAGTCACCGAGTCAAGGCGGCGATGAAACTGGAACAGGCTGTCGGCGTTTCATGTTGGTGCCGGACGTATGAGTGAGGACCCGATCAGGTAGACGGGAAACTTCGGATCAACAGCGACGGCGTCCGTTCTCGGTCATCCTGGCGGCTGATTTTAGGGTGATCTAAACGTCTCCTTCGCGCCTGTGGATTCAACCGGTGAACGCAACACCTAGACTGTGACTATAGGTCACGGAGGTGTTGGAGATGAAGCATCGGAAGAGGATTTACTACACAGAGGAGCAGAAGCAGCAGATGTGGGATCGCTGGCAGGAAGGCGATTCGATGACGGAGATCGCACGGCTGTTTGATCGGCATCATTCTAGCGTCAACGGGATCATTGCTCGCAGCGGTGGGGTTCGCCCCCGACGTCGTACTCGCTCGAGTCGATCGCTAAGTTTGGCCGAGCGCGAAGAGATTTCCCGCGGTATCGCAGCAGGGCGTACGTTGCGATCGATCGCGCTGCGACTCGGGCGTTCGCCCTCGACGATCAGCCGCGAGCTCACCCGCAATGGAGGTCGAGGCGGTTACCGGGCTCATCAGGCGGATCAGGCCGCCTGGGGTCGAGCGCGCCGGCCTAAGGTCTGTAAACTGGCCAGTCATCCGGCGCTGGCCCGGCGGGTGGCCGGGCAGCTGCAACGGCTGTGGGCGCCGCAACAGATTGCCGGCTGGCTGAAGCGTCGATATCCGGATGATGAGAACCTGTGGGTGTCACACGAGACCATCTATAAAACGCTGTTCATTCAGGCCCGCGGGGCGCTGAAGAAGGAGCTTTTGGCGCATCTGCGGCGCCAACGCGTCATACGCTACCCGCG
>Ga0209456_10001315_pt1 | contig 12211 bp, 8 predicted proteins | sample COG_11_FD_184755 | JGI IMG/M metagenome (GOLD analysis project Ga0209456, IMG submission 184755) | Pelagic marine sediment microbial communities from the LTER site Helgoland, North Sea, for post-phytoplankton bloom and carbon turnover... | ecosystem: Environmental > Aquatic > Marine > Neritic...
CAGATATTCCAGATCCTGCGGCCAGATATTACGGCCATTGATAATAATCAGATCCTTCTTGCGCCCGGTAATGATCAGGCTGCCGTCAACCTGGTAGCCGACATCGCCGGTATTCAGCCAGCCGTCTTCAGACAGGGCGCTGGCCGTCTCTTGCGGCGCATTGAAGTAACCGGACATCACGCTGTCGCCACGAACAAATATGGTGCCACTATGACGATCAGACAGTACCCTGCCGTCGTCATTGCGAATTTCCACTTCGTATCCCGGCAAGGGCTTACCACATTCAACAAAGCAACGCGCTCTACCCGGGTTTTCCAGGTTCGCAATTGGCAACGCTTCCTGATGGTCGGAGTGGTGATCGCCGTCCACACAATCGGTGGAATGCCCTTCGAACAGGGGAGAAAAACTGATCGCCAGTGAACATTCAGCCATGCCGTAGCAGGCCAGGAAGGCTTTTTCATCGAATCCCGCCGGCGCCAGTGCGTTGGCAAAGCGGGTCAGTGTTTCCGAACGAATCATTTCCGCACCAACACCAGCAACACGCCAGTTACTCAGATCGTACTTGCCTGCTTCACCGGGACGCAACCGCCGGGTGCATAATTCAAAACCGAATGGCGGACTGAACGAAATCGTTGCCCGGGTCTTGGTCATCAGATTCAGCCACTGACGCGGGCGCATGGCGAATTCACGCGTATCCAGGTAATCCACCGAAACCTGTGCGGCAACAGGAACCAGCACCAGACCGACCAGGCCCATGTCGTGATAGAACGGCAACCAGGAAAAACACCGGTCTCCAGGTCCTATCTTGACGCCATGGCGAATAATGCCCGCCAGGTTACTGAGTACGGCTTTCTGCTTGATGACAACACCACGCGGGAAACGGGTGCTCCCCGAGGTATACTGAATGTAGGCAATGTCGTCCGATTCGACCGTTGGCAATTCGATATCCGCTTCCGGCAGAGCATCGAAAACTGACGGATCTCCGATCAGCTTGAGCTCCAGCCCTTCACCGGCTTCTTCGAGAAAGGATGCATACCCACTCGGTGCCATAGCGACAGCGGCTTCACTGCATTTGAGCAGACCACGCAACTGGGTAACGTAAACCGTATGTCCGCCGAGATTGACCGATGCCGGCAACGAAACGGGAACCAGACCCGCATACTGGCAAGCAAAAAAGAAACGCAGAAAATCCGGGTTGGTCTCCGCCACTAATGCAACGCGATCGCCCTTCTGCAGGCCCATGCCCAGCAGCTTCCGCGCCAACACACGGGACTGCTCCCGTAACTCTGCATACGGAAGCGTCGCGTAAAGCTCACCCCTGCCCGTGTAAAAATTTGCACCGGTATCGCCCTTGGCCGAGTAGTCCAGGGCTTCAGTCAGGGTGGCAAAATCAGCGGCACGAAATGGCAGGTTATGTACAGTTGGTGTCGATACTGTGCCCAAAAGACTTTTTCCCTTTGAGGTTTACGATTTCTGGTTCCCATTCAATAACGGGAACACCCCAAAAAAGTTCACTGATGGCTAGCAGGTAACATTTTGCCGCCATGCAATCCAAAAATACGGAGATTCCCTGTGGCAACTGTCGCCTTGCAAACAAACGTTGTATTTTCCCAACGAATTTGCCCGCATCCTGCTATCCTGCTAGTCGGTTGTGCATTATTCCTACAATAGGGTAAAAACACAATACTTTTTTCAATTAATTTTCAGATCCAGGTCGCCATCCCGGGAAATTATTTGAAATTTGTCGTAATTTTACTACAAAACAAACCTCAATAACCTCACGAACCGTATTGCGTCGAACACCTCTGAATCCAACCTACCCAGGAAGCAATTTACAGGCCATGCCGGTCACGATATTTTTGAAATAGCAGTTTACCCGTGTTGACGCAAGCCAATTGCGACCCGTTTCACAGATTCAGCCACCATCTGGCGGGCTGCAGATCAGCCGGGTATGATCGTTGCCTTTATACAACGAAGCAGTGTTTCGATGCACCAGACCAAGGACGAATTGACCATCCAGGCGGTGAACAACCGGACCCGGTTAAAAGAGTTCATTCAGCTGCCGCAGGCATTGTACCAGCAAGACGCCAACTGGGTTAGGCCCCTATTTCTGGAACAAAAAGAGCGCTTCAGCGATAAAAATCCATTTTTTGAGCACGCCCGCTGGCAAGCCTGGATTGCCAGACGTGGGCACCGTCCGGTGGGGCGAATCAGCGCACAGATCGATGAACTGCACCTGCAGCGCCACCACGACCAGACCGGGCACTTCGGTTGCCTGGAGGCGGAAAATGATGCAGATGTCTTCAAAGCCCTGTTTGAGACGGCCGAAAACTGGCTCAAAAGCGAAGGCATGCAGCGTGTCACCGGGCCGTTCAACCTTTCCATCAACGAAGAGTGCGGATTACTGATAGAGGGCTTTGACACCCCGCCACGCATCATGATGGGGCACGGCCGCCCTTTTTATGGGCAACAGGTCGAAGCCCGGGGCTACAGGAAAGCCAGGGATCTACTCGCCTATCACTGCCCGCCCGATTACGAAACGCCCAAAACGATGGCCAGGCTGGCCGAAAAGGCTGCCAACCGGGTGCGGATTCGCCACCTGAATCGCAAAGATCTGAACAACGAATTGAAAGTTCTACGCGATATTTTCAACGATGCCTGGTCGGAAAACTGGGGGTTTGTCCCTTTCACCGAGGCTGAATTCAACGAAGTCGGGAAAATCATGACCCTGCTGCTTGACGACGACTTCGTCCAGATTGCAGAGGTCGACGGTGAACCAGCCGCCATGCTCATCGTGCTGCCGAATATCAACGAAATCATTCATGACCTGAATGGCCGACTGTTTCCCTTCGGTTGGTTGAAACTGCTCTGGCGGCTGAAAGTGCGGTACCCCAAATCGGCCCGCATCCCGCTCATGGGTGTCATCCGGAAATACCAGCGCAGCCGTCTGGGCCCGACACTGGCTTTCATGGTGACCGATGCCGCCAAACAGCCGGTGATCCGCCGCGGCATCAAGGAGATGGAAATGTCCTGGATACTCGAGGATAACGCCGGTATGCGCAGCATCATCGAAGCGCTGAGTGGCGTAGCCTACAAAACCTATAGACTCTATGAAAAGAACCTCTGAATTCCGGCTTCGATGACACCGACCGAATTTACCGCTGTTATCCTGGCCGCCGACAGGAATCCGCATGACCCGCTGGTACAGGCGTCCAACGCCTGTTGCAAGGCCCTGGTGGAAGTCGATGGGATACCGATGCTGCAGCGTGTTGTCTCGGCACTTCAGGACAGCGAACATGTTGAGAACATCCTGCTTTCCGGACCGGCACGCGAACAACTGGCCAGCAACGAATTTCTCGAAAATGCCGTGAACAAGCAGCAAATCAACTGGCTGGCGCCACAAAACAGCCCCAGCAGCAGCGCCTATCAGGCCATGCAAAGCCTGCCGGAACACAGCCCGGTGTTAGTCACTACGGCAGACCACCCGCTATTGACCGCCGAAATTGTCGACTATTTTATCGGTAATGCTCTGCGGACCGGGGCTGATGTCGCCGTTGGTGTCATACGCTTTTCCGCGATAAAGAAAAAATTCCCGAACATAAAAAAGACCGTCACGCGGCTCAGGGACGGCGGTTACTGTGGTTGCAATCTGTTTGCATTCCTGACCCCGCAGTCCCACCGGGTAGCCGCAGCGTGGCGCAAGGTCGAGCAGCAACGCAAGAATCCGTTACGGGTTATCAGCCAGCTGGGGTGGTGGTCGGTATTGCGTTACCTCCTGGGCCGCATGACGCTGGATAAAGCATTGGCTGAACTCTCGGAACGCCTGAAGGTTCATATCAAGCCGGTTCACCTGCCGTTCCCGGAAGCTGCCATAGACGTCGATTCCATCGCTGATCAGAAGCTGGTGGAAGAAATCACCGGCACCGACAAATGATGCTCGTGCTGCAGGGAAAACCTGTCCTGGTCCGCTTGATAAGCACGTACGCTGACACGAACTGACCAGTGGTCACCTTCGCGTCTCACCTTGTACAGGTAATATTGTGCGCACTGCCCGCCATGGTGGCCAATCGCCGATGCCGAAGGAATACCGAAAACGGGTATTTTCCCTTGACCGTGCGGGATCCCGGCCTCGACAGTACGATGGCTGTGCCCGTGTAAAACCAGTTCTGCGCCATCACGTTCAAGAACAGAGCAAAGCGCTTTGCCGTCGGTCAGTCGTTTGCGCCATTTTTCATCATCCACACGCGGTGGATGATGCAGCAATACAATGCGAAACAAGCCCTGCCCAGCGGCTTGCCGCAGTAAAATCGATAAACGCTGCCTCTGTTGCGCCCCCAGCGAACCGGTTGCCAGAAAGGGCGCCGAGGCACTCGCGCTCGACAAACCGATCAACGCCACCCCGTTGCGGATGCGCAAAGTCGGAAACAACTGCGCATTGCCCGACTCCGGAAATTCTGCAAGCTCGGGATCGGATTGCATATAGGGCTGCCACAGTGAAAATGTACTTGACCAGGGCGTACGTACGTAAGCATCGTGATTCCCCGGAACCACGGTCACTCGATCCGCGGCACCCAGACGATCCAGCCACAGGCGCGCCTGGCGGAACTCGTCCGGCAGGCCGATATGCGTTAAATCCCCGGTAATGACGATATGTTCCGGCCGTGTCTGCTGCAAGTCATACAGCAATGCGTCAAGCACTTCGCCGCGGTGTTCCGCGCGCCGCTTGCGGTGCCAGGACAGGTAACCCAGCACGCGCTTGTTCATCAACTGCCGCCAACGCACACTCTGAAGCGATGTCAGATGCGGGTCTGAAAGCTGCGCAAAATACAGCCCGGCATGATCGGGCGCCTTCATCTCAGGCAAATTTTTCTCAAGCAAATTTGTTGATTTATCCACATTGATTTAGGATGCCGGGGAATCTCATTAATAAGCTTGCGCCAGTCCGTTGAATGCCAACCACCCCGCATACAGTCGACCCAGCATCGGCCTGATCAGCAATCCACACAGCCGCCGTAACCGCTCACAACTTGCGGCTATAGAGGGTATTGTCGCAAATCACCCGAATATCCACCATCACATCACGCAAAGCGCCGATGAAATACCGCTCGCACTTCAGGGTTTCGCGCAACAGGGTGTGGACATACTGGCTGTCAACGGTGGAGACGGGACGACAGCACAGGTATTCAGCGAACTTCTTGAACAACGCCCTTTTGCCAATTTGCCTTCGGTTATCATGCTGCCGGGTGGAACCACCAATATGAATGTCGGCGACGTCGGCCTGCGGGGCAAGCTGATTCCAGCTGTACGCCGCATGACCAACTGGGCCGAGCGGGGTTCGGACAATGTCGAACGTGTGACCCGCCCGATTCTTCGTACCGAAGGCTCTGTGGACGGGAGGATTGCCTGCGGCATGTTTTTTGGTACGGGGACTATCATTCGCGGCATTGAATACTACCACCACAATGTTCACAGCATGGGTATCACCGATGAACTCGGCCCGGGCGTTGTCACCCTGCGTACAATCTGGGGTATTGCCCGTAAAGAACCCGATTTTTCCGACCCGACCCCGATCCGCCTCGAACTCGATTCGGCGGCAGATCCTCAAACCCGCCAAGTTGTGCTGCTTCTCATCACTTCACTGGAGCGATTGTTCCTGGGATTTCGCCCCTACTGGGGCGTTGAAAATGCACCCCTGCACTGCACCTGGGTGCAACGACCCACACGTAAAGTGTTTCGCGCCTTTCATTCTGTACTACGCGGCAGGCCCAACCGACACGCAGGACAGGAAAACGGTTATTTCAGTCATAATGCACGGGAGATCCGCCTTTGGATAGACGGGGCCTTTGCCGTCGATGGTGAAATTTATCAAGCCAGTACACAACACGGACCTGTTACCGTCAGCAATGGCGGTGATATCGAATTTATAAGAATAGGTCGCTAGTGGACAAGCGAGCGATACAGCAACAACTGGGTAACGCCATTGGTGACCTCACCCCTTCACCGCAGCACCCGGCTCTCGCTCACCTGCTTGCATCCCTGCAGGACAGACACGGCGATTGCGTCACCGCTGTGCTGTTCTATGGTTCCTGTCTGCGCAGCGGCGACCCCTACGACGGCCTCGTCGATCTGTACCTGATCGTCGATCATTACCGTTGCGCCAACGCCGGCCTGCTCAAAACCTTCTGGAATTGGCTGTTACCGCCGAACGTGTTTTATGCGGAGTTTGCTCACAACGGGCAGACAGTCCGCAGCAAGTACGCCATCGTCTCGCTCGCCGACCTGAACAAGGGAACCTCACAGCGCTGGTTCCATTCCTACCTGTGGGGACGTTTCAGTCAGCCGACCGCTGTTGCCTGGTGCCGTGACGACACCACCCGGGACACAATCGAAAACTACCTGGCTCAATCAGTGGTGACTTTTCTGAACCGGGTGCTACCGGCTCTGCCACCACAGGGCAGTGTTCAGTCATTGTGGAGCAATGGACTGCGACTGAGCTACGGCGCAGAACTCAGGGTGGAATCATCCACACGCGCGCGTGAATTAATCGAAGCCAACAACGCCTATTACCAGCGGGTTACCCGCCTCTGCGTTCCGCTGCTGAATTTTCCCTGTGAAATTTCCGGGGCCCCTACGGCACAGGACTACCGGGCCGAGATCTCTTCACTTCGACGCTTCAGCAACCGGGTCGGTTGGAAAATGCGCACCGTGCAGGGCAAACTCCTGTCGCTGGCACGATTGATAAAGGCACTGTTCACCTTCGACGGCGGGCTGGACTATATCGCCTGGAAGCTGGAACGTCACTCCGGCGTCCACATTGATATCCCGGAAAAAGTGCGGCGTTACCCGCTGATTTTTGTCTGGGGACTTTTCTGGGACCTGTACCGGCGTGGTATATTTCGCTGACAGGCTGATTACAAATGGGTGCGCAAGTGAGCCGACATAAGCTTTTGGGACCGTCGGCCGCATGGACGCGGCCGTCGAGCGTACAGGGATGTATTTACAGCGTGTCTCGAAAGCTTATGTCGGCTCACTTACGCACGCCTTGGTAAGCTGCTCACAAATTGGACGATTCCATGGTAATGGCCGCCCGACAGACGTCAACGATGCCGCGTATCTGGCTGGTGATAGGCGACAAACTTGGCGACAATGCCCAGGTTGAAATGATCGCCAACAGTCTCGGGCTTGACTACACAGTCAAGCACCTGTCCCCCAGGCCGGAATACGTTCTGGGGAAGCCCCGTTTCAAGGTATCGCTGACCCATCTGGACCCGGACAACTCGGACATTCTTTCACCGCCCTGGCCGGACCTGGTGATTACCGTCGGGCGCAGACACGCCATGGCGGCTCTGTGGATAAAAAGGCAGTCCCCGAAAACAAAGATCGTTTTGCTCGGCAGACCACGGCGCTGGATCGACAGCTTCGACCTGATTATCACACTCCCCCAGTACCGCTTACCGGACTTGCCACAGGTCATGCGCCTGTCCCTGCCACTCATGAGAACGGATACAGCAGCCGTTTCAAGTTCAGCCAAAGCATGGGCGCAAAGATTGGAGCTACTGCCCAGACCCATCATCGCCGTGCTGATCGGCAGCGCCACCCGGCCGTTCCACTTTAACGCCGAGGTAACAAATGAGTTACTCAGGCAGTGCAGGAAGCTGCAATCAAGATACGGTGGTACCTTGTATTTCTCAACCAGCCGCAGAACCTCAGCAGACATCGTCGGCACCCTCAAGGCACAGCTGCCTGAGGGTGCGCAGATCTATGAGTGGCAACAAGGCAGCACCGACAACCCCTATCTCGCGCTCCTCGAACATGCGGATTATTTTGTCGTAACCGGTGACAGTGTCTCCATGATGATCGAAGTCGCTGACCGCAGTAAACCACTGGCCATTTTCCAGCTCCCCGGGAGCCGGCGGGGTTTGATCTGGCAGTCGTTCACCCGCCGGCTTCACGTCCAGCCTGATAACAGCACCTGCAACAGACTGTTCAGATGGATGGGCAGGCTGTTGTACCAGTCCGGACTGGTTGGGTTTACCCGTGATCTGACGCAGATTCACAAGACACTGATCGACGGCGGATTTGCCGTTCATCTCGGGGATGCGTTCAACAAACCATCCCTGGCATTACCCGATGAGCTGGGCCGCATACGGGAAAGAATCCTCGCGCTACTCACCGACACCTAGTGTAGTCAGGCTTTGGCGGGGTCGGAAATGGAAGCCTCACTTAGGGCCTGTTAACACTATGAAAGCGGCAGCGACGGCGGCCATTTTTTTTGCAGGACAAGGCGCCGTGAGTGCGGTGTACCTGCCGTACATAAGCGAACGGCAACGCAGGCCTGCGGAAAAATGGCCCCGTCCCTTCGGGTTGCGCCCCAAAAACGGTCTGTCGGCGTTGCTCGTCGTTCATTTAGAGTCACTAAACTTCTCTCCTCGCGCCTTGCCTGACCGCATTTGGGGCAGCAACGCTGCCGCTTTCATAGTGTTAACAGGCCCTAGCTTAATGTATTCTTGGCAGCCCTGATTTCCAGGCCCGTGGCGGACAAACGTATTCAAACATCATCGAAACACCATCATGACAAAGGAAGAATCAGGATTTCCGACAGGCCAAATAGATACCGTGGTCGCTGTATGTATCTGCACCTTCAGGCGCCCGGCGGGCCTCAGACGTTTGTTGGCGTGCCTTGCCAGCCAGACATTCAACGATATCGCTCAGCCGATAATTACAGTGATCATTGCGGACAACGAAGGCAGCCTGGAAAATCGACGGATATGCGGTGAATTCCAGGAATCCGCGTTCGATTCCCTGACTTATGTTCCCGAGCGGCGGCGGGGTATCTCCCATGCGCGCAATGCCTGTATAGACAATCTGCCGGAAGGAACGAGCTTTGTGGCGATGGTCGATGACGATGAAGCACCGGATCCGGCGTGGCTGAATCATTTGCTGCTTGCACAGTCCAGGAGCGGCGCAGATGTGGTCGTCGGCCCGACCTTACCGGAATTCGAAGCGAACACGGCGACCTGGATTCAGGAAACCGGGTATTTCGCGAAACCGCAAAATCCGGACTCATTTGAGGACCTGCAGTTGGATCCACCGGCGGCCACCTGCAATGTGCTGGTAAACGCGGAAATATTCTCCAAGCTGGGACTTCGTTTCGACCCGCTGCTGGCACTCAGCGGCGGCGAGGACAAACTGCTGTTCCAGGATATCAAGTTGCGTGGTTATAAATTTGTGTGGGCCGCGCGGGCAAAGGTGACGGAATGGATACCGCGGGATCGAGCCACCTTTGCATACATGTGGCGCGAGGAATTTCGGCGCGCGAGCGTCAGGCACTACGTAAAATCCAGGCTGAAAGTATCAAGCCCACTCAAGCTGCTTGTTCTTATACCTAAATCTCTTGTGCGGTCTGTAAAGAATATAGCGGTAGGTTGTTACCGGGTTGCCGCCCAATTGCCAAGAAACAGCGCGAACCGCTCAAAGTTAGCGCTCGACGCCCTCGTCATTGCCGATGGATTCGGCTCAATTGCCGGTCTTCTTGGGCTGAGAAGCCGTCACTACCAGCGCTAGGAATTTCAATACCCTTATAAACAACCAGGGTCATTATCTGGCTAACTATTTAACCATAAAACAGTAAACATCATAATGCATAGGCAACAAGACACCGCGTTAGTGCGCCAATATTCCTGATCGGGCGGAAAGGCATGTTTACATCTCTGCGAATTTTTCCTGACACCAAACTGGCAAGTCTTGCAAACTGGCTAACGCTGAGCTATACGCTTTTCCTGGCAGGATTCTTTTTCATCCCAAACGCAGTGGATTTGTACAAGTTTTATTTTGTGGCCTTATTGCTGCCGGGCATCTTTATTGCCGGAAATACTCTATGGTTTCTGAGAAAAAGCGCTTTGCTACACGCCATCTTACTGTATGTCGGCTATATGTTTACGACCTCTCTATGGAGCACAGATTTCTCGCCAGCCGAATTAAAGAGAACCTTCTGGATTTCGACCTCTATCATCATGTTCTCTCTGATAACGGTATATTTACGGCATCACTACCCGAACACCTATGACAGAATTCTGAAAACCACCTGTTTCCTCGCCACGATTGCGGCGATTACGGCAATGGTTGCGTGGTATTCGAAAAATCCTTTTCCCGGGTCGCGCATGAGCGGGATAAGTTTAATGGACAATCCCAACTCCATTGCTTTCGCATATGGCTTCTTTACCCTTCTGAGTTCCCATTACGCGTTAAAGTCAGGGACACTCCGTAGCCGATCGCTGTTTGTATCCATTGCCATTGTGCTTATGGTGTCCATACTTCTGACCCAAAGCAGGGCGGGGGCGTTGGCAACAGTGGCAGCGGTAGCTTTACTGTGCATTCACAAGTTGGGGCGCAAGTCGATCATTTCGATGATTACGATATTCGGCGCCCTGGCAATTGCTATTTACCTGGTTACGCCACCGGACCTGTTATCCCGACAAATACACCGCGGGCTACCACACAGGCCCGGAATTTGGGAAACGGTTGCTCAACAAGTCAGTAACGCGCCGATTTTTGGCAACGGCTTCCAAAAAGAGCTTTTGGTCGACGAACATGGGGACGCGTCTATCGCAAATTATGCTCACAATGCCATGCTGGCGACGGCGCGCGATGGTGGATTGGTCGGACTTGCACTGCACATAGCGATTTTGATCGTGGCATTGCGGAGTGCGATTCGAACCGAAAATAGCAGCATGTCTTCGTTCTATCTGTCAGCACTCTTATTCGGATTCATCATTATGAGTGTCGACAAAGATCAACTCATAGACCGTCCCAGGGAATTATGGCTATTTTTCTGGCTTCCACTATCGATATTGCTGGCGGAAGATTTCGACACTGAGAGCCACGATTCCGGGCATCGCAACCAGCAATGATAGTTGCGCAAAACCTGATCCGGATACGAAAACCAGCTCACGAGTAACTGCAATAATCAATATTGTCAGAGTGCAGCCATTCAGGAGTGGCTGCTCAATAGCACTTTCCGGTAGCGTTCTACCGCATTCTCAATGGAAAATCCTCCTCCTCTCGAACGCATGACCGACTTATTTTGAGGCTTGTCAAGTGTTTCGCAAATGGCATCAGCAAGCTTGTCTTCATCTCCCACTGGCACCAGCATTCCGTACTTACCGTCACTTAATATCTCGGCAGGGCCGCTCGGGCAATTCGTGCTCACCACCGGACAACCGCATAACAGGGCTTCGACCAGTACGTTACCAAACCCCTCGTAGCGGGACGACAGCACAAATACCGAAGCCTGGCGCAAAAAGGCATAGGGATTGACTTTGAATCCCGGCATATCGAAATCCTGCTGCACACCCAGCCGGGCTGCCAGCCTGCTTAGTTCCTGTTTATGCTCGCGCTGTTCGGCGGACGACTCATCCCCGCCCAGCAACACCAGGCGCGCCTGCCTCTTTTCCCTGAGTTTGGCGAAGGCGCGCAACAAGAGTGGGAAATCCTTCTGGGCAACGAACCGGCCCATGCCCAGGATAACCGGCACAGTCCCGGCATCGAACCACGGATGATTCAACGGTTCATAGCTGAGAGCTTCTATCTGTTTCGTCTCGATGGGATTGTATATCGTTTTCACATGTCCCTGATCAAGACCGAGATAATTTGTAATGTCTTCTGCCACTCCTTCTGATACTGCGACAACAGCATCTGCCCGGCGGTAACACCTTTGCATTAGTGGCCGCATCTGCCTGAGCTTGCTCTTACCGCTGCTGTAGCATTCCGCCTCCTGAGTCGAAGTATTGATATGCGCACCGACCACCACGCGTGTTGATGTACCACTGTAATATTTAGCCAGGATCGCGTTTATATTGGACTTTGGCAGGGCGGATACCAGTACGTCCGGTCTGCCTGCCTGCAAATGCGCAGCAATGGGGAGTATGAATTTAAAGGATTTTCTTTTTGTTAACATACCGGCGATTGCCCTGAAACCAGCCGGATCCGCGCGCATTGCGCACAAAAAGCCCAGGTCTGGCGACGAAGCTTTCAGGGGCACCAGATTCACACCCGCCGGAATGCTGTTACAGAGCACTCCCTCCATCTTGCACACCAGAATATCCACCGGGTGGCCCAGCTTCGTGAATCCACCGGCAAGATTCAATATCACTTTTTCCGCGCCACCACCGGTAAGATTATCCAGCAAAAAGGAAATACGCGCGGGCCGAAC
>Ga0209456_10001318_pt1 | contig 12198 bp, 4 predicted proteins | sample COG_11_FD_184755 | JGI IMG/M metagenome (GOLD analysis project Ga0209456, IMG submission 184755) | Pelagic marine sediment microbial communities from the LTER site Helgoland, North Sea, for post-phytoplankton bloom and carbon turnover... | ecosystem: Environmental > Aquatic > Marine > Neritic...
ACCCTGCTGCAATGCCTGCAGCAGGTAAAGTGGATTGACGTGCCCATCCTGAGGAGAATAACTCGCCCCCAGAACCTTGTTCGAAATTTGCGGAATTTGCTTTTTTAGCTGTGCATGGTTCAACATTTCATATTTAAATGACCCGTTCGTATGCTGGTGAACCTTTTCCATTTCCTCAACACGTTCGTCCCATTCCATCTCATCGAGACAAAAATGCATGCCGCCGGAACGCTGGTAATCTATCTCTACACCGGTTTCATTTGCGAGTTCTTCCACGAATTCCGGCCACAGGCCAGCTGCCTGCCCGGTCCATTGTGCATAGGGTGCAAAATCCGAGCCCTTACCCTGAACCCATACCAGCCCGAAATTTCCGCGCGAGGCGCGAAATGACCGGTCACCCCCGTCGAGCACCGCCACCTTGTACTTTTGCCGGGCAAGCCCATAGGCTATCGAAGATCCGACCAGGCCTCCCCCAACTACGATAAAGTCATATTCCATCAGCTACTTTCCAACCAGTAACCTGTCGAGTCCAAATATACGATCCAGAAATATCATCATCGCCAGGGTCTAAACATGCAGACAATCAAACGGAGTCGAAGCCAGACTTTATCGCAGTTACCGGGACATACCTATCATAAACTTCAAGTGGTGCACACTGAAGCCCTCTGAATGTTGAGATAGCGGGTTTACGCAAGAGCTAAAAAGTCTTCTAAAAGGCTCTGGATGTTCCGGCATTTACTTTTTCAGCTAAACTATCCTGCTAACCGGGCCATTTCTTCAGTGCAAATTAATAGCCCGCGATCACAGCGAAGCACAGCCCGATTTCAGGAGACTGAATATCCGATGAAACTACTTTATACGCTGCTCGGCCTGGTACTGCTGACATCCCCGGTGCAGGCAGATTCCATAACCACCATACAACTGCTGAACCGTCCAGCCGAGGAAATCATGCCCATTATCAAACCGATGCTGGGGACTCATGACGTAATCACTGGCCGTGGCTTCAAACTGTTTCTGCGATCTTCGCCGGAAACACTGGCCGAGGTAAAGGACATGATCGATGTCCTTGATACCGCCGCAAAAATACTGCAGATATCCGTTTTCCAGGGTAGTGACCGGGACCTCAGAGCGCTAAGAATTAATGGCAATATTCAATTTGATAACGGCCATGCCAGTGGCAGGGTCGGAACTAAAAGCAACAAAAGCGCAGGTAGTATCAGTTACAACACCGACAACGCGAATGGCAGCATCAACGCGACCGGCACCAGCGGGCGTAGGCAAAATAATCCGCTACAACGGCTACGGGTCTACGAAGGTACCGAAGGTTACATTGAAACCGGCGAACAGATCCCCTATTTTTTCGGGGCCAGAGCGGCGGTCGGCGATACTGAATACAGAAATGTAACTACAGGCTTCTTTGTGCTCCCGCGTATTCACGGCAACAATGTCTCTTTGCAGGTCAGCCCGTTCAAGAATTCGCTGAGTAAAACGCGCACTGGCAACATTGAAACCCGGCAAGCCAACACCACCATAACTGGACGCATCGGCGAATGGTTACTGATAGGCGGTGCGACAGAGCAAATCAAGCATTCACAAAGCGGCACTGGCAGCTACGACTCAACTCAAAGCAAAAACAATGAGAGCATCTGGATCAAAGCAGATCTGACTCAATAAACAGTGAACCTGAGACTGGCCTGCGAACGTCTCGCCACAACTTTCAACGCAGCGATCTGCGTGCCCACGATGTCCAAAAATGGTGGCTACGCCCTGATTTGAACAGGGGACCCCTTCATTATGAGTATGATAAGGCAATTATTTTTACAAATTAATCAATAGCTTAGCGAAACACCCGTTGCAGAGATTGCACTACTGAGCATAACGAAGCACAACTGATTCCCACAAATTTCCCACATCGGCACAGATAACTTACCGAGCACGTAGTCTGCAAAGCATTGTAAACTGTGTTCTATCCCGCACGGAGGCCGCGCTTCCAGGCGCTCCGCGACGGCCCCGTTCGACCCGCTTCATTGGACATCCGGAAAACTCGACTTTTATGCCCTGCCGAGGGGCCTTTGTTGACAGGACATTCAACAATTGATCCCGATATCCCGTCAGTTCATCAATAACAAGCACGCCCCGCTCTTCGAAACCAGCTACGACCACGTTTACTTCGTGCCAGGCATAGCGTTTATTCTTCCTATCCACGATTTTCCGGGATTGGTTTCCTGACGAATCTTACGCATTGATAACCAATCCCAGACAATCCAACAATTATCAACATGAGTCCAGGATTTTCCCGCCTGGATATCACCCCCTCAATTTGCTTCCCTGGCTGAAGGGTCTCTGAAATAATAATTTGCCATTCATTAAATCTCTATTCATTGTTTGGAAATAAGGAGTAAATGCGCCTGTGAAATATGAAATTGTTGAAGGCGATATCTTGGATCAGGACGTAGACGTCATCGTAAATAGCTGGAATAGAAATATAGTTCCCTGGTGGCTTCTATTACCGCAGGGCGTATCAGGGTCAATCAAAAGGAAGGCTGGGCTAAAGCCTTTTAGAGAAGTCGGAAAGCTAGGTCCAATACCACTAGGCGAGGCGCGGCTAACTTCCGCTGGCAACCTCAAATTTAAGGCCATAATTCATGTGGCCGGTATCAACATGTTCTGGATTGCTACGGAGTACTCGGTTTTAAGCTCAGTGAGCAATGCCATGAAACTGGTTGCAGAAAATAATTTTAAAAGCGTGGCTTTTCCACTGATAGGCTCCGGATCAGGAAATAGGGGAAAGGAATGGTCTCTAAATTTAATGGACAGCGCGCTTGGCAAAATAGAAACAACATCCAGGGTAATAGTAGTCAGATATGAATGAACGAAAATATTTCTTTACGTGGCTCGAGGCCCCGGCACAAGGCTCCATTGTTGACCGAAGAAGCGTAACCCGTCGATGAGCGGCCCAGGCTGGATACCTACTTGTCCGATGCTTGCGTTCACGACTATTGCCGCGCTCGAAACTAAACCGGAAATGCCACGAAATTCGTGTTCAATTAACCTGGCTCACGACAAATTTCTTGCTCGCCGCTCGACCGGCGTCATCGACCACACGCGCCTCGAACCTGCCCGGTACGGCATCCCAGAAAAAAACATCGTCGCTGGCGGCATTCCCGACATAGGCACCGTCGATGAACCAGTAGACGCGGTCTACATCGGGATCGACCGTTGCCTCGAGCGGAACCTTTCGCTCGGCTTGATTACGCATACTGACGACATAGTCGATGGATCTTTGCGGTGACGTAATTACGGGTATCAGACCCGAGCCCCCCTTGTGCTCGATGCCGCAGTCATCGGCAAACCGGGGCGGCGTTTTTAACAGGATCCCCGCCTGATTAAATACGCGTAGAAAATCCGAGGGCCAAAATTCAAACACTTTCAATTCGGTGATCCCGGGCTGATGCCAGCAAGCCCGGAGTCCGCTCGCCTTTACGATCGGAATGCTGCGATAAATGTTGGATATCCGGATCGGCGACACGCCCGGGATAAACCAGGATTCTTTCGCAAGCGGGCAGTTCTTTTCGTAAAGATCGCCGGTGGCGGCACAAACGCGCAGTTTCTTCAGATTGAGCAAACGCTGTTCGACCGTATTTGCGACCCGCCAGTCGTTGTCTGCCAGGATGGAATCGAATATCGAAAACATCAGCGGCCCTGCTGCCTTTCGCCCGGTAAAGGCACGGTTTCCTCGGCCGTCGAAGTTGCCGATCCAGACGGCAAGCACGTATGACCCGGAAACACCGATCGCCCAGGCGTCGCGAAACGACCAGGAGGTTCCGGTTTTCCACGCAACCTCGTTATGCTGCCGGCCGGCATCGAACACGGGCCGCGCCCGTGGCGCCGGATTGTCTTTCAGGATATCAAGGACCAGGTAGCTCGCTTCCGCGCTAAGTAGACGTTTCTCGATGGTCTGTGCTCGATCCTCGAGTAATCTGACCGGTTTCAGTACGCCGTTATTGGCCAGCATTGCATACAGTTTCACCAGCTCGAGCATCGTCAGCTCTCCGCCGCCCAGTGCCAGCGCAAGACCGTAAAACTCTTCTTCCCTGAGACCATTAACGTCGGCTTCGAGTAAAAACCGATGAAAGGTTTTCGATTTCAGGCGCGACTGCAAATCGACCGCCGGGACGTTACGGCTCTTGATCAGGGCCTGCTTAACCGAGATAGGTCCGATAAATCTTTTGTCGAAATTTTCCGGGGTAAAACCACCGAAGCGACGCGGCGAATCCTTGAGTAACGACAGCGGATGCACCAGGCCATCATCCATCGACAACGCATATACGAAGGGTTTTAGCGTCGATCCGGGCGAACGCTTCGCCAGCGTGCCGTTGACCTGCCCGTGGATCTTGTCGCTGAAAAAATCGGCCGAGCCGATCATGGCTTCGATCGACATGGTTTTGTAATTGAGCAACAGCGCCGCCGCGTTGTTAATCCCGACGGTCGCCCTGGCATCGACATATTTCCTGACAATACTGTCTATAGTTTGCTGCTTTTCCCAGTCCAGCGTTGTGTGGATATAGCCGCGATCCCAGCGCGGCAAGCGTTGCTCGATGTACCCGACATAATGCGGCGCAGCGAAAGGCAGGTCTTCAGGCGCACTGACCTTGAGCGGCAGGCCGAAATATTTAACCTGACTCGCATCTTCGGGATGATGCTTGAGCCAGCGCTCGAGTAAATTACCCCGCGCCTGCAACAGGCGCGCGTAGCCAGACGTCGTGGTCGGATTGCGTTTGCCCGGATTCTGCGGAACCACGGCCAGGGTCAGCGCTTCGGGCAGATTGAGCTGGTCCGCGGTTTTACCGAAATAGATCTGGCTGGCGGCTCCGATCCCTTCGATATTGCGGCCATAGGGCGCGAGATTCAGATAAATTTCGAGAATTTCCGCTTTCGAATAATGCCGCGTCAACTGCAGCGCGCGCAGGATTTGTTCGATCTTGCCGGTAATCGTATTCGATGCGATGCCCCACTTCAGCCGCGCCACCTGCATTGCGATGGTTGATGCCCCTATACGTCTCTCGCGCGTGACATAAGTGCTCCAGAATGCACGCGCCAGCGCGGCAAAATCGACTCCCCAGTGACGAGAATAATCCTGATCCTCGTAAAGAATCGTCGCCTCGACAAGTTGCGGTGAGATATCTTCGAGCGATCGATAAATCCGGTAGCGCTGATCTTCAGCCAGCGCCAGCCTTAGCAGCTTGCCATTCCGATCCAGGTAGGCATTCGAATAAGGGACGTAGTGGTCAAGTTGCGGGTGCGGACACAGTGCATAGGTCAAGCCCGCGGCCATACACAGCACGATGAATGCAGCCGCCGATTTTTTCATTGCGACGCGATGACTTCGAATCGGCCGGGCATGGTGATGGCCCGGATCGAGCGATCGTACATGGATTCGGCATAAGACGGCGGTATCACAAAGCTACCCGCCGAGGTCAGCTTGACCCGGTAATTCAGTTCGCGCAGTTTACTGCTGAAACTGCCGTAATAGACAACCCGGTCTTCGCGAATATCGATGTAATCTGCGAGCCAGTCGCGTGCGGTGGCGGAGACTGAGCGGCGTACTACTTCGAAACCGCCGGGCAGCAAATCGATAATCGCGATGTTATCCAGGCGCCGCTCGCCCAGGGCCCTGACTTTGATGCGCACCGTGAGCTCCTTGCCCTGCTCGAAGCGGGTTACCGCATTGCCGTCGTCATCGATGAAGTCGCGAAAAATCTCGATACCGTCGCTGCGCGCTTTTTGTGGCAGGCTGTCGTCGAATCCGGCCTGCAGGTTGAGATAGTACATCGGCTTATCACCCTCGATTTCAAGTTTGCGAGTATCAATCCCATAGCTGGCGGTCAAAAACGGTCGCGCCATCGCTTCCAGCATGCGGCTTTGCCCGGCCTCGTCCACGGCGCTGAAATTTATCGCCTCGTTATAATTGTTGGGCATCACCAGCTCGCTGTAGGCACCCAGCGCGAGTATCGCGTAGGCCGAAGAAATCGTGTTGTACTGTCCCTTGAATATCTTCTGCGCCAACTGGTGTATGCGCTCTCCTTCGAGTTCACCGGCCTGATGCGGGAAGTGTTTCGCCAGCAGGAAAACATACTGCGCATCTATCGCCAGTAGCGAGTGGAAATCATCCAGCGCCTGGTGCTGGCTACTGTTCATCCGGTAACCCTTGATCAACTTCGCGGCCTCCTTATCCTTTTGCAGCAGTTGATAAGTTGCCGCCATGTAGGCCGCAAGCACATCCTGCTTCCAGATTTTGGCATGGCTCTTGTCGAGGCTTTCTTCGAGGTCGATGACATAGTTGGTAGTAACCTCTCCCATGCGCGTCAGCAGGTAAATCGCATTAGCCCTGCCGCGCGCATCAGCGAGCGATGAGGTTGCGCGCGACGCATAGGATTGCAGAAAGGCCTTGCCGCGCTGCAGCATATCGGACGGCACCGGAACGCCGCGCCGGCTGGCTTCGAGCAGGAAGTGCATGACATATACCGATGGATAGTCGGCCGAGACCCGTTGCCCCGGCCAGAAGACGAAGCCGCCATCGGACAATTGACGTTCGCGCAGCTTGTCGATCAATTGCGCGAAATGCGCTTCGACATCCGCTAGATGCGGCGCATAGGCGGGATGCGCCATCAGACCGACGAGCGGGAACACCTTGCTAACCACTTGCTCGGTACAGCCGTGCGGAAAGTTCTCTAGATAAGTCGTCAACCCATCGACGATCGCGAGCGGGCTGACCGAGGCGGTTACCGTTTGCTCGGAAAACTCCTGGAGCAGGCGGCGACGCAGTTTAATTTCAAACGCCTCGTCGTCGGAAAATCCGCTTTCAAACACGGTTTCGTAATTGGTCGCCGGGCGCACGCTGAGACTCGCGGTGCGCGACGCATTCTCGTTTTCATGCTGCACGCTGAATTTAATTTCGGCCGCCCCGAGTTTTGTCCGCGCGCGCGCGCGAAAGCTGAATTTATCTTCGCTGCCCTCGTCGATTTCGAGCCGAACGGTGGATTCCCCGAGAATCTCGATATGCCCGGAAGCGCTGATAGTTAAATCGACCGGCGCCTTTTCACCCGAACCCTCGATGATATTGGCAATGCCCACGGTTACGTCGAATTCATCACCGGGCGCTGCCTGGGTTAGCAGATTGGGCGAAATGACGAATGGCCCGCGCGCAATCGAGCGCTTGCTGGCTGCACCGACGGCGGCTTCGCTGACTGCTACCGCCATGACCCGGAGCTCACCGGCAAAAGTATCGGGCACGGTAAAGTCTACCGTTCGGCGTTCGCTGTCGGCACTGTAAATCCCGGACCAGAAAACCGCGGGTTTATCGGTCTTGCGTACGAATGGATTGAGATTCTGCGCCAACATGTCCTCGGCCATGGCCTCCATGGCACCGCCACCGGCGGCGGAAAGTGCCCTGACCAGATCGAATTCGGGCAGAATCAAATCGAGAATTTGCAGCGTGCTCACTTCGAGCGAGCGTTTCTTCAGGAAATGCGCCAGCGGATCCGGCGTGCGATAGCCCGCCACCTGCAGGATTCCCTCGTCTACAGCAAACACGGCAATGCGCGCCGGCTTCGTCGTACTGAAGCTGATTTTCATCGGTTTGCCCGGGCGTACGATCTTGCCGACCTCGAGCTCGACGTCGACCCGGCGTTTGCTCTTGTCGATCGAGAAAGGCTGTACCGCATAGCTCAACGGGCTGGTGAATATTTCTTTCGATCCCACATCGCGCACGAAGGCGACATTGACATAGCCGGTGCCCTCGAGATCGACCGGCACGCGAATGGTTTGCAGCGTACTTTCGCTGGCGGACTTAAACCACTTGAATTGATGCACGTGGTCGGTTTCGATCGTAATCAAACCCGCGCCGGCATATGGTGCGCGGATGTTCATTTCAATCACATCACCGGGGAAGTAATCCTGCTTGTCCAGCTTTAGCTGCAGTTCGGCGCTCCTGTCGATCTTGCCGGCCAGGTTGGCGAAGCCGACCACCGAAAACTCGAGCCGCGCCAGGCGCAGGTTCTGCTGATCCATGATTTCAAGCGCAAAATTACCCGGCGTTTTGGTGTCGATTGGATACTGGTAGCCGTCGGCGCCGATCGTCAGCGCCTCGCTGGATAAATCAACCTCCTTTTTTACCGTCTGGTACTTGTAGGTATTGTTTGCCTGCTTTACCAGCGTCGATACCTGCTGAATCTCGATCAGGTTCAGTTTCAGGTTCGATGCGGACTTGCGCGCAAGGGTTTTATCCACCGCAATAAATTCGATGTTGCGTTCACTGTCGGCGTTGATGTAATCGAGATTGCCGTCGGCCTTGAAACCGACGATCGTTTCCAACGGTGAGATCAGTGCGCTGTTACGTGCGATGACGCTGCGCCCACCCGCCTGGTCGAAACCCTCGGCGATGAAACGCAGCCGGTAGGTACCCTCGCGAAAAGCCCGCATGTCGATTTCAAACCTGGCTTCACCGTCGGCATTACTGCGCTGATCCGGCAACTGCTGGTTGAGCCTGAGCGGCTCCTTATCCTTGTTTAAATGCGGGTCGGTGAAATTGTAATCCTGGTACTCTTTGAAACTGAAGTTATGCGGCTCGATAACTACCCGACCGGACATTTTTCGATCCTGGGCCGGGGTGCCGAAGAGGTTGGTCAAGGTCACTCTGGAAACCAGTTCTTCCTGGGTATTCCAGCCTATCTCTACCGCGTCGAGCAATTCGCTGCGAATCTTCATCGTTTGCGGTTGGAACTCTTCGACATCGAAGCGCACGCTGCCGATCTGGCGTCCACGATATTTTTTATCGCGTACCAGGTGCAGATTGGCGTAATAGATTCCGGTGATCGTGGTGGGCCCGGTTTCGAACTGAAAATCGAAAAAGCCTTTTTCCGGCAAGGATATCCTGCGCACCTGCGCTTCCTGGTGGCGTGGACCGACGATAACGACCTCGAGCGGAATGCCTTCGATGTTCGACAGGTCGAAATTCTTGACGATCATGCCGAGGTTGACCGTCTCGCCGGGACGATAAATGCCCCGGTCGCTGAACAGGTAAGCGTTTAGCGAATCGTCGGCGTACTCAGGCGCCCGCACACCGCCGATATCGAACCGCGACAGGTTGATTTGCCGCGAGCTGCGGTTATGAGGAATAAAGGAATGATCGTTGGCGTTTTTAATGATGTAAACCGTGGGTTGTTGTTCGCGCTCGAAACCCCTGGTCGACGGTAACGACGCATGCCCCCGGTAGTCTGTACGACTCTCGAATATCGGGATGCCGTTTTTGCCGAGTAATTCGACTCTGGCATTGCTGACTGGTTCACCAGTTGCAATCGACTGCACAAACAAATCGTGGCTTCTGTCGGCGTTGTTCTTGACGATGATGCCGAGATCGGTGACCAGTATCAGGCGCTTGTCGCCTACGTTGCGGATTTCACGCTGCCGTTTTTCGTCCCAGCCACGGATTTCGATGAAAAACAGGCCAAAGCGGCTTTCATTGCGCGGCAGATACTGATTCAGATCCACCGAAAAGTGGTTCGCCTTGCCGGGATGTTTTTCCTGCAGGTGTAGAACCAGGCTATCGAGCTCGGTAATATTTTCCTGGTTGAAGTTCCAGTTGTTGAAGCTCGGATTGGAAATGTCACCGTCGGTCTGCGAGACCAGGTGATTGAGCTGCCCCTTGAGCAGTTTGCCGACAACAAGCTTGACTGCCGACAGGCCGCGAGTTAATACGCTGAGCTGCTGATCGCCCGAGTAGGTCAGGATCGAGCCCTCGCCGGCGATCTGGGCTTCGCGCGGGTAGGAAGGCGTGCCGATGACCTCGTCGTAAAACGACCGATGCACAAACTTGTTAACCGAGGTAAAGCCCTTTTCAATTCTGAGGTACAGGTAACGCCGCTCGGGTACGTCGATGACGAGGTTGTAGCGCTTGGAAAAACTGCGCTCGTTGGGAATGATACGGAAATTCACTTTTTCACTGTTGACGCGCACCTGCTCGGTCACAGCACGCGGGCTGCGCCAGCTATCCTTGCCATAGGGCTGGTTTCGGGTCGGTAACAGGTAAAGCGACAACTTGCTTAACAACTCTTCCTGTTCGATGTCATCGCTAAACTCGAGCAACAACAATTGCTCCGGTTCGTTGCTTTCGTTTCTGACAATCTGGGCGCCTGCCGATTGAACCTTGAGAAAGCTGAAAATATCCGGCACCAGTGTTTGATCTTCAACAGCCTGGTCCGATGCCTCGCCTCCCAGAATCGTCACCACCCCTTTGTCTAAAATGAGTTTCATGTAGCTGGGATTCTCTGGCAACTTGACCGGCTCCGACTGCACATAAGCTTCGCGGCTGTTTTCGTCGTACGTGACTTCGAAGCGATAAGGTCTGGGCTCGGTTTTGATATTGCTGTCCGCAGGGCGCATTTGCATGCTAAGGCTTGCCTCCAGCGACTGCCGGTCCACCGGGTGGGTGAACTGAATCGTCGAGATGACGCGGCGCACACTGACATCGACCGGGTCCTGGTAAAACTCGATACCGCCAATCCTGGGCGTGAACACCGGCGTATTAAAAGTGACATGGTCCCGAGACAGCCTGCTGCCTTCCGAAAAAATACTCTTGGCGAAGCTCACCGTATAATTGACGCTAGCGGGCCAGTCGGTCGCCGGGACAAAAAGAATCTGCCGATCGTCGGTCCAGGTCCACTTGCCCTCTTTCGCGGGCGATATCGAGATGCCGTCGGGGATTTCCTCGCCAACCAGATCGATTCTCGCTACCGAGGGTACGCCCGAGGGTCGTGGCTGATCCCTGTTGAGTGCCGAGTAATCGTAGTTAAAATTTATCTCCAGGCTGTCCGGCTGCGCATTCCGATAGTTCGGTGTAAGGCTTATAGCAGAGGCATCGGGCTTGACCATGACCGGCTTGGGTAACGAATCATAATAGGCATACGCGCCAATTCCGGCGATAGCGATTAACACCAGCGCTGCAAAACCCTTGCGATAGGTTTTGGCGAGACGAATCAGACCAGTCAACCAGGGCGGTGCTGACCACGAGAATCTACCAACCAGGAAAGCCAACAAGGTAAATGGAAACAACAATATTTTTTTCATACGGGATCCAGTGATTGATTTTATTATTATTGGCTAGTAGCTCGAAGGTTATTTCTTAAGCCTTGAGCTTAGTCGTGAATCCGTGCAGATTCCACTTCGACAGGCGCCTTTCGGCACGCCCGTTGCGACTAGTAACCGGTCGGCGAAAAGTGCATGAAGTCCTTCCGCTTGCCGTCGATCTCGCCGCCCCACTTCAGGCCGATATCTTCGATTGCCCGCACGATGTTGCTATCGGCATGCAATGATTCTGCCTGGGCAGGATCCCAGTGCCCGCCACGGACAAGGCGGCAGTCGGGGTTGAATACGATACAGTTCTCATACAGGCCGTTGCTGCCGGGGTTAATATCGAGCGCTATGCCGAAGGGATGATTGCTGAACCCGGTGCGAACTCCATTGGCATCGAGAAATGGTGGCTACGCCCTGATTTGAACAGGGGACCCCATCATTAGGAGAATGACAAGGCAATTATTTTTATCTATTAATCAATAACTTAGCAGGGCACCCGTTGCAGACTTTGCACCACTGAGCACGACAATGCATAAATGATTCCTACAATTTCTCTACATCGAGCAAGGCTACAAATCAGGGGTACGGTTAACTTGGCACCCAGAACATCGCTTACCGAAAAGGATGCAAGGTATAACGGGCCCAGTCCTCTCTCAATCCTGAAAGCAGACGCTCAGAAATTCATGGTAGGCGGCAGAAAACGACCCAAAGCCGATACTAACCGGTAGTTATCAACCCTTATAATAGCCGCCCCAAACAGGTTTGTTCGGGTAGCCGACGAGATCAGTTTGACTCAGCCAACTCAGCAAATTGCTGCGAGCAAAGGTAGCGGCAAATGGCCGGCATGCCTGGTTGCTGAGATTTGGCGGAACTGACTGGTGGGAAGAAGCAGTATTGAGCGTGTAGCCGAAAATCAGGTAGATTTTGAATACTCCAGGGCTGGACGGCATCGCTAGTATCTTTCTTTAGCTTGCCGGAATAGTGAAGGCAGGATGTTAATCTTTTCTATACCCGTGTATCCTTCCGCAAGCGCACGCCGTGAGGCGTCACACCCATGTAGGCGACCAC
>Ga0209456_10001319_pt1 | contig 12183 bp, 12 predicted proteins | sample COG_11_FD_184755 | JGI IMG/M metagenome (GOLD analysis project Ga0209456, IMG submission 184755) | Pelagic marine sediment microbial communities from the LTER site Helgoland, North Sea, for post-phytoplankton bloom and carbon turnover... | ecosystem: Environmental > Aquatic > Marine > Neritic...
TTGTTTTCCGCCGGCATGATCGCCACCATTGTCCGTTCTATGGTCTTTCGAATGGATGCCTTATCTACGTAACTGACACATGGAATGTTTCGAGAACGCTTTATAAATTAATATGTGCTATCTTTTCCCACTTTGGTATTTTACTTTTCGTGTTGTTGTAATAGAGACTTTTACTAGGGCATATTGGTGACCAATAACGATATCTTGCGTCGTATCCGCTATACTTTTGACTTAAGCGACTCGAAGATGATTGCAATATTTGGACTGGCTGATCATCAAGTAACGCGAGAACAGATCAGCGATTGGTTAAAAAAAGATGAAGATCCGGCTTTTCAGGAATGTAGTGATGCCCAGCTGGCGATTTTTCTCAACGGTTTGATTAATGATCGGCGAGGAAAAAGAGAAGGGGCACAGCCCGAGCCGGAACAGCGTTTAACTAACAATATTATTTTCAGGAAATTAAAAATCGCATTAGATCTGAAAGCTGAAGATATATTGGAGATTCTGGGCCTGACTGATGTGCACATAAGCAAGCACGAATTAAGCGCCTTCTTCCGAAAACCGGGTCATAAGCACTACCGTACCTGTAAAGACCAGGTTTTCCGTAATTTCTTGAATGGTATCCAGCTTAAATATCGCGATAACATTTAGTTCAAGCATACTAACATGCAAGACTCTATGGAGTAGAAATTGAAAATCGATATTTACAAGAGCACAAAGAATGGAAACAAGTACCTTTCTGTGCCAAAAGGAACAAAGGTGGAGAGCTTACAACTGCCAGATCCTGTCGACCCGGATCTTCTGACATTATCACCATTCAAAACCAGGTTGGAGATAACTCCCGGCAAGTCTCATTTTTCCCTTGATCAAGACAACATAATTGAGCAGATTGAGCAAAATGGTTATGCAGTTCATGGCGCCAAAATAGAAATTAAGGTGGGTGCTGTAAAAACAAAAGATATTTGGGGTCAGAGTAAGAATTAACATTCCAACCGTTCCTCGACAGCAATACCACTCCGGTGAATATCGAAACATTCGTTTCCACACTGGCCATTATCCTGGGCGCCTACTTTATCCGTGGCATTACCGGGTTCGGATCCGGATTGATTGCCGTCCCGCTACTGGCGCTGATTTTGCCGTTGCAGACCGTGGTGCCCCTGGTGCTGGTGCTGGACTTATGCGCCTCGCTGATAATGAGCCACAAGACGCGTGCGCATGTTCAATGGGCTGAGATTATCCCGCTCCTTCCAGCATCGCTGCTGGGTATCATTATCGGCGCCACCCTGCTGGTGAGTTTGCCACGGGAGCCACTGCTCATCGCACTCGCTCTGTTTGTCATTCTGTTTGCCCTGCGCTACCTGTTGAATATTCACGGTGCCAAACGGGTTTCGCGGGGCTGGTCGGTGCCGGCCGGCCTGAGCGGCGGGCTGATCGGTGCACTGTTCGGCACCGGCGGACCACCGTACGTGATCTACCTGACGCACCGGATAAAAGACAAGTCACGGCTACGTGCCACCCTGTCCGGCTTGTTGATGCTGGATGGTTTGTTTCGCGTTGGCGCCTTTCTCGTCGCCGGCCTGCTGGGTATACATCTGTTGCCCCTTCTACTCGCATCGGCTCCGGTGATACTCCTGGCCCTTTACCTGGGACATCGCGTTCATATCGGCATCCAGCGACCGGCAGATGCTGAAACTGGTCGGCACACTGCTGCTCATCAGCGGTGGCGCACTACTGATGAAAGTATGGAACTAAAATTATTGACTTCCGTCAATGACAAATACTGAAAAATGAATACCATTTTAATACTGCGATTGCCCGTGGAGGTGAAGTGCGGGCGCAGAGCTGTCTCAACAGGGCTGCTCGCAGCATCTATGCTATATATTGGCGTGATGAAACCAGCTTAACAGTTCGGAGGGTATCGTTATGACAAAATGCAACAAGACGCTGCTGGCCGTTTTGCTAGCAGTTGCAACCGCCTTGCCAATGACCAGCGCACAGGCCTGGTGGGGCCCAGGTTGGGGTGGATACGACCGCGGCTGGGGTGACGGTTGGGGTGATGGCTGGGGTGACGCCTTGGGCGATTTCTTCGGTGACGGCTACTTCGACATCGGCTTCAGTATCCGTTCCAGTGGCGGTGGTTACGGCCGTGGTTACGGTCGCGGTTATGGTCGTGGTTATGGCGACTACTATGGTTACGGTTATGGCCATCCCTACGGTGGTTGGGACTATCCCGGCTATGCTTGGGGCTATCCCGGCTATGGGTATCCTGGCTATGGTTGGGGAAAATAAAGGGGTCGGTGACAATTGAGAATGATTGCGATTTGTCACCGACCCCTTTAGCACTATGTATCACGGCGAACGATTCAATAGCATCAGCCATCTGGTCGGCGCCGCGCTGGCGCTCGCCGGTCTGGTAGTACTGGTGATGTTCGCCTCTCTGCAGGGCGACGTGTGGAAAATCGTCAGTTTTAGTATCTATGGCGCTTCCCTGTTCCTGCTGTATACCCTGTCGACGCTGTATCACTCTTTGCGTGGACGGGCCAAGCAAATTTTCAGGAAGCTGGATCACATCGCCATCTACCTGCTCATCGCCGGTACCTACACCCCGCTCACTCTGGTAACCCTGCGTGGCAACTGGGGCTGGACGCTGTTTGTCATTATCTGGGGGTTGGCCATCACCGGCATCATCGTGGATGGCCGGCACAAGGAGGGATCACGGGCCATACAGATGGTCATCTATCTGTCAATGGGCTGGCTGATCCTGGTTGCCATATATCCCCTGATCCAGGCCTTACCCAATGCTGCTCTTATGTTGCTGGTGCTGGGTGGCGTGTTCTACACCAGCGGTATGATTTTTTATGCCGTCGATGAAAGAATGAAACACGCCCACGGCATCTGGCATTTATTCGTGCTGGCCGGCAGCGTTTCGCACTACCTGGCAGTGCTGCTTTATGTTTTGTAAATCAATTCATTGGGTCTGACTCGATTTCCCCTGTGCGGCGGCTGCACTATACTCCGGAATAAACCAGGCACGGTGATGCAGAGAAAAAGGGGCGGAGGGATTAAAATAGCACCCATCGGTTCCTTTTTTCGAACCGCTTATATCCTATAAATAGAGGCAAGTCATGTTCAAGACCCCGGTATTTCTGCTAATCACTGTTGCCATACTGGCCGCTTGCGCCACTTCGCCCACCGGCCGCTCCCAGCTGACGCTCATGCCGGAAAGCAAAATGACCCAGATGGGCCTGCAGGCATTCGAAAACATCAAGAAGGAAACCCCAGTGGATGCCGGCACCGCCACGAACCGTTACGTTAACTGTGTGGCACAGGCCATTATCCGCGAAGTTGGCGGCGGTTGGGAGGTTGTCGTATTCCAGGATGACTCCGCGAATGCTTTTGCGCTTCCCGGCAGAAAAATCGGTGTCAACAGCGGCCTGCTCAAGGTCGCAGAGAACCAGCACCAGCTGGCCACCGTCATCGGCCATGAGATCGCACACGTATTGTCGCATCATTCCAACGAGCGGGTATCCCAAAAGTTTGCCGTCGAACAGAGCCTGGGGCTCATTACCGCGATATCAAACCCACAGACCGGAACCGGCCGCTCGCTGATGGGTCTGCTGGGGGTCGGCGCACAGTACGGCATCCTGATGCCCTACAGCCGCGTACAGGAAGCCGAAGCCGACCGGGTCGGGCTGGAGCTGATGGCCAGGGCCGGCTTCAACCCCGCGGAAAGCATCAAGCTGTGGAGAAACATGAGTGCCGCCGGTGGAGCGCAACCCTCGGAGTTCCTGTCTACCCACCCATCGCACAGCACCCGTATTAGTGGCCTGACTGCCATTTTGCCGAACGCACAGCGATTACAGAGAACAGCGCAGCAACAGGGCAAGCGCCCTGTGTGCAGGCCGTGACAGGCACACAAACTATACCCGTTTGTCATCCGCCCCAGGTCAGAAGCGTGGCGGTGATCGCTTGTGTTACCCGGTGAAGAAACTCATAGTTCAGCGTGTCAGGGACATCCGTTGCCGTATGGTAGTGGGGGTTGCGGAAGTTGGCGGTGTCGGTCAGCATGATGGCGCGATAGCCCTTGTCCCAATAGGGCTTGTGATCGCTGCGCAGCGCATCTTTGAAAAATCCACCCACTCGATTGGCGCTGAAATAAGGCAGCGCCGGCACGTAGTGTTTTGCCGCGCGTTCAAACCGGTTTCCAAGTCCGCCGGAGCGAAAGTTACCGACCACGGCGATGAAGTTACCGGTGGTCGGTGGGGAAAATAACAGCGGGATTCTGGCAGGTGTCGCCTGGGTATCGGGCTGGGCGGTGGCATAAGCAATCATTTCGAGGATAATGGCGCCATCCAGTTGTTCGCTTCTGTTACGAAATTGCTCGACATGAAAATAGCTACCATCGCGGCCGTGTTCCTCCAGCGCGAAAAAACAGAATCGAACTGTGCGTTTTGTTTCGACGGCAGACAAAACACGGGCGATTTCCAGGATCGCGGCTACTCCACTGGCATTATCATCAGCGCCGGGACTGTCATCGACCGTATCGTAGTGGGCGCCCAGCTCCAGTATGCGCGATGATTCCCCCGTCCCGCGGTGCTCAGCGATGATATTGACAAAAGAATAGCTGTCGCCTTGAGTGCTCGTGTAACTGCCAAGCGGCTCTTCAATCGGCTGGTAGCCATATCCGGACAGCAGTGATTTTATATAACGTACGGTGTGATCTGTGGCTTGCCGGTCATTCACTGAGCGGGGACCGGCTTGTGTCACTGCTTCCACGTGTGCTTTGAGCGTTCGTTTGTCGATACGTTTGACGGCATCCGCGATGACCTGTTGACGGGCGCTGTCAGTACAGCCGGCGCCAGACAGCGCGCCTATCAATGCCAGCAACAATAATCTGGACGTAGCGAACACCCGAATCCCCTTCTATGCTTCACAGCTCCCACCCCCCCGATTTTCTGTTTGGTGAGCGATCCCTTTTCCTTCAGTCAAATGGGTGGACATCGGTATCGTCGAGGCGTTCACCAGGATCATCGACCGCTTTTTCCGCCAGTGCGGTGTCGATCAGGGCCTGTTGCTGTGCCTTGTGCAGACGCAAAGAACCGCAGGCCGGTGAGGCCGAGGGTGGACGGCCCGCGTAGCCCAGTGCCTGATAGCCGTGTTTCAGGGCGCGCAGGTGGTGCTGGATCTGGTACCAGGCACCCTGGTTGCGGGGATCTTCCTGGCACCAGACGATTGCATTCGCATTGGTGTAATCATCAAGCAGCTCTCTGAGGCGACGGCGCGGGAATGGATACAGCTGTTCAACGCGCAGGATAGCGATATCCGTAAGACCGCGCTCGCGCCGCGCCGCCAGCAGATCGAAGAACACCTTGCCGGAACACAGCACCACGCGCCGCACTTTCGCGGCTTCGATCGGGTCGATCTCGGGCAGAATCACGGCCAGCGTACCGTCGGTGAGCGCATCCAGCGTCGAGACCGACTGCCGGTGACGCAGCAGGCTTTTCGGCGTCATCACGATCAGCGGGCGCCGGAACTTGCGTCTCATCTGATCACGCAGCAGGTGGAAGAACTGCGCCGGCGTGGTCGGCACCCAGACGCGCATGTTGAGTTCTGCGCACAATTGCAGAAAGCGCTCGAGGCGCGCCGAGGAATGCTCCGGTCCCAGGCCTTCAAAACCGTGCGGTAAAAACAGGGTGAGCTGGCACAAGCGGTCCCATTTCAAATAACCGCTGGAGATAAACTGGTCGATGACCACCTGGGCACAGTTGGCGAAGTCACCGAACTGGGCCTCCCAGATAACCAGTGTCTCTGGGCTGGAGGTGGCATAACCGTATTCGAAGGCAAGCGCCGCCAGTTCCGAGAGCAAGGAGTTGATCACCTCGAAACGCGGTTGTCCCTCGTACAGCTGCGCGAGCGGCACATAACTCGCGCGCTCGTCCTGATGATGCAGCATAGCGTGGCGATGCGCGAAGGTGCCGCGTCCGGTGTCCTGTCCGGACAGGCGGATCGCGTTCCCCTCTTCCAGCAAAGTGGCGTAGGCCAGTGTCTCTGCCATACCCCAGTCCAGCGGCAGCTCGCCGGCGAGCATGCGCCGGCGGGTGTCCAGCACGCGTTCCACACCGCCGTGCAGTACGAAACCTTCAGGCACTTCCAATGCCTTGTCGCCCAGCCTGGTGAGCGTGGCAAGCGGCACCCGTGTATCGACGATATCGCTGGGTTTCGCTGCCAGGTAGGCTTCCCAGTGGGCCTCGTAGCCGGTACGTGAGCCGTGCAGGAACTTGCGCGCCACCGCCTTGCCCGCCTCCAGCGAGGCGCGGTAGTGCTCGACCAGCGCCGCGGCCTCGCCCGGCTTGATGACGCCGTCACCTTCCAGGCGTGCCGTGTAGAGCGCACGCGTGGTTTCCATGTCACGAATGCGCCGATACATGCATGGTTGTGTCATCATGGGTTCGTCGGCTTCGTTGTGCCCGTGTCGCCGGTAACAGACCAGGTCGATGACTACGTCGTTGCGGAAAGTCATGCGGTAATCCAGCGCCACCTGGGTAACGAACAGCACCGCATCCGGATCGTCGCCATTGACGTGAAAGATCGGCGCCTGGATGGGCTTGGCCACCTCGGTGCAATACAGCGTGGAGCGTGCTTCCTGCGGGTGGCTGGTGGTAAAACCGATCTGGTTGTTGATCACCACGTGAATGGTGCCGCCGGTGCTGTAGGCCGGCAGCTTGGAGAGATTGAGTGTCTCGGTCACCACGCCCTGGCCGACAAACGCCGCGTCGCCGTGCACCAGCACGGGCAGCACCAGATCCGTGGCGTTGTCCACGTGACGATCCTGCCGCGCCCGTGCGCCGCCCTCCACTACCGGACCGACAATTTCCAGATGCGAGGGATTGAAGGCCAGCGCCAGGTGTACCGCCCCCCCTGGCGTCTGGATGTTGGAGTAGAAACCCTGGTGATATTTTACATCGCCGGAGCCGGTGCGTGCGTCGAGTTCGCCGTGCTGCTCGAATTCCGAAAACAACTCGCCGGGCGCCTTCCCCAGCAGGTTGACCAGCACATTGAGGCGGCCGCGGTGCGCCATACCCAGCACCATATCGGTGACACCGCAGGCGCCGGCCCTTTGCAACAGCTCGTCAAGCAGGGGGATGAGTGCATCCCCGCCTTCCAGCGAGAAGCGTTTCTGGCCGGTGAATTGGCTGTGCAGATAGCGCTCGAGCCCCTCGGCCGCTGTCAGGTCGCGGAGCAGCTCAATGCGCGTTTGCGGGGCGTGCTGTGCGGCCCAGTCACCGTGAGTTGACTCCAGTCGCTGCTCGATCCAGCGTCGCTGGTCGGTGGCCGAGATGTGCATGTGCTCGCTCGCCACCGTGCCGCAGTACACCCGCTCGAGGATAGCGACGACCTCGCCCAGCGGCCGGGCGTTGACTGGATCGATGGACACCACCGAGACCGGCTGTTCGAGGCCTGCCGTGTCCAGTCCGTAGTATTGTGGGTTGAGTCCGGGCGGGCGTTCCCGTTCCTGGATCTGCAACGGATCGATATCCGCCGCAAGGTGGCCGAGCATACGGTAGGCCATTATCAGCCTCTCGGCAGCGCTGTGCGGGTCCCGCTGCAGCCCGGCCCCGCTCGGCACCTGACTATCGGCGCCATGCTCGAAGCCGTAAAAATAGTGTCGCCACTCGGATGATACATTTTCGGGTGATGCCTTGAAGGCTTCGTAGAGCTGATCGATGTATTCGCCGTTGAAGGCGTTCATTCCCGAGGAGCGGCTGCGGCCGCGAAAGTTCTTCGTCATGGCTTCACCAAAAGAGAAAAGTATAGTGCAACTTGTTCATTGCAATCAGCCGAAGTTTAGCACTCTCCCGGACGAAGTGGCTGATCTGCACGCTATCCACCATTTCTCTATGTCAGCATCTGTTTGAAGATCTCACTATTATTCACTACATTCCAGCAAGACAAATGCGCGAGCAAGTTGACCTGCTTGGCGCTTAGATCAATAACAGCGGGAGGGTTCTGGAAGAACGTTTTATAGTGCGGAAAGGAACCCAGGGATCCTGATCCGATTGAGTCGCGTATCTCCGGACGAAGTTTATCCTCCCATGTTTTGACGCGCTCGTTGTAAACCCAGAGCACCTCGACATTCCATCCACCCTCAATCCCGTAATGCCTGGCCTTCCGAACCCGGTAGGTATCCCTGAACATTACGCTTAATCCGGCACCTTTCGCCGTTTTCAGATTATTAACCAGCCGTTCATACTTTGTTTTCGGGAACACGTGATTGACGGTAAAGCCGGGTGTCTGTCCAAACAGGGGCGGGATTGAATCATTGATTTCACCTTTCTGGCCTCCCTTAAGCCGTGATTTGGTATTTACGAACACAACGATGCGTTCCACCCGGCGCATCAGCAGCGGCATTATGCCAAGATTTTCAAGATGGCCGCCATCGCCAAAGGAATATTCCCTGGCGCTCGACTGGTCTGGTTTGGCAACCGGCCAGTGTCTGAACTCCGGAAGCCCAACCGATTTCAGACCTAGTCGGGCGAGCGCTTCGGCCGGGGCTGCACCGGAAGCCCCGATCACATCCGGTAATGTGTATCGGTGCCGCTTCATACCCAGGCGAACCCTGACGATTTTCTTTGTGTTTGGCGGGTCATCAGGTTCATCGGAATCAAAGGCGAACGGTTCGATGTAACCACCACCAATGTGACGGTTCCCTGACCCCGCGCGAAAGTGACGGACCCGGCTTCCGACATAGAGCGGCGTGGTCTCAAAATGGATCTTTTGGGGGCGTGGCTTCTTGTTTTCCAGCCGAAGCAGTGTTGATCCGACAATGACGAATGGCCGACTCGACCGCATCTGGTAAAAGTCAGTCTCTTCCATGTTTGGATTTCTGCGCAGAATGCTGTTAACCGACTTGCCGCCATGGGTGAAAAAGCGGCCCGCTGAATTGATTCCAAACTGGTCCAGGAAGACATCGCCAATGGCTCGGCCGAATGTTTCGTCGCCTGCAAATTTTGCGGCATTTTTCAGAAAGTCATCGATTACTACCGAATTCGCGATGCGATCTGCAAAGCTGGTGTGATCGGTTTTTTTCAGCGATTCGAGGCTTATATCTTCAGGGTCGATGTGTTGCCCGAGAAACGATTCATCGGGCCACTCTTCAGGAAGGTAACAGAAAGGCACACAGGCCCAGCTCCCCCCTGACACACACGACAGGTAGCGGACTGATTTCAGGAGGCCCAGTTCAGACAAACCCCGCAACTCGCCGAGCGTGGCCGCCGCTGAGCGGGTACCACCGCCTGAGAACGCAACACCCACATTTTTCCGATGCTTTAAGTCGGTGACTTTCAGTTCATTGTCTGCCAACTCAGGGAAGTTAAAACCCGGGTCTGTAGCGTTCCATACTTTTGACGAAACATGTTTGAGACGGGCATCAAATATAGACATGACGTTTCTCCAATGATTTCCGGGTTAGCGATTCACTCCCACTATAGAACATCGTCGATCCCGAAAATACTGCCTTTACTCATGCTGTTCTTGAAATTAAACGAGTTACAGAGTAGCGTCATTGCTCAAACACGGGGCTGGGCATGTTTGCCTTCATGTGGAATTCCGGCAATGAATGAACACGAGAAAATCAACTACGTCGAATTCCCCTCTAAAGATATAGAGGTAACTAAAACATTTTTCGCTTCTGTTTTCGGGTGGTCATTTGTAGACTATGGCCCCGAATATACGGCTTTCTCGAATGCGGGTATTGATGGTGGTTTTTTTAAATCCGATTTAACCGCTTCCGCTGAAAATGGTGGCGCTTTAATAGTTTTCTACAGTAAGGATCTTGAGAAAACCCAATCAAAAATTGAAAATGCTGGTGGTGCAATTATAAAACCCATATTTTTGTTTCCTGGCGGTCGCCGATTCCACTTTCGTGACCCCAATGGTAATGAATATGCAGTATGGTCAGACGAAAATGCGTAAGAAACGGGCCAGGGCCGATCACTGTTAAACCGGCAATAAAACACCCGGCGTAGGAGCGCCGTCCTTGGGCGCGATATCGCGGCCAGACGGCCGCTCCTACGCTGTATGTTTAATTGCCAGGCTAATAAAATCGCCGGGATCTCGCTATTTTCCCGGCACGTTGCTATTGTTGTCACCGGGTTCTGTAAAAACAAGGCAGAAGTCAGCGATGAAAGTAATATTAACCTAATGAGGAAAGTACGGTATGAGTACAGGTACAGTAAAGTGGTTCAGTGCAGACAAGGGTTTCGGTTTTATCACTCCGGATGATGGAGGGAAAGATCTGTTTGTACACCATTCTGAAGTCAAAACCTCGGGCTACGCAACGCTCAGTGACGGCCAGAAAGTAGAATACGAAGCCGGACAAGGCCAGAAGGGCCCGTGTGCAACAAACGTTGTGCCGGTCTGATTGCCCTGCATCTGTGTGATAGGCCACAGAGTGAGTTATTGCTGCAGATAAATAATTGTGATAACCCCCGGTGATTAAATTAGTCGATGCGTTAGCAGCGTGGGGAACCCCTGATTTTGAGAATGCTTTAAAGCATGAAATACATAAAATAGACACCGAACTACTGCCCTTGCAGGAGGGGTTATCACAAAGCAGCCATGTTAGCGATGGAGATGTTAGCGTGGTGATTCTCAACGTCACAGAGACAGCAAATGTCATTCGTGCAAAAACCGGGATTATCTATGCCGGGATAATTGCTGGAAGTTGTTGTGCTGACGACCCGTCAACGGTGGGTGAACAGACCGAATACTGTGAACTGCAGTTTGATATAAATAAAACGACGGCCGAGGCAACAGTCACTATTTTGTAAAATCAAAAAGCCGGTATTCCGGGGCAAGCATATTGACCCGGTGCCTGCGACCGGGCACATCGACAATCAACTGAATGACGCCCCCCGTTTGCTCCTGTCACGTCGCCACCGGGTGACAAAGAAAAATGAATAAATTCTGGTTGATATCGCCAGAGCAGCGTTCCTTGTCGTTCCCAGGGAACATGCTGTGCCTGCTGTAGTGATACAAAAATGCGATAAGTCGCTGTTATCCAGATTAATGCCTGCACTGGCACAGGCATTGCTGTGAATCAACCCGTACAAAACAAAGAAGAGGAACGGTTGTGATGATGGTAAAAAGGCCAAGAATCAGATATCCGAAACCCAATGCAATAGTTTACTTCGATGAACTGCTGGACGAGCAACACCGACGGAATATTACGTCCATCCTGGAACGGGTGGAGGGCGTAACAGACGCGCACTTTAATGAAACACAGCAGCAACTGATGATCGTCGACTACGACCCGACACGGACAAACTCGGGTGCGATTCTAAGTCACGTAAAGCGACAGCACCTCCATGCACAGCTCATTTAAACCGCGCTAGCCGCAGACGCTACAAAACACGTTGCCGTCGCGCATGCCGGTGATTGCGCCGCCCTCAGTGCAGTGCACCCGGTACCAGCCTTCGCAGGCCTGTCGGCCCCGCCTGAGGACAGATCACGATAAAACCGTGGTCTGTCCCTGTTTTACCGTTTTATTGTGTAGCCCATCTCAAGTTGTAATTCCTGTCGCCGATAGTCCCCTGGATGCACGTGTGGTGCACCTCTCTGCCACATCTGTCGCGCATCAACCGGACTATGAACTGGAGATTGCAGATGGAAACCACAATGAACCCGTCGCCGCAGACACTGCCCTTCAAATTTCACGGCAAGTCAGGCGAATATTTCAGGATTTGGATCGTCAACGTCGTATTGAGCATCCTTACCCTGGGTATTTACTCGGCGTGGGCCAAGGTCCGCAACAAACGCTACTTCTACAGCAATACAGAACTGGATGGCTCCACTTTCGAGTACCTGGCCAATCCGATAGCGATCCTCAAGGGTCGCCTGCTTGCACTTGGCGTTTTCGCCGTCTATTCGGTCACGGTCTGGTTTATCCCCTTGTCAGAACCGGTTTTCGTGCTGGCATTCATTGCCGGTCTGCCCTGGCTTATCGTGCGGGCCATGACTTTCAATGCCCGCAATTCCGCCTTTCGCAATATTCGATTTGATTTCAAGTCGAATTACCTCGAAGCTGCCAAGGTGTTTATCGGCATCCCGCTGCTGGTCATGTTGACACTCGGGCTCGCTTACCCGTATTTTGCCTACCGTTATCGTGACTTCCTCATCAACAAC
>Ga0209456_10001320_pt1 | contig 12180 bp, 7 predicted proteins | sample COG_11_FD_184755 | JGI IMG/M metagenome (GOLD analysis project Ga0209456, IMG submission 184755) | Pelagic marine sediment microbial communities from the LTER site Helgoland, North Sea, for post-phytoplankton bloom and carbon turnover... | ecosystem: Environmental > Aquatic > Marine > Neritic...
AAGCCGACGCCGCGCTCACACGCTACGAACAACAGGTCGAGACGCAGCATGACCGGCTGCTGGCGGGGCTGGATACGAACCGTTGAGCGAGGCGCCGGCGGCCGGTCAGCCCGGCAGCCTTGCAGAACCGATACATCACAGCGGGAGAACATCCATGGCAGGTACTGATCCCTCCCTTGCCGCCATCCTCGGTGGTACCGCAGCCGTCACCGCGGACCATGCACAGGCAAACCGCTGGCCCATCCTTACCGACGAGGACGAACAGGCGGTGTTGCGCGTGCTGCGCGACGGCAACCTCAGCTTCCATCCCGAGGTGCAGGCACTGGAGGCGGACTACGCCGGCCTGGCCGGACGGCGCCATGCCCTGGCACACAATAACGGCACCGCCGGACTGCTCGCCGCCTTCTTCGCCCTGGACCTGCAGCCCGGTGACGAGGTGCTGGTGCCCAGTGCCACCTGGTGGGCCTCGGTCTTGCCCATGCTGTGGGTCGGGCTGGTGCCGGTGTTCTGCGACAGCGAGGAAGAACGGCTCGGCATCGATCCCGACGACATGGCGCGCAAGCTGACGGAACGCACCCGCGCCGTGGTCGTGGTGCACCTGTGGGGCATGCCGTCGAAGATGACCGAGATCATGGCGCTGGCTGAACAGCATGACCTGAAGATCATCGAGGATGCCTCCCACACCCACGGCGCGACCTGGCGCGGCCGTCCCTGCGGCGCGCTCGGCGACATCTCCGTGTTCAGCCTGCAGAACGACAAGCTGGCGCCGGCCGGGGAAGGCGGCATCCTGCTCACCGACAATGCCGAGTACTACGAACGCGCGGTGTGCCTCGGCGACATCGCACGCATCTACGAACTGGAATCACCGAACCGCCGCTTTGCCGCCACCAGCTTCGGCATCAAGACGCGCATGGCACCACTCAGCGCGGCCGTGGCGCGCGTGCAGTTCCGCCACCTCGCCGAACACAACCGGACGCGCCACGACAATCTCGGTTACCTGTCCGGGGGACTGGAGTCACTGGGCTGCTTTCATACCTACCGGGAACCCGCGCACATCGAGCGCACCTACTTCGAGTTCATCATCCACTACGACGCTGAGCGCGGCGGGCTGCCCATTGATACCCTGGTCGCCGCCCTGCAGGCCGAGGGCTGCGAGGTCACCGCGCCCCGCTACCCGCTGGTGCACGAACAGCCGTTCTTCAGCGAGGGCCACTGGCAACGCATCCTGCGCGCCAAAACGCGGCAGGCGGACCTCGCCTACGATCCGGCCATCCTCAACAAGACCCGCGCTTACAGCCACACCCTGCTGCGGCTGCCGACCTTCCCCAGCGGCGGGCGCGACATCCTTGACCAGTACCTGGCGGCCTTTGGCAAGGTGCTGGCGCAGGGCGATGCCATCCTCGCCGGGACCACCCAGTCGCATGCCTGAAACACCACAGCAGCGGACGGTGCTGCGGCTGCTGGATGTCCTGTTTCATATCGCACACCTCGCCGTCATCCTGTTCAGCGGCCTCGGCTGGCTGGTGCCGGCGCTGCGACCACTGCACCTTGGCCTGCAGGGGGTGATCCTGTTTTCCTGGTTCGGTCTCGGCAGCTTCAAGGGCTGGACGTACTGTTTCCTGACCGACCTGCACTGGCGCATCAGGCAGGCGCTGGGGAAACCGGCACACAGCGGCTCCTACATGAAAATGCTGGCGGACCGGCTGTCAGGACGGGACGTCAACGCAGCACGGGTGAACCAGGTAACGGTGAGCGTTTTTTTCATCACCACCCTGTTCAGCCTGCTGCTGTACCTGCGCGATTGAATCAACGGGGTCGGACCTCCACAAGATACTGTTTTAACTGGAATACAGGCCAGAAAAGCGGCTTTCTCATCGCTTATAAGCATCTTTTCACGGCTGAAATGATGCGTTTAACAACTCGAGGATTCGCGCAGGGACACCGGTCACGCTACCGTTGCCGCAATACAACGAGTTACGCGTGGCATGATGAGGCTGCTTAAAGCCGCTTTTTCAACCCTGGTATGGGCCATCCAGGGGCCTGTATGCAGCCATAATCCCGGTGATTCTCATATCTTTCAAACGACTGGAGGGGTCCGACCCCGGTCCTTCATCCATTGGAGAAGTCCGACCCAAGTACTGTTCCTCGCACTTTTGTCCAATTTCGCCGGGATAGCGGGAATGATGTAATTAATCATCCAGCCTTGATGACCGGTACGGCACCCTTCATCAAGGCCGGTGCAGGAGAATAATAATATGAACAGGTCATTAACCGGAGCCGTGCTATTCACCTTGCTGGCAGTCCCGGCCCAGGCGGCCGACCGGATTACCGAGCAACAGATCAAACAGGTGATCAGCGCCACCGACGCGGCAGCGCTTGAGCGCGATGCAGCCGCTATCGGAGCGTACCTGGGTGAATCGTTCGTAAAGATCATCGAGTTTACCTACGAGCAGTGGATGGCCAAGGTGAAACTCGACAAGAACAAGTATCTCAAACTGATCAGTGAAGGCTGGGCAGACATCGGGGAATACGACTATCAGCGCGATGACCTCAAGATTCATATCATGCCGGATGGCCTCAGCGGAACGTCGTACTCCACCGTGACCGAGAACATGATCCAGGGCGGCGAGAAAATGACCAGCCGGTTCCGCGAAACCGCCACCTACGCACTGGAAAACGGCAGGCCGGTGATCACACAGGTCAGCGGCCACACCCTGATCGGCGACACCACCCCGCACTAGGGGATGGATGACAGGACGCCATCATGCGCAGGGGTCAGCGGCCCCCTGATTCTCACGCGCTCAGCCGCATTTCTCTTTTCCCCTGTTTATTATATGGTTTATGGCTGTTATTCAGGTTGCCAGTTTGTTTAAACTGTTATTTGTGGCCAAACAAGGTGTCTGGATTGCTGCAGGCGTACAGACTGTTTCAATACGGATACCCCGATAATAATCATGCCGGAACTGCGCACATCACATGTCTTGACCGCCCTCGTCCTGCTCGCCTCGCTGTTGGCAAGCTTTGGCCTGTGGAGCTACGCACAGCGTCATAGCGAACAGAAACTGCAGTACGAATTTGATTTCTATGCCGAGGAAGTCATGCGGCACATTGAGGAGCGCATGGACGCCTATGAGCAGATCCTGTATGGCGTACAGGCACTGTTCAACAGTTCGGCAGACATCACGCGCGAGCAGTTCCGGACCTACGTGGCGTCACTGCGAATCGATGAGCATTTCCCCGGTATCCAGGGCCTGAGTCACACCAGGATCGTACCCGGTACGCAGATAGAACAGCATATCGCCGAGGTGCGCGCACAGGGCTTTGCTGATTACGCTATCTCGCCTGCGGGTGAACGCAAAATCTACACGCCCGTTATCTATCTGGAGCCCTTCACCGATCGCAACCGGAAGGTCCTGGGTTACGATGCTTTTTCCGATACGGTGCGTCGCAGCGCCATGATGGCTGCGTGTGATAATAACGTGGCGGCCATGACCGGCATGTTAACACTGGTACAGGAATCGGACGAGAACAAACAGGCGGGTTTTCTGCTGCTCATGCCCCTGTACAGCAAGGGATTACCGCACGACACCGTGACCGAACGCCGCACCAATATCTACGGCTGGGTGACCGCCGTGTTCCGCATGAATGACCTGATGGCTGGTCTGGCCGACGTGCGGTCCGCCGATCTGCGTCTCGAAATCTACGATGGTGAAACGATATCTGGCGAGACGCAAATGTATGCATCGAATGTAGCCGCTGCCACAGCGGGTACAGCCGGAAAATCTCTCGTCAGCACCAGGACAATCCAGCTTGCCGATCATCCCTGGACTGTCGTTATCAAGTCATCGCCCTTCTTCGATGCGCGCCACAAGGATAATCTGCCACTGATCACCGGCACCGTGGGTATTATCTTCAGCCTGTTGCTGACCCTGCTTGCACATGCGCTCGTACGCGCAAAAAGAATAACCGGGGAGCTTGTAGAAAGCGAAGAGCGCTGGCGCTACGCATTGGAAGGTGCGGGTGATGGTGTATGGGACTGGGATGTTCAGACTGACACAGTGAAATATTCAAGCCGCTGGGCGGAGATGCTGGGCTTTGCAGAGGATGAGGTCGGCAGCAGCTTCGATGAATGTTATGCGCATACCCACCCGGACGATATCGATAAGGTAAAAACAGGTATACAGAGGCATCTCGACGGCAAGACACCTGCCTTCACGAACGAGCACCGCATGCGGCACAAAGACGGGAGCTGGCGCTGGATACTCGATCGCGGCATGGTCATCAGCCGTAATAAAGCCGGCAACCCGCTGCGCATGATCGGTACGCACACGGATATTACCGAACGCAAGCGATCCGAGACCGAGCTCCTGGAGCAGCGCGGCCTGACCAGCGCGGTCGTGGAGGCCGCGGGGAATGTGATCACCGTTATCGATACGTCGGGATGCTTTGTGTATTTTAACCCTGCCGCCGAAGCACTCACCGGCTTTCGCCGGGAGGAATTGATCGGTCAGCCGGTCTGGGACTGGGTCATCCCCGAGGAACAGCAGCCTGATGTGAAGCAGGTATTCGACAACCTGAAGGCCGGCAGTATTGAACTGGCCTCCCGGCATGAGAACGACTGGCTGTGCCATGACGGTAGTCGCAGGACACTCGACTGGCACAATACGATATTACGCAACGATAGTGGCGAGGTCACGCACATCGTGGCGCTTGGTTATGACATCACGGATCGCAAGCAGTCCGAAGCAAACGTCAAGCGTCTTTCCCGTCTCTACTCGACCCTGAGTCATTGCGACCAGGCTATCGTTCACAGTAACGACGAAGCAGAACTGTTCCCGCAGATATGTATGGACGCGGTGCAGAATGGCGGATTCAAAATGGCATGGATCGGGCTGGCCGACCGTGCCAGCAAGCAGGTCGATCCGGTTGCTTCATACGGTGAATGTACTGAATATCTGGATAGTATCGCGATTACCATAAACGACGATGATGCCAGGGGGCGCGGCCCGACCGGCACCGCCATTCGCGAGAATCATCCGGTCTGGTGCCAGGATTGCCAGAATGATCCGACCACTGAGCCGTGGCATGAGCACTGCCTGCAATATGACCTGAGAGCCTCGGCCGCCCTGCCATTGCAGGTCAACGGCGAGGCCATCGGTGCATTCAACCTGTATGCCGGGGAGGTCAATGCGTTTGATGAAGACGCACAGGAGTTGCTCAAGCAAATGGCCTCCGATATCAGCTTTGCACTGGATACCTTCGCCCGGGAGAAACAACGTCAGCAGGCAGAAGACGAACTCGCCAGGCTCAATGCAAGCCTCGAATCCATTGTCAGGGAACGCACCGATGAACTCAGGCAGGCCAAGGAAATGGCCGATGCCGCAAGCAGGGCAAAGAGCGAATTCCTGTCCAATATGAGCCACGAGATTCGCACGCCGCTGACCTCAATTATCGGGTTTTCAGAGGCCTTGCTGGCGGATCATTTCAATAAACAGGAAAGTGAAAAACTCATCGCGACCATCGTTCGTAATGGCAAACACCTGCAACATATCATCAGTGACATCCTTGATCTCTCCAAGATCGAGGCCAACCAGCTCGAGCACGAACTGGCGGACACGTCGCCGTTCAGGATCCTGGGAGAAGTACAGTCACTGCTTGGCCCGGGCGCAAGAGAGAAGGGACTGGAATTCAGCATCGAATACCATTTCCCGATGCCGGCAAGGATCCTGACCGACCCGACCTACCTCAAGCAGATCCTCATCAACCTGTGCAGCAATGCCACCAAGTTTACCCATGAAGGTTACGTGCATGTTGATGTGAGCTGCGATGACACGTACAGGAATATCCGCTTTGATGTATCCGACACCGGCATCGGCATGTCGCCTGAAGAGGTTGAAAATGTGTTCGATCCGTTCATACAGGCGGACACGACCACCACGCGCCAGTACGGTGGAACGGGCCTGGGAATGGCCATTTCCAGCAAACTGGCTGCCGCCATCGGCGGCAAGCTGTCTTGTGTCAGTGAAAGGGGTAAAGGCACCTGTTTCACACTCGAAATCATTAACAACAACACCGGAAATATTGAAGTTATCAGGAGCATTGATGAGGTCAATGGCCTGGGCGAGGTGACCGAGTATCAGCCGGAGATCAAACCACTGACCGGCAAGGTCCTGCTGGTCGAAGACAGTCCGGACAACCAGCAGCTGATAGGGATGTATGTGCGTAAAACCGGCGCCGACATCGACATCGCCGAAAATGGACAACAGGGCGTGGATATGGCGATGATCAGTGACTATGACCTGATACTGATGGATATGCAGATGCCGGTACTGGATGGCATGGAGGCCATTGCCCTGCTCAGGGAAAAGGGTTACACCGGTCCTGTCGCTTCACTGACGGCCAACGCCATGCTGACCAATCGCGAAAAATGCCTGGCGGCCGGAGCCAACGACTACCTGGTCAAGCCCATCGACCTGACATTGTTTTACGAGGTCCTGAACCGGTATCTTGCCGGGGCCGATACCGGTGAGGGTGACCTCGGGAAATATAATGATTACTACAGCAGCGATGGCTATCGCGAACTGGTCGAACGTTTCAGGCAAAACCTGCCGCACCTGGTAGCGGAGATTTCCGAGGCGGTACACCTGCACGACTGGAACCAGGTGCAGCTAAAATCACATGACCTCAAGGGCATCGGCGGGACCATGGGCTACCCCGAGCTCACGGAAGTCGCCGGCCGCCTCAACATTCAGGTGAAGAAAAAGAACTACAACCAGGCGGAGCAGACCAGTGCCGAGCTGGAAAGCCGCTACCGGCACATCCTCGGCAAAGACGACGGGGATACCTCCATCCACTGACCCCTTAACTTCCTCCTGAATCATTCACATTTGTGGTCGATCACTTTTAGCGGGCATCATTTGCCGCGGTACCGGTGACATCGCCCGCCTGCAGGTGGCGACGGAAAAAATCACTTGCCGTCCAGAATTCAGGGACATCGCACAGCTTGAAGTCCAGGGTATTACCGTCAAGGCTTATGGCGCGGTACAGGTACTTGCGATGTCCCTTAACATACACGTGAGCCTGCTCGACCTGATAACCCGGACTGCCATGATCCGCCAGGGCTTCCACGCGATTATCCGGTTCAGCGCCATAACGCTGCACCCAGTTACGAATGGTTGTATGCTGTACCGGAACACCCCGCTCCAGCATCATACTCTCGAGCTGCTGAAAGCTTGGCCTGTAACGCAGGTACCATTGCACGCAAAGCTGAATAAATTCATTCTGAAAGTCCTGCCACTCGACCTGGTCCGGACCCGTACGCGGTAATGTGAACGGCTCGCCGAGCAGAGTGTCGGCCGGCTCGCCGATGTGGTATCCCTGGGCATAGTCGACACCCAGTTGACACAACATTGCCAGTGTTTCTGCATCCTGAACATATTCGGCAATGGTCTTCTTGCCCACTGCATGTGCAACCTGGATGATCGATTTCACCATGGCCTGGTCAACAGGATCGCTGGCCATATTCTTGATAAAACCGCCGTCAATCTTGATGTAGTCAACAGGCAGGTGTTTCAGATAATTGAAAGAGCTGAAGCCCGCGCCGAAATCGTCCAGGGCAAAGCGGCACCCGACTGCCATGAGATCCTGAATCAATCCGCGCGCCTGTGCCAGGTGTTTTACCGCGACCTGTTCGGTGATTTCGAGGATCACCGCGGACGGATCCAGGCTATTCTTTTCCAGATTTTCACATATGTATGCGACCAGTTCCGGGTTGTTAAAGACATAGCCGGAAAGATTCAGGGTAAACATTACGTCATGACCGCTTTCCCTGAAGCGTGCCAGTGCCTGCAATGCATTACGTATCACCAGGTGATCTATCTCCGACATCAGGCCGAATCGATTCGCGGCCGGCATGAAAGCGGCAGGCGGTATGATTTTATTGTTCTCGCCCGGCAGCCGCAGCAGGACCTCGTGCATTTCCGGGCGGCCACTGCCAAGATCGATTATTGGCTGGTATTGCAGCAGAAAACTGTTATCGTTCAGTGCCTGCTTGATTCTATGCGACCAGCCGATATCCTCCGTCATCCGTTTCTTTTCCAGGCCGGACACCTCGTAGAAATGATAGCGGTTGCGCCCGCGTGTTTTTGCCTCGTGGCACGCCATATCTGCCTGGGAAAGCAGCTCGTCCGGTGTATATCTTCCGGAGCTGATCATTGTCACCCCGATACTGCATTGCACGTTGAGTGACTGTCCGTCTTCGACAAAGTGAAGATCCTGCATGATGCTGACCAGCTCGTCCACGAGTCGAATTGCATTCTCCCGGGAGATCTCCTTCAGGATAATCGTGAATTCATCGCCGCCGAAACGTGCGATCAGGTCGTGTTCACGCAGTTTGTCATGCAGGCAGCCAGCCGCTTGTACGAGTACCCGGTCACCGGCGGCATGCCCCAGCGTATCGTTAATGTATTTGAACTGGTCAAGGTCCACGAACAGCAGTGCACTGCCCTTGCCGCTCTGCACGACAGAGGTGATTTCATCCTCCAGACCCTGGGTAAAGTGGCGCCGGTTCGGCAATCCCGTCAATGGATCATAGTCTGCAAGTCGGCGTAGCATCCTGTCGCGTTCGTTGAGCGCGCGAATCGTCGTCTGCAGGGCGTTATTGATGGCCATGATCTCCTTGTGCCCGCTGGATTGCACGTTGACCTCGGTCTCGCCGGCGGCGAGCCGGGCAAGCGGGGTCGCGAGGTCGGAGAGCGGTTTGAGTGCGCCCTTCAGGAACAACCGCCCGACCAGTGCCACCAGCAGCAGTGCAATTGCAAGCACCAGACTGCCGGTCTTGATGCCGGCAACGAGCCGGCTCTGATAGCGACTGAAATCCAGGCCAAGCTCCAGGAACCCGATCAACTCGACCTGGTCTGCCGGCCCCGATTCAAGGTCCAGGTTCAGCAGGTCACCCGGTCTCATGGATTCAATCCAGACCGGCGCACTCGCCCGAAACAGCGACTGCCGCTTTAACGAGGTATCGAGTAAATAGGGCTTTTCCGGATCGGTCGTGGTGCGCAGCTTGTCCAGCTGTAGCGGGCTGAGCGGGGTGAGTTCAGGGCTGTCCGGCGACGCATTGGCGTTCACCGTGAAGAGAATTTTCCCTGCCGGCGTGTAATAGCGGACCAGGGTTATTTCCGGGAAATTTGCTACGTAGTCTTCAACACGGAGAAACCGCTCTTCATCTTCGGATTGATACAGTGGCGCACCGAGTTCCTCCAGTTCCACAACCCAGGCCTGTGCCCACTTTTGCAGGTTATCCTCGATGACGGTCTTTGATATGAGCCACAGGCTGCCGATGGTCAGCGCACCCAGGAAGGTCGCAAACACCAGCTGCAACAGGAGGATATCGTTAACCATACTGCGCGCGCGTTTGCGCGGAGTTCTGCGTGTCCGCCCGATAACTGCCCGCAACCGGGATAACAGCGGGCGCGCGTTCGATGCGCCGGGTGCCGGGGACTGCTTACGGGACATCGGCGATCACCCCGAGTCCCGGTGTAGCACGAATCTGCAGCTGCTGCGCGGCCTGGTCATTGACCTCGACATGCATTCCTGCAAGCGGCAACAGGCCGGATGCAGGGGATGGAGTGCCGGCGGATGAGGCATGCAGTGCCGACATGACCTGTTCGGCGACGTCGGCCGGTATGGCACTGACACTCATCAGCCCGCCGAGCTGCAACAATTGCGGGTGGAATACCAGCACCTGCTTGCGGTGTTTGCTGCTGTATTCCATGGTATCCCGCAATACCCTGCGGCTTAGAATACGATCATCCGGCAACAGCCACAGTCCCTGGATTTCCGGCATCAGGCGCTTGAAGGTGTACAGCATCTCTTTATCGGAATGCACCACACGATGAATGAGTTCAATCCCGTGAATCTGCGCGGCGCGGCGCGCCTGCGCGATCAGTGCCTCATGCCCCGGTCCGGTAATCACACCAACCCGTTGCAGTCCGGCATCGAGACTCTTCCAGGCACGGAATTGCAGCTCGGCAGGCGGCAGGACACTCACACCGCGCATGTGTGCTGCGGTCAATCCCTGCTCCTGATAGTTAAACACCTGGCAGAAAATGACCTGCCGGTCAGTGAACCGGCTTGCGGCCTGTGCCGCCAGCGGACCGATGGCAACGATATGGCCACGGCCGGAATCATCCAGCTTGCTGGTCACCTGCGCACTTGTCGCAGAATCGCCTTGCAGGGAAAAGATGTCGGAGCTGTCGGGAAGCCGCTTCTCCAGCTCATCGGCAATGAGACGGTATGCCGGTACGTCATCACTCAGCAGGATGGCAACGGGCGGCAGGACCGCAACGGGCGGCAGGATTTGCGGCTGAGGGGCTGGTTCCTTGACCGGGGTTATATCTGCCTGCGACTCCGGGACCGGCCATGGCCGGGATTCCACCGGAGCCTTTTCTGCGACTGTGCAACTCGTCAACAGCGCGCATGCCAGCATCCCGCCGAGGGCTGCACACAGAATACTCTCCAGGCGCTGACGCCGACCGGCACCGTGGGTCTTCAGTCTGTTTGTCGAGACATATTTCGCCTGCATCACGCTGCGATCCTGTAAAAGTCTTCCACAGACTGTTGAACGTCTGTCAGGGCGGTACTCCGGCACATTCACCAAAAGGCACCGCCAACACGCAGCCTGATTTCGCTAACCTCAAGTCCCCGCTATATATTTTTCCCGGACCGGGCACCCCTCAGACCTCATCGACAAGCCGGGTAGCAAACTTGAATGTATATAATTAAGGTATCCAGGGGTCGGCCACAAAGAGCGATCATCCGCATGTGTCACCGTCCCCATTCTTCAGGCGCAGGGTGCGTTCCACGCACCTTTTGCTCTGTGTCCCGATGTCCATTGATCCACGGAATCCTGCTAAAATGCAGCCCCCCGGCAAGACTGATGGAAATTGATCGATGAAACTTCACCACAGGCACAGGGCGTTCACCGCCTGGATCACACTGGCACTCACCCTGTTGCTGGCCACCACCCCGGCCCGCAGTGCCCCGACCGAACAGACCGAGCAAACCATCCGCCACCTGATCGGCTACGTATCCGCCTCGGACATGACGTTTGTCCGCAACGCCAGCGAATACACGCCGCAGGAGGCTGCCGAACATATGCTGAAGAAATACCGCCACTTCCGGGACGACATCGAAACGGCCGGAGATTTTATCGAACTGTGCGCGAGCAAAAGTCTGCTGAGCGGCAAACCCTATCGGGTGATCGACCGGCAGGGCAACGCGCTCCCCACCCGCGACTGGCTCAGAACCGAACTGGCCGCCTGGCAGGCACGCAACCCGTAGGCAAGCCCGTACTCCGCCATCCCGATTATCAGAAAATGCCCGGTCCATCACCCATAAACTGTCTTTGCAGATCCAGCAAAGACTGGCAGATCAAATACCGGTTAATACAACTCATGCGTACCGGGTTGTCATTACTGGGCCTGCCACTCGCCTGCCTGGCATTAACCGGCTGCGCCACTGTTCACCTCGATGCAACACCCCCGGTCCAGTCTTACCTGTCTGCCGGCGCAGTTGCCAAAGTCATTGACCGGCAGGACGGCAGGCTCAGGATCATGACGTTGAATATCGCGCACGGACGCGGCGAGAGTTTCCACCAGCTGCTGCAGGATACTGCCACCACCCGTGCCAACCTGGACAGCATCGCCACCCTGCTGAAAGACAACGACGCACATGTCGTCGCGCTACAGGAAACGGACGGCCCCTCCTTCTGGAGCGGCAATTTCAGTCACCTCGAATATCTCGCGCACAACAGCGCCTACAGCCACTCGGTACACGGCGCGCACGCAGACGCTCTGGGGCTTTCCTATGGCACGGCCCTGATGGCCCGGCTCGACCTCAGGGACCCGCGGGTCATTACCTTCGACCCCGCCCTGTCGCCGGTGCCCAAGGGATTCGTGGTATCGACGGTCAGCTGGCCGGGGCAGCCCGGCGTCGAGGTCGATATCGTCTCCCTGCACCTCGACTTCGCCAGTGCCTCGACCCGCCGGCAACAGGCGCAGGAACTGATCGAGACCCTGCAGGACAGGCAGCGCCCCCTGATCGTCACCGGCGACTTCAACACCGGCTGGCAGGAAGACTCCATCGTACGGCACATCTGCCAGGCGCTTGCGCTGGATG
>Ga0209456_10001321_pt1 | contig 12180 bp, 10 predicted proteins | sample COG_11_FD_184755 | JGI IMG/M metagenome (GOLD analysis project Ga0209456, IMG submission 184755) | Pelagic marine sediment microbial communities from the LTER site Helgoland, North Sea, for post-phytoplankton bloom and carbon turnover... | ecosystem: Environmental > Aquatic > Marine > Neritic...
CCTCTCCCGCCTGGTCGAACAGGCCAGCGCGACAGATGTCCTGACCCGCCGGGTACAAGCCCTGTTGCCGGCCGAGATCGCGCCCCATGTCCTCGGCGCTAATCTGCGCGATAAGCGGCTGATCGTACTGGTCGATGCCGCCGTCTGGGCTGCCCGTGTTCGCTTCGAAGCCGCCACGCTGCGGCGTGGGCTGAGCGAAAGCCACGACGTGGCGCCGTCGACGGTCTCGGTCAAGGTGCGACCGGCACGCTGAGTATCTTGCTCAGACGGCGACGGGTGCCGCGTACGAGATTGGCGTGTCGGCCAGATCGGTGAAGGTAACGGCCTCCCAACAATCCCGTCTCGCCACCAGGCTGCGCAACAGCATATTGTTGAGGCCGTGGCCCGATTTGTAGCCACTGAATTCGCCGATCAGAGTGTGGCCGAGCAAGTACAGATCGCCGATCGCGTCGAGGATCTTGTGGCGCACGAATTCGTTCTCATAACGCAGCCCGTCTTCATTGAGAATCCGGTAACTATCCAGCACTACCGCGTTGTCCAGACTGCCGCCCATGACCATGTTGCGTGAGCGCAGATTCTCCAGATCACGCATAAAACCGAAGGTGCGGGCGCGGGCAACTTCCTTGAGATATGAAGTCGAAGAGAAGTCCATCGAGGCCCGCCGCAGATGGGCCTTGAATATGGGGTGATCGAATTCGATCTCGAAGTTGACTTTGAAGCCGTCAAAGGGGTCCAGCCGGGCCCATTTGTCACCATCTTCCACAACCACCGGCCGCTTGATCCGGATAAATCGCTTGGGCACATTCTGCTCGACAATACCGGCGGCCTGGATCAGGAATACGAATGGCGCCGCACTGCCGTCCATGATCGGTACTTCCGAGGCGCTCAGCTCCACATAGGCGTTGTCGACCCCCAGTCCCGCGAGGGCGGATAACAGATGTTCCACGGTGGCCACGCGCACGCCGTCCTCGATGAGCGTCGTGCCGAGCATGGTGTCGCCGACATTGTCAGACTCAGCGCGGATCTCCGCTATCGGATCGAGGTCCGTGCGACGGAATACGATGCCGGTGTTGGCCGGCGCTGGCGCGAGCGTGAGGAATACCTTTTCGCCCGTGTGCAGACCGACCCCCGTCGCCCGGATCGGGTTTTTTAGCGTCCGCTGTTTGACCATTATTGTTATCCCCTGTGGCCACACCGTCTTCGGTGAGCCCGCCCGCCGGGACGGCCCCTGCGGCCCAGTCCCGGTTCCCCCTGAACCGACGGCATCCATACGATTCCCGAATAGTGCTCAGCCGTCGGCCCGGCGATTCCGCTCCATGTCGAAATTCGCGCCGGGCAGTATAGCATGTTGCACTGCACCATGGTGCGGAGAGGCTCAGTCAGCCTGTCGCCGCAGGAAAGCCGGGATATCCAGCAGCGAATCATCCTCGGGTAATCCCGCCAGGCCATCACCCGCCGCTCGCCGCGTGCGTTGCACTGCCGGCCGCTCGAGACTGTCCCAGTCGGGGCGATCCTTGGGGTTCCTGCGCACCACCCTGACCTCGGGCTGCTGACGCACGACGGATCGGCCAAGACCGGTGGCGACCACGGTGACACGCATTGATCCGGTCATCTCCGGATCGATCACGGTACCGACCACAACCGTTGCGTCATCCGAGGCGAACTCCTTGATGGTCTTGCCGACGATGTCGAACTCGCCGATGGAAAGATCCATCCCCGCAGTAACGTTGACCAGCACGCCGTTGGCACCCGACAGGTCGATATCGTCCAGCAGCGGACTCGCCACCGCCGCCTCCGCGGCCTCGACAGCCCTGTCCTCCCCGCTGGCCTCACCGGTGCCCATCATGGCCATGCCCATCTCAGACATGACCGTGCGCACGTCGGCGAAGTCGACATTGATCAGACCCGGCCGGGTGATCAGTTCGGCGATGCCCTGAACGGCGCCCTGGAGCACCTGGTTGGCGGCGCAGAACGCATCCAGCAGCGTGGTCTGTGCACCCAACACCGTCAGCAGTTTCTGGTTCGGGATCGTGATCAGAGAGTCGACGTATTTCGACAACTCAGCGATGCCCTGCTCGGCGATACCACGGCGCTTGCCGCCCTCCATCTCGAACGGCTTGGTGACCACCGCAACGGTCAGGATACCGAGCTCGCGGGCCACCTGGGCGACCACCGGCGCCGCGCCGGTACCGGTTCCACCGCCCATGCCGCCGGTGATAAACAGCATGTCGCTGCCTTCGATGACTTCCTGGATGCGATCGCGATCCTCCATCGCCGCCTGACGGCCGACTTCAGGATTGGCGCCGGCGCCCAGCCCCTTGGTGATATTGCACCCGATCTGCAACGCCATCTTGACGTTGGATTTCTTGAGCGCTTGTGCATCGGTGTTGGCGCAGATGAAATCCACACCCTCGATACCCGATGCGATCATGTGCGACACGGCGTTACCGCCGCCCCCGCCCACACCCAGAACCTTGATCACCGCGTTCTGACTGAATGAGTCCATTAACTCAAACATGTTTGACTCTCCCTCTGTGTGAAGTGACTCTTTCCATCTCAAAAACTCCCCTGAAACCACGCTTTCATCCGTTCAACAATGTCCTTCAAACCGCCGCTGATCGGGGCTTCCCCGGAGCGCCGTTCCTGATCCTCCTGGCCGTATAACAACAAGCCGACGCCGGTGGCGTGGATCGGATTACGCACTACATCCACCAGACCACTGACGTGCTGCGGGATGCCCAGACGCACCGGCAGGTGGAAGACCTCCTCCGCCAGTTCGACCGCGCCCTCCATCTTCGAACTACCACCGGTGATCACCACGCCCGCGGCGACCAGTTCCTCGAATCCACTGCGGCTCAATTCGTCACGCACCAGCGAGAACAGCTCCTCATAGCGGGGCTCGACGATCTCGGCCAGGGTCTGGCGCGCCAGCCGGCGTGGCGGCCGGTCACCGACGCTGGGAACCTCGATGGTCTCGTCAGGGTTGGCGAGCTGTGACAGCGCACAGGCGTACTTGATCTTGATCTCTTCCGCGTACTGGGTCGGCGTGCGCATGGACACCGCGATGTCATTGGTGACCTGGTCGCCGGCGATCGGTATCACCGAGGTATGACGGATGGCGCCGCCCGAGAACACGGCGATATCGGTAGTGCCACCACCGATGTCGACCAGACACGCGCCGAGTTCCTTCTCATCCTCGGTGAGCACCGAGTAGCTGGACGCCAGCTGCTCCAGCACGATGTCCTCGACCTGTAGCCCGCAACGCTGTACGCACTTGACGATGTTTTGGGCCGCGCTCTCGGCGCCGATCACCATGTGGACCTTGGCTTCGAGCCGTACGCCCGACATGCCGATAGGCTCGCGGATACCCTCCTGGTGATCGATGATGAATTCCTGCGGCAGGATATGGAGGATCTTCTGATCCGCCGGGATCGCCACGGCACGCGCGGCGTCGATGACCCGGTCCACATCATCCGATTTCACTTCCTTATCACTGATCGCGACGATGCCGTGGGAATTCAGACTGCGCACGTGGCTACCGGCGATGCCGGTGTACACGCTGTGGATCTCGCAACCCGCCATCAGCTCCGCTTCCTCGATCGCCCGCTGGATCGAGGCCACGGTTGATTCGATGTTGACCACCACGCCCTTCTTCAGACCGCGGGATGGATGGCTACCGACACCGATCACTTCGATAGCGCCGTCGTCGCGGACTTCACCGACGATGGCAACTACCTTTGAAGTGCCGATATCCAGGCCGACGATCAGGTTCTTGGCTGCTCGCCTAGACATCTTTATCGTTTCCTTTCTGTTCTCTGTTGACTGGCTGTTCGGCATCGACCCAGGCCACGGTAAAACCACGCGTATAGCGCAGGTCGATATATCTGGCGCGCCCATCCCGTGCCGCCAGCAGCGGCACCGCGAGCCGCAGGAGACGTTCGAATCGATGTTCGAAGTCCTCGCGACCGAAACGCACTTCAAGCCCGCTGCCGAACGCGATGCGCCACGCGCCACGCTCATCCAGGCGCACGCCGGTCAGCAGGTGCCCGGCCTCGGCGAGCGGACCGCGCATCTCCAGATAGCGCCGTGCAACCCGGACTTCCGTACCGGCTGGCCCATACAGGCTCGGCAGCTCGGCCGGGATATGGCGGGCCGACTCGATAAACAACTCACCCCGGGTGTTGAGCAGACCCTGGTCACGCCAGCGGGCCGCAGGTGTCTGCTCGGTGATGGTCAGCACCAGCTCGGCCGGCCAACGGCGATGGACACGGGCCTCTTCCACCCAGGACAATTTCTCAACCCGGCGCCGCAGTTTTTCCAGGTCAGCGCTGAGGAATCCGACACCTGCCAGATCGCCCATCGCGGCCTCAACGGCCACCGGCGAGATGCGCTCGAATTCACCGGACAGCGTGATCGCGCTGATCGGCCGATCCAGCACTTCGATCGCGCCCCACAACAGCACGCCGCCAAAGACCAGCACCGCCGCAACCGAAACCAGCGTCCGCAGTTGTGTCAGCGGCAGCTTGAGCCGCGGTTTGGTCTCGCGCGTGCGTTTACGGTTACGTGCCATCAGCAACGCCCCCGGCACGTTCACCCATGCTGGTTTCCAGAATCCGCCATACCAGTTCGCCGAAGTCGATGCCGGCCTCACTGGCGCCCATGGGCACCAGGCTGTGAGAGGTCAGACCCGGAACCGTGTTCACCTCGAGAAAACTCGGCGCTGCATCCTCGCCCATGAGGAAATCCACCCGACCCCAGCCGCTGGCACCGACAGCCTCGAACGCCGCCAGCGCGGCACCGCGACACGCCTGCTCCGTCTGCGAGTCCAGACCGCTGGGGCAGAAATATCTGGTCTCGTCAGAGAAATACTTGGCGTCGTAGTCGTAGAACACGTGGGGCGTCTCGATCCGGATGATCGGCAGCGCCTCGCCCTGAAGCACGGGTACCGAATACTCCGCTCCCGCCACCCAGGTCTCCGCCAGCACACAGGCGTCGTGCTGCCGCGCCAGTCGCCAGGCGGCTTCGAACTGATCGGGCGCGTCCACCTTGCTCATGCCGACGCTGGAACCCTCGCCGGCCGGCTTGACGATCAGCGGCAGGCCCAATTGCTCGATCAACCTCGGCCCATCTCCCGCCTCTGTGACGAGTTCGAAGGCCGGCGTCGCCAGACCCGCTGCAAGGAACAGTTGTTTGCTGCGCAGTTTGTCCATCCCCAGCGCCGAGCCCAGCACACCGCTGCCGGTAAACGGCAGCCCGGCGGTCTCCATCGCGCCCTGGATGGTGCCGTCTTCTCCACCGCGGCCGTGGAGCGCGATCCAGGCGCGGTCGAAGCGCTCCGTCCGCAGTCGCTCGACAATGTCCGGCCCAGGATCCAGGTCATGTGCATCCACGCCGCGGCGACGCAATGCTTCCAGCACTGCCTTTCCGCTCATCAGCGAGATGTCGCGCTCGGCGGAGCGGCCACCCATCAGCACCGCGACCCGACCAAAGTCGGCTGCCGCCTCGACCGGATACCGGTGCTCCGGGGTCATGGCCGTTCTCCCAGCACGCGCACTTCCGTCTGCATACGCACACCGTGGATGCGTTCCACAACCGAACGCACATGGTCGATGAGCTGCTCGATATCGGCCGCGCTGGCGTCTCCGGTGTTGATGATGAAATTCGCGTGTTTGTCCGACACCCGGGCACCGCCGATGCTGAAACCCTTGAGACCCGCCGCCTCTATCAGCCGGGCCGCATGGTCATCGGGGGGATTGCGGAATACCGAGCCGCAGCTGGGTTCACCGATAGGCTGGGTCTCCTTGCGCCGCGCCAACAGCTTGCGGATGGCCTCGGGATCGACGCTGCCTTCCGGCTCGAACGCCAGATCTGCGGCGAGGAACCACTCCGGAGCCGGGCCCCGCACCGAGCGGTAGCCCACGCTGAACTCGGACGGCAGCCGTCGATGACGACGTCCCTGCCGGTCGATGACCTCGACAGCCACCACATGACGCCAGGTCTCGCCGCCAAAGGCGCCCGCGTTCATCGCCAGTGCGCCACCGACGGTTCCCGGGATGCCGGCGAAAAACTCCGCCTGTCCGAGACCCCAACGCGCGCAATGACGCGCGAGCTTGGCGCAAGGCACGCCGGCTTCGACGCGCACATGGTTGCCGTCCAGCCGTTCGATACCGTCCAGCACCCGATGGGTCGCGATAATCGTGCCGCGCACACCGCCGTCCCTGACCAGCAGGTTGCTGCCGAGACCGACCCAGTGCACCGGCTCATCCGCGGGCAGAGCGGCGAGGAAGCGCGACAGATCGTCGATGCCCGCGGGTCGATAGTAACGATCGGCCGGACCACCGACGCGCCAGGACGTGTGCCTGGACATGGGTTCGCCCAACATCAGTTCGCCACCGAAATCGTCGCTGCGGATCGCTTCATTCATCCACCGCACCTCCGCCCAGCGATGTCGGCAAGGTAGCCGCCACCGCGCCGATGCTTCCGGCGCCGCAGGTCACCAGCAGATCGCCCGGCTCCAGCACGTCATCCAGCACCGCAGACAAACGGTTCACGTCCTCGACGAAGACCGGCTCCACCTTGCCGCGGGAGCGGATCGCGCGTGCCAGCGCGCGGCCGTCCGCGCCGACGATCGGTTCCTCGCCAGCGCTGTAAACTTCGGTCAGCAACAGCGCGTCTACTTCGCACAACACTTCCGCGAAGTCGTCGAGCAGATCGCGGGTACGCGAATACCGGTGGGGCTGAAACGCGACCACGAGCCGTCGCTCCGGCCACCCTGCCCGCAGCGCAGCCACAGTGGCGGCGAGTTCGGTTGGATGATGACCGTAGTCGTCGATCAGCATCACCTCGCCGTCGCCCAGTGGCACTTGGCCGAGCAACTGCATGCGCCGATCGATGCCACCGAACTGCCGCAGCGCATCGGCCACTGCCTGATCGGTCACGCCGAGCTCTGCAGCGATGGCCAGGGCCGCTGTGGCATTGAGCGCGTTGTGGCGCCCCGGCAGATTCAGCTCCAGTTCGAGCGGCGCCTGTTTGTCTCCCCGCTCGACCCGGAAGAAGCTGCGGCTGGCCTGCTGGCGGTAATCGCAGATTTGCAGGTCGGCGGCGTCGGCAAAGCCGTAGGTGACGACCGGACGCGAGACGCGATCGATCGTCGCCTGGACGCCCGGATCGTCCACGCACATCACGACCAGCCCGTAGAACGGCAGGTTGTGCAGGAAATCCACAAACGCGTCCTGCAGCCGGCCGAGGTCGCCGCCATAGGTGTCCATATGATCGGCATCGATATTGGTGACCACCGCCATCATCGGCTGCAGATGGGCGAATGACGCGTCGCTCTCGTCGGCTTCTGCCACCAGGTAGCGACCGGTGCCCAGACGGGCGTTGCTGTCGACGCTGTTGAGACGCCCGCCGATGACAAAGGTCGGATCCAGCCCACCCTCACCAAGGACGCTGGCGACAAGACTCGTGGTTGTAGTCTTGCCATGGGTCCCGGCCACCGCGATGCCGTAGCGGAAGCGCATCAGCTCGGCCAGCATCTCGGCCCGCTTGACCACCGGGCGGCGCAGGCGATGGGCCTCCACCAACTCCGGATTCGTTGCCGACACGGCGCTGGACACGACCACCACATCGGCATCCCTGACCAACGCAGGATCGTGGCCGATGTGGATCTCCGCGCCGAGCCCGCTCAGACGGCGCGTGACTGTGCCCTCACGCAGATCGGAACCCTGCACCTTATAACCCAGATTGAGCAGGACCTCGGCGATGCCGCCCATGCCGACGCCGCCGATGCCGACGAAATGGATACGGTGGATGCGGCGCATGCGGTCGGTCACGGGGCGACCTCCGTGCCGGCGGCGCCAAGACACGCACCGATGATGGCGTCGAGTGCCTCGGGTCTGGCGCGCTCCCGCGCCCTGGCGCCCATCTCCGCCAGTCGCCCACGATCCGACAGCAGTCCCTGCAGCAGTTCCGCCAGCGACGCCGCGGAGAGTTGCGTCTCGGGCAGCAGGATTGCCGCGTCATTGAGGGTGAGATATTCGGCGTTGCGCGTCTGATGATCATCGACCGCCGCCGGGAACGGAATCAGGATAGCGCCGAGTCCGGCGGCGGCCAGTTCCGAGACGGTGAGCGCTCCGGACCGGCAGATGGCGAGATCCGCCCAGGCGTAGGCCTGCGCCATATCGTCGATAAACGGCGTTACACGGGCATCCACACCGGCCTGGCGGTACGCAGCGGCCGCTACGTCCAGCGTGCGCTCACCGGTCTGATGCAGGATCTCCGGTCTCAGCGCAGCGGGCAGCAGCGCGATGGCGGCGGGCACGTCCTCGTTGATGCGCAGCGCACCCTGACTGCCGCCAAAGACCAGCAGCCGGGCGCGATCATGGGGCGCCGCCAGCCGCGATTGTGGGGCCTCGATCGCCGCGATCTCCGGCCGCACCGGGTTGCCGACCGCGGTGGTGTCACGGCGATCGCGGATACTGCCGGGAAAGGCCTCGAGTACGCGGGTCGCCAGCCGGGCCAGCAATCGGTTGGTCAGACCCGCCACCGCGTTTTGCTCATGGATAAGCAACGGCCGGCGGGTCAGCCAGGCGGCCACGCCGCCCGGGCCACTGACAAAGCCGCCCATGCCGAGCACCGCACGTGGACGCAGACGCAGCATCAGCGCCAGCGATTGGGTCAATGCCAGCAGCAGGCGGAACGGCGCGAGCAAACGGGTCCACAGGCCCTTGCCGCGGAGCCCGCCTACGGAAACGATATGCAACGGCACGCCGGCCTCGGGCACGAGTCGCGCCTCCAGCCCGCGTCGGGTGCCGAGCCAGGCGACCGGCACGCCGCGTTCCATCAGACCACGAGCGACGGCCAGACCAGGGAAGACGTGACCGCCGGTACCGCCCGCCATGATCAGGATGGGCCGCAGGTTCATGACGACCTCCCGCGGCTGCGGTTGGGCGGCCGGTTGCATTCCGCGCTGGCCCGCAGCACCAGTCCGATGGCGGCACAACAGACCACCAGCGAACTGCCACCAAAACTGACCAGCGGCAGGGTCAGCCCCTTGGTCGGCAGCATGCCCATGTTGACCGCGATGTTGATCGCGGCCTGAGCGCCCAGCCAGCTGCCGATACCGAAACTCAGGCAGCCGGCGAAGATGTGTCCGCGATCGATGCAGCGCGCCGCCACGGTCAGTGCACGCCAGACCACCAGCCCGTAAAGCAACACCAGCGCGATAACCCCGATCAGTCCGAGCTCTTCGGCGTAGACCGCGAACACGAAATCGGTGTGCGCCTCCGGCAGGTAGAACAATTTTTGTACGCTGCCGCCCAGACCCACACCGGTCCACTCGCCGCGGCCGATGGCGATCAGGGATTGTGTGAGCTGGAAGCCGGCGTCATAGGGATCCGCCCAGGGATCCATAAACGCGGTCAGACGCCGCACCCGGTATGGCGAGGTCAGCGCCAGCGCGGCCAGTGCCAACAGCGCGGTCGCGGCCAGCGAGAAAAAATAGCGCAACCGCACGCCGCCGGCAAAAAGAACCCCGAGACAGGTGGCGAACAACACCGTGGCGGCGCCGAAATCCGGCTCCGCCAACAACAACACGCAGGCGGCAGCGACGATCCCGACCGGCTTCATAAAGCCGCCGAGCGTCTCTGCCAGCTCTTTGGAACGGCGCGTCACGTAGGACGAGATAAAGATCAGGATCATCAGCCGGGCCGGTTCGGACACCTGCAGATTGACCGGGCCCATGGGCAGCCAGCGCGTGCTGCCGTTGACCTCCCTGCCGACACCGGGAATCAACACCATCAACAGCAGCACGAAAGCGCCCAACAGCAGGAAGAAGGCGCCGCGCTCCCACACGCGCAGCGGGATCAGATAACACACCGCCGCCGCGACCCCGCCTACCCCAAGGTAAAGGCTCTGACGGATCAGATACTGGAACGGCGCACCCAGCTCCCGGTCGGCGCTGGTGATGGAGGCCGAGGTGACCATAATCAGACCCAGAGTCACCAGCGCCAGTGTCGCCCCGGTCAGCCAGGGATCCAGCTGGCGGCCTAGAGGCAGCGGCAGGGCCTGGGTTGCGCGTCGTGCGGCGCTCATGACAGCAGACTCCGTACCGAAGTGGTAAAGATGTCGCCCCGTTCCGCATAGCTGCGGAACATATCGAGGCTGGAACAGGCCGGCGCAAGCAACACCGTATCGCCTGCCTGACCCAGATGCGCGGCCGCCTTGACTGCGCTCGCCATGTCCTCAACGAGCGTGACCGGACACACGCCATCGAGGGCGTCGGCGAGCTGCGCCGCATCCCGACCGAGCAACACGGCGGCCCGCGCCCGTCCGCGCAATGCCGAGGCCAGTGGCGCGAACACCTGCCCCTTGCCATCGCCGCCAGCGATCAACACGATTGGCCCGGGCAAGCCGTCGATCGCGGCCACTGCTGCACCCACGTTGGTCGCCTTGGAATCGTCGATCCAGCGCATACCCAGCACGTCTGCGACCGGCTGTGTACGATGCGGCAAACCGCGGAAGCGGCGCAGGGCCGACAACATCGGGCCCATCGGCAGACCCAGCGCGTCGCCCATGGCCAGCGCCGCCAGCGCGTTGGCCGCGTTGTGCAGTCCTGCCACCCCCAGTTCAGCAGCGGGCATCAGCGCCGTCTCGCCCTGAGCAAGAAGCAGGTCTTTGCCCGAACCGATAACGCCGAAATCGCCATGCGTGGCAGCATCGAGGCCGAAAGTCACGGTACGGGCCTGGCCTTTGCTCATCGCCATGACCAGCGGATCCTGGCGGTTGACGACGACGACCCGGGCGCCGCGGAAGATGCGCGCCTTGGCGGCGGCATAGGCCTCGAGCGAACCGTGCCGGTCGATGTGGTCCGCCGAGACATTGAGCACCGCGGCCACCGCCGGTTGCAGCGATCGGGTCGTCTCGAGCTGGAAGCTGGAGAGTTCCAGGACGAACAGCTGCGGCGGCGATCCCTGCAACAGGTCCAGGGCCGGCGTTCCCAGATTGCCTCCGGCCAGCACGCGCTGTCCGCATGTCTCGGCCATGGACGCCAGCATCATGGTGACGGTGCTCTTGCCATTGGAGCCGGTAATCGCCGCCACCGGTCGCGTCACGGCCAGCGCGAACAGTTCGATATCGCCGATGACCGGCAGCCCCTGACCGCGAGCCTGAGCCACCAGTGGTAGCTCGGGAGTCAGCCCTGGGGACAGAACGACTTGCACGGTATCCGCCGGCAGCTCGGCCTCGAGCGTGCCGGTCAGGATCTTCGCCTCGGGCACCAGCTGCCGCAGCCGGGCGGCGCCGGGCGGCTCGTCCCGGCTGTCGAGCACCATGATCGAGAATCCGGCCCTGTCCAGATAGCGAGCGCAGGACAGACCGGTGGCACCCAATCCGAGCACGACGCAGGTGCCACGACCAGCCGCCGGGCGGCTCTCGCGATCGGCGGACTCGGGATGATTGAGGCGGTTTTCGATCATCGCAATTTCAGCGTCGCCAGCCCGACCAGGACCAGGACCACGGTGATGATCCAGAAGCGGACGATCACCTTGGGTTCGGCCCAGCCCTTGAGCTCGAAATGATGATGCAGCGGTGCCATGCGGAAGATGCGCCGGCCGGTCAGTCGGAACGACGCCACCTGCAGGATCACCGACACGGTCTCGACTACGAATACGCCGGCCATCACAAAAAAGACGATCTCCTGGCGGACGACGACGGCCACGGTGCCCAGCGCCGCACCCAGTGCCAGGGCGCCGACATCGCCCATAAAGACCTGGGCCGGATAGGTGTTGAACCAGAGGAAGCCGAGGCCAGCGCCCACCAGGGTGGCGCAAAAAACCAGCATCTCGCCGGTCCCTGGTATGAAGGGGATCCCCAGATAATCGGAGAAGCGCGCGTTGCCGGTGGCGTAGGCGAAGATCCCCAATGCGCCGCCGACCAGTACCGTGGGCATGATCGCCAGACCATCCAGCCCATCGGTCAGATTCACCGCGTTGCTCGAGCCGACGATGACGAAATAGGTCAGCACGACATAGAAAGTGCCCAGCGGAATCATCAGGTCCTTGACGAACGGGATCAGCAGCGCCGTCTCGACCGCGGGATCTTTGGCGGTGACGTAGAGCGTGATTGCGGCGGCGAGACCGGCCACGGATTGCCAGAAATACTTCCAGCGCGCTGGCAGGCCGC
>Ga0209456_10001323_pt1 | contig 12175 bp, 4 predicted proteins | sample COG_11_FD_184755 | JGI IMG/M metagenome (GOLD analysis project Ga0209456, IMG submission 184755) | Pelagic marine sediment microbial communities from the LTER site Helgoland, North Sea, for post-phytoplankton bloom and carbon turnover... | ecosystem: Environmental > Aquatic > Marine > Neritic...
ACCGTCAACGGCCAAAGCTTGTCCGTCCTCCCGACCGGCACCCCCGACACCTTCAGCTTCAGCGCCGACCTCGAGCTCGCCCGCGGCGCCCAGCGCTCCTTCACCATCGAGGCCCAAGACCTCGCCGGCAACACCACTTCGCGCGCCGTCGTCCTGCGCCTCGACGCCACGCTCGCCATTGAAATCGTCAGCCCAAGGCCCGGCCAAGAGCTCATCGCCCCGGGCGCCACCGGCCCGGTCACCGTCTCGGCCAGAATCACCGGTATGGACGCCGGCGACATCGTCGACGCCACCCTCGACGGCGGCAACACCACCACCCTCAGCCGCAACGGCTCTTCCGTTGAAGGCACCTTCACCGGCGTCGAGGCCGACGCAGACCACAGCATCGGCATCACCGTCCGAAGCAACATCGGCACCACGCTCGCCCAGACTTCGGTGGCGTTTAGTTTGCTCAACCAGGAGAGCATTCCGCTTGCGTTGGTCCGGCAGGAGCCGGCGAACAATGCGGCCGGGGTTGAGACAAATCAGTTTATTGCTTGGTATTTCAACCGGCCATTGGACATCGACTTGCTCGAGGTCGAGGTCCGGGAGACCGCGCAGGGGAGAACCTATGGAGCGGGGCAGGGGGGCGACCTGACGACGTTCAGCGCCATCGAGTTGCAGGACGTAAGCCGGAGCCTGGAGGTGGTCCCTGGAAACGCAAGCAACCTCCCCGGAGACACGATGGTCGCGTTCTACCCGACTCGTGACTACGCCTACGGCGCGCAGATCTCGGTGGACGTCCGCTACGACGGCGCAACCTTGGTGCACAGCCAGTTCAACACGCGGCCGCTGCCTACACTGGCTCAAGGGTTTGTGTCGGACAGTGCGTCGGTGCCTCTGGCAGGCATCCAAGTCGAGGTCCCGGCGCTTGGGCTGACGATGACCAGCAACGACGACGGCAACTTCGATGCAGGCTTTGGTTGGCCTGCCAATCGTGTGATGCCGCCAGGCACCTATCGCCTCTACGTCAATCGGCACCGCGCCAATCCAAAGTACGGCTCGGTCGAGCACTTCTTGCACATCCGCGACGGCGAGCTGAACTCGTTTGGAACCGCTCGCCTCCCCATCCTGGACAGGACCGAGCCGTTCCGCTTGGTTCAGTCGGGCGATGCTGCCGCGCTGCTCGCGAAGGGAGACCTCACCCTGGACCTCAGCGGCGCGTCGTTGACGTTCCCGGATGCGCAGGACGCGGGTGGGGTGCACGCCCAACTGATGTCGCGCTCCGAGCTCGGGTACCGAGCGCGCGTGGCGACGCCGGTCGATTGGGGCTTCGTGGTCACGCCGAGCATCGGAGTTTCAGGCCCGGTCGGCATCGACATCCGATTGCCCGCGTTCAACGAATCGCATGCGTACGTGGAGCAGATGGCGGACTACGGCTTGCTGTTGGCCGTCGATCCCGCGTCCCTGCAACTCGTCGTGGCCGGCGTGTTCGAAGTGGACAAAGTCAACAACCGGATCCGCACCGTCGGCCTGGTCCACGTCCAGCGGCTGGACGTGATCGCGTTCGGCCGCACCCGTCAAGCCCATCAGCCGCTGTTACAGAGCTACGCCCAAGGTGAGCTCGACATCACAGCCCTCATCGCAGCATTGGAGGCACCATGAGTCGTCGTTGGCTCATCATACACGCGCTACGCGCGCTCCTGATCGTGGCCACGATCCAAGCGGCCGGGCCTGAAGGGGCCCAGGCCCAGTTCTTCTACGACCCGTTCTTGCCGCCCGTGGGCCCGAGCCCTGCGCACTATGTCGGTTACGTAGCGTCCCAAGGGATCCCCCTCAGCGAAGATGGGCAGCCGATCGTCGTGGAGTACGACGCCCAGGGCCAGGTTGTCGGCACCGTGAACGTCCAGCCCGGCATGCTCATTAAGTCCACGCAGGAGTGGAACAGCTGGGTCAGCCGCTGGGAGCAGGCGCGCACCGAGTACGAGGACGCCGGAGGAAGCACACTCGAACTGACTCGCGTGGAGTACGACGCGGCTGGGCGCAAGTGTCTGGATGCCGAAGCCAACGAGGTTTCCGTATCCGCCGCGACCGCTCTTTTGCCGGAAATCCGGTCCGTGCTGGTGGTTCGGGCCGATGCAGGCTTGCCAGCGTGCGAGGGCTACATATTGGCCACCTCTCCGCTGTCCGAGCCGAGGCTGCCCCTCGCCGCCAATGCCTCGGTGGTCGTCGACGGCGAGTGGCGAAGTCAACAAGTGTCTGAAACCGGTCACTACTTTGCACTCGAGACCGGATACTTCGACGCCGACGCCTCGGGCTGCCCCGAGCAATCTGGCTTGCCGCCCACGGTTCGCAATGTCCAAGCGTTCATCAACTGCCCCGCCGGCTCGGTGCAGGGCGTCTACGCCCCGGTTCACGGCGCCGAGATCGAGACGACCTCACAGAACAGCTTCATCACGGTGGTTACGTCGCAGACCGGGTATTATCAGCTTCCGTACATGAGCTACGGAAACGTCGACGACTGGAGTGGCGACTGGGTCAGCGCGAGGCTGGCGTTTGCTCGACCCGACCCCCGATTGCGGACGGCTCGGTTTTTCTCTCTTCGCAAGCGCGGTGCTGGTCGCACGGTGAGCTTCGCCGTCGATACTGTGTACCTGCAAGCTCATGCGCGCTTGATGAACGACCCGTCGTCCATCGTCGACCTTGTCGATCCGGATTACCAGTTCGAGGACTTCACGCAATACGCGGTGGATCCCGGAGGAGCGCGAGGCCAGGACCAGGGTCTGCTGGTCGAAATCAGCGCTCAAGACCTGCGTGAAACCGACATCTATTTGTTCCGAGTCGCCGACAACAAGCTGATCGGCGAGCGGCGGGGCATGTCGCCCAACGAGCTCTCGGGCATTCCGCCCGATCTGGCGCAGTTCCCCAATGCCACGGTCTACCCGGGATGCCTGGGCGGCGCATGCCTGAGCTTCGTGCTCGTGACCCGAGGACCGGCGCTCTCCGGGGCAGGTGGGGTCTCTGAGAACAACGCGTTCCTTCCCTTTGCGTCCCGGCCCGCTGATGGGCAACCGGGCCTCGAGCCGGAGTATCCAGACAGTCCCATCCGAACGTTCTTACGTCCAGGAGACGCGGTCAAGCTGGTCGCTATCAATCGCTCCACCGGGTACACCGGCGTCGCGCTCGGCAAGGTGCATGTGGGCGAGGGTGGTCTCTCGGTCATCGCGAGTCCCGACGATGCCTCGGCAGAGCTCGTCATCGACATGTTCCCGCCGAACCTGCGCGTGCGGGCGAATCGTCAGTACGAGGTGGAGTACGGCGCCACCGCTGGCGAAGAGCGAAACTACATCGTCGGTTTCGAAGGTTCGGCACTCAATACCGATCAGTTGATCGCGATCCGAACCGAGTGGTTTGCCCCCGACGGATCCGCGCTGCCAGAGGGCTTGCCAGGACTGACGGGTCGCTTGGCGCGTGTGCAGATGGGCGAGCTTCAGGCGGGCGGCCCAACGGACGCGGCCGGCCAAGCCTTGGGGCAGTTCTCGATCGAGCCGGGAATCAAGACCTCGGTTGTCCGGCTTCCCGAAGAAGGCGTCGAGCGGGAGCACTACTACATCCACGTCGACGGCGCGCCGCTGACAAGCTCGGTGGACTTTGCGGGAAGGGCGGGCATCAGCCGACCGGACTTCAGTGTCGGTCAGGTCTGCTACTACAGCGCGGGCGACGCGCAGGCGTGTTTCGACAGACAGGCGGACGAGCCGGAGCTCCAGTCACGACCCGGACAGTTCGTGCCGTTCAAGGTGCCTGTTTACGACAAGCAGTTCAGCGAAGAGCAGCGGGCTGCGTTCTTGGAGCAGGACTTGGAGGACCCGGGGCCGGTGTATCGGTGGCCATATCGGCCGGAGATGCAGTTTACGGTGCATGAGCTCCTGGTGGAGGACGTGTATCGGGTCGAGGACGATGGGACGCAGGTTAGCGTCATTGGGGATGCGAACCCGCACTTCTACTCCTCTTCGGGCACGATGAACGCCAGTATTGAGTACGACCTCACCGCGCCGCTTGATGATCCGCTGTCGCCGTTCAATCCCACGGTCGATGATATCGACGGGGACGGCGAACGCGAGCACCGAGCATTCTCGTGGGATTTCGCGGGATCTTCTACGAGCATCTTGCCATCAACAGGCACGAAGCTCGATTTCTCTGTCGAAGACTACGTAGCCGAAAACGAGAACTTGGAGGCGGACGACTACGTGGCGCTTCGACTTCTACAACTCGGAGACGACGCCAACATTCTGTGGGAGTTCGTTGTCGAGGCCCTCATCGTCGAGCCCGCCGTCGAGGGACATCCGCTCCAGGACGAAGTTGATGACGTCTTCCGCGTCAGCGTTGACGACCCGGCGATGCCCTTCACTGCTCTCCTCCTCGGTTACGAGCGGCGTTCGGCGAAAGACCCGATAACAATCGAATGGAAAGTCGAGCCCGCGACTTTCGGGGTGTGGCAAGAACCCGAAGAGCAAACGGACAACGAAACCGGCGCATTTGGAAATACTCTGATAGTCACGGAAACTACACCGGGCGCCGAGGCGGACGTCGTGGTCACGCTGATCTCCTCCGACGGCGTCGAAGCGAGATTCCGAAAACTGGTGGTGGTGCCAGGCGCTCCTTCATCGGTGGATGTGCAGACGTCAGGAACCGCGTCGGCACTCGAGGCGGGCGGCATCGATGTAGAAGTCACCGTCCGCGATCAGTTCGGCAATCCTGTGGTCGATGGCACTTCGGTCGACATCAATTTGAAGGCGACGAGCGACACAAATGCGGATGCGGTCGTCACCCTCATCTCGGCCGACGACGACGATCGAACGCCCTACGAGGCGGGTACCATCGATGGCATCGTCCGGGCCAAGATCGAAGGGGCGGCGTTTGAAAGCACTGATGAACTGCTTGTGGTGAGCGCGGGCAAGTTGGCGCCGCAAGAGTTTCCCTTCGAGGTTCTGGGCTTCGATGTCGAGTGGGTATCGCCCCCCGATGTGGTCCTCACGGGAGCCCTGCAGAGCGTAACAGCCAAGGTAATCGACAAGTCAGGGCAACCGGTCGAAGGCCTTGAGGTCACGTTCTTGGGCGACTACGCGGGCTTTGTTGACGGGAATGTGGAGACCGACTCGGCGGGGCTGGCACGCGCAAAATTCTCAACAGGGCTAGTACCACGGCAAGGAGCGCAGCTCGTGGTTCGCGCTGGCGTCGGTCAGTCGGGCAAGGCGACTCACACATACGACGTCCTGCCGGCTCCTGGCAACGAAGGGCTAAATGTCCGCGATGCGCTGATGGTCGGCGACGTCGCCATTGATGGTGTGGTCACGGTCGAACGTTATGACGGCACATTGATAGATGTCGACTACGAAACATCTGCCGAGATCGAAGTCAACGGGGATGGTGGCGAATTGTTGACGGTCGCGCTCGGCGACTTGAGCGACCCCAACTTGGAGCCAGTCCTCGCGCTTCTGATGAACGACATCGAAACCGTGGAAAGCGGGTTTGAAGCACCGGACGAAGTCGGGCTTCACCCCGCAGCCGCAACGCTGATCACGCCGGTATTGGGCACGCCTCTGGGCGATGGGCGAAGCTATCTCTTCCGCAAGGCGGACGCGGGCGTTGCGGGCTCCAGTTTGGTGGTGCCTCAGAGCGATGTTCTTGAGCGTGTGGATGACGTCGGGTTCCGCCTTGACTTCATGCCCTACGACGATGAGGGCACACTGCTCAACGTAGGGAATGGTACGCACACGATCTCCTACTCAGTTGGCGCGGGAGTCACGTATCGCCTTCGTACGACGGATGGGACCGTCGTCGTCACGCATTCCACCGCGGTCATCCCTAGTCAGTGGCACACGGTCGCCGTCCGGGTGAAAAACGGTTTCATCGAGCTCGAAGTGGACCGCGTGCCAGTGCTGGCTGTGCCGCTCACCGGCACGATCGACTACGCGGGCGGTGGCGATCTGGTCGTCGGAGACGGGGACTTTCATGGTCAACTCAACAGCTTGAAGTGGTACGACTGGAGCGCGGAGCCGCTCGTTGAGTTCGCAGATGGATCAACGTCGCGAAGCGTGGTGTTGGACGCTAGCGGCGTCGCCACGCTGACACTTCAGAGCGCGGGACGGCTCAATGCCCTGCAACCGGGTGCTGCGATCCGAATGCTACGAATCGCTGTCGATTGCGGCACAGCTCGACAGTATGCGTCGCTGATTTCTACCGCCGGCTACGCCGAGGTGGCAGGCAACATGCTCGATGCCAACTTGCTAACCGGTGCGCCGCCGGTCGATTTGTCCGGATGGACCGCTCAAGGTCCAAAGCCCGCGGATAACGCCCCCTCGTTCGCGGCGCGAATTGGGCTCATATCTGTCGCGCATGCGCAGTCGGGTGGGGAGAGTCTTGCAGACAAAGCGTGGGGCTTCGTCAAGGGGACAGTGGCGTTCTTCATACCGTACGAAGAATTCTTCGTTGTCGTCCGGCAACTGGGCTACCTCGCACAGCGGAGCGACCAGTTCAATCCGGTGGAGTTGATTCTCGCGGGACTCGGGGTTGCCACGGTCGTGCCCATCGCCAAGCCCTTGAAGCTCGTGCTCAAGCCACTCAAGCTCTTCATTGGCAACGCTCAGGGTCGAGCGTTCACTAGAGCATTCGCGGGCGTGCTTGGAAGGGCGATCCAGCTTGCGAAGAAGGGGCAACTTCACCGGCTGAGAGTTCTGCTGCCTTACGTGTTGATTGTCGGAGAGATGGCGGCGGACCCTGAAGCGAGGGAGGGGCTCACCGTGATGCTGAATGCGATCAGGAGCTCGGACGATCTTTGGGCTTGGATCGACTATTTCAACCTTCCTGCTGACGGATGGGAGGGAGATGGTGAGCCGCCGCTCGTCGGATTGGGAGCACCAGCCGGAGGCGAGCAAGCAGTCTTGGCGCCTGGGTTACTCCGACGAATGGAAGGTGCATTCGTCGGGACAGCACATGCAGCGAACCCCGTCGCTAAGCTGGCACGAATGGCGGGCCCAATCTTGGGTCGAGCTCTGAAGAAGGCGGTGCAAACGGCAGAAGACGCGGGGCTACTATCCGACGGAATGCGTGCCGTCGTACGGGCCTTGCGAAACACTTCACAGAAGGAACTCCGCAAACACGTCCAGGAGGTGGCCACGATGCGCACCCTCGTTGGCCTTTCGCGCGCGGGTCGAAAGAACGTGACCGAGTTCTTCAAAGGGCGAACCGACGCGAGGGTTAAACCAGTCACACTCATTGCTATCGTTGCCTTTCTCACCACCGAATGGGGAGATTTCAGAGACGACAAAGTAAGGGAGAAGATCACGTTCCTGTACACCAAGGCTTTCGTGGGGATCGCGACGCGATTCCAGGGGCAGACCGAGGAGTCGGTTACGCTAGACGCCCACGGTGCGTTGTTTCATCTCACGCAAGTCGCGGTTGCGCAGGCGGTTCACAAGGCAAGCCTGGGTATTTCTCCGCCGATCAAGGCGCTTGAGGCACCGCGTCGCGTGCAACTCCAAAGCCAAAGACTTGGACGGGTCGAACGCGTTGCCTACGGCAGGCGCCTTCAGCGCTACATCGATATCGTCCTGTATACGGGCGAGGACAGCGAAAAGTGGGTCGAGCTCAAGTCCAAGAAGAGCCCTGAGTCAGTAAGCGCGGCGGCAGCGGACAGGAAGTTCCGGACCTGGACCGTTCGCAAAACGAGCAAATCTTCAGATCATCGCCAGTTCGTTGCCGACGTTGCGGCTGCGTACGGAATCGACCTTGTCCTTCCGGTCGATGGACAATCCGTCAGCGTCGGCAGACCCAGATGGCTGTTTCAGAAGTTTTCGGTTCGGACGCCGAGCGGCAAGCAACACCGGGGCTACAACAAGCAAGAGTTCGCGGAGGTGGAGAAGCGCCTGAGAACGCAACCAAAAGGCTCGGATTGGGACCGCGTCCGGCGGGGCAGCTTCGTGGGCCCATACGCAGGGTATGCAAACTTGACGGCCATCGACAATGTTAGCGTTAGCAGCTCTTTTTTGAGCGCGATCGGGGACGCGATCTACGATGCTCTCTCCGCAGAGGCTGTTCAGAGGCTAATAGAAGAGGCATCGGACGAAGCATCGGAACCGTAGTGGCGGGAGACAGCTGTGAGGGATTTTGAATCCGGTAACGACGCCTGGCGAGCAACGCGGAAGAAACAATGGGCCGCGATCAAGCAGAGCCTTCAGTGGCAACGCAAGTGCATGGGGTCCGCGTACCTTCCCAATGCAAAGCAATTGGGAGCGTTTCAACGCTATTGGCTCACCGGGCAAAGCTCGGAACGTTTGCCGTTGGCGTTTCGAGTGTGGGCGCACCCGGAGCCGAGTACAGACATCGTCGAGCGGTTTCTTCGCCAAACGTCGAAAGAGGAGTGGGGTTGGTCTCGCGGGTTTTGGTACGAGATCGCCATGGCCGATCCTCGCTTGCCGGCGATCGACCTGTTTGGGCGGAGTAAGAACGTTCTTCGGGGCCTCTTTGGTCCTTTGCAGGAATCCAGCGTCAAGCTCGCTGATGGCGCTGTTGCGGTTCGAACCCCACTGAAATTCAGACGTTGGTGGGAAGGCGTCTCTCAATGGCTGCGTCTTCGCGTGTCGAACGCTAACTACTGCTTGCCTGACTACTCTGACGCAATGTGGAACCTTGCGCCCGATCACTATCAGGGTGTCAGTGGGCTCTATGGGGTTCTCTATCAAGCTGCGCACTTCATTGAACCTCGAGGATTGAAAGGCGCTGATACACGGCAAAAGCGATTCGCCGAAGCATTTGCAGCCGACTTGGAGTCGAGAGATCTACCCAGGTACCTGAGGGTGTTGTGGGAGCAGCTAAAGACCCGGAAAGGGCGAGCGTTCCGCTGGGAAAGTGAGATTGGATCCTCGGACTACCCCGATCTGGATGGCTATGAAGTTGTTGTCAGCCATGGTGCCGAGGTCGGCGAGACTGTGATTCGCCGCGCCGGAGCCGTGTTCGAGGGCCTGGGACTTGGGATCCCGGATTTGGCGGGCATCCAAGCGGTGGAGGTAGCGCAAGCGATCTCGCGGCCACTCGCGGAAGAGCTTGGCTACGGTGCAGGTGTCCCGATTCCTGCGCGGCGGCTACGCATTCGCACAAACCCTGATTTCACTGACAGCGAGATTGCCGAGATTCACGTGGATGTGATAGCGCCCATCCCGAACCCGGCGCGACCAGTTCCCGGAACCGCACCCACCTTGCTGCTCGTGCCACGGCCCAAGGAGAGCTACGTCCAGGGTTCCGCATACGGCTATGAGTTCAACTACCGACTCGTTCAGCGGACGTTTACCGACGAGACCGGTATCACGCTCAAACCGTACGTGACGATGGACGAGTGGGAGGGCAACGAGCGTACCGCGGAACGTTTCTGGGGGCCTTGCTACAAGGCAGACTACCAGCCACTCAAAGTCGGCCGCAATGCCCTTCTCGACGACCCCGAGCGCGACTTCCCACCATGGGACGGAGAGCCGCTCGCTGCGCTCGGCAGTTGAACCTGGGAGCAACGGACCGGTGGGCTTCAAGTGAAGGGTGAAAGATGGAGCTGTCGCTAGAACTGGAAGCCGAGTTTTCAAATGCCGCCGATCGGGACGAGGCGCAGAAATTTCTCGAAAAGGACGGCCCCACCTTCGCCGACGAAGTTGCACAATCCTATCGATTCATGTGGAAGTGCCTTCAGGAGGAGCTCCCGCCACCACAGCGTACGACCGCAAAGGACTCCAGTAAACTCCGAGTTGTTTACGACGTGCTGCCCTACGACACCGAGGGATTCGATAGTCCTCGGAAGCTTGCTGAACGCATCATTGAGTGTCTTGCGGATGTCGGTGCGGGTCTAGTTTACGCCGAGTACACCGGAGATATCGACGAGTTTCTCGTCGTGACGAAGGACGGCATACAGGACGTTTTCAACCAAGAGAACAATCCGGAGTTCTGGACGGAAGCCACGGACGCGCTCGGCGAACATGCCGAAGATGATTTGGGCGCGATGATCTTTTGCTACGAGCGGAGACGAAAAGAGCCGGCCGTCGATTGAAAAAGCAGCGAGCGACCAGCGACCTTCCCACGTTGAGCGAGCGAGCGACCTTCCCACGTTGAAAAGTCAGCGAGCGACAATCTCGGCCACAGGGGCCGAGATTCAAGGAACCCTGCCAGTTTGACGCGTCGCGGGGTGTATTGTCCCACGTCGGGTAGAGGCAAGGCAACCTTCCCACGTTGGAACGTCAGCTTCGCGACAATCTCGGCCACAGGGGCCGAGATTCAAGGAACCTTGCCAGTTTGACGCGTGGCGGGGTGTGTTGTCCCACATCGGGTAGGGTGCGGGCCCATCACGTTGCCCCCTTTTATGGTCCAAGAGTGCCGCTGGGCTCGTGCCTTGCGCGCGTTTGCGAATCTGGGGACAGCTATCCCGGTCAGTCTTTGAAAAACCGGCGCCTGCGCTTCGAACCTAGCTCGCGATGCGCGCTACGTTGCGGCTGCGGCTGCGGCTCCGGCGCAGCGAACGACCCACCAAGTGCCCACAGGGAAGGCCACGTCACGCGCGCCACCTCGCCAGGCTCTATACGCTTCGCGATAGGCCAGACGGAATGCGCGGAGTTTTTGGACCGCGGCGCGCCACGCAGAACGAGTGAGCGCCGAGAACGTTGGGTTGCGTCCGAACCTCGGCTTCTTGGTGCTCGGTCGGTCAGTCACGACCGTCTTTCGGACGCGGGTGAGCCCGAGGAAGCCGCGACCTTGGCGACGAAGCTCGGCGCGGATTTGCGAAATGCGGTTGGGTAGCAGCGCACCAAGGGCGCGGAGGTAGCCGACTCCGTCCGAAAAGCACGGCGGCGTGGTGAGTGTAACGCTTGCTTCCTTGGGTGCGCTGTCCTTGAACCAGATGCGCGGGTGCTTGGCTATCATCGTGCCCCTGCCGAGCGTCTCGAGGGTGCTCAACGCCCCAGGCCATCGATCGGGGGAACGCACCAGGCCCGCGCTCACCGGGTTGAGGAGCGTGTAGGCGATTTTGTCGAGCACTTCGCTCGGACCGCTGAGCTCGACGGCGCTGTAGGTCACGTTCGGCTCCCAGACCACTTCATCCCAGCCCCGGATACGCTTGATGCACTTGGCGAGCTGTCGGTTGAGCCACGCCATGAAGTCGGGGAGCACCCCTTCGACGTCAGTGAGGACCAGGTGGTAGTGATTGCTCATCGCGCTCAGTGCGTGGACCTGAACGCTGTATTTCGCCGCGGCAAGGCTCAGGCAGTAGATGAATACGTTGTTGAGGGCGTCATCGGGGCGCAGCAAGAAGCGGCGGCCGATGCAGCGGCGGGTCACGAGGTAGGTCTGATTGGGCAGGACCTGTCGTGGCAAGGTCATGCCCGGGTATCGGCCCGTCGTCCGCCCCGTTTCCTGAATTCGAACGTGGGAAAGGTTTAGGAAGGTCGGGTTTCGGTCCCGGAGCGGCTTGGCCCAAGGCTAACGAAGTCGATCCTTCCAACGTTCAGGGTTTCGGGAGCTGTGACTGAATGCCACGATGGTTCCCGTCCCGTCTTCATCGAAGAACATTAAGATCGAGTAACGGGCGAACCTGCGCAGCCGGAAGCGGCGGATGAGCCGCCCGTCGTTCGTCGAACCAACGACTGCCCCCGCGGCGGGCCGTTCGATCGCGAATGCGACGCGTTGCCCAAACTCAGGAGCGAGCGACCTTCCCACGTTGAAACGTCAGCTTCGCTACGATCTCGGCCCCAGGAGCCGAGATTCAATGAACCTTGCGAGGTTGACGCGTGGCCTCGCCCTAAGGGTGCCCGCTGGGACTCGTGCCTGGCCCGCGTTTGCGAATCTGGGCGCAGCTATCCCTGTCGGCCTTTGAAAACCCGACGGATGTGTTCCGAACCTAGGTCGCGATACTCGCTACGTCGCGGCGGCAAACGATCCCTCCCTGGTTGAGATCCTGAGTGAGCGACTTTCCCACGTAGTGAGCGACTTTCCCACGTTGAAACGTCAACAACCTCACCGAGGTCTGAAGGCTCCCCACAAATAGTTAAATGAAGTTAACGGGTTAGCTTCGTTGTTTGAAAAAGGAAGCGCGCAAGGAGATCTTCGTGGGCAACAACACCAACAACGGAGAGCTCACATGCGCGCCGAACGAATCCTATCACGATGG
>Ga0209456_10001325_pt1 | contig 12163 bp, 9 predicted proteins | sample COG_11_FD_184755 | JGI IMG/M metagenome (GOLD analysis project Ga0209456, IMG submission 184755) | Pelagic marine sediment microbial communities from the LTER site Helgoland, North Sea, for post-phytoplankton bloom and carbon turnover... | ecosystem: Environmental > Aquatic > Marine > Neritic...
ATCGGCGCTGCCATCAAACCGAGGATGACACCGGCATTCAATACGTTCAAACCCACCGGGACATCGAAAACATCAATGATCAGCGGATTCATGATGGCAAGGCCAATGAAACCCCAGACCACCGAAGGAATCGCAGCCAGCAACTCGACCGTTATCTTCAGAAACTCACGTGTTTTGCCGGTTGCAAACTCCGCGATAAAGATTGCTGTGCCGAGGGAAAATGGAATTGCCACGAGCATGGCCAAACCCGTCACGCTGGCGGTGCCGGCAATCAGTGCCAGGATACCGTAGGTGGCCTTGTTCTCGGATGTTGGCCGCCAGTTCGGAGACAGGAAGAACTCCTTGAAGCTAAAGTCTCCCACCAGGAAACCCATACCCTCCTTGGTGATGAAAACAAAGATCCCGATGATAAAAATGATGGCCGAAATGCCACCGATGAAAACCAGGGTCTGAATTATCTTGTCGATATACCAGTCACGATTCAGGCGATCAAGACTGGTGGACTTTACTGTTACCGGGTTTTGATTGTTCATGTGTTATTTTTCACCGCGCATCGATTCGTCCGGGAGGATCAACCGGCGTCATCGCCTGCCATGCAAATCATCAACTGTTGAATTTCTTCTCGCAGCATACGGTAGTTCTGCTTGAGGTCATGATCACCAGGCAGCACCCAGTTAAAGGCGGATGTATGAAATGGCACCTTGGAAATATAGTCCGAATATTTACCATTGAGACTCACAATGATGGTGAAATCATCGAGATCATGTTCCGAAACTTCGAGTTGCTCTGTCACCAGGTTCTCATCCGGCAGGCCTCTCTCAACGAGGAAACCCTGCAAGTCCGTTGATACCGGTTCAGCTACTCCCGGCGTGGCGGGCATAAAGAAACCGCTTTCCGGATAGTTCTTGCGCCCGATAGCCGTGGCCAGTTGCGCCATGCCTGAGCCCGGTTGATCAAGAAACAAAACACGGTAGGTCTTTGGAATTTTTGCTATGCCCTTTACGGCATAGACGGTCTGGTCACAAACATTTTTAGCCTGGTCAACGATACGCTTGAGCAGGTTAAACACCACAAATGTTGCCATCATGGTGGCGCCATCCATACGGTCATCTTCGGCAAATAGAGTCTCGTAAACACCATCCATACGGTTTTGCACGCGCTTTGCAACTTTCATCAGGGCAATCGCCATATCTGCATTGCCATCACGAAATGACTTACGCGAGTCGGAGAGTATGGAGATTGACTCATCGAACATTGCGTCGATGTCATTCGTCAACTGGTCAGAAATCGTAGAGGTAAGCTGCAATGCTTCCCGGCTGATGGTAACCGCGTAATCACCAATGCGCTCCAGTGCAACATTGACCCGCGCGGTTGCGGCCATTTCGCGTAATGGCCCGGCACCCGGAAGGTGACGTGCTATAAAAGTGTGGCAAAGCCGGTCGCATTCCCTGGATTCCCGGTTGATCGGATAGTCGCCCAGCACCGTTTGGTAGGCCAGTTCGCTATCCCGCAATATCATTACCTTTTTCGCGCTGTGTAATGCAGCATCGACATCTTCACCGATCTTCCAAAGCCGGCCCCTGATAATTTGGAGGTCAGCCTCCATGCGCTCTTCAAAGTGACTCATGTGTGATTCCTGGTTTGCCGGTGAACAGCGGCATTCAACGTGTAATTATCACAGCCACACCGTTCCGGTACAAGCCGGAACGGTGTTGAACCTGTCTGACATTTACATTAATCAGCCGCAGCTTACTTCAGATACTGATGCATAACCTTTTTCAAGGATGATGCATTGTCCGACATCACTCTTGATCCAGTTAAGGTATGCGCCAACATAACCGGTTGGTTCGCCGTTGGTGTACATGAACAACGGACGGGCAACCGGGTAACTGCCGTCACTTGCCGTTTCGACGGAAGGGCTGGTGCACTCGCCACCTGTATTTTGTGAAATACAGGCCATCTTGATATGGTCGGTAGCATAAGCAAGACCGCTGTATCCGATCGCGCAAGGTGTATTCTCTACAAGGTCAACCACATCTTTGGAGCCGTGCATATCACGTGTTCCGAGACGGAAATCCCCTTTTCCAAGTACCGTTTCACGGAAATAGGCATAGGTACCCGAATTGTTCTGACGACTGACCACGACCATGGTCTGATCTTTACAGCCGGGCACTTCCACACCGAGGTCTGTCCAATTCGTGTAGCTTCCGCCATCGCCGTAAACCTCCGCAAGTTGCTCAATGCTCAGATCGGAGATCGGGTTATCCGCATGCAGATAGACTGCCAGTGCGTCATAGCCAACAATATGCTGAACCGGATTGTGACCGCTGTCCCTGGCAAGTTTGATTTCCTTGTCTTTCATAGCCCGACTGGCATTTGCAATGTCAACCGTTCCATTGATCAGGGCTGCGATCCCTGTTCCGGAGCCACCTCCACTCACGGCTACAACGGTTGCCGGGTCAACTGTCTGGTAGGCTTCCGCCCAGGCCTGGGCAACATTGACGAGGGTATCAGAACCCTTGTTCTGAATTACCTGGCGATCCTGCCCGCCACCACAGGCGGTAAGAAGTACTGAAATTGCCACCGCTATCATGGCTGGCAATACATTGCGCTTAATCATTGGGTATCTCCACTGTTTATGACAAAAATCAAAGCAAGACTATAGATCAAATATGACAGCTTTATGACAGTTGGAAAGAATGCCATAAATTCGAGTTACAACTGTTGATCAGGGTCATGAATTATCCGGGAAAACCCCGTGAATGATATCTACGACACGGCCGATTTCATCGTGGCTACCACTTGAGACAAAAACTCCTTGCTGAGTTGTCGCCCCATGTTTCCCCCGCGACATGAGGTCTCCCCGAACTTGACCGGTTCAGCTTGCCGGTTGGCACCCGGTTGATAGATTAACGCAGGAACCGGGTCAGCGCTATGTGAGCCCGTATTGCTGTCTGTCGTATGGTCTGCGGCGACTGCAATGGTCGCCCCTAACTCAAGCAGAGGCTTCAATGACCGGTCAATTCGCTGCAAAAAGTCCCGTTTCGCGAGAGGCTGACGGTCATGGGAGCATATGTCGGGGGCCTTTATATGCACATAGACCAGGTCGTTCGTGTCGAGGGCCTTTTTCACTGCCGCGATCTTGGCGTCCAGGTCAGTGTCGATGCTTGCCGTAAAACGCTCATCCCTGATCACGTTAAATCCGAAAATACCACCCAGACCTAGAACCGTGTTGCAGCCTGACACCAGGGCTACGTTGAGTCCCTTTTCAATCAGCGTATTGCCCAGCTCGAAACGTGAGCCGGCACCGCGGGTAATCAGGCCGTTGGCGGGCAATTTTCCATCACGAATCCTGGCGGTATTGATCGGGTGACCGCTAAGAAGCTGGTGGGCTTCGATAATAAAGCGGTTAATTTTAACTGCCGTTAATTCGGCTTCCGGTTCCAGTGGCTGGCAAATTTTCAAGGTGGCGGGCATGTTGAGATCACCGGGATCTGTATCACTGATGGCGTCATGCAGTCCGGGACCCGAAAGAATGATCACACCGCGATGCTGATCCGTGGGTAAAAACCGCCCGATGATTCCATCACCAAGATCAACATTTGTCAGCGCGTCTGCTAACTCGTGTGTACCTTTTGTTATCCTGCCCGCTCTGCGGTCTGTTATAAGAAATTCGCCTTCGCGATGCTCGATCGTGGCAAAATTGGCTCTCACTGCGACTTCTCCGGGCGCCAGTGTCTGGCCGGCCCCGGCAGCTTCCACCGGACCACGCTTCAAGCGGTCGGCCTGCTCCGGCAAAAGACCCATTATCATACCTGTACCCGAGTGGGTATTCGGGATTTCACCGGGAACAATCGGGTCAACCAGGCCATACAGGCCCGAGCCGGCAAGTTGGTCGAGCACCGGTGTATCCGCCGCTTCCAGCGGTGTTTTGCCATCCAGTTCAGGGACAGGTAAATCGCCGAGCCCGTCGATAATGAGTAAAACGGATTTACCAGCTGATGCATGACCCTTGGAGAGTTCAGCGGCTTTACCTTCAAATGATGATTTATCCCGCAGCGAACCAACCAGCTCATGCCAGGGCTTGCCTTCACCCAACACTTCCCAGTTTTGGCAAACCTTTCCAAATACCTCTCCCGGCGAACCCTGGAATCGTTTTCCAAGCTCCGTATTTACCTGGCGGGTAATCTGTAAAACGGCTTTTTCCCTGTTCTCTGAGGTGACAATCGGAACATTGCAGCGATCTGCCTCTGACAAAAGGAAAGATTGCATGCTCCAGATAGCATCCAGGTTATTCAAGTATCTGCCGGATGGCCTGGATGGCGCGTCTTTGCCCCTGCCCTTCAACCGGGCCTTTATCTTTTTTGATTTGAGCAGAGCCAGCATCACGTACACACTGATAACATCCGAATCCTCGGGCACCCGGCTAAGCAGTTCCGGGTGAACATGCACACCTTCCATGATGAGCGGTACACCTTCCTCCACCGCCCGTTGTAACACAGCTTCACAAGGCACCGACAACAGCTCGGCCTGGCTTTGGTAACCTTCCGCAACCAATTGATCCCACTCGCGATTGGGCTTGTCGGGAACCGACAGGGCTTTCCAGGCCTCGAATGATGAAGTGTGCAAAACCGGCAGTAAACGCTTGGGAATCATCACCCGCATGACCTCGCGTAACATATCGGTGGACTGTATTCGGACAATTTCCAGGAGATGGGCAATCTCGGTGGCAATTGTGCTCTTGCCCACCGCAACAGTACCTCCGATTAAAAGAATCAGTGGCCGGCCACTATTCTGGAACTCGGACCACAGCAAGTATCGACTGGCGGCACCTTCACCCACTTCCTGTTGCAGGCACAGGTACGTCAGGTAACCAAGTTCAAGGGTTGAAATGGAATTGATCCCGGCCGCGATCAACTGTGCATAAATTAACTCGGTTATGTATTCAGCCTTCTCTGTCTTCATACCAGTAGACAGCAGGTACCTGGCGTGCTGGCCCCGGGAAAAAGCATTTTCTTCGCCATCCAGGCTGGTGACCAGAATTCTGGGCGGCGCCACCGAAGGCACGATATACTGCTCCAGAACTTCGGACTCCCCCTTTTTTTCCAACAAGCGGGACACCATTCCCTTCAACTCTTCTGATGTGATTTTTTTTGTATCGCCGAGTTGATTACGTATCTTGGTCGCGACCGCAAAGGCATCATCGAAGGCAAGCCCCGCATCCAGCAGGCTTCGGGTCAGGATTCCCCGTAAAAACTGTGTTTTCTCATTCTCTCTATTATTTACAACAATCGTTTTCAATTAACAAACCTTGGCCATGGAATTTTTTTAACCTGAGAATCGACACTTCAAACCATTTCCCGGGATATTACAAGCGGGAAACACGCGGAGATGGGATACAAGCTGTTTTTATTCTACCAGTAGAGCCTGATTCACGTGGTAGTCATCATTTTTTCGTCTGGAATGGCGTTGGTGATTTGACAGTTCATGCCAACCCCTATCAAGGGAATCTCCTTATCCGCAACCGCCGCTAAATCTGCCGGGGTTTCAAAATTGTGCCCTTAAACTTTATATAACGGTGCCAAGTAAAACGATCTATTTCCGGTCATCAAGCAGACATGTGGCCACTCCTGCAAGTGATAAAACCGCATGGATCACCGCGACTGAAAATGTACTTCGTTCCCGCTGTGGCACTATACTCTTGCCCTTTCATCGCAAAACTTTTCAAATTTCAGGAGCCAGGCATGTGTGACGAATTCACAGAAAAAGACAACGAAGCCTATTTTCGCAAGCTGGGATTAACCCGCCGCGAGTTCAGCAAACTCGGTATGGGTGCGGCCCTGGCGATGATGCTGCCACCCGTGGCCAACGCATTGGATATCGTTGAAGAGGACGTTCTTGTCGAAACACCCGATGGCATGGCGGACTGTTACTTCGTGCGCCCGGCGATTGGCGCACATGCGGCCGTTATCGTCTGGCCGGATATCATGGGTATACGTACTTCATTCCGCATGATGGGTAAGCGCCTGGCGGAATCAGGTTACTCGGTGCTGGTGGTCAACCCTTACTACCGTACGGCAAAAGGACCGGTTATAGAGGATGGAGAATCATTTGGTGAACCCGCCGTGCGTGAACGACTGATGCCACATGCGCGGTCCTTGTCACCGGAAACCTGTGTATCGGATGGCCGTGCCTTCGTGAAGTACCTTGATAATCAGCCATCGGTCGATACCGGCAGGAAGATAGGTACCACCGGTTATTGCATGACGGGTTCTTACACGATGCGTCTTGCCGCAGCGATGCCTGACCGGATTGGCGCAGGTGGCTCTTTCCATGGCGGTGGCCTCGCGAGTGACTCCCCTAACAGTCCGCATTTGCTCGTGCCACAGATGAAGGCAGGGTTCTTGATTGCAATTGCGGAAAACGACGATGAAAAAGACCCTGATGCGAAGGTGCTGTTACGCAAAGCGTTCGATGAGGCTGGTCTTAATGCTGAGATTGAAGTCTACGAGGGTACACTCCATGGATGGTGCCCACCTGACTCAAGGGTTTATAACAAGGCCCAGGCAGAACGGGCATGGACCCAGTTGCTTGCTTTATTCGAACGCGAGTTGGCATGAAAAACTGGGTGAACCTTGAGTTCACCGGTTTTAAAATTTAATGCACGCGTCCACGAACCTCTTCAGCAGAGACGTTGATGTTTTTTGAACGGGGGGTCAGGTCGAACGGTAACTGGATGTTGGACAGCCCCATCCTTGTCAACAAACCACGTAATTCCTGTGCGAGCATAGGGTAAACCTGCCTCGCCAGGCTTGCGTGATGACTGGTGAACTCGGAAATATCAATCGGATCGCCGGATGTTTGCTGGTAAACCAGTTCGAGACCCACTTTCGCACTAAATGCCGGACCTGATTCTTGACCGGCATCACCGATACATATCAATTTTGCGCTCACCTGGTAAGACGGTGGTTTATCTCCTGAATCCATTTCAACCAGGCGGGGGGTCAGGTTCATTTCGACCTTTGCCTCCTTCATCGCGCCTTCACGAGAGACACGTAAAAGCTCACCCTGCAACAGGGAAACCTGGCAATGCTGGAGGATAAAGTGTTTCAGTAAGTTCATTTTGAAAACCCGTGGGCGGCGTCAGAATTACAACATGCGGTATCTTGACGGTTTATTCAAGTTCAGGGCATTGAAAATGCGATGTTTCTGTTTTAATCGTCGACAATACGCCAGAAATACCAACTGGCAACGGAACGGTAAGGCGCGAGATGGCGTGTTGCATCCAGCACCTTGTCCGGCTTGGGTAAATCAGGCAGACCGTAGGTCAGCTGTACACCTTTCTGGATACCGAGGTCGGTTGCCGGCATCACATCCGGCCGGCCCAGCGAAAAGATCAGGTGCATTTGCACCGTCCACGGCCCGATACCACGTACCCTGCAGAGGCTCTTAATAACGGCTTCATCATCAAGCCTGGCCATTCTTCTCGCATCCGGAAGACTACCTGAACAGGTATGCTCGGCGAGATCAATGATCGCCAATGCCTTGTTATTTGAGAGGCCCACCGAGCGGAGTTTCTCAATCGAAAAATTCACGGCTTCGCTGGCCACCGGTTTATTGTTTTCGAACAGGGCGGCAAAACGACCATAAATGGTGGCCGCCGCCTTTCCGGATAGTTGCTGGTAGGTAATTGAACTCGCAAGCGAGGTAAACAGGTCAGAACCCCGCCTGACCTGCATATTGAACGGGCCTTTGTCACGAATCAGGCTGGCCATTTGCGGGCAGCTTGATTGCAGGGACTCGATGGCCTGCTTACGGTTGTATCGTAACCGGGTCATGATCTACGTATGAAGGCCAGCGCTGCCATCAAGACCGCTGAAAACGCCAGCAGCAACCCGGCCAACGCGATCATATGCGCAGATGTGTTCAAGAAGATCCCAGCGGTTTGAGCAGGTCTTCCGGTTTCTTGGCCATGGCGTCAAACTTGTTTTGCGGAATGACGTAGGCCCAGCCACTGACTTTCAAGTTGATGTCCTCCACCTCGGTTGCAATATCTTTAGCTGCCTGGTCATCAATTTATTGTTGTTCAATGGAGTCATCGTTGTCCTGGCTGACTACCGCTGCCGCGGGATGACTGGCTTTCAGACGCAGAAGATACTCGTCTTCCTGTTGAACCAGGTCGGCCAGGATTTCGACACCGGAGAACATCAGCAGACGCATTTTTACCGCGTCCGTCCAGTCAACATCGTCCCCTGGCCTGACATTTTCCATATCCAGCATGGTCAATACCGAGCCCAGTGAATTCACTGCCCAGCTACTCTTGATTTCCCGGTCAGACGGCAAACCTACCAGGTCAAAGTCGGTCTGATCCGCCGAGACCCTTGTCACCAGCACTCTTTCCGATGAGGGGTGGAAGACTTCGACTTCGGCGACTTCAGATGAGTTGACATCGATAATCCTTGCATCCGCCCAGTCTATGGTCTCCCTGGGTACCTCAAACTCGCGGTCCACGAGGGAACTGCCGGGGGTATCTTCCAAACGCACATACCGGCCCTGCCGGGCCCGTGCTTCTTTACCGATCAGAATACCGGTCGCCTGATCACCGGCACCGACCCTGACCAATACGCTACCGGCGTTTTCAGCGGCAATATCTTCAACACCCAGGCGTTCGTAATATTCGGGTTTATCCGTCTTGGCCTCGACGATCCTGGCCTGCGCCAACGCCGCCAACAAGGCCTGTATTTTTGACCAGTCTGCGCAATACCCACCCATCTGATCAACGGTCCATTGCTGTTCACCTTTTAACAGTGTCGCGATCGTATTGTTACCCGCGGTAACGATCTCAACACGATTTACATCGTTGACCTGGTTCGCCATACCAGGCAACAGCAAAGCACCTGAGGCCATATCTTCAGATGAGCGGTCGTTGGGCGCAACAAAAAAGACTATGGCCAAAGCGACTACGGTCAGTATGACCAAGGATAAAAAACTTCGCCTCATGACTGCTCCCTCTCCCTGCGACGGCGCCGGACCTGGCCGAAGACCAGCGCCGCAACCACGATCAGCACCGGTACCAAAACAATATTGATAAACTTCAGACGCATACCGAGAACCTCGATATCCCGGGAAAGATCATGTTGCACCTGGCGCAACTCGCTGCGTATCTGGAGCTTCCGGTCGACGAACCGCTGCACTTCATCCTCTTGCTCGGAGGTCAACACGGTCAACTCGCCATCCTGCCTGAGTGATTGCATTTCAGTCAGTGTGCGCTCGGTTTCTTCCAACTCGGCCTGAAGACGCTCTTCGGTGTCACGGAATCGTGCTTCAGCCGATAGCTTCAGAGCTTCGACGCGGTCAAAAGGGCGTGTGGTACTGGCGCGGGTGCGTATACCAATCAGATCGGAACTGCCCAGTAACTGGTCGGCAATATTGACCACCAGCGTTCCGTTATCGGCAAAGGAATTGGCGATAGTCCGGCCCAGGAAATTCTGTTTTTGCACCCACAGGCGGTCGGTCAGCAAATCGGTATCCGCAAACAGAACCACGTTGATGCCAGCTTCATCCGACTCGCTCAAGTGTCCCATCAGGGGCGTACCTTCGGGTGGTTGTTCAAACGCCGTTTTGGCCTGGCCCGTGATGCGGGCGACCAGCGCGTATTGGTCACCCGTGGGTTGAAAATCCCTGGTCAGATCCTGCGGGTTGGAAAGAAATCTCAGCCGTGCCGCATCGATCGGCGCCGCGTTCTGGCTACTTTCCAAAAGCGTCTCAAAACCGGTAGTGGTATTTTCAAGCGGCGCGAGCCAGCCGGTGGATGAAAAATTCACTGCCGTGAGGTCTGCCGTTGCCACATCGGAACTGTTGATGCCATCCGGGTTGACCGACAAAATGCCCAGGTGCCTCACCGGTGGCTGCCCCTGGCCGATACTGACCTGCAGGGCATAGGCATAGTCACCGATTACCCTGTTGGGATCAAAACTCACACCCCATGCATCCAGCAAGGGCCCCAGCGTGGAACTGCCGCCGGCATTCATTCGCGCCATCGGGTCATTGGGGTCGCCACCCAGGTCAGCCTCTGCCAAAGGATCCATGAAAGCCAATACACGGCCACCACCCAGGACAAACTGGTCGATTTGATAAAGCAGCTTTTCGCTGAGGTCTTTCGGGTGTGCCAGCACCAGCAAATCCAGGTCATCCGGTAGTTCGCCGGAATCGGCCGACAGGTCTTCCAGTTCAAACAGTTGGTCAAACTGCCCATGTATGATCCAGGCTTCCCGCATGCTTTGCGTTGTGGGATCAAACCTCGGTTTCATATCCAGGCCCGAAATCAGACCAACCTTCTTATGCTGCGGGTGTGACAGGGAAAACACGATCTTGGCCAGGTCGTATTCGAGAAACTTCTCCTTGTCCGGTTGCAGGAAAGGCATTATTTCCATACCGTCGAGCGAGTTGGTTCCCACCAGGCCAAAGTAAAGCGTATCGCCGGCAGTACCGACAGGAACACCCTGAAGACCGTATTGCGCCGCCTGGTCTTCCTGTGGTGAAAAAGGTACCGGGTCGACCCGCTGCAGCTTCAGTTTCCCGCGACTTTGTTCTGCGAATTCTTCCAGCATTTCACCTGCCCATCGGGCGTAACTGCGGAACTGCGGTAAGTCACGGCTGGCATCTTCGGAAAAGTAAAGGTAAAGGTTGACCGGTTCATCCATGTTTTTGATGATATTGCGGGTTCCCTCACTGAGTGTGTAAAGACCATTCTCGGTCAGGTCAAATCGCATACCCTTCAGAAACACCGAGGACATTATGGTCAGGGTCACGAATAGAATCGCCAGCAGTATCAAGGTACCTGCTGAGTATACTGAACGAATCTTTTGTTTCATCAATCGGCCTTCTTTATATCAAGAATCAAAATATTGGCAAACAGCCAGAACCCGATAACCAGCGCAAAATAAACCAGGTCGCGTAAATCAATCACACCTTTCGCGATATCTGCGAAGTGCTGAAGAAAACTCAGGCTGGCAATACCGTCCAGTACAATCTGAGGCGCCCAGCCATAGAAAAGGTTCATCACCATCGGCAGCCCGCTCAACAGGAACATGAAGCAAACGACAATACTGAGTATGAAGGCCACCACCTGGTTTCGCGTCAATGCCGACATGCATGAACCAATCGCCAAAAACCCGCCGGCCATCAGCCAACTGCCGAGGTAAGCTGCCAGTATCACCCCGTTATCCGGATTACCAAGGTAATTTACCGTGAACCACATCGGCAAAGTCAAAACCAGCGCCAGGCCAATAAATAACCAGGCTGCCAGGAATTTACCCACAACCGCCTGCAGCGTGGTCAACGGAAGCGTCAGCAGTAATTCGATGGTGCCGGACCGTCTTTCCTCCGCCCACAGACGCATCGAAATCGCCGGCACGAGGAACAGGTAAAGCCACGGATGGAAACGAAAGAACGAGTCAAGATCTGCAAACCCGCGCTCATAAAAGTTACCCAGGTAAAACGCAAAAATCCCGGTCATGATAAGAAAAATAACCAGGAATACATAAGCAACCGGGGTTGCAAAATAGCCGGTGAGTTCCCTGCGCATCACGTTGATCATACCGTTCATGCTGGTGCCTCCGCTCGCGTAATACTGTGGAATACCTCATCGAGACGACCCGCTTCAAGCCGCAGCGCTGAAACCTGCCACTGATTTTCACTGACGGCAGCCGTCACTGCCTCGAGCAGGCCCTTTTCTTTATTAGGGAACAGTGTCAGTTCACCTTCCCTGATCTCAACTTTGCCAACCTGGGATAATTCACCCAGGGTACTGGCCACCTTTTCCGGCGCCTCGACGACCAGTGAAACCGCATTGTGATAACGCGAACGTGCTATCAGACCCTGTGGCGTATCGTCCGCCAGTAATTTGCCGTTGGCGATAATCATCACGCGGTTGCACACGGCCGCTACCTCTTCGAGGATATGCGTTGAGATAATGATAATCTTGTCTTTTGCCATCGCCCTGATCAGGTTGCGCACCTCACGCTTTTGATTGGGGTCGAGACCATCGGTCGGTTCATCCAGTATCAATATCTGCGGGTCGTGAATGATGGCCTGCGCCAACCCGACACGCCGTTTAAAACCCTTTGAAAGGGTTTCTATTACCTGGTGCTTTACCTTCGAC
>Ga0209456_10001326_pt1 | contig 12161 bp, 8 predicted proteins | sample COG_11_FD_184755 | JGI IMG/M metagenome (GOLD analysis project Ga0209456, IMG submission 184755) | Pelagic marine sediment microbial communities from the LTER site Helgoland, North Sea, for post-phytoplankton bloom and carbon turnover... | ecosystem: Environmental > Aquatic > Marine > Neritic...
TCGGCCGCCTCGAAGAGCTTGCCTTCCTCGATGAGCGCGAGCCAGTTCGGAATGTAGTTGTGCACGGGGCACTTCCATTCGCAGTAGGGATTGCCGCAGTCGAGACAACGTCCTGCCTGCGCGGCAGCGCTGGCGCCGTCGTAGGAGCCATAGATTTCATTGAAATGCTGTACGCGATTCTCGGCGGCTTCCTTTTCGGGATCACTACGCGGGACTTCGAGAAATTGCAGCGGATGCTTGGCCATTACGCTGCCTGCCTCAGTGACTCAATCAGCGTACCGAGCTCTGCTGCCTTCGGTTTGACGAGCCAGAACTTCGGCAGGAAGGAGCGGTAATCCTCGAGGATAGCTTCACCCCACACGCTGCCCGTGTGCTCGACGTGCGCACGCAGCAGGTTACGCAGGTGGTGCAGGTGCGCTTCGAGATCCTCGTTCGAGATGCGGTGAATGTCGATGAGCTCGTGGTTGTAGCGATCGACGAACTCACGCTCGATGTCGAGCACGTACGCGAAACCACCGGTCATGCCGGCGCCGAAGTTCACGCCTGGTTGGCCAAGCACAACGACGACACCGTCGGTCATGTACTCGCAACAGTGATCGCCTGCGCCTTCGATGACCGCGGTCGCGCCCGAGTTGCGCACGGCGAAGCGTTCGCCCGCGCGGCCCGCCGCGTAAAGTTCACCACCGGTTGCGCCGTACAGGCAGGTGTTACCGATAATCGCGGTGTCGCGCGCGACATAACCGGCGTCGGCCGGCGGATGAATAACGATGCGGCCTCCGGCCATGCCCTTGCCAACGTAATCGTTCGCGTCCCCGGTCAGCGTCATGTTGAGACCCGAAATATTCCAGGCGCCGAAACTCTGGCCGGCCGTGCCGCGCAGTACGATATCGAGCGGCGCAAGACGCATGCCTTCATTGCCGTGTCGGCGTGCGATCTCGCCCGCCAGCCGCGCCCCGATAGAGCGGTTGAAGTTCTGCACTTCGAATTCGAAGCGGCCGCCGCTCTTGCTCTCGATCGCCGGCAAGCTTGCCGCGACCATCTTCTCCGCCAGTTCACCCTTGTCGAAGGGCTCGTTGCGGAGATCGGTGCAATACCGGGGAGCGTCCTTTGCCAGGCCGTCGTCGGAAATGATCGGCGACAAGTCGAGGCGTGCTTGCCGCTCGCTCTCCCCTTTCTGCAGTTCGAGGAGGTCCACGCGGCCGATAAGGTCTTCGAACCGACGGACACCGAGGCTCGCCATGATGTGCCGCACTTCCTCTGCGATGAAACGGAAGAAGTTGATGACCATCTCGGGCAGGCCTGTGAAATATTCGCTGCGCAGCACGTTGTTCTGCGTCGCGACCCCGGTTGCGCAATTGTTGAGATGACAGATGCGCAGGTACTTGCAGCCAAGCGCGACCATCGGGCCCGTACCGAAGCCGAAACTTTCGGCGCCGAGCATCGCCGCTTTGACGACATCGAGACCGGTCTTGAGACCGCCATCCGTCTGCAGGCGCACCTGGTGGCGCATGTCCTGCGAGCGCAGCACCTGGTGCGTTTCGGACAAGCCGAGTTCCCAGGGGCTGCCGGCGTACTTCACCGAGCTCAGTGGACTCGCGCCGGTACCGCCGTCATAGCCCGAGATCGTGATCAGGTCCGCGTACGCTTTCACGACACCGGCTGCGATCGTGCCGACACCGGGTTCGGAAACCAGCTTCACGGAAACCAGCGCCTCGGGATTGACCTGCTTGAGGTCGAAGATCAGCTGTGCGAGATCCTCGATCGAGTAGATGTCGTGGTGGGGTGGCGGCGAAATCAGGCCGACGCCCGGCTTCGCGTAGCGCAGCTTCGCGATCATCTCGTTGACCTTGTGACCAGGCAGCTGGCCGCCCTCACCAGGCTTCGCGCCCTGCGCTATCTTGATCTGGATGACCTCGGCGTTGACGAGGTACTCGGCCGTAACACCGAAACGGCCCGATGCCACCTGCTTGATCTTCGACATGCGTTCGCTGCCATAGCGAGACGGGTCTTCGCCGCCCTCGCCGGAGTTCGACCGCGCACCAATGCGGTTCATCGCGATCGCAAGCGCTTCGTGCGCCTCGGGCGACAACGCGCCGAGAGACATTCCGGCGCTGTCGAAGCGCGGCAGGAGGTCCTCGACGGGCTCAACCTCGTCGAGCGGAATTGCGGCACCCGCAGGCTTGATGTGCATGAGGTCGCGCAGCGTTGCGACGGGGCGCTCATTGACGAGCTTCGCGTACTCCTCGTAGCGCGAATAGTCGCCGCTGCGAACCGCAGACTGCAGCGTCGCGATGACGTCCGGGTTGTAGCAATGGTATTCGCCGCCATGCACGTACTTATAGAGGCCGCCCTGTTCGATCGACTCACGTGGCTCCCACGCGGCTTGGGCAAGTTGCTTCTGGTCGTACCACAGGTCATCGAAATTGGTGCCCTGGATGCGCGACGGCGTGCCACGGAAGCAGCGTTCGACCACATCGTCGCTGAGCCCGACGATTTCGAACAGTTGTGCGCCGCGATAACTCGAAATCGCCGAGATGCCCATCTTCGACATGATCTTGAACAAGCCCTTGCGAATGCCGCGGCGGTAGGCGCGGCCAAGCTGTTGCTGGCGATCGATATTTCCACGCGTCGCGATGTCGTGCAGCGACTGGTACACGAGGTAGGGGTACACCATCGTGGCACCGTAGCCGATCAGGCAGGCTATCTGGTGCGCGTCGCGCGCAACCCCGGTCTCGATGATGATGTTGCAGTCGCAGCGCAGCCCCGTCTGCACGAGGTGATGGTGCACGGCGCCGACGGCAAGCAATGCATGCACGGGCAGGTGTCCGGGCTGCAGGTAACGATCCGACAGCATCACGATCAGCTTGCCGTCGCGAACGCCCTGCTCGGCCTGCCCGCAAACCTGGTCGAGCGCTTCCTGCAGGCTCAGCGTGTCGTCGACGTTGAGGTCGACGAACACGTGGCTGTCCTTGAACATGTCGGGCCCGAGCAGCTGCCTGAGTTTTGCCTGCGACAGTACCGGTGAATTCAGGATGATCTGCTCGGCGTGCTTCGGACTCATGTCGAACAGGCTCGATTCGCCGCCGACGTTGGTCTGCAGGGACATGACGATGCGCTCGCGCAGGGGATCGATCGGCGGATTGGTGACCTGCGCGAACTGCTGACGGAAATAGTCGAACGGCGAGCGGATTTTCTCGGACAACACGGCCATCGGCGTGTCGTCGCCCATCGAGCCAACGGCTTCCATCTCCGCCTTCGCGAGCACGGCGATGACCTCGTGGAGCTCCTCGCGCGACAGGTTGAACATCTTCTGATACGTCGCCAGCGTGTCCGCGTCGAATGGCTCGGCAGCCATGCGCGGATCAACGAGCAGCGAGTCGAGGTAACGCACGCCCTTCTTGAGCCACTTCTTGTACGGTGCGCGCGTCTTGAGAACGTCGTGGATGTCGTCGGTGTCGAGCAGCACGCCATTGACGAGGTCGACGGCCAGCATTTCGCCGGGGCCGAGACGACCCTTCTCGACCACGTCTTTCTCGTCGTATTCGTAAACGCCGACCTCGGACGCAATGGTGATATGGCGGTCCTTCGTGATGACGTAGCGAGCCGGGCGCAGGCCGTTGCGGTCGAGGCAACATGCCGCGTAGCGACCGTCCGTGAGCACGATGCCGGCAGGCCCGTCCCAGGGCTCCATGTGGCAATCGTAGAATTCGTAAAAAGCCCGCACATCGGGGTCGATGTTGTCGACAGTCTGCCAGGCCGGCGGCATCATGATGCGCATCGCCTGCAGCACGTCCATGCCACCCGCACGCAGCACTTCGAGCATGTTGTCGAGGCTGGACGAGTCGGAACCCGTCATCGAGATGATCGGGTCGAGGTCCGAGATGTCGTCCAGCTTGTCGGATATGAAGTTCCTGGCGCGTGCGATCGCCCAGTTTCGATTGCCGCGAATCGTGTTGATCTCACCGTTGTGCGCGAGGAAACGGAACGGTTGCGCGAGCTGCCACTCGGGCAGCGTGTTGGTCGAGAATCGCTGGTGGAATACGCACACCGACGATTCCATGCGCTCGTCGCGCAGGTCCGGGAAGAACTCGGGCAACGCCGCCGGCATGATCATGCCCTTGTAGCTGATCGTTACCGACGACAGGCTCGCAATGTACGTCTCGTCTTCGCCGAGTTGTTTTTCGGCACGACGCCGCGCGAGGAACAGCTTGCGATTGAAGGCGCCGCGCGGCATACCGTCAGGCGCATTGACGAACACCTGCTCGATGCGCGGCAACGTCGCGAGCGCCTGCTCACCGCACACCGATGGGTCGATGGGCACCTCGCGCCAGCCGACGAGTTCGAGCTCCAGATCGGCAATCGCCTTGTTGATGAGCTCACGCGCCGCTTTCGCTTGCGACTCGTCGGTGCTCAGGAAGACGGTGCCAGCTGCGAAGCGCTTGTTCAGCGAAAAGCCGAGCTCTTCACCTACGGAACGAAGGAACGACTCCGGGAACTTGATCAGCAGCCCGCAGCCATCGCCCGTCTTGCCGTCAGCGGCTACGGCTCCACGGTGCGTCAGGCGGGCAAGCGCGGCGATAGCCGTCTGCACGACCCAGTGACTCGGCAGGTCGTCGAGATTGGCGATCAGCCCGAATCCGCAGCTGTCGCGGTCGAATGCCGGGTCGTAAAGGGTTTTCGCTGTTCGCTCTGTCATGCGTGCCACTGAGACCGCGCGGGGCGATCCCTGTCGTTAGTCGATTGTTGGGTTGGCGCGCAGCGCCGGGAACCGCCAATTATATGCCACGATCCGGGCCGAGAACCCGGTTTCGCCGAAAATAGCGGTTTTTCGCTCGAAAATGCCGTTATTTCGCCGATTTTACAGGCGAGTCAGGGCCGCAAATCTATGGTTACGCGCGTAACCTTGGAATCACGGCGGCGGTTTCGCTCAGTAGGCGCTGCTGATGCGGATGCTGCCCGTGGTGTCGTAGGAAATCGGCGGTGTCAGCGGAATATCGACGGCCAGCTCGCCCTCGAGCTCGTAGCCGATATGCGTCCGATCGCCCTGGCGCACGATCGACAACAGTCTTGGCGCGGTTTGTAGCAGGTCCAGCTCCACGCTGATCGCGAACTGGGCGTCACCTTGTGCCGGCACCGAGAAACCGGTCGGCGTCGTTCCGCTCGCAAAGCGCTGCCCGTCCAGCCTGACCCCGTAACTGACATGCCTGACAGGCAATGGAAACGGGTTTGGATTCCTGACATCGAACGACAACAGGAATGTCTGGCTCTTGAACCCGAGCCCCATGACCTCGACATTGGTGAGTTCGACCTTTGGGCTGCTCACGACGTTGTCGAGCGTAGTCGCACAGCCGCCGCTGCCGATCAGCAGAATCACTATCAATAGCCTGCGCAATACCGGAGTCATCTTAGCTCTTTGCCCACTTCGCCCCAACGGGCCGATATCAGCTGCCAGTCACCGCCCACCGCTTCGAGCTCGAGCGAGAAACGGTAAGCCTCTGCACTGAAACCCAGTGCACCATCGTGCGTGCCTGCCATTCCGACGGTGATGAACACTTCGGCGGCAGAATCGCCTATGACGCTGATTGTCTCGATGGAAGTAATCAGCTCCACCGAGTTCATGCGCAGGAAGTAGAAGCGCAGCATGCTCTCGATGTCGTCTCGCTCGTTGCCCCGGGCGTCCGCATAGGCCGGCGAGATCATGTTGACAAGCGCGCGCCGCTGCTTCGCCTCGGCCGCCTGAACACCGCGGCTCACCCATTCGCGAACCTGCTCTTCAGCTGGCGTCGCAGGCCCGCCGCAAGCGCCGGCGAGCAGCGCCACAGCGCCCGCCACCACGCCGGGGCGCAGTCGGGCGCGAACGGGGTTTCGGGTGGCCTTGTCCATCATCTGATAAAGTCTACTTTGAAGAGGCGTCCCAAATGGTCTATTCCGCCCATTTTGTGACCGGGTTCGCACTTCACGCCGTGTATTGGCCGCAAACTGGTTCTGGAGCATCAGCTGAGAATAGATATATGTCAGTAAAACTCCTTAGCGAAAGCATGGATGCCACGATTACCGACGATGACAGGGTACGTATCGATGCCATCCTGTCGTTCTGGTTCAGGGAACAGGCCCTTTCGGCGCCGCAGATCGACCACCGTATGGACATCTGGTTCAGCGAAGATCCCGTCTTTGATCATGAGATCGAAAAAGAATTCGCCGACGACATCGAGCTCGCCAGCGAAGGCAAACTCGATCACTGGGCCGAGGAACCCCGTGGCCGTCTTGCGCTGATAATCCTGATCGACCAGTTTCGCCGCAACATCCATCGCAACACGATTCATGCCTTCTCGAAAGACCAGCTCGCGCTGAAGCTTTGTGTCGAGGGCGCAATGCAGAAAAAGGACAAAGGCCTGAGCCCGATCGAGAAGGTCTTCTTTTACATGCCGCTGCAGCATGCTGAATCCCGCAAGGTCCAGGCAAAGGCAGTGGAGCTGTACCAGCGGCTTGCCGAGTCAGTATCGCCGACCTATCGCGAGACCTTCGAGACGGTGGCTCAGTTCGCGGAGCTGCACAAGGACATCGTCGACCAGTTCGGCCGCTTCCCTCACCGCAACAAGTTGCTGAATCGCAAGAACACTCCGGAGGAAGACGAGTACCTTGCGGCCGACAGCCCTGACTTCGGGCAAGGCGGTAGCTAGGACGGCCGGCGCGACACCCGACTGTATCGCCAGGTCAGTAATATGGCCGCAGTTCCGAGCCCGACCACGAAACCACCCCAGATATAGTTCGGCGGCGCCTTGAACGTGATCGCGGCAAGAAACGCCAGTGGAAACGCCAGTACCCAGTACGCGAACGTATTCACGGCCATTGGCACGCGCGTGTCCTTGTAGCCACGCAGTGCACCCGCGGCGCCAATTTGCACACCGTCAGCAACCTGGAAGATTGCCGCCATCAGCAGCAAGCTGATCGCAATTCCCTTGACGGCCGTGTCGTCGGTATAAAGGCCGACGACCGCGTCCCTGAATATGAGCAGGAAGATTGCGGACAGGCTCATGAAGAGTGCGCAGAGACCAATTCCGACTGCGCCGCTCGTTCGCGCGTCCTGCCGGTTTCCGGCACCGAGCAGCTGGCCGACCCGCACCGTCGTCGCCGAACTCAGCGCAAGCGGAATCATGAACGTCGTTGCCGAGAAGTTGATCGCGATCTGGTGGGCTGCCGTGATTTCGGTTCCGCGCGTTCCCATCAGGATCGAAACGGCGGCAAACAGCCCGGCTTCTGCCGTGATCGTGATCGCGATGGGCACGCCGAGAATGATGATCTCCTTGAGTTCCGGAACACGAACGGGGGCGATCCGGCTGAAGATCCTGAACGGGCGGTAGTACGGACTTATCGCAATGTAGAGCACCAGTGCCACTGCAACAAGCCACATCGTAATCGCGCTGGCGATTCCACAACCAAGTACCCCAAGTGCCGGTGCACCGAACTTACCGAACATCAGCACATAGTTGAGGAATACGTTGCAGCTCAGTGAGAAGATCGAGGTGAACATGATCGGGCGCGTATGACCGATTCCCTCAGTCGTAAAACGCAATGCCAGGAAAATGAATATCCCGGGAGCGCCGAACATGATTGCGCCAACATAGCCAATGGTCATATGCCGAAACTCGGGGTCGATACCAATCAGCACCAGAAGGGGCTCGACGACGAATTGTGCCAGGAAGATCAGCGGCACGCCCATGGCCATTCCAAGGTAGATGCCCTGCCGCGTGTAACGCCCGATAAGGCCATGCTGGCCGGCGCCGAAGTGGCGCGCCGCGATCGGGGATATGGCCATGAGCAGGCCGAGGCAGAACGTAAACCCCAGGAACCAGACGCTGCCGCCAACGGCGACCGCCGCCAGTGCGTCCGCGCCCAGCCGGCCGGCCATCACGGCATCGGCGAACTGCATTCCGGCCACGGCGAGGTTGTTGACAATAAGCGGTCCGGCGAGGCGCAATAGCGGCCTCGCCTGCTCCCGCCATGCCCTGATTCGCCCGTCCGTCATGGGCGGCATCTTAACCTACGGTTACGCCGCAGTATGGTGTAAAGTTGCGACGCGTCTTGAGTAACAAACCAGAATGGAGACAGGCATGTTGCACGACGGTAGGGCTATTCGAGTTGCTGTTATCGGCGGAGCGCGAGTTCCATTTTGCCGCTCGCACTCGGTTTATCGTAACTGTTCGAATCAGGATCTGATGACGGCCGCCCTGAGCGGGCTCGTCGATAAACTCGATATCCGGGGCCAAACGCTAGGCGACGTCGCGCTTGGCGCCGTCATCAAGCATTCGAGGGACTGGAACCTCGCGCGGGAAAGTGTCATCGACTCAGGCCTGTCGATGAATACGCCCGGCGTCGACCTGCAACGCGCCTGCGGTACGAGCATCGAGGCCGCCATCATGATCGCCAACAAGATTGCGCTCGGGCAGATAGAGGCGGGAATCGCGGGCGGCACCGACACCGTGAGTGACGCACCGATCGTGTACCCGGACGACTATCGTCGCGTGCTTCTCGATATACACGGCGCGCGCTCGTTCATGGATCGCATCAAGCCGATGCTGCGCATTCGCCCGAGGCACTTCAAACCCGAGTTGCCCGGCGTCACCGAACCACGTACAGGCTTATCCATGGGCGAAAGCATGGAGATCACGGCCAAGGAATGGGACGTGCAGCGCGAACACCAGGACCAGTTGGCGCTTTCGAGTCACATCAAGGCGGCCGCTGCGTACGACGCAGGCTGGTACGAAGACCTCATCGTGCCGTTCCAGGACTGCGAGGAGGACAACAACGTTCGTCGTGACACGACCTTTGAAAAGCTCAGCACCTTGAGGCCGGTCTTCGACAGGAGCGAGGAAGGCACGATGACCGCCGGAAACAGCACGCCGCTGACGGACGGCGCGGCGGCCGTGCTGCTCGCCTCTGAGGACTGGGCACGACAGAAAAACCTGCCGGTCATGGCGTACCTGACCTTCGCCAAGGTCGCGGCCGTCGACTTCATCGGCGGCGAGGGATTGCTGATGGCCCCGGCGTACGCTGTTTCCGATATGCTCAAGCAGGCCAATCTCACGCTGCAGGATTTCGATTTCTACGAGATTCACGAGGCTTTCGCGGCGCAGACCGTGGCGACGCTGAAGGCCTGGCAGTCCGAAGCATTCTGTCGTGACAAGCTCGGGCGCAACGAGCCCATGGGCCCGATCGACCTGTCCCTGCTCAACATGAAAGGCGGCAGCATTGCGATAGGCCATCCGTTCGCAGCAACCGGTGCTCGCATCATCGGGACACTGGCGAAGATGTTGCAGGAGAAAGGCTCCGGCCGCGGCCTGATTTCGGTATGCACAGCCGGCGGCATGGGCGTATCGGCCATTATGGAAGCCGCCTAGCAGCAACCCGGGGGGTAAGCATGGCTGACTTCAGTGCGTTGCTCGCGACGCTCAACGGCATCCTGTGGCATGAGTACGTACTGTATTCAATCGTCGGCACAGGCGTCCTGTTCACGATCTGGAGCGGCTTCTCGCAGTACCGTGCGCTGCTGCACGGCCCGAGGGTCGTAAGCGGCGTTTACGACGACGCCAGCGATCCCGGCGCCATCAACCATTTCCAGGCCTTGTCTGCCGCGCTGTCCGCCACCGTAGGGCTCGGCAATATCGGGGGCGTCGCGCTTGCGATAGCGCTCGGGGGACCCGGCGCCATGTTCTGGATGTGGGTCATCGGGTTTTTCGGCATGGCCATCAAGCTAACCGAAGTCACGATGACGATGCTGTATCGCAATACCGACGATCCCGACAACCCGCACGGCGGCCCCATGTGGGTGGCGTTCCGGGCGCTCGAGCGACGCGGCATGCCGCGACTCGGGCGCACCATCGGTGTGATCTTCTGTGTCTGCCTGCTCATCTCGACGACCACCGGCGGCAACATGTTCCAGGCCTGGAACGTGGGCGAGCTGACGGAAGAATACTTTTCCGTGCCGAGCTGGATTACGGGACTGATACTCGCCGCCATGGTCGGTGCAGTAATCATCGGCGGCATCAAGCGCATCGGCAGGGTCACTGCAACGCTCGTACCTTTCATGGTCGCTCTGTACCTGGGCGCAGGTATCTATGTGCTGGCCACTCACCTCGGTGAGATCCCGGCCATGTTCGCGCTGATCGTCAAGTCGGCATTCCTGCCCACCGAGGCCACTGGCGCGTTCGTTGGCGGAACGGCAGCTTCGGCATTCCTGTTCGGAATGAAGCGCGCGGTGTTCTCGAACGAAGCGGGCCAGGGCTCGTCGCCAATCGCACACGCGGCGGCCAAGACCGACGAGCCCGTCCGTGAGGGCATCGTCGCCGGCCTCGAGCCCTTCATCGACACCATCGTCGTTTGCACGTTTACTGCGCTGATCATTCTTTCCACGGGCATCTGGAATCGCGCGCCCGACGTCATGATGCAGGCGGCGCCGTTGGCCGAACAGACTGAAGCCGGTTGGCAGTACCGGGACACCCGGCTATCGGACGACGACTGGATTGCCGGGGAGAAAGTGACGCTGGTCGTCACCGCGCACGAGAACGAAGCAACGGGTTTCGACCGGCATCGCATCGAAGGAACCGTGCTCGCTAGCGATGGCCGCTATTTCGTCTCCTGGGATACGTTCAACAGCGGCGTCGCACCCACTATTGTCGGGGACGGCCTCTATCGAAACTTCGTCGGGGCAACGCTCACGGCCAAGGCCTTCGACAGCGTGACCCCCGGGCTTGGCAAGTGGCTGATCTCGCTCGCCGCCTGGTTGTTTGCGATCTCGACGATGATCAGCTGGAGCTACTACGGCGAACAGGCGATCGTCTTCCTGGGCGGTGAAAAGCCCGTGCTTCCCTACAAGATCGCCTACTGCCTCCTGATCATCGTCGCCACACTCGGCTTCGTGCAGACCGACACGGACCTCGACAACGTGATCGGCATCGGCACGGGCGTCATGATGTTCAGCAATCTGCCGATCTGCCTGTTATTCGGCTACCAGGCGATGCGCGCCTACAAAGAATACGTCGGCCGCCTCAAGGCCGGCAAGATGGGCCCGGACCACCCACCGCCGAGCCTCGATGACCTGCTGTCGGGTCGGGATGTCGATCGTTCGTGAATGGCGGGCTGCTAATGTGTGGGTGAAATAGAGTTTGGGAATAGCGGCCTTGGGCGGCTTGAAGGGGTCAAGATTTACCAATGGCGATGTCCGCTGCACCCCCGAAACCAGCCGCTCGAATGGCCGCTGTCGGGGTATCATGGAGTTCTGCTAATGACCCGAAGCAGCCGTTGGCGATCTGACGCGAGCACCACACTATGCGATACAGTTTTGGCAGGTTGATCCAAACCGGTATGGTGTCTCTGCTACTCCTACCAGCGATTTCTCTCGCCTGCACTTGTGCCGATCCGGGCCAGCTTTCTGAAGACAAAGTGATCGATGCGATGTGTGCGGTAGATGCGGTATTTGTCGGGATAGCTACGGATCTAGTATCAACATCGAATCAACCCCGACTCGTCAAGATCCAACCGATCACAGTATTTAGTGGTGACGTCTCGAAATTCGTAGTTGCAAAGACAGCCACTACTTGTGATCACTGGTACACACCAAACAATAGCTATCTGATTTTCTTGAGTATAGAAAGCGGATCTAACGAATTTTCCACATCGATCTGTGGCCCTACGCGATTTACTGGCGATATGGCGAGCGCTCAATTTCAGCTGAACGTTATCAAGGAGAACGCTGCGAGAATCGATGAGCTATGTGGCGCTGCTGAATCTGGAGCGAGACAAATACGAATTATCAGGCGAGACCGTGACGATAGAAATAGATATCAGGAAGAAAGCCTTCGGCTATTGAAAGAGGGTATCCAGCAAAGTAGGGCTGACTACGAACAGGCACTTGAGGATACAAAAACAATCAGAGAAGAGGAGAAATGAGCGAGCTTGACCGCCTGCTCATGGCCGTTCTGAGACGGCCGCTAGGAAGCTAGGTGAGCGACTGCTTCACATCTCATAGCGGCCGGTCGGAAAATCTGAGGTAAAATGACGGCTGATGACCCACAGCAGCCGTTCGTTAGCGGGCTCATCTTCTCCAGAATTGCCAAAGAAAAGCAGCCGGACGCCGCCCACCCATGACAAAGGTATTAACCTAC
>Ga0209456_10001328_pt1 | contig 12148 bp, 12 predicted proteins | sample COG_11_FD_184755 | JGI IMG/M metagenome (GOLD analysis project Ga0209456, IMG submission 184755) | Pelagic marine sediment microbial communities from the LTER site Helgoland, North Sea, for post-phytoplankton bloom and carbon turnover... | ecosystem: Environmental > Aquatic > Marine > Neritic...
CCGGGCCGCCCGTTCCGGTAGTTGACTCGCCGGTTGCAGGCGGCTGATCGTGTGACTGTCCTGTCATGTCACGGTCGACGCGCCGCCCGCCGGTCAGGCTCAGTCTTCCAGCGTGATAACCCGAATCAGGTCGGTACCCCCGGCTGTCTGATGGTGGCCCGCAGTCGATACCACGGTATCTCCCGACTTCAGATAGCCCAGTTTCCTGCCCTGGTCAATGGCGAAGGCAATACGTGCGCGGTCTGACGGCTCGCCTTCGTACAGTACCGGTATGACACCCCAGTTCATGGACAGTTTATGCGTCACCTTGCGGGAGGAGGTGAGCGCGAGGATCGGAATACCCGGACGGTATTTCGAAATCAGGCGCGAGGTAAAGCCGGTCTCGGTCAGGCTGATGATGGCCGCCGCCTTGAGGTGCCTCGACATACTGACCGCGGCCTGGCTCACGGCCTCGGTAATGACATTCGAGGGGTGCGGATTGAAGCGCTGCAGATAACCGAATTCATCCAGCGAGGCCTCGGCGCGCCGTGCGATGGTGGCCATGGTGCTGACGGCCTGTATCGGGTACTTGCCGACGGCCGTTTCGCCGGAGAGCATGACCGCCGAGGTGCCGTCGAGGATGGCATTGGCCACGTCGCTGGCCTCGGCGCGGGTCGGTTTCGGGTTGTGTTCCATGGAGGCGAGCATCTGGGTGGCGGTAATGACGGGTTTGCCGTCGGTCACCGTGGTACGGATGATGTGTTTCTGGGTGGCGGGGACATCGGCCAGCGGCAGTTCCACGCCCATGTCACCGCGTGCCACCATGATGCCGTCCGCGACATTGACGATTTCCAGCAGGTTGTTCACGCCCGCCCTGTTCTCGATCTTCGCGATGATCGGGATGTTCACATCGTTCTCGATGAGAATCTCGCGCATCTTGGTGACGTCATCTGCTGTCTGGATAAAGGAGGCCGCGATGTAATCGACATCGTTCTCCGCGGCAAAGCCCAGCTCCCGCTTCACATCCTCACGGTTTTCGGGGCTGACAGCGCTGAGCGCAAGCCGTGTCTCCGGCAGGTTTACGCTCTTGCTGTTGCCCAGCCGGCCACCATGCAGGACGCGACACTTGATGGTGTTGTCACTGACGCCGGTAACGACCAGCTCGATGGCGCCGTCATCGAGCAGGATGGGCGTGTCGACCCGGACTTCCTCCGGCAGTTTCCGGTAGGTCACCGATACACCCTGTGCATTGCCGACCCGTTCATCGGTGTACAGGGTGAATGTCGCATCCGTCTGCAACTCGACCGATCCCCCTTCGACGGGGCCGGTACGTATTTCGATACCCCGGGTATCGACCATGATGGCGATGCTTCTGCCAGCCTGTTCTGATGCCTCGCGCAGGCGTTTGATCTGTTCCCTGTGTCCGTCGAGGTCGCCGTGCGAGAGGTTCAGGCGCGCCACGTTCATGCCGGCCCTGATCATGGCGGTAAGTTTGCTCACCGAACTGCATGCCGGGCCGATGGTGGCAACGATTTTGGTTTTTCGCTGTACGGGAGTGTCGCCGTTGGTGTCAGTCATGCGCGTGAGGCTTTTGCTGGATGTTTGGGGGGCAGGATTCTGTGCATTGCCCCGGTATTCTACTGCGTTGTTTGTCCAAACAGAAAACTTTCTCGTCGCCGGGCGTCGCCCGGCAGGCCGTGACTGCCGGGATGGCACAGGCGAGGCTGCCCGGCGGCACCGGAACCCGGCCAGCGGGCGGCGCCTTGTTGTTCGGCTGTACGGGGCAGGGAGCGGCAGGGGGGCTGATTTCATGTACTATGCGGGTGTTGCGTATCAATACAGATCAGGCCGGGCAGTAGTGCCAATCATACCGGACAGACCTTGAGCGAACTTCTTCTATCGCCGTATTTTATTGCTGCCCTGTTTTTTTTCGTGGCGCTGGCCTATTCCTCGGTGGGACTGGGTGGTGGTTCTTCCTACACGGCCCTGCTGGCAATCGCCGGCTTCAATGCGGCGGCAATCCCCATGATCAGCCTGCTGCTCAATCTGCTGGTCACCTCGATCGGCAGTGTTAATTTCATTCGCCGCCGGCATGCGAATTTCCGCCTGCTCTCACCCTTCCTGCTGTCATCTGTGCCGATGGCCTACCTTGGCGGTGCGCTGCAGTTGCCACAGGAGTTTTTTTTCCTGTTACTGCTGGGTTCCCTGCTGTTTGCGGCCGCGCGTATTTATCTGTGGAAAGATACCGGCTTTCGCCTCAGGGCCGGCAACACCGGCAAGCTTGTCATTTCCCTGGCTGCGGGCGCAGTGCTTGGCCTGCTTGCCGGCGTTACCGGTATCGGCGGCGGCATCTTTCTGGTGCCGTTAATCATCATCCTGGGGCTGGGGACGGTAAGGGAAGCAGCGGCCTGCGGTGCAATATTCATCTGGCTGAACTCGCTGGCCGGGCTGGTTTCACGGCTGCAGTACAATGCCATCGATTTGCTGGAACATGTGCCGTTGATCGTGGCCGTCATGCTGGGCGGCTTGCTCGGTTCATTACTCGGTTCAACCCGGCTGTCACGCAATGCCATGGAAAAGATACTCGGTATCATCATCCTGCTGGCGATCGTCTTTCTGGGCAGGGAACTGCTGGTCATGCAGGGGCTGTAGTTGTATCGAAACTGCCGCCCCGGGCAATACTCAGCGCGTTGACCGGGCAGGCGGAGACGCACATCCCGCAGCCATTGCAGGCCTCCGCGTTGACCTGTGCCCGGCGCTGGTGTTCGGTGCTGATGGCCTGGTAGTCGCAGCGATTGAAGCAGGCCATGCAGATCACGTCATCCCAGGCGATACAGGTGTTGCGGTCCAGTCGTGCCGTGCCAAGCACGGGCCTGTCGCCGGCAGCCGCAGAGATATCCATCGGGCAGGCCTCGACACAGGCCTGGCAAAAGGTGCAGCCAGTATCGCTGAAATCGAGGTAGGGGATACCGGCCTGTTCGTGGTCCGCCGGGTGCAGGCGGATGATCCCCGGTTCACAGGCGCTGACACAGGGATGCGGACAGTCCAGGCAGTGGTCGGATAGAAGCTGACCCTGGTGCCAGGGCGGGGGCGGCCCCAGCGGCCGTTGCCGTTTGACCTCTTTGTCACGGCCGGCGCTGGTCAGTAATGCGCCCCGTAAGAATGCCCTGCGCCCGCCATCCATGGTTTTCAGCGGAACGTACTATCTACCAGTGGCGTGGCATTCGATTGTGGCACATGACACTGTGTGCAGTTAAAGCGTGCGCCGGCGACCGTGTCCAGTGCATCGCTGCTGTAGTGATCGGGCGACATCGGGCTTTTGTTCTTGACGGTCCGGTCCATGTTCTTCGGCTTGCCGATATACTTCGGTATGTCATGGCAGTCCAGGCACTGATTGTCGGCGGCCACCACGGGCAGGAACTTGTCGATACCGTGCGGGATCTGCGGCGGCGCACCCTCCCAGGCGCGCGGCAGCCATTCATTTTTACCTGGTTTGGCGTCGCTGTAGTCATAGCTGGTCGGCGTCGGCGTGTCGAATACACTGGTCTTGCTCAGACCCATGTTCAGTTCATCGACGGCCTCGCCGGATGCAGTACCGGTGATGCCGAAGATCAGGCCGAGCGTGGCGAGAAACGGGATGATTTTCATGCGGCTCTCCTCTGGTGGTGTTCGGGATTAACAGGGTGCTGTGCGACATCGATGTGATGCCGCAGGTCAAAGTGCAGGGTGTCTTCGGGGCAGACGGTGATACAGCGGCCACAGTTGCTGCACTCACCGGAGGCGATCATGCCGTGTGTGGCGGCATCACGCAGATTCAGGACCTGGGGTTCCGGACATACCCTGGCGCATTCGCCGCAATGGGTGCAGGTGGGCGTGTCAAAACGCACACGCACCTGCGCCAGCCTGCCGACGATCGCATAAAATGCGCCCAGTGGACAGAGATGGCCGCACCAGCCGTTGCGCAGGACAAACAGGTCGAACAGGAAGACACCCAGCACCGCGGTCCAGCCAAGGCCGATGCCGAAGATCAGTTCACGATGCAGCATGCCGATGGGGCTGATCCATTCGAATGCAGCGACGCCGGTGAATACCGACAGGATCAGTGTCAGGGCCAGCACGATGTAGCGGATGTTGCGGCTGAGATGAAACATATCGGTGATACCCAGCCGGCGGCGCAACCAGGCCGCCAGGTCGGTGACCATGTTGACGGGGCAGACCCATGCACACCAGGTGCGTGCGCCGAGCAGGCCGTAGATAGCCAGGATGAGTGCTGCTCCCAGCAACACCTCTCGCAGTGGCAGGTTACCGGTGAGCATGATTTGCAGGACGGCAAACGGGTCGGCCATCGGGACCAGGCCGAACAGTTCCGAACTGCTCAGGTTGCCGGACAGCACCGGCCGGCCGGCAATTTCCCAGCCCGCACGCACGGTACCCAGGAACAGCAGCAGGATGCCAATTTGCAGGCCGCGACGCATGAGCAGATACCGCCAGACGTTTAACTTGCCCGTGAATGATGCTGGCATGACGAAGGGCCTGACCGGACGGCCATTGGGGCCGAGCCTGACCGGCTTGTCGAGCAGACTCATGGTGTCCCCTCGTTCAGATAATCGAGACCGGTGGCCGGCCTGTCGGTTTCCGTCACGCCATCGCCGGCCTTGAAATCCTGGCTGATCGGGGTGTCGATAGTCCAGCCCAGGCGGTAGTGCTCACCGATCTGGCCCTGTACCAGCTCGGGGTGCAGTACACGAATGGCGGCCATCTCGGTCGGGCAGGCCTTCTCGCAGATGCCGCAGCCGGTGCAGGCGTTGCTGTGCACCAGCGGTACGAACATGGCGTGTTTGCTCACGCGCCGGGGATGATGCTCGATGGTGATGGCTTTTTCCTGCAGCGGACATTCACGGTAGCAGACCTCGCAGCGCAGGCCCTGCCAGGACAGGCAATTCTCGATATCGATAACCGCCAGTCCCATGCGCGCGTCGTTGATATTGTCCAGTGCGGGATCCAGTGCGCCGGTCGGACAGGCCGCGACGCAGGGGATGTCCGCGCACATGTAACAGGGCACGTCACGCGGGGCGAACCAGGGCGTGCCGATGGGGATGGCGTCATCGGCGGTGGCCAGTGCCAGGGTGTCGTACGGACAGGCATCGACACACTGACCGCACTTGATGCAGCGGGCATGGAAGTCCGCCTCGTCACGCGCACCCGGCGGGCGAATGGCATAGGGCGATGCCCGCGCCTGCTGCTTTAGCAGGTACAGCCAGACCAGCCCGCCACTCGCCGCCAGTGCCGCCCCCTGTCCCAGCCTGGCGAAGAAGTTGCGCCGCGAGATCTTTGTTTGCCCGTTCATCAACACGCGTCCTGCCGGTGGCAATCGTCGTCCTGAATCCCTCAGGCCTTGTAGACCTTGACGGCGGTCTTCTTGAAGTCCTCTTCCTTCGACATCGGGCAGGTGACATCCAGGCAGACCTTGTTGACAAACACAGCCTCGTCGAAGAACGGTGCAAAGGTGTAGCCGCGCGGCGGGCGGTTGCGACCCTGGGTCTCGACAATGGCCTTGATCTTGCCGCGGCGCGACTCGATCCAGACCACGTCATTGCGCTGCAGTCCGCGCGCATTGGCATCCTGCGGATTCATGAACAGCTGCGCGGTCGGTACCGAACGGTGCAGTTCGGGCACCCGGCGTGTCATGGTGCCGGTGTGCCAGTGTTCCAGTACCCGGCCGGTCGAGAACCACAGGTCGTAGTTCTTGTCCGGCTGTTCCGGCGGTGCGGCATACGGCCGGAAGAAGATCTTGGCCTTGTGGGCGAGGCTGCTCTTCTCCTTGTTGGTGACCTGGTCGAGGTCACCGCCCGGCAGGGCCTTGAGCGCCTTGCCATAGAAGTCGAAACCGCTGCCCTTGGCGCAGTAGGGATCGTATTTCTCGTTGAAGCGCCACTCCGTTTCCTTGCCGTTGATCACCGGCCACTTCAGGCCACGCACATCGTCACGGTAATAAACATCGAACTCTGCCAGGTCGTGCTGGTGTCCCACTCCGAACTGGCGGTACTCGTTGAACAGGGCCTTTTCCGGGAACCAGCCATCACCCAGTTTCTCGGCGATGTGGTTGCCGTGGCCACGGTCGATGGCCTTGTCCGGCCACTTGACCTTGCGATTTTCTTTGGTCGCGAACAGTACATCGTAGAGGGTGTCCTCGGGTGAATAGCCCATCTTCTGCGCCTCCGCCAGCACGCTGGGCAGTTTGCCGTCCTCGAAACCCGCTGTCTTCAGGCCGGGTATGGCGTGTTCACCCCAGACCTCCTTGAGCTTGAAGCGTTTTGCAAACTCCAGTCCCTGCCAGACATCGCCCATGGCCTCGCCGGGTGGTGCCACCTGCTGGCGCCAGGCCTGGGTACGGCGCTCGGCATTCCCGTACATGCCCCATTTCTCGAAGATCATGGCCGTGGGCAGGATCAGGTCCGCCACCTTGGCCGACACGGTGGGGTAGGGGTCGGAGACCACCAGGAAGTTGTCCATCTTGCGCGCGGCCTTGATCCAGTGATTGGCATTGGCGGTGGCCTGGAAAGGGTTGTTGACCTGTACCCATGCCCACTTGACGGAGCCGTCCTCCAGGTCGCGCATGATCTTGGTGATATGACTGCCGGTCTTGGGATTCAGGGTATTGGCGGGCAGTTTCCACAGCTTCTCGCTGAATGCGCGGTGTTTGGGATTGAAGACCACCAGGTCTGCCGGCAGCCGGTGTGCAAAGGTGCCGACCTCGCGGGCCGTGCCGCAGGCGGACGGCTGTCCGGTCAGCGAGAAGGCGCCGTTACCGGGCATTGCCTGCTTGCCGAGCAACAGGTGCATGGCGTAGGTCTGTTCATTCACCCAACTGCCGCGGTAGTGCTGGTTGAAGCCCATGGTCCAGAAACTGACCACCTTGCGGTTCTTGTCCACGTACAGGTCGGCCAGTTGCTGGAGCTTGGCCTTGAAGGGCTCGAGGTCTTCCTCCGCATCACCCTTCGCCAGTTCCGCCACGAAATCCAGGGTATAGGGCTCGACGCCCTTTTTGAAATCCTCGAAGCTGATCATCCAGTGTTTCACCGGCTTTGCACGGTTGTTCTGCTTGACCTTCTCGCCCGGCTTGCGTCGCTGGGCGATGGCCTCGTATTTATCCAGCGTGACTTCCAGTTCCTTGGCCTGGATGTCTTTCTCGGCGTCGAAGGCATATTTGGAGGTGCCGCGCATGCCGTAGCCGATGTCATAGGGGCCGGTGGCAAACACACAGTGTTTTTTGACAAAGTCATGATTGACGGCATCGCGCTTGATGATCTCGCGCATCACATAGTTCTGAATGGCCAGATCGGTCCCCGGCTTGAAGATGATCTCCAGGTCCGCGATGTCGGAGGTCTGGTTGCTGCAGGTGGTCAGGTTGACCAGCCTGACATTTTCATTTGAAAGTTTGCGGTCGGAGACGCGCGCCCACAGGATCGGGTGGCATTCGGCCATGTTGGCGCCCCAGGTGATGACGGTATCGGTGTGTTCGATGTCATCGTAGTTGCCGGACGGCTCGTCGATGCCAAAGGTCTGGATAAAGCCGACCACGGCCGAGGCCATGCAGTGGCGTGCATTGGGATCGATATTGTTGCTGCGGAAGCCGGCCTTCATCAGCTTGGCCGAGACATAGCCTTCCGGGATGGTGTATTGACCGGAGCCGAAGATGGCGACGCCGGTCGGACCCATCTCGCGATAGGTTTGCTTGAACTGTTTTGCCATTTCATCGAAGGCCTGCTCCCAGCTGACCGCCTGAAACTTGCCCTGCTTGTCGAACTTGCCGTCTTTCATGCGCATCAGCGGCCGGGTGAGGCGGTCCTTGCCATACTGGATCTTGCCGTTGAAATAACCCTTGATGCAGTTGAGCCCCTTGTTGACTGGTGCATCCGGATCGCCCTTGGTGGCGACGATGCGGCCGTCCCGGGTGCCCACCATGATGCCGCACCCGGTGCCGCAGAATCGGCACACACCCTTGTCCCACTGGATATCGGCCTCGGCCTGCTGCGACGTGGCGAGTGCGGCGGCCGGTACCGAGATGCCGGCGGCGCTGGCGGTGGCAGTGGCGGCACTGGTCTTGAGAAATTCTCTGCGCGTCAGTTCCATGATGCTCTCCTGGATGTTGGGTGCCTGGCTGGCTGGTGTCAGGTATTCAGGTAATCGGGCACCTTGACCGTGTCCGGGTTCTCGTCGTCGAGGTCATCCGGTATGGCATCGATCAACTCCCGGTCTTCTTCAAAGTTGTGATAGGACATTTCTGCCAGGGTGATGTGCGGCAGGGCGCGGATGCGCTTCAGGCCATCGATTTCGGCCCTGATGGATTCAGCTTCCTGGGTAATGACAATGCGACCGGTCGCGGCATCGACGTAGTGAACATCGATACCTGCCAGACGCTTTAACTGTTCACTGACATCCCCGCTATGTTCCGGCGCGGTAATAATCAGAATGCCCGAAATATTCATGATCGTAGTGCCCCCGCAGCGCCCGGTTTTCGTGGTCGACTGAATTCATTCAGCTTACTCCGAAATAATAGAACAGAAGCCGGAGTGTTGTTATTTTGTCGTTTTGAGTAGGTGTAGTTGCATGTCTGACAAGGAATTATTCACACGACACCAAACTACACACTGGCCTTCCAGCCAATGGCCATATTCTGGCAAGTCTGGCTGACATTGCCTTGATGCATGTCAATTCCCGGGAGAATGTGATGTTATGCAGGGAATCAGATCGCTTCCCGGCCAGTCTGGAATCAGTCAATCTTGATGAATGCCTTGCGGCGGCTACGGGAATGGACGCCGGCAGCCGGGCTGCATGATCAGGGCTTGATGCTGTCGATCAGGATATCGATGCTGTCTGTTTCTGCCGGTCGTACCGGTGTAAGTTCGCCTTGCAGGTCGCCGCTTTGCGGCATGGCGTTGCCTGATTTCGAGATGCGCGCGCCGACCGTGACCTCCTGAAAGCCGGACAGCACCATGCCGGGTGCCATGGCCATGGAATCGTCCAGTGTCACGGTGACCGGCAGGTCGCTGACCTGCTTGCGGACAATGGCGAGTGGCATGCGCGGTCCCCTGGCGGCGCGCGCAAAGATGAACAGCGTATCGTCCGGACTGGCGCCGTCGCGCAGGGCCGGATCGAGTGCCACTGTCACCGTGAGCGCGGCAGGGCCGGCCGGTGCCGCGTCGCTGGTCTGTGCAACCGGGGTAGCCGCTGTGCTGGCGGGAAGTCCGGTTTCCTGGCGGATCTTTTCGATCTGGCCGGTGATGATCCGCCAGTCCTCGCTGTTGGGTGTCATCTGCTGTGCGGCCCGTTCCCAGTAACTGACCGCGGTCGCGGTATCACCGGCCGTGGCCTTCCAGTGTCCGGCCAGCCACAGTGCCTTGATATTGTCCGGTTCGAGTTGCAGGGCCTTTTCCAGGAACCCGCCGGCCTCGTCGGTGAAGCGGCCGTTGCTGGTTGCCACCAGGGTGTCGGAGAAGTCGGCCAGCAGACCCGCGTCGTTGCCGCCACCCAGACGCAGGACATTGCGATAGGCAGGCACCGCCTGGTCGTAGCGATTCAGGACGTAATAGGTCCGTGCCAGCATGACCCAGCCCTCGAGGTTGTCCGGCTCGCTTTCCATGCGTGTCGCAAGGCGATCGACCATTTCCTCGACCGACGGCCGGCCGGCCGCCGCCCCGGCCGTCTGCTGTGCCGGCCGGCCCGTGGGGTATTGCTCCAGCAGGCCGATGATCCGTTCGCTGCCAATGGCCTTGTAGAGCAGGGTGGCGCCAAGTGGCACGGCGATGGCAACCAGCAGTGCCCCCCACAGGCCGCTGCGGACTGGGCGGTCACTTGCCTCACTCCCGCTGAGGTCAGCCAGCAGTTCCCGCTCCAGGTCCTTGCGCGCCGCGTCGTACTGGGCCTGCTCGATCCGGCCGGTCTTGAGGTCCTGGTCGAGCTCGGCGAGTCGTGTGCGGCCAACTTCCGCGTTGAGTGCATCGCGGTCGACGCCCGCGGTCCGCTGCTTGCGAAACAGTGGCGTGACAACGAACAGCAATGCCAGCAGCGACATGGCCGCCGCGAGGCTCCAGAAAACCGTCATGGCTGGTGATCCTCGTCCGCGTTGCTGTCAGTCATTATCTGTTCGAGGCGCTGGCGGTCCGCGTCGCTAATGTCCTGCTGGGGCGCCTGCTGTTGCCGCCGCAGTGAACGAAACAGCAGCAGGGCGGCGACCAGCAGCAGCACGAACGGTCCGAACCAGATCAGCCAGGTGGAAGGTTTGACCGGCGGACTGTAGAGCACGAAATCACCGTAGCGGGCCACCAGGAAGTCGACGATCTGGGCATCGCTGTCGCCTGCCTGCATCATGCCGTAGACCTCGGCACGCAAGTCATGGGCGAGTTCGGCATCCGAGTCGATCAGTGACTGGTTCTGGCACACCAGGCAGCGCAATTCCTCGATCAGGTCCTTGAAGCGCTGTTCCTCGTCGACGTTCGTAAAGGTGAACGCTTCGAGCGTGACCGAGGCCTGCAGGGTGCCGCTGCACAGCAGCAGACAGACCGTCAGCAGGGTGATCAGTCGCAGTCTCATTGCGCGGCCTCCAGTCGGGCGATCAGCGGCAGTATTTCCTGCACCAGCGCCTCGCGGGTCAGCGGACCGATGTGTTTGTGGCGGATGATGCCGTCTTTGTCCATGATGAAGGTTTCCGGCGCACCGTAGACACCCCAGTCGATACCCGTGCGGCCGTCGGCGTCGAAGGCATTGGCGATATACGGGTCGCCCAGCTGTGTCAGCCAGCGTTGCGCATCCGCGCGGTTGTCCTTGTAGTTCAGGCCGTAGATATCCACCTTGCCGGTGCGCGCCAGCTCGAGCAGGACCTCGTGCTCGGCCCGGCACGAGACACACCAGGTGGCCCAGATATTGAGCGCGCTGACCTTGCCCTTCAGGTCGGTATCGCTGATGGTTGCACCGGCATCCGCCAGCCGCGGCAGGGTGAAGGCCGGCATTGGTTTGCCGATCAGCGGCGAGGGCACGATCTTCGGGTCCAGGCTGAGCCCGCGGTACAGCAGTCCTGCCAGCAACAGGAACAGCAGCAGGGGGGTGAGGTAGCGCAGGTAACGTGACATCAGGCGCCGGGCGCCAGCGACTTGCGGGACGCCGGCGCAGTGGTGCTGGCATACCGGCGGACACCGATGCGGTAGCGCCGGTCGAGTGCCGCGAGCAGGCCGCCGAGTGCGATAAGCAGGCCGCCCAGCCAGATCCAGCGGACGAAAGGCTTGTAATACAGGCGCAGGCTCCAGTCGCCGCCGCCCAGTCCTTCACCCAGCGAGACGTAGATATCGCGCATCAGCCCGGCATTGATGCCGGCCTCGGTCATTGGCTTGGTCTGTACCGTGTAGGTGCGTTTCTCGGGGGTGAGCTGTGCCTCCTGTTTGCCGTCACGCGTGACGACAATGGTGCCCTGGTCGGCACGGTAGTTGGGTCCCTGCACGCTGCGCACGCCGTCGAAACGGAAGGTATAACCCGCCATGTCGATCGATTGTCCCGGCGACATGCGCACGTCCTGTTCCTCCTCGAACAGCGACACGAAGGTCACGCCGATAATGAACACGGCCACACCCAGGTGTGCGATCACCATGCCGAAATAACTGCCGTTGCCGCGTGCCGCGGGATTCTTCAGCAGCTTGCCGATGCTGGCGCGGTTGCGGTAGCGCTGGCGCAGGCTGAGCAGCAGCGAGGACACCAGCCACACCGACAGGAAGACGGCCAGTCCGGCCCACGGCGAGCCGTCGTGCAACAGCGGCAGTGCGACCAGGATGCCGGCGGCGAGACTGGCCAGCAATGCCATGCGGTAGGTGCGCAGCAGCTCAGCCGGTGCCTGGTGTTTCCAGCGCGCCATCGGGCCCAGTCCCATCAGGACAACCATCAGGGGCGTGAAGATCACGAACATGGTATTGAACCAGGGGAAACCGACCGAGATCTTGCCCCAGCCCATGGCGTCATAGAAGAGCGGGGCCAGTGTGCCCAGCAGGATAAAGGCCGTGATCACCACCAGCAGCAGGTTGTTGCCGAGCAGCAGGGTTTCCCGCGACAGGGTGGAGAAGCGGCCGCCGCTGGTGACATCCGGCGCGCGCCAGGCATACAGCGTCAGCGAGCCGCCGATAAC
>Ga0209456_10001330_pt1 | contig 12134 bp, 13 predicted proteins | sample COG_11_FD_184755 | JGI IMG/M metagenome (GOLD analysis project Ga0209456, IMG submission 184755) | Pelagic marine sediment microbial communities from the LTER site Helgoland, North Sea, for post-phytoplankton bloom and carbon turnover... | ecosystem: Environmental > Aquatic > Marine > Neritic...
GCTCGATGACGATACTGCGCGCATGGAAATCAGCCTGTTTAGCGAAGCGTTCCAGGAGTTTCGCCATCTGCTTGTCAAAGACGAGATCGTCGTTATCGGTGGTGCTCTACGCTACGACGATTTCCTGTCGAACTGGACGATTAACGCGAAAAACGTTACGCACATCGACAGGATCATCGAAAGTCGGGCTCGCAGCATGGTGTTGAGTCTTGCACCAAACGGGCAAGGTGAGGCGTTGCTGGTCAGACTGCATGACGTATTGCTGCCGCATCGCGAAGGCAGTTGCGATGTTTCCGTGCAGTACGTCGGGGAGTCGGCGTCGGCACGGCTAAAACTCGGGCCCGAATGGAGCGTGCGGCCGAGCCGCGAACTTCGTGACAAGTTGTCGGAGTTGCTGGGCAGCAAAAATGTCCGAATGCTGTACGCACCAACGCGCGAATTGATGTAAGGTTCAAATTCCGGCCACGGATATGTATGCGCAATGGACCTGAAATTCCTTGATTTTGAACAACCTATCGCGGAACTCGAAGCTAAAATCGAGGAGCTGCGATTCGTTGGCGATGATTCCGAGATCAACATCAACGACGAGGTTGCGCGGCTACGGGGCAAAAGCGAGTCGCTGACCAAGAGTATTTTTGCCAAGCTGAGCGCCTGGCAGGTTGCACAGGTTGCGCGTCATCCCATGCGGCCCTACACCCAGGATTACCTCGACCTGATCGCACCCGATTTCCAGGAATTGCATGGCGATCGTATGTATGCAGACGACCCCGCAATTATTGGCGGAATCGGACGTGTCGACGGGCGGCCCATCATGTTCATCGGACATCAGAAGGGCCGCGATACGAAAGAACGTGTACGGCGCAACTATGGGATGCCCAAGCCCGAAGGCTACCGCAAGGCGCAGCGCCTGATGCGCATGGCTCAGAAATTTTCGTTGCCGATCGTCACTTTGATCGACACACCGGGCGCGTACCCGGGTGTCGGCGCCGAAGAGCGCGGTCAGAGCGAGGCGATCGCATACAGCCTGTACATAATGGCCGGTCTCAAGACACCGATCATCAGCGTCGTCATTGGCGAGGGTGGTTCCGGTGGCGCGCTCGCGATCGGCGTAGGTGATCGCTTGTTGATGATGCAATACGGAATTTATTCGGTGATATCTCCGGAAGGTTGTGCGTCGATTCTCTGGAAGAGTGCCGAGAAGGCAGAGGAAGCCGCCGAAGCAATGCGCATTACGGCGCGAAGCCTGAATGAATACGGTCTGGTTGATGAGGTCCTGCCTGAGCCTTTGGGCGGCGCGCACCGTAATCCCCAGGAATCCGCGGACGTCATCCGCAATGCGATTCTGAAGAACCTGGAAGAGCTCGACAACCTGTCGATCGACCAGCTGCTCGAAAATCGTCAGCGCCGTCTCGCCAGCTTCGGTCAGTTTAAAGAAGCGTGAGCTTCGACCGGGAGAGACTGCTCCGTGAGCTCTTCGGGCTGGCGGCGCTTTCCGGCGACCCCAAACGGCTTGTTATCGCCTATAGCGGCGGGCTGGATTCAACCGTCCTATTGCACGCCCTGGCCGTATCCGAAGAGCTTCACGGGAAGTCCCTGCTGGCCGTCTATGTCGACCATGGCTTGCACGAACGATCGGGGCACTGGGGAGATCATTGCGAGTCATTCGCACGTTCGCTTGACGTCGAGTTCACCCGTCTTGCAGTTGACATCATGACGGATGCCGGCAAGGGAACAGAGGCGGCTGCACGCACGGCACGCTATGACGTGTTTCGATCATTGATTCGGGAAGGCGACTGGTTGTTGTCTGCTCACCATAAGGACGACCAGGCCGAGACCCTTTTGCTGAACCTGATGCGCGGTAGCGGACCGTCGGGTTTGTCAGGAATAGCGGAGTGCCGTCCGTTTGCTTTGGGATGGCTGGTCAGGCCTCTGCTGCCATTCTCACAAACAGAACTGCGGACGTACGCCGATGCGCATGACCTCTCCTGGATCGATGATCCTTCCAACGAGGATCGGCAATTCGATCGCAATTTTCTGCGCCATGAGATCTTGCCCAGATTCGAAGAGCGCTGGCCCGGAGTATCAGGTCGCCTGCAGCAAAGTGCGCTACTGGCCAGCGAAGCAGCAACGATGCTCGATCAGCTTGCCGATGACGACCTGCAGGCGTTGGCCGATCGCCCGGATCGACTTTCACTTGAAGGGCTAAGGGCCTTGCCACCCGAGCGACAACGAAACGTTATTCGCTATGTGGTGAGAGAGCTCGGGCTGCCCGCACCTCCCGCAACGCAACTGCGCAGTATTGTTGCCGACCTGTTGCCGGCACGTGAGGACGCCCAGCCGCTCGTGCAATGGAAAGGTGCCGAGGTGCGACGCTACCGCGACCAGGTCTATGTGTTGCCTGAGAACAAATTTGGCTCGCAAGAGCTTGCTATGCCGTTGACGGATAGCGGCCTGGAGCTTGGCACGGGAATGGGTGAGTTACAGCTTGATGCGGGCGCGGCACAGGGACTCGCAGGCGAGGTCATCGAGGCCGGGCTGGAAGTTCGTTTTCGCTCCGGTGGTGAGGAAATTAAACCGGTAGATCAAGCACATACGAGGAAACTCAAGAAATTACTTCAAGATGAGGGCGTCGTTCCCTGGATGCGTGATCGCTTGCCGTTGCTGTATTCAGGTGGCGAACTGGTGGCGGTGGCGGACCTCTGGATTGCGAGCGCTGCCGCCAGCAAGCCAGGTGTTGCGGTGTGCTGGAAGAACCGCCCGCCTATCCACTGAGATTTATTGGAATTTGCGTGACAATTAAGGTGACTGTCACCGTGTTTCCTTGTAACCTTTAAAACCGTCTTTATTCCAACGACGGCGCGTATTTCCAAGGGTTGGAGAAAAGCACTAACCGCCAGACCGGTGCTTTTGATCCAGCCCTTTGTTGTTTCCGCCGGCCACAGGCCTGTCTATGACATCGTATGTTTTTATTACTGGCGGCGTAGTCTCATCGCTTGGCAAGGGCATCACTTCTGCCTGTCTCGGCGCTATTCTCGAAGCTCGTGGTCTGACGATCAGCATGATCAAGCTGGACCCGTACATCAACGTCGATCCGGGTACGATGAGCCCGTTTCAGCACGGTGAGGTGTTCGTCACTCATGACGGCACAGAGACAGACCTCGACCTCGGCCACTACGAGCGCTTCGTACGTACAGCACACGGCGGTCGTCACAGCAATTATACGACGGGCCGAATTTACGAGAGCGTCATCGGCAAGGAACGTCGCGGTGACTACCTTGGCGCCACGGTTCAGGTCATTCCGCACATTACTGACGAGATCAAGCAGGGTGTTGAGAAGGGCGCAGGCGACGCCGACATTTGCCTGGTCGAGATCGGTGGAACGGTAGGCGACATCGAGTCGTTGCCGTTTCTTGAGGCCATTCGCCAGATGGGCATCGAACTCGGACATGATCGCGTCGTTTACGTGCATCTGACGCTGGTGCCTTATATCCCGACGTCCTCAGAGATCAAGACCAAGCCAACACAACACTCGGTCAAGGAGCTGCGCTCGATTGGTATCCAGCCGGACATCCTGGTTTGCCGTTCCGAAAAACCGCTGCCGCAGGAGCAGCGCAAGAAAATCGCCTTGTTTACCAACGTGCAGGAGAAGGCTGTTATATCGGCGTTTGACGCCGACGATTTGTACAAGATCCCGCAGATGATGCATGAGCAGGGCCTCGACGAAATCGTCGCACGTCAATTGGGGCTCGACCTGCCACCGGCCGACCTTAGCGAATGGGATGCGATTGTCGAGGCAAAACAGAATCCAGGCGCTGAAGTCAATGTCGCAATGGTCGGCAAGTACATGGATTTGAAGGACTCCTACATCTCGCTGGTGGAGGCACTGCAGCACGGTGGTATTCACACACGCACCAAGGTCAATATTCACTACATTGAGTCTCGTGATATCGAAGAAAACGGCGTCGAGTGCCTGCGCGACATGGATGGCATCGTCGTGCCAGGAGGCTTCGGCGATCGCGGCATCGAGGGCAAGATCGAAACGGTTCGATTTGCGCGCGAGAACAGCATCCCGTACCTCGGCATTTGTCTTGGCATGCAGGTTGCGGTTATTGAGGCTGCGCGCAACCTGGCAGGGCTCGAGGGTGCGATGAGCACTGAGTTCAACAAAGAAACACCGCACCCGGTCGTAGCGCTGATTACGGAATGGCGAACCGACGAGGGTGATGTCGAGCAGCGCGACGAAGAATCGGAAATGGGCGGGACAATGCGCCTGGGCGCCCAGCCTGTAGCATTGACTGATGGCTCTCTTGCAGCGACGAGTTACGGCAGCACATCCATCGAGGAACGGCACCGGCATCGCTATGAGGTCAACAACAACTACCGCGATCAGTTAGAGAAAGCCGGTCTGCGTTTCTCAGGACTGTCGGTCGATGACCTCGTCGAGGTGGTCGAGATACCGGACCATCCGTGGTTCCTGGCCAGCCAGTTTCACCCCGAATTCACATCAAACCCGCGCGATGGCCATCCGCTGTTCACGGGTTTCATCGGTGCCGTGCGCAAGCACCGCGAGGGCGAATTACCCAAGGTTGCTGAAGCATGAAGTTATGCGGTTTCGAGGCTGGCAATGACCAGTCGATCTTCCTGATCGCAGGTACCTGTGTCGTCGAGAGCGAGCAAATGGCGCTCGATACAGCAGGAACGCTGAAGGAAATTTGCGCCGAACTCGGCGTATCGTTGATCTATAAGTCCTCGTTCGACAAGGCAAACCGTAGCTCGTCGGGCAGTTTCCGTGGCCCGGGCATGGAGGAGGGTCTGCGCATCCTCGGCGAGGTGAAGAGCCAGCTTGGCCTGCCGCTGCTGACCGATGTGCATGAAGACACACCCATGGATGAAGTCGCCGACGTCGTCGATGTGCTGCAAACTCCGGCGTTCCTGTGCCGCCAGACCAACTTCATTTTGCGCGCAGCCGGTGCCGGCAAACCCGTGAACATAAAGAAAGGCCAGTTCCTGTCTCCGTGGGAGATGCAGAACGTGGTCGATAAAGCCAAGTCGACGGGCAACGCAGATATCATGGTTTGTGAGCGCGGCTTTTCGTTCGGCTACAACAACCTTGTGTCGGACATGCGAAGCCTTGCGGTCATGCGCGGTACAGGCTGCCCGGTCGTATTCGATGCAACGCACTCAGTGCAGTTGCCAGGTGGCAAAGGGACAGCGTCAGGAGGTCAACGCGAGTTCATCCCTGTTTTGGCGCGCGCCGCTACGGCTGCGGGCATAGCCGGCGTTTTCATGGAAACACACCCGGACCCTGCGAAAGCGCTCAGTGATGGTCCTAACGCCTGGCCGCTGGGCCAGATGAAAGCCCTCCTCGAAACACTCGTCGCAATCGACGACACCGTAAAGAAACACCACTACCTGGAAGATCAATGATCAAAATCACAGACATCAAAGGCCGCGAGATTCTGGATTCCCGCGGCAACCCCACCGTTGAGGCCGATATTTCGCTCGACGACGGGACGACGGCACGTGCGGCTGTACCTTCGGGTGCTTCGACCGGTACGCGCGAAGCGGTTGAACTGAGGGACGGCGACAAGGAACGGTATCTCGGTAAGGGCGTGCGAAAAGCCGTCGCAAACGTTAACGGCGCGTTGTCCGACGCGCTGCTCGGCACCGAGTTCGCCGACCAGCGGGCCCTTGATCAACGCATGATCGAGCTCGATGGCAGCGACAACAAGGGCAACCTTGGCGCCAATGCCTTGCTGGCGATTTCGCTGGCGGCAGCCAAGGCCGAGGCGGCATCGAAAGGACTGTCCTTGTTCCGCCATCTGGGCCCCAGTACTGAAATGCCCGTACCGATGATGAATATCATTAACGGTGGCGCGCACGCGGATAACAGCGTGGATATCCAGGAGTTCATGATCCTGCCTGTCGGTGCACCAAATTTCGCCGAGGCGCTTCGATACGGTGCGGAGATCTTTCATGCGCTCAAGAGCGTCCTGCATTCGCAGGGAATGAACACGGCGGTTGGCGATGAGGGCGGCTTCGCGCCGAACCTGCCATCGAATCGCGCTGCGCTCGACACCATCATGACGGCGATCGAGCAGGCCGGTTTTTCAGCCGGCGGCGATATATTGCTGGGACTCGATGTGGCGAGTTCCGAGTTTTATTCGGATGGTGTGTACAACCTCGAATCCGAAGGCAAGACTTACGATGCGGCGGGATTCAGCGCATTTCTGACTGAATTGGCGGATGGTTACCCGATCATTACGATTGAGGACGGCATGGACGAGAGCGACTGGGAGGGCTGGAAGCTTCTGACCGAGGCGCTTGGCGACCGCATACAGCTTGTCGGCGACGATCTGTTCGTTACCAACACCTCGATTCTGCAGCGCGGTATCGACGAAAATATTACGAATTCTATATTGATAAAACCCAACCAAATCGGTACCTTAAGCGAAACTCTTGATGCAATTACTATGGCGGTGGACGCGGGATACTCCGCAGTGATTTCGCACCGCTCGGGGGAGACCTCGGACAGCACGATCGCCGACATTGCAGTCGGAACGCGAGCCACGCAGATCAAAACGGGTTCGTTGTCTCGATCTGACCGGATTGCGAAGTACAACCAGCTGTTACGCATCGAAGAGGAACTGGGCGGCGAAGGCACATATGCCGCCAGAGAGGCGTTCTCGGTAAAGGCGCCGTAAGGAACAGCTTGGGGAAGCTAGGTGAATTTACGTTGGATGATTGTCCTGTTGGGTGTGGCTGCGCTGACATTGCAGGGTCAGTTGTGGTTCACAACCGAAGGTTTCAGCAAGACGCGCAACCTGCGCGCCGCTGTCGCTGAACAACGTGAGCAAAATGAGGAGCTTCGTGAGCGAAATCACGCCCTCGATGCCGAAGTCGTAAACCTCAAGCAGAGCTCCGAGGCAGCCGAAGAACGCGCCCGCACCGATCTGGGCATGATCGGTCCCAAGGAAACCTTCTACCAGGTTGTGCCCGTCGCCAGCGCGACAAACTAGGCCGCCCATTGTCGAACCTTCCCGATTGGGCACGCGCGCTCGGCGAGCCGCTGTTCACGTGCCGTATTCGCTCGACCCCTGGCGATTTCGTCGTCACCGAACAACTCGCTATCGAATTCAGCGGTGAAGGTGAGCATGACTGGCTGTGGGTCCAGAAGAGAGGTGCCAACACGGCCTGGGTTTCCGATCAGTTGGCAAAACATGCCGGCGTTCCTTCTCGTGACGTTGGCTATTCGGGCCTCAAGGATCGACACGCAGTAACAAAGCAGTGGTTCAGTGTTCGTCGTCCTTCGGGCGAGGGTACGGACTGGTCGTCATTTGCGGCCGAGGGCGTCGAAATCTCAGAGCAGCGTCGCAACCATCGCAAACTCAAACGCGGCGCCCATCGTGGCAACGCGTTTCAAATCGCTTTGCGCGGCGATGGCATTGACCAATTCGATGAGCAACTAAATGAGCGCTTGCAAAGGATCGCCGAGGGTGGAGTTCCTAACTATTTCGGCGAACAACGATTCGGGCGCGAAGCCGGGAACATAGAACTCGGTCGGGCCGTCCTCGCGGGTAAACGGTTTCCGCGCGACAAGCGCAGCATTGGTATCTCGGCGATTCGCTCGCTGCAGTTTAATGACGAACTTGGCGCACGTGTGGAAGCAGGAACCTGGAACAGGATCCTGGCCGACGATACGGCCAATCTCGATGGCAGTGGCAGTATTTTTGCCGTGGACGAGCTCACAGCGGAACTCGAACAGCGATGCAGCGAGATGGACATTCATCCCTGCGGAACATTGCCGGCCCTGGACACGATCGGTGTTAAAGCCGCACACCGCCCACTCCGCATGCGCGTCAGTGAGATTGAATGGCAGCGACGAGACGATGCAGTGTGGCTCAAGTTCCAGCTTCCGAAGGGGGCTTTCGCAACGACGGTCCTGCGTGAGTTAGTCCGTTATTGATCCGTACGCCGCGTAAAAGGACGAGGGCGAACCCAAAACCAGCTGGCGGCGACGATTATGCCGAAGACGGTATAGCAAAGAGCAAATACCCAGGCGGGCGCCTGGTAATACAACAACGACTCAAGCCAGTGTGATATGAATGAGCCGGAATACACGATGTCGCCGGCGCGCTCCCGGAGCGCCATTTCCCAGGTGGTCAGCGGGCAAATAAGTCCTGCCCAGGACTGCAAAACGACAACACCGATTGCTGCCAGGTGTGCAAATCGAAACCATGGATTGCGCACCCAGCTCCAATCAAGCGGTCTCCCTATCAAAATCAGTGCTAAGCCCAGGACTACGAACGCAACGAAGAACACATGCCCAAAAAGAAGCAAATCGGCTGCCAGGAGATACAAAAAGCCGGAGTCCATAAGGAACAGCCATCAATCTGGTATTCGCTCATTCAAGCCCGGCTCACCGGCGGACATCCATTGCATCAAGAATGCCTTTTCTGCTTCGCCTGCACTAATTACCAGGTTAGCGTTGCGCGCGCCTTCCAGCCATCTTTCCACCTCATGCCGGTGCAATTCCGATAGCCGTATAAATTCGTCCTGCCACGTCACCATGCTTGGCCCTCCTAAACTCATAACTTCGCCCAGAAATGATCGCTGCTAAATTAATCTATCCAATTCAACAACAGCCTATGGTCTTGCGTCTATACGTAGACGCCCTGCCGGCCGACCATCAGCGGACACTCGCAAGATTCGTCCAGGATGCCTATGCATTGCGACGCCGGTCCAGAAACTCGGGAAGGCGCATTGCGGGAAATAAGGCAAAATACATGTATCCAGCAGCCAACACCCAGGCGTCTGGTAATGTGAGCGCCAGCAAAATTGACAACAAGCCGAAGCCCGCAGCGAGCGCCCAGACCTGCATTGAGATTCTCGTTTTTCGCTTCTCAATCGAATTCAGTGCGAGCAACGTCGAGCTACGCATTGCGAGGCGATATAAGTGGCTAACGAGAAGTGACATGGCAAGAAATCCGACGGAATAGAATATGAAAATCAGGCGCAGGTCATCGTAGGTCTCAATCTGATAACTTGTCGAGAGGTACCCGCCGGTAAGATTTGCAAACATTCCCTCGAACAACATTCGCAGCGGATACACATAAACTAACGTCACGAATATAAGTGTCAGGCTGTACAGGATCGTTCCGGGATTCTCCAGGCCATAGCGCCGGCTCCATTGTCGATGTTGTAGCCAGAACATCATCAGTGTGGCGAAACTGACGGCAAAGCCCGGAATCCGTTTTGCGGCCGCCAGCATCTCAGGAATATCCGACGGAATGTCGTCGAACGATATAACGAGCAGCGTAAGTACAAATGCGAAGGCAGCGTCAACAAATGTGTCCAGACGCGTTACTTCCAGTCCCCGCAGCCGAAATTGATTTTCGACCGTAAGGCCGACCAGTTCCTTATCTGTCCAGCGCTTTTGGGCGGCAGCGTGAGTATTCATGGATAAGCCAGGCCCGAACGAAATATTTATTAATTGTGTCAGGACCCGTTGTCAGAATCGACACTTATTAGTGCTGAGCGTCGAATAGTCTAGACAAATTAAGGCGAACCTGCGCTTATGGTCGAAAGCGGATATTCGACCGACCAAAGGTGGTTTGTCAGTCCTGCTGGAGTAAAACGTAAACGGCGCCTGTCCCACCATCAACCTGGCGGGCCGATACGAACGCCAGCACCGAATCCCATTTGCGCAGCCAGCGATTGACGCTCGTCTTGAGTACCGGGCCTCGCTGGCCGGATCCGAGCCCCTTGCCATGTACGATTCGTACGCACAGCAAATTCCGTTTCACGCTGTAGTCGATAAAATCCGCCAATCGCGGGCGGGCCTCAGCAACTGTCATTCCATGCAGGTCGATTTCCGCCTGCACGGCGTACTTTCCGCGCGCGAGTTTGCGCATTGTCCTTGCACCGACGTGCGAACGATGAAAGCGCATGTTCTCGGCATTCGCACTTTCAATCGTATCAATATCGTCCTCCAGGCTTTCTCTGAGCGCTTTTTGCTCGTCAGCCCTCGCAAAACGTGCTTTCGGCGCCGGTTTCTTCTTTGGCTCTGGCACGCGGTCGCCCGATTTCAGCGGTTTGGCGCCGGAAATCGAACGTCGGAACAGGTCGTTATCGTCATCGCTCAAGGCGGTGTACTCAGGCTATGGTGCAACGATAGCTTCGAGTATAGTGAGCGCGTCTCAAGGCGCAAATCGCAGCGACTTCATCTATGAAAATCCTAGTGAGCAACGACGACGGTTACCTCGCGACCGGGATCAATGTCCTGACCGATGCATTGTCGGAGATTGCTGATGTTGTTGTTGTCGCGCCGGACCGTAATCGCTCGGCGGCCAGTAACTCGCTCACGCTGTCAGACCCGTTGCGTGTGTCAAAAGTCGCGGAAAATCGATACCGGGTAAATGGCACTCCGTCTGACTGCGTGCACCTGGCGCTGACGGGATTTCTCGACGAAGAACCTGACTTGGTTGTATCGGGTATTAATCACGGCGCCAACCTCGGCGATGACGTGATCTATTCCGGGACTGTAGCCGCCGCAATGGAAGGCCGCTTTCTCGGCTATCCAACGATTGCGGTGTCCCTGGTCGGGCATAAACTCAAGCACTTTGACACGGCGGCGCGCGTGGCAACTGAGCTCGTGCAACGGCTCGAAAGAGATCCCTTGCCGTCGGAATTCATCTTCAACGTGAACGTGCCGAATCGCCCATACGATGAAATGACCGGTATTCAGGTTTGCCGCCTCGGATTCCGCCACAAATCGGAGCCGGTCGTGAAATCCCGGGACGCGCACGGCAGGACGATCTTCTGGGTCGGACCGGCGGGCGAGAACCAGGAAGAAGGCGAGGGTACGGATTTCCATGCCCTCGAACAGGGTGCAGCTACGATAACGCCGCTCAAGGTCGACCTGACGCGGCATGACGCGTTACCGCAGGTAAAGGATTGGCTACTTCGTGATTAGTACGCGCGGGAATGTGCAGGGCATCGGCATGACGTCGCGTCGGACGCGCGATCGTCTTGTACAGCGCCTGATCGACAACGGCATTCGAAATGAGGCTGTGCTCGAGCAAATCCGCAATGTGCCACGGCACCTGTTTGTAGATGAAGCCCTGGCAAGCCGGGCGTATGAAGACACGGCGTTGCCAATCGGTCTGGGTCAGACGATTAGCCAACCGTGGGTTGTCGCGCGCATGACCGAAGCGCTGCTCGAGGGATTCGAAGGCGAGACCGTGCTGGAAATCGGTACGGGCTGTGGTTACCAGACGGCGATCATGGCGCCGCTCGTGAAAAAGATTTACACGGTTGAGCGCATTCGCGACCTTATGATCAAGACGCGCCAGAGGTTGCGCGAGCTCGACATTTACAACGTCCGGTTCCGTCCTGGTGACGGCTGGGAAGGCTGGCCCAAATACGCCCCGTATGACGGCATAATCGTCACAGCCGCAGCATCCGAATTACCGGAGAAGCTCTTGCAACAGCTGGCCCCGGGCGGTCGCATGATCATCCCCGTAGGGCCGTCGGGTTGTCAGGACCTGTTACAGGTTACGCGCAAAGACGATCATTTCCAGGAAATATCGCTCGGTGCGGTCAGCTTCGTACCTTTAGTTCCGGGTAAACAGTGATGTGTTTGGGCCAACCAGTTTCGATTAAGACAGTTCACGGCAAATGAAGATTTTCGGGCCACTGTATGACCGCGTTATCCAGTGGTCGAAGCATCGATACGCCGAACGCTACCTCGCCGCACTGAGTTTCGCTGAATCGTCGTTCTTCCCGATTCCGGTTGACGTAATGCTTGCACCGATGTGCCTCGCCAATATTGGCAAGGCCTGGCGTTACGCTTTCATCGCCTCATTGTTTTCGGTCATTGGTGGTGTCGCGGGTTATTTAATTGGCTACGGTGCGTTTGAGTCGATACAGCCGTGGCTTGCCGATTCGAGTTACTGGGCTGCCTACGAGACGAGTCGCGACTGGTTCGACCGCTACGGTATCTGGGTCGTTTTCGTGGCCGGGTTCTCACCGATCCCTTACAAAGTGTTTACCATCGCGGCTGGTGCCGCAGCGCTCAATTTTCCGGTTTTCATTGTGGCCTCGGCCCTGGGGCGCGGTGCGCGCTTTTTCCT
>Ga0209456_10001331_pt1 | contig 12133 bp, 10 predicted proteins | sample COG_11_FD_184755 | JGI IMG/M metagenome (GOLD analysis project Ga0209456, IMG submission 184755) | Pelagic marine sediment microbial communities from the LTER site Helgoland, North Sea, for post-phytoplankton bloom and carbon turnover... | ecosystem: Environmental > Aquatic > Marine > Neritic...
GTGAGTGACGGGAATTGAACCCGCGACACCCGGAGCCACAATCCAGTGCTCTACCACTGAGCTACACCCACCAAAGGGGGCGGAGTCTAGCGTCACTTTGCGGGCAGGCAAGGCTAGATGCAGCGGCCTTTTTCGTACTGCCGGCGGGCCCATTCTGCCATGGCGATGCCGGCTGCGACGCTGATGGGATAGCTGTGGTTGATGCCGAACATGGGGATGGCGACGACCTGGTTGGCGGCCTCCAAAATGCCCGGCGAGCAGCCGTCGTCCTCGTTGCCGAAGACCAGCACCGCGTTCTCCGGGAGCTCGGCTTCCCAGAGGCCAACTTTGGCCTCGTCCTTTTCGAATGCGACCAGGGGCCAGCCTTCCTTCTCAACTGCGTCGAGGAAGATTCGCTCGCTCGGAAGCTCGACGATGTTTTCGTAGCGCTGCATGCCCATGGCGGCGCGCTCGTACCAGGGCTCGGTGCCAATCAAGATGATTTCCTTGACCAGGAACGAATGCGCGGTGCGGATGATGGAGCCGATGTTGAAGGGGTTCTTGGCGCGGTCGATGGCGACGCGGAACGGATGCCGGATGCCGTCGAGCTCGCTTCGGATCTCGTTGCGGGGCATCTCAAACGATGGGACGCGGGCCATTTACTTCCACTTGATGGAGCAGCCCATCGAGGGGACGTGCTTGAAGTCGACGGCGCGACCTTCCAAGGCAGCATCGAGGACGGCGCGAAGGTCGCGGCGGGTGACTTGCCCGGGCTCTTGCCAGTTGTCGTCGATGCGGCCGTTGTAAACGAGCTTGCGGTCGCGGTCGAGCACGAAGATGTCAGGGGTGCAGACCGCGTCGTAGGCGCGCGCGACTTCCTGGCTCTCGTCGTGGAGGTACGGGAAGGTGAAGGCTTTGGCGGCTGCCCGCTCTACCATTTTGTCGAAGGAGTCGGCCGGGTAGTTCACGGCGTCGTTGGGGTTGATGGCGACCAGTTGCACGCCCTTGTCGGCGTAGTCGGCTTGGATTCCGAGCAGCCGGTCCTCGCTGGCGATGGCGTAGGGGCAGTGGTTGCAGGTGAAGACCACGACCAAGAGCTCTGCGTCGGCGAAGGAGTCGAGGGACCAGGTGTTGCCGTCGACGCCGGGCAAGGAAAAAGGCGGCGCGGAGCTGCCGACGGGCATGCCTTTGGAGTGCATCAGTGCCATGGCTACCCTGTAGTGCCGGCGGCCGGCCAATGCCAGCGGACGCGGCGGGCGTGTTAGGTTCAAAATGACGATGATGGAAGCGGAGGTAGCTCAGGATCCGTTGGTGGGGGCCACGCTCGGAGGGCTCTACCATGTGCAGCGCCTGATTGGCGTGGGCGGCATGGGGCGGGTCTACGAAGCGACGCACACCCATCTCGGCAAGGCGTACGCGGTGAAGGTCTTGCCGGAGGGGCGCGCGGACAAGCCGGCTGCGGTCGAGCGGTTCCTGCGGGAGGCCAAGTCGGCGACGCGGATCGACCACGAGCACATCGTTAAAGTGGTCAACTGCGACAGCGACGAGGAGCACCGGCTGTTCATCGTGATGGAGCTCCTGGACGGCGAGAACCTTGCGGACCGGCTCGACCAGGGCGCCCTACCCGTCGACGAAGCGGTCGAGATTGCGCGGCAAACTGGGGAAGCCCTGCAGGCTGCCCACGACGCGGGCATCGTGCACCGCGACCTGAAGCCCGAGAACATTTTCCTGACGCAGAAGCACGGCCGCGACTTCGTGAAGGTGCTCGACTTTGGGATTTCGAAAATCAAGACGCCCGAGCATGGCGACCCGAAGCTGACCGCGACGGACCAAATCATCGGCACGCCGCTTTACATTTCGCCGGAGCTCGCGCGGGGGATTGCGGTGGTCGACCATCGGACCGACGTGTACGCGCTTGGCTGCATCTTGTACGAGATGCTCACAGGGACGCCGCCGTTTAGCGGGGAGAACCATTTTCAGCTGCTCTACAAGCACGGGAATGAAGCGCCGGACCCGCCGTCCCGGCGAAGCAAGACGGCGAACATTCCGCCGCACGTCGAATCTGCCGTGCTGCGCGCCATGGCGAAGGACCCGGCGGACCGGTTCGAAACGATGCGCGAGTTTTGCGACGCGCTTCGAGGACCGACGGTGCCGCGGCGGGCGTGGACGCTTGGGGTTCCTTTGCTCGTGGCGGCGATTGTGGCGGGCGTGGCGTTCCTCTTGTGGCCGACGCATGCGCCCGATGAAGTCACCGAGCCGCCGATTCCCAGCCCCGCCCCTGTGACAAAAAAGTCCGACGACCCCGCAGAAACTTCTGCCATCGAGCCGGTGGTGCAGTGGGTGACCCTCGAGGTGGATTCGCGGCCAAGGGGCGCGTTTGTATCGGTAAATGGGGACAAAAGAGGCAAGACGCCAGTCGCGCTGGAGCTCGAGCCGGGGCTCGCAGCGACGGTACGATTTTCGCTTGAAGGCTATCGGAGCGAGGAGCGCCGCGTGGTGCCGAATGAGGACGATGCGCTCCTGGTTCGCCTGAAAAAGAAAACCCGTCCCAAGCCCTCCCCGATTAAGACAGACTTCTAAGCAGTGCTTGCTCGATTCCCGCTCGTGCTCCTCGCCCTCCTTTGCATGGCGAGCCCTTCCGTCACGGCTGCGCAGAGCACGTCGGAGAACGCGGAGGCGCGCGTGTACTTCGAAGAGGGGAATCGACTTTACGAGCAGGCGAATCGTTCGAGCGCGGCGCAGCGTACTGGGCTTCTTCAACGCTCGCTCGAAGCGTACGTCGACAGCCTTCGGATCGTGCGGAGCCGCAATGCACTGTTCAACGCGGCCATCGTGCTCGGGGAGCTGGGGCGCAACGACGAGGCGTTCAACTACTTCAGCGAGTACCTCGGGATTGAAGGCTTGTCGGAGGCCGACCGCAAGAACGCGACCGAGCGACGTGATGCGCTTCGCGGTGAAGTCGCGGTGCTTCGAGTGACGAGCGAGCCCGAGGGGGCGTTGCTCTGGGTCGACCGGTTGGACTTGGCGCCGCGTGGGGAAACGCCCATCGAGCTGGCGTTGCCTCCGGGGGAGCATCGGGCCTTCGTTAAAAAGGAAGGGTACGAGCCGGTGGAGCGGGCGCAGACGATGGTGCGGGGGGAGACCGCGCGAATGGAGCTCGCGTTGGTGCCGTTTCCCGTCGAGCCGGTCGTGCCAGAGCCCGAGCCGGAGCTTGAGCTCGTGCCGGAGCCTCCGCGTCCACGGCTTCGGAACGCGGCCATCGGGACGGCGGCCAGCACCTTGGCCACCGCCGGTGTCGCGATTGGGCTGTCGGTCCGCGCGCGCTCGCTTCGAGACGAATACGACAGCGCCGCGGCGCAGTGGCGGATGACGGACGACCCGGCGGATCTTCAACGCGCCCAGGACCTCGCCGACAGGACGGACCGGTTCAACTTGGCAGCCGACGTGCTCTGGGGCACCACGATTGCCCTTGGTGTGAGCGCAATCGTGCTCTACGGCGTGCACCGCAAGAGGCAGAAGCGCGAAGCACCCGAAGTGGGGGTTTCGGTGTCTAGGCACGGTGGCTTCGCGTCGATTCGAATGCCGTTTGGAGCGGCGCAATGAGTCGTGGGCTCGTAGCGCTGCTCGCCTTCTCCGCTGTCCTCGCCGGCGGATGCTCTTGGCTCAACGCGCCGGACCGCAACCTCGTGCCTCCGGACGGCGGCGTCGATGGCGGCGGCATCGAGCTCTTCTGTGACGATGGGCTCGATGATGACAATGACACCGCATTCGATTGCGACGACACGGACTGCGCACAAGAACCGGCCTGCTGCGAGCTTCGGAGCACGACGCTCAGCGAGGATTGGACCAATGCCGACCTGAGCGACGACTGGATTTTCACGCCGACCGGCGGCGGAGCCTGGGGCCCGCTTCGGCCTTCATTCGGCGGAACCACATTCGTCGGAGGCTTCCTTCCCGATGACTCGCCGCGCGCGCTGCTGAGCAACGACTGCGTGTCGCTCGGGCTCGGCGGTTGGGTGAGCACGACTCTGCGCACGACGGACGCGACCGGGTGCGGGCCGAGCGAAGAGTGCGCACGATACGCGGGCGTGGTGCTCACGGTGGCTGATGACTCGGCGCCCGGAAACAAGCTGCAGGACGAGCTCGCAGTGACGCTTCATGCGGGTGGCCTCGTGCTGGTGACGCAGGCCGATGTGGAAGTTGCGCGCGCGATGGTCGGCGTCGACGAGAACATCGACGTTGAAATCGAGCTGCGGCCGCGGCTCAACGACGAGAACGTTCCCATCGCGCACGCGCTGGTCACGGTGGACGGAATGGTGGTGCTCGAGGACTTCACCGTTTCGGCGATTGCCAACCTGCTCGTTGAAGGCGACTGCGCGGAGATCCCGGGGCTGCGGGTGGCGGCACAGGGTCGGGGCGACGGAGTGTACGTAGGGCCACTTGAGACCGCGAAGCAGGACTGTGCCAATCCGAGCCAGTTCGATGAACAAAGTGCAATCTTGACCGGGTCGAGCCTCGAATTTAACCCGTCCTGGGTGTCCGCGTACGTGGGTTCGCCGGCGTTGGCCAGCTCACGAAACTCGATTTCGGACATCCAGTGGGACTTGATCCTGGAAGGGAGCAACGACCCGCCCGAGCTCGAGCCGACCACGCACATCGGATACGCCTTGGGACATGCGCGGGTGGCGACGGACGAGGGTGCCGACTGGCCGCTCAACGGTTGGACGAGCAGTGGGTCGCCAAAGGTCGGCGACGACCCGCCGTCCTGTTTGGACGGGAGTTGCTCCGAGAACCGAAGCGTTCGCGAGCCGCATCTGTTGGCCGAGCTCAATGAGGAAGGGGAGCTTCGCGACCTGGTCTTGTCGTTCGCGCGTGAGCTGGTGAGCGAGCCGAACGAGCGTGACTTGTTTGGCATTCAAATCGTGCGGCCTGTCAGCAGCCCTGCCACGTCTTTGGCGCTTCCGGGCACGCCGACGGTTTCGCCGGACGAGATTCCGGAATGCACGAGCTTGCGGGATCCTGCGTTAATTCCAGTGGATCCGGACGCGCAGGAAGGCTACTGGCTGCTCTTCACCTGCGTCGAAGGTCTGGGCGCGGCAACCGAGATTCACGCGGTGCGCATTTCGCGTGCGCTCGAAGTCGTGCAGGAAGGTGGCGGGCCGATGCGGCGCGTGGTGTTGGTGGCGAGCGAGCTCGGGCCGTTTGCGGCGGCCGGGATTCGTTCGCCTGAACCGCTGATTTCGTTCCAAAACGACGGGATGCGGTTGCGCATTTGGTTCATGGCGCAGAGCACGCCGGGTGACTGGGCGGTGGCGCTTGCCGAGGCGCGGACCCACGACACTTCGGTGCTCGAGTTCGAGCTTCCCGAGCCCGTGCCGTTCCCGGTGAACCCCATCGTGAGCAGCACGTCGAGCCTGGTCCTGAGCGGCTGCCTGGGTGAGGAATGCACCATCACTGGAATCGCCGTAGCCCCCCGTGCCGACGACCCGAGCCGGCTTCGGTTCCTGTTGGCACGGCGCTTGTATCTACCGGGTGGGGGTCGCACCGACCAATTAATCCCTTTGGAGCAAACTTGGAGCATGCCTTGAACTGGAATCGACGAAACCAACACTGGATGTGGCTGCCAATGGCGGCCGTGTTGGCCGTGGGTTTGGTGGGCTGCGACAACTCGGACAGCTCCGATTCGGCGGGGCCCGCCAACTTTCCCGGCGCGGGCGGTAGCGCCGGATCCGAGGGCGGCTTCAACGACAGCGGCGGCCTCGGAGGCGCGGGCGGTTCGGAATCGCCGGACGTCGTCAATGTCCCGAGCGGGGTGGCGGAGAATCCACTCGACGACCTCTTCGCCGACCAGGAGAGGAACCCTGAGGACTTCCTCGGGTTGAGCACGGACGCCGTCGGAGGCGCTCAAGGGTACGCGGAGGCGGCGCTCGGTTGTTATGCAAGCCCCGACGCCTGCGGTGACGCCGAGTGTGGCGCGTTTGCTTCCTGCTGTGTGAACACCGGAGCTTGCTGTGCGCCGGTTGTCGACAATCCACCGCTGCCGGCGACGCTCGACTTCCGGCAGTGCGCAGGAGAGTCGGTAGCCGCTTGCGCGGCCGACAGCGGCTCGAACGCCACGGCGTTTGGCGACCTCGAACCGGTGCTCAACGCGCGAGGCTTCGTACCGAATGGCACGGCAACGGCGGAAGGGGGCGCAACCATCGGCGACCCGGTGAACCTCGCCTCGCAACGCGTCGAGCTCGAGGTGCAATTCTCGCTGCCGATTGGCTGCGGCGGCACCTGTCTCGAAAGCGCGGGCGTGGCCTTCACCGCCACGGAGCCGAGCGAGTTCGTCGACGCCGACGTGGGTTTGCTCCTGAGCGGCTCGCGTGAGCAGGTCAACGTGATGATCGGCAACCAGGTTGCCGATTCGTTCTTCGCTGCCCCCGGGAGCACGCAGTGGCGTTTGGTCTTGTCGCCTGACGGATCGGCGCAGGTGTTCCGCGACAACGTGCTGCAAGGCCGGTACGCGTTTGATGCGGCCGCCCTGACGCAAGCGCGGCTCGTGGTCTTTGGGCGCAACCTGAGCGACCCGGCCGACAGTGCAGCGGTTGCTGCGATTCAGGTTGAGGTCGCGTACTGCGACAATCCTCGAGCCTGGAGCGGGCGGCAGCCGGTTTCGGTATCCGACGGCGCCAGCGAGGTGCCGGGCCATTCATTGGGTGCCGGGCCTTCGATTGCAGATCTCGGGTCGAGCACACACGTGGCGTACGAAGTCGACGGTGAGATTTTCGTCGCCGAGCAAGTTGCACCTGGCGCGCTTCTCTTCGATGGGCTGACCCCTGCCCTCTTCCCCACGGAGCCCTACGAGGCCATGGGCTTGCACGACCCGGAGCTGGTCTCGGACGGAAGTTTGGTGTTTCTTTTTTACACGGCACGCGATGAGAACGGTGTGGGGCGCATCGTCCGGGCCGAGTCCGACCAGAGCCTTGCAGTGTTCACGAAGGGCCAGGCGCCGCTCGCTTTGCCCGGCGGTGGCTCGGTTTCGTACGATGCGCCCAGTGTGGTGTACCGTGACGGGTTCTGGCTGATGGTGGTGCGAGCCACGCTTCCAAGCAGTGCGACCGAGCTCCGGGTGTTCTACGCAAATGACCCGGGCACGGATTGGGCCCGGGTCGTCGACGGCACGCTCGAGCAACTCACCGGCGTCGAGAGCCCGACCTCGGAGGTGACCGAGCCGAGCTTGGTGATTCACAACAGCGCCTACCAACTCTACTACGCGCGACGCAGCGGCACGCGCTGGTCGGTGGAGCTCCTGGTTTCGGACGAGCTGCTGATCTGGCGGTCGATGGGTGACGTCCTCGGCGGCAGCAGCGAGGCGTTCGACAGCCTCGGGGCGCGGAGCCCCGACGTGATTTCGGGACCAGACCGGCTCGACATCGTCTACGCGGGCCAAGATGGGGTTGCGTTCCAGCTTGGAACCGCCTCTCGAACGGCTCCTTCGAACAGCGCGCCGAGCATCTTTTGACAGCACGGCGCTGGGCGCCGATGTTGAGGTGATGGCGTCTTCCGACACGGAGCCACCCCCACCCGATCCGAGCGGCAAGGCCCGGCGATGGACGGGCGCGTTCATTGCGGTGTTCGTGTTGCTGCAGTTCGTGGTCCCGCTGACTTACCTCGGCCGAGAAGATGCTGCAGACGAGCGCTTCACCTGGCGGAGCTTCACGGAGGCGGCGGTGCCTGCATGCGAGACCAGCGCCGCGCTCGAACGGGTCGGCGGTGAGCGCGAGGCGATTGCCCTAGAGAAGCTCATTCACAGAGATTGGGTCGACTACGTGTCACAGGGGCGACGCGCGGTGGTCGACGCCTTCTTGATGAAGCAGTGCGAGGCGGACGGGGTCCTGCAAGTAGAGCTGGTCAATCGCTGCGACGACGAGCGGGGCGTCCGTGAATACACGCTTCGCTGTGGCGGCGAGCGGCCACACGAAACCACGAGGACGGCCGCGCGATGAAGCCCCTAGAGCGGTACTGGTTCGGCGACGTGGCTCTGGCGAGGCCGTACTTGGTTTTGCGGTTCGTTCTCGCGCTCCTCGCTTTCGACACCTGGCTGAACATGATGCCGCAGGGGGCGAAGTACGGCGTCGGCGCCTTCAACGTGGCGCACTTTCCCTGGTTCGACGGCTTCGTTCCGAGCTCGAGCTTTTACCTCGGCGTCCTGGCGTTCACCGGAGTGCTCGCGCTCAGCCAAGCGCTCTACCGGCCTCATCGAATTGCCATCGTGCTCATCGCAGTGGGTTACACGCTTGGCTGGTCGTGCAGCCTTCTCGACTCGGTGCCGTACCACTACCTACTTTCGCTCTACCTGGTTTGCTTCGTGTTCTTTCCGATGCTGAGCGCGCGCTCGGCTTTTTCGCGGTCGGACCGTGCGCCCAGGGGAAGCGTTGCGGCATACGTGCTGTTCTGCGTCACGACGGCCATCGTCTACTTCTACGTCGCGGCCTGGGCGGCGGCACGCGGGGAGTCGTATTGGCTGCCGATGGTCTGCTGCGTCGGGTACCTGCTGGTGAGCATGCAAGACCGCGTCGAGCTTCCCGCGCTGCACGTGGTCGCGCCGATGCTGGTGGCCGCGCCGCTGACCTTTCACCTCGCAGCGCCGCAGCAAGGCTGGCTCCCGCTGTACATGACCGGCATCGCGCTCATCGTGTTCGCGCCCACGCAATGGGTTCACGCGTTTGGCCGCGCGCTGACGCAACCGGCGCGGAGACTGGTCGACGAGCGCGACGAAGACGAAGGCGGCCTCGACGAGCGCGCCTCGCGGGTGTTCTACATGTCGCTCATTGGCTTGGTCGTCGCTCCGATGGTGAGCATGTTCGTCGACCTGCCCGGTGTGAAGACCGGCTGTAGCTTGACCGCCATCGCCATGCTCGTCGTGATGGGACGGCAACTTTACTTCACGCCGCGATGGCGTCCGCTTTGGCGCGTGGCCAGCCTCTTTGGTGGTTGCCTTGCGCTCTGGATTACGATGAGCGCGAGCAATGCGCGTTTCGACTACTACCGTGAAGGCGCGCTCGATGCAGACCGGCGTGGCGACCAAGAAGCTGCCATGATGTTCCGTGAGAAGGCGGATCGTTACGCCCCATAGGTCGATTCCCAAGCGTTCCGCTCAAGAACGCGCCATTCCAGGCGCTGGCTGCTAGGCTCAGCCTGCATGTTGACGGGTGACGGCTGGATCACGGTCGCGGTAATCGTGGGGATGGTGGTCGTCATGGCGGCGAACCTCGCCGGCCCCGACCTGGTGCTCATCGCTGGCGTCACCGTCCTGCTGCTGACCGGCATCATCGAGCCAGCCGAAGCCTTCACCGGATTTTCGAATCCCGCCGTCATCACCATTGCTGCACTCTTCGTGGTTGCAGCAGGCGTGAAGGAGACGGGCGGCTTGGACCTCGCCGGCCGCGTCGTGCTCGGACGCCCGCGCTCTCTCGCTGGTGGTCAGCTTCGCATGATGTTCCCGGTGGCTGCGCTTTCGGCCTTCCTCAACAACACCCCGGTGGTGGCGATGTTCGTTCCGCTGGTCACGAGTTGGGCGCGGCGTTGCCACTTCAGCGTGTCGCTCATGCTGCTGCCGCTTTCGTACGCGTCGATTCTCGGCGGCATCTGCACCCTCATCGGCACGAGCACGAACCTGGTCGTCGCGGGCCTCGCAAAAGAGTGGGACCCAACGATTGAGTTCGGAATCTTCGAAATTGCGCAGCTCGGGATTCCGGCGCTGGCCATCGGCGTGCTCTTCATCGTGGTGACTTCGCAGTGGTTGCTCAAGGACCGGCGAGGCGCGTTGCAAGAGCTCGGCAAGGCGCGCGAGTACACCATTGCGATGCGGGTGGAGAAGGGTTCGCCGGTCATCGGCGAAAGCATCGAAGAGGCGGGGCTTCGTTCGTTGCGCGGCGTGTACTTGTACGAAATCGAGCGTGCGGGGCGCGTGCTCGCCGCGGTCCCGCCGACGACGGTGTTGCGCGAAGCGGACCGGCTGCACTTCACGGGGGTCGTCGATTCGGTGGTGGACTTGCGGAAGCAGCGCATCGTTCCGGACACCGACCAGGTGGACAAAATCACAGCCCGGCGCGACCGGCGGCTGGTCGAGGCGGTCGTTGGGGCGCATTCGTCGCTCATCGGGCAAACCGTTCGGCAGAGCCGGTTCCGTACGATTTACGACGCGGCGATTCTTGCCATTCATCGGCAGGGCGTGCGCGTGACCGAGACGAAAGTGGGCGACATCCGGCTTCAAGCGGGCGACGTGCTCCTCATCGAGTCGCATCCGGCGTTCGCACAGTCTCGCCAGCGGGACCCGAACTTCGTGCTCATCGCCGAGGTGGAAGACAGCGCCCCGCCCCGCCACGACCGCGCATGGCTGGCTGCCGTGATTCTCTTCTTGATGGTTCTGGTGAATGCCACCGGCAGCATGAACCTGATGACGGCGTCGTTGAGCGCGGCCGGCATGATGCTGCTGACGCGTTGCCTGACCGGTGAGCAGGCCCGGCGCTCGGTCGACTGGACCGTGCTCATCGCGATTGCAGCCGCGTTCGGCATTGCAATCGCACTACAGAAGAGCGGCGCAGCCGAGGTCATCGCATCGCGAATCATCCAGTTCGCGGCGCCGTTCGGAAGCGTGGGCGTGCTCGTTGCGCTGTACACCATCACGGCGGTGCTGGCCGGGCTGGTGACGACGAAGGCATCGGCGGCGCTGATGTTTCCCATTGCGGCCACGGCGGCGGAAGCGCAGGGCATCGGGCTTCTGCCCATCAGCTACATGACGATGATTGCCGCGGCGACCGCGTTTTCGACGCCGATTGGCTTCCAGACGAACCTGATGGTCTACGGCCCGGGCGGCTACAAGTACACCGACTTCCTTCGATTGGGGTTGCCACTTCAGGCCCTTGTCGGCATCAGCACCGTCACCCTCATCGCCTTGGTTTGGCTCTGAGCTTCCGTGCCCCGCTTCCCAAACATCTCCGAACAGGCCCACTCGGTTTCGCCCCGCGTCTACAGCAACCTTGCGAAGCGCGCGCGCGCAAAGAACGCCGAGATTTACCCGCTGCACGTCGGTGACACCTACCGCGAACCGGTGGTGGCGGCTCGGGCCGAGCGCCAGTTGAGCAGCGAGCACCCGGGGCTGCACAGGTACGCACCGGTTCAAGGTGAGGCGAGCGCCATCGACGCCTTCATCGATTACGTCCAAGACCGGCACGGCGAGACGCTCGACCGGGATCTCGTGCAAGTGATGTCGGGCGCAACCGCTGGGTTGAGCATCGTCTGCCAAGTCTTGCTCGAGCCGGGCGACGAAGTGCTGCTGCCCTCACCGTTTTGGCCGCTCAGCCGGGGAATCATCGCGACCAAGGGCGCCGTCCCCGTGCAGGTTCCGTTCTACACGCGGCTCGATGAACCCGGCTTCGACGCCGAGGCAGCTCTCGAACGCGCGGTGACCGAACGCACCGTCGCGCTCTACATCAACACGCCCAACAACCCGAGCGGCCGCGTGCTCTCGGACGGGACCATCGATGCGATGCTGCGCGTGGCCAAGCGGTACGACCTCTGGGTGTTTTGCGACGAGGCCTACGAAGAGATTTACTTCGACCGGGAGGCACCCGAGGCGATTTGGAAACGCGCCGAGATTTGCGACCGCGCGATTGCCTTCCACACACTTTCGAAGACGTTCGGCCTTGCCGGCGCGCGGGTCGGTTTCACCCACGGGCCGCAGCACATCATGGGCGCCGTCCGCGGGATGCAGACCTTCCACACCTATTGTGCGCCCCACCCGATGCAGTTCGGCGCGGTCGAGGCCTTGCGCAAAGGGGACGCCTGGGTGAAAGAAAGTCGCGTGCTCTACCGCGACGCCGGTTACCAAGCCGCCGAGGCGCTTGGTGTTTCGCGACCGGAAGGCGGCACGTTCCTGTTTGTCGACGTAAGCGCGCAGCTCGAACCGGGCGCCGATGACTGCAGTGCATTTTTAGAACGCTGCGCCGACGAAGGTGTGCTGCTGACGCCGGGACGATCCTGCGGCGCGGACTACGCGAGTTGGGTGCGCCTCTGCTTCACGTCGGTGCCCCCGGCGGAGCTGGCCGCGGCCTTGGAGAAATTGGCTCCTCTCTTTCGAACACCGTCTTTGTGAACCAGGCGTCGA
>Ga0209456_10001332_pt1 | contig 12127 bp, 10 predicted proteins | sample COG_11_FD_184755 | JGI IMG/M metagenome (GOLD analysis project Ga0209456, IMG submission 184755) | Pelagic marine sediment microbial communities from the LTER site Helgoland, North Sea, for post-phytoplankton bloom and carbon turnover... | ecosystem: Environmental > Aquatic > Marine > Neritic...
GGAAAGGCTTCACCGAGATCGATATCGACACCGTCCACCATCCCGCCTGGAGCACGGACATGATGTCGACCGAGGGTCTCGCCAAGTTGGAGGAGTTCGGGATTGCCCCGCCGGGTCCCACCGCCATGCCGGAAGCTCCCGTGCTCTGCCCGCAGTGTGCATCGGCGGAGACCCGCACCGTGAGCCGGTTTGGCTCGACGGCCTGCAAAGCACTGATGGTGTGTTCCGTCTGCCGCGAACCGTTCGACTACTTCAAGGCGATCTGAACATGAGCTGTGCAGCAACTGATCCCCTTCACGGAGCCGACTGATGGCAGCCGAATTCCATACCCTCGAAGTGGCCGCAGTCGAGCCCCTCACCGAACATTCGGTGGTGATTCGTTTCCACGTACCGGACGAGCTGCAAGACGCCTATCGGTTCAAGGCGGGCGAGCACCTCATTCTGCGAACGGACATCGCAGGCAGCGACGTACGCCGCAGCTACTCGATCTGCGCGGACGTGGGGTCCCAAACCCTGCAGGTGGCCGTCAAGCAGCTCGACGGTGGTGTGTTCTCGACGTATGCCAACCACGACCTCGCAGCCGGGGACGAACTCGAGGTGGCAACCCCGACGGGCGAGTTCACGGTTGCCACGGATCCGTCGAACCGCCGGCATCTCGCTGCCGTCGCGGCGGGGAGTGGCATCACCCCGGTCATCGCGATGATCGAGACGGTCCTCGAAGCGGAGCCGCGCAGTGCCTTCACGCTGCTCTTCGGGAATCGAACGACGCTGTCTGTGATGTTCCTCGACGAACTCGGCGCGCTGAAGGATCGCTTTCCGGATCGGCTGGTGGTGATGCACATCCTGAGCCAGGAGGGCAATGCGGTGCCGCTGCTGACGGGGCGTATCGATGCGGACAAGCTGGACCGGATCTTCTCCACGGTGCTCGACGCCGACACCGTTGATGAGTGGTATCTCTGCGGCCCCGCCGGGCTGGTGGCCACCACCCGGGAAGTCTTGACCGCTCGGGACGTGCCGGTGGACGCGATCCACGATGAGCTGTTCTATGGCGGAGACGAGGTGACAGCCGCAGTGGTTGCAGACACCGATGCAGCAGGTGCCGCCGAGGTGTTCTTCACTCTGAAGGGACGGACCTCGCGTATGCTCGTCGCACCGGAAGGGCCGCCGATCCTGGATCATGCATTGGCCGTGCGGCCCGATGCACCATTCTCATGCCGCAGCGGAGCCTGCGCCTCGTGCCGTGCCGTCGTCACCGAGGGGGAAGTCACTCTCGACCGCAACTGGGCGCTCAACGACGAGGAAGTGGCAGGCGGACAGATCCTCACCTGCCAGGCGCATCCCGCCAGCGAAGTCGTTGAACTGGATTACGACGTATGAGCCGCCACAACCGAGATGACGTCGTTTCTGCCGCCGGACGCTTGTTTGCAGCCCGCGGCTACCACGGAACATCGATGCGGGACCTGGGTCGCGAACTCGGGCTGCTCGGGTCATCCCTCTACGCCCACATCGAGGGCAAGCAAGAGTTGCTCGTCGAAGTGATCGATCGCGGTGCCGAACTGTTCCAGCAGTCTGCCGAACGTGCCCTGGCCGTCGAGGGGAGTTCCGTCGATCGCCTCCGGGCGCTCATCGCCGGCCACGTTGCTGTGGTGCTCGATCACCGCGACGAGGTCGGTACCTTCCTCAACGAGGCAACTGCGCTCGACGAGGATGCTCGGCTCGGGGTTATCGCAGCTCGGGACCGCTACGAGGCTGCATTTCGCCTTGTCCTGCGCGACGGCGCTGCAACCGGCGCTTTCCGCAGTGACCTGGATCCCAGGACGAACTCGATCTTCATCCTGTCGATCCTGAACGCGACCGGACGCTGGTATCGCGAGGGCGGACCGGTGGGTCGCGCAGAACTCGTGGATCGCATCTTCGGGTTCGCTCTGGGAGGAATCCAATCCTCGGTGGGTTCCAGGTCGTGAAGGTACTCGTCACCGGCGCAACGGGGTACATCGGAGGCAGGCTTGTCCCCAGGCTCCTCGACTCCGGCTTTGAAGTTCGGTGCATGACCCGCGATCCCGAGCGACTCCGACTGGACCCCTGGAGAGACCAGGTCGAGGTGGTGGCGGCAGACGCGCAGGACCCGGCAAGCCTGGCCAGAGCAGTCGAAGGGTGCGACGCCGCGTACTACCTAATTCACGCAATGGAGGGCTCGCCTCGCTCGTTCGCAGAAGAAGATCGGCTGGCCGCGGCTTGTTTCGCAGTTGCTGCTGAGGAGGCAGGCATGCGCCGCATCGTGTACCTCGGCGGATTGGGCGAGGACCGCACCGATCTCTCCGAACATCTTTCCAGCAGACACGAAGTGGGACGGGTGCTGGCCTCGGGGGCCACCCCGATAACGGAATTACGCGCCGCGGTCATCATCGGCTCTGGTTCGATGTCGTTCGAGATGATCCGGCACCTCACCGAGGTGCTCCCGATCATGATGCGGCCCCGCTGGGTGCGGACCCGGTGCCAGCCGATCGCAGTGCGCAACGTGCTCGAAATCCTGGAAGCATCCATCAGCGAAGCGGGCGGCGAAGACCACATCTATGACATCGGTGGACCCGACATCCTCTCCTACGAGCAGATGATGCTCACCTATGCGGATGTAGCTGGGTTGCGACGCCGCATTGTGATCCCCTTGCCCCTCTTCAGCGCTCGCCTCTCCCCCGGCTTCGTCGGCCTGATCACCCCGTTGCCCAACGCCATCGCCCGCCCTTTGATTGCCAGCCTGCTTTACGACGTCGTGGTAGACGGGCCATCACCACCGGGGTTCGAGCCTTCCTCATTGATCAGCTATCGCGAAGCGTTGGAGCGAGCCCTGACCAAGGTCTCCCACCACGAGGTCGAGACTCGCTGGTCGGATGCGGTAGCCAAACCCGGCTCTCCGATGCCGAGCGACCCGGCGTGGGCGGGCGCCATGATGATGTCCGATCTGCGCATTGCCGGCTCCTCGGCGGCACCGGACGACCTCTTCTGGGCAGTCACCCGGATCGGTGGAAACGTCGGGTACTACTCCATGAATTGGGCATGGCAGATCCGGGGTTGGCTCGACCAGTTGATCGGAGGAGTCGGTCTGCGACGCGGCCGAAGACATCCCGAAGAGCTCCGTACCGGCGAGGCTCTCGATTTCTTTCGCGTCGCGGCGATCGACCCCGTGGACCGCCACCTCGTGCTTCGGGCCGAGATGAAGGTCCCCGGCGCCGCCTGGCTGAGTTGGTCGGTGATGGAAACCCCACGGGGCTCGCGACTCATTCAGGCGGCCCGGTTCGCACCACGGGGACTCTGGGGACGGCTGTACTGGTGGGTGCTGCTGCCGTTTCACGTGCCGATCTGGAAGCGGATGGTCGCTCGCATGGCTCGCACTGCAGAACGAAGGCGGTGGATGGACTAAAGGCGCCGCGCCGCCGATCCATTGGCACGGTGGCATAGCCGGGCACCTCCTACGGCCCCGGCTATGGCCCCTGACCCCCCCCCATCACTCCGGTGAAGGTGCTGCCCGCACGGGTACTCAGGCCTCGTACGCGGCCAGCTGTGAGGCGACACCGACGGAGACCACGCCACTTCCTCCCAGAACCAGAATCTGGCTGGAATTGAGTCGGGTGAGTTCGGCAGCGGTGGAGCTCGGGATGGCGGAAGTCCGAACCAGCAGAACCGGCCCTGCAGCAACCCCACCCGCGGCGGCCCCGGCGAGCGCATCCGGGTAGTTGGTTCCGACCGCGACGAACACCGTGTCCACGCCCGGACTGAACGTGTGACCCGATAACGCTGCTGCCGACGAGTACCGGTCGGGTCCCGCCAGCCGGGTCACGGTACGGCCGCCCGCCTCGAGTTGGGCGAAGGCGGCCCCACTCACCGCGGCCGGCCCACCGACCACGAGGACGTTGTCTACCCCGAGACGGGTGAGTTCGCTGAGAACGCCGCCGGGGATCGCATCGGGTGGAACGAGCAAGAGAGGAGCGCCCGCGCTGGCGGCAGCGGCCCCGGCCACCATTGCATCCGGGAACGACGCCCCGGTAGACACATAGGCGATGCTTGAAGAGGTGAAAGCTCCCTTCGAGACCTCGATGGCGGTCGAGTAGCGATCGGGGCCGGCGCGTCGCTCGACCGTTCCGAAGACGCTGAGGCCTGATGCCACCCCGGGCGAGACGGCGCCCGTCCCTCCGAGCACCACGATCCGGCTGGGAGCGAGCCGGTTCAGCTCGGCGGCCGTCTCGGGCGGAACGAAGTCCCGGTCGACCAGAAGCAACGGCCCGCCCTCCGCAGCCGCGGCAGCTCCACCGCCGAGGGCATCCGGGAAGTTCCGTCCGGTCGCGACATACACCACGTCTGCTCCAAACGGGTAAGCCCAGGTGGAGATGGCGGCCGCGGTGGCATACCGGTTGGCGCCAGCCAGTCGGGCCACAGGCGGATCCGCCGAAACCGCGATGAGGGAGTTCTCCACCACCGGAAAGCCCTGCTTGGCGATGATGAAGAACCCCGGATACCCCCGTGTTTCGAAGTCGTCGCTCGGGTTGGAGACGATGAAAGAGTTCCGAATGTACAGTTCGCCCGTTCGGTTGTTGCTGACGTAGAAGATCCCACCGCCGCCGGCCCTGGCGTGGTTGTGTTCGATGATCGAATCGATGACATCGAGCGTGTAGGTGTTGCCATCGAGTGCGATCGCGCCACCGTTACCCCCGCCGGGCGTCCCCGGCTTGGCGGGATTGGCTCCCCAGCCCGTGGTGTCGTTGTGGGAGAGGACGCTGTTGATGATCGTCCACGAAACACCGATGCTGCTCAGGGCGCCTCCATTCGAGCACACATTTCCGAGCCCGGATGCGCCTCCGAATGTGCTGTTCACGATGTAGACCGGCAATGTGTTGTACTGGCTGAAGACGCGGATGGCGCCGCCGCCGACGTCCGGCCCCGTGTCTGCGCAGACGTTGTTGAAGAACCTCGAGTTCACAACCTTGAATCGGCCCCCCCGGACCCAGATGGCACCTCCCCCGTCATAGGTCGTCTCACTCTTCGAGTTGGCATTTACGAAGGTGAGGTTCTGGACCGTCAACTGGGGGTGGTCCTGATTCTGACAGTGTGGGGTCGTCCACACCTGGGCAGGGTCGCAGGTGTTCATGTACAGAATCCGGTGGGCGTTGCGCCCGTCCAGGGTCACCTTGCCTCCGCCATCGAGAACGATCTTGGGTCCAGTGTCATTGAAGACCTTGGCCGTGGCGTACATGTCGATCGTGATGGGATCTGGGCCACAGTCGAAGGTGATCACCCCGCCCTGGGCGACCGCCGAGACGACGGCCGCGGAGGTGCACCCGGCCGGCGTACCGTCCCCAATGACGATGTCGGGGTTCGACGTGTCTTCAGCCCGACCACCAGCAGGCACGTATGCGTGCCCGTCCGGATTGCCGGCTTCAGGAAGTGGTGCGGCGTGGACGGGATCAGGCTGGACGCCCACGAACAGAGCCATCGCAAGGATTGACGTGAAGAAGCTGGCCTTCCAGCGGCGGCTACGCAGAGTAGTCATTCGAACACAGTACATGTGGGACCGCTGCCGGGCAACGCCCTTCTAGAGTTTGCACGCAGCCCTGCGAGGGGGACCCCAACGTTGCTGACCGGAACCGTCGAAGGGTCGCTCCTGATACTCGTTGCCATCATCCTGGTCGGACCTCTCGTCGCCAGACGTTCTGCGATCCAGCCCTGGTTGGTTTGCTTCTCGGCGGAATGATCTCGGTCCTTTCAGGCTCGGGTGGAAGCAGCAAGGCGGCCTCATCTCATCGCTCAGTGCGATCAGCATCCTGTACCTGATGTTGCCGGCCGGTCCCAGCTTCGACCTCAGGTCATTCGTAGACGACAAAGGCACCGCAGTGGCGTACGGCCTGATGGGCTTTGCCGTCCCGTTCGCAACTGTTGGTCTCGCGAACGTATTCGTTCCGGCGGCGTTGACGACCTTCTGAGTGACCGCCCCCGGTCATCCGAACATCCGTATTCTGTGCCAACTCATTCCCAAACGCTTACCCACCCCATGGGCCAGCGCAATCGGGTCGGTACCCTCCCGAACCCGGTATCGTCAATGCAGGCGAAAGGCACAGATGGCAGACGATCCGATTCAGTCCGTCAGTAGCGATGACCTCGTGCGGGCCGCCCGCGAGTCTGTCGGCACGGACGAGTCTCTCAGCGAACAGATGCTCCGCGAAGCCCGACAGAGGGTCGAAGCAGGAATGGCGTCTTCTGCTCAGATGCCGGATCTGGCGTACCCGGGCGTGGAGACGGACGACCTCCCTCCGCCGGCAGAAGTGGAACCACCCCCACGGTCCACAACTCCACGAACCCCGGTCCCATCACCCTCGGCGAGACGGCCGCGGCGGACGGGTTCGCGCCGGAAGAGCCCCACCCGGCAGACGACTGCCACCCCGGGGCCCGTTCTTGGAACCACCAGGCCCCGCATACCCAGGGCAGCCCGCGGTCTCATCCCGCTCATCATCTTCGGCGTCATCTTCCTGTCGAACATCTTCGGAAACGAGGGCGACAGCCCGGAAGCGGTGCCGGTGGACGTCCCGGCGACAACCCAGGAGCCACAGGCTGGCGTCGAGGTTCGCACTGATGCACCGAGCATCAACCTTGCCTTGCAGCGTCCGGCGGAAGCCTCCGGCCAGACGTCGGACGGGGCAGCTGCTCTCGCCGTCGATGGTGATCCGAGCACGGCGTGGAACTCGGGAGGCTTCCCTGCGCAGTGGATCGACATCGACCTGGGTGCGCCGGCGACGGTTCGACAGGTCAGGCTGCGGGTCGCGCAATCTCCACCCATCGGCAACACCGTCCATGTCGTCCTCGGACGCGGACCCGGAACTGGCGGCGAGGAGGTGTTGCTTGGGGTGTTCGAACGCCAGACGGTCGACAACACCTGGATAGCCGTCAAACCCGCCGAGCCGCCTGCGGGGATTGATCATGTCCGGGTGTTCACCGAGGACAGCCCCTCCTTGGTGGCGTGGTTCGAGATCGAAGTGCTCGGCGTCCCGGAGTAGTCGCCGACTTGATGCTCGACCGCCGGACAACGGAGCGTGCGCACAACCACCTAGCCGGTCCTCTACGCTCGATGCATGGCCGGCAGTGACCCGTATCAGCGCTTCGCCAGCGTGTACGACCGCATCGTCGAACCAATGCAGGCCGGTGCCCGAGAGGTCGCGCTCGGCGTCGTACCCCCACACCCGGCATGGCACGTACTCGATGTCCGTTGCGGGACAGCCACCGGCATGGTTCCTTACCTCGATGCCGGCTGCCGAGTGAGCGGAGTCGACATATCGCCGGCAATGCTCGACCAGGCTCGGCGCAGCTGCGGACCTCCACCTGACGGACGGGGACTCGCTGCCGTTTGAAGCCGACAGGTTCGACCTCGTAAGCACGTCGATGTTTCTCCACGAGGTCGCTGCCGGGGATCGGGTCGATCTGGTCACCGAAATGGCGAAGGTCGCCAAGCCAGATGGCCGCCTCCAACTCATCGACTTCCGCTTCGGATCGCTGCGGGGATGGAAGGGCCCCGCGTTGCGCGGAATTTCCACGGTGGTCGAACGGTTCTCCGGCCACTACTCCGCGTACCGCAGCTTCAGAACCTCTGGAGGGGTGCCCGCCGTCGTCCAGCACGCCCAACTCGACGTGACGCAGGAGAAGATCGTCGCCGGTGGCAACGTGGCCATCTATGTGGTCTCGCCGACCTCACAACCTGGCTCCAAAGCGGCGGACGGGCCGGGGTAAGCACAACTCAGACGGCCCGCGCGACCTTGCCGAGAACCGTGCGCCCATCCCGGCGGCGACGACCACACCATCCGACGGGTCGCCGATTGGGCGCGTCCGGTCGTATGTCCCTGCCTGTGGCACGGCTAGTCCGCCTGGTTGATCTCCAACGCCAGCACGATGAACTGAGTGAACTGTCCTGCGCTGAAGTTGTTGTCACTGACGATAACGAGGGTTGCCCGCCCGTCTGGAAGCGTCGGCCCGAACGTCATCCCCTCGATGTTGTCGATCGGAAGGCCGAGATCGTCGAACGCAAAGACCTCTCGTTGCGACACCGGCGTGAACGCGATGGGTGATCCACCGGCGTAGAGAGCGTCGACGCCCAACATGTCGGTCGCACCTCGGGTCGAGACCTCATTGATCACGACCACGTTCCCAGTGCCGCCGCCGCGGGTTCCTCCGACCGAGAAGGATCGCTCCATCACCAAGCTGGTCCCGACGTCGTCGATCGGCAGCACTTCGACGATCCCGTTCACCCCGAAGATCGATGATGGCTCCGCCCAGGGCGCCACCTCATACACGTACTCAGCGTTCGGCGTGCGCTTTCTCAGGTCGTACTCGAGGATGCGAGCCAGGCTGCTGTTGGTGAAGGTGGAGGCAGGCCCGTCCTGGAATAATGCTCCTTCCCCAGCCGTCATCAGCGTTCGCCCGTTCGGGGTGGGATTCAGACTCTCGAACGATAGGTTGAATCGAACTCCCCAGTCGATGCCGTTCGGGATGTACTTGTCTGGGATCGGAAGCGCCCCAGTCACTCTTCCGTTGTGGTTGTACCGCCTGATGATCGGATCGATGATCGGATCGGCGAAGATGTTCCCCTCAGAGGACATGAAGAAGAAGCCCTCGCGGCCGAGTGTGAACCCTTCTGGGTCGAGCCCACCGGGCGGGAAAGGTGCCTTGTGGATTTCGAACAACTGGGTGACGCCAACGAAATCGACATCCCCCGCATCCAGTGTTCCGTCTGCCAGGTCGATGGCAACGCTGTAGTACCGAACGGGGTCCCCGGTACCGCGGTTGCCCTGATCGTCGGAGAGCGTGTGATAGACCTTGCGGGCGGGGTCGAAAGTGATGCTCGACAGGCCACCGATCTCAGTTCCCTGGTAGAGGGTTCCGGTCGGCACGATGACTTCGCCGAGAAACTCCACCTCGCCGACGGTCCGGGCGCCTCCTCCGTCTCCCGCAGTTGTCGCAACAACGGGCGCCAGCAGCAACAGTGCCAACGCCAGAGTCGCGATCAGTCCCAACCTCGTACGCAACCTAGCGAACATGGTCACCCTCCCCTGCTCCGTGTCGTCGAGCCGAGACTACTCCGCCATCTGGGACCGCCGGAATCGTCGGGCGTGGATTCTGGGAGATCGCAAGGCGACGAGGAGGTACATAGGATCGGGTTGACGAGCTGGGACCGCGGGTGACGCAGGAAGCGCTCCGACGTGTGGCTCCTGGTCGCGCCTCATGGAACGTTCCGGACGGCCGCATACCCGGATCCAGGTGTTTAGGTTTGGTGACAAGCTCCAGCGGAGCAAAGCCACTGAGGGGAACCGAATGTACGTACTCGCCATCACCCCTTCCGTAGCCGACTACGACAAGTGGAAGACTGGCTACGACGCGATGCCTCCAACCGTCGCCGGCGCCAAGTTCGCACGCGTCAACCGCAACGTCGATGATTCCAACAGAGTCGCAGTAGTTTCGGGGTTTGAGTCCCTCGAGACCCTCAACGCCTTCGTCGGCGACGCCAGACTGAAGGACGCGATGCAAGAGGCCGGCGTGATCGGCGAACCCCGCATCGAGATCTTCGAAGAGGTCGAGGTCATCTAGCCTCACTCTCGACCACTCGGATGACCCGCTACGTGCGGGTCATCTCGCGTCGAGTCCCCCATCGAGCAGTGGGTTCGTGCCCGTCTGCCCAGACCGACACACACATGAGGCCGCACTCGAAGAAGCGAGGCCGGGACATACTCGGCCTCGCTTCTCCGTCGTAGGGTCTTGTCCGGAATGCCGCCCGGGCCATTGCGTGACTTGGGGATCACCGCAGCTGACCCCGACAACGCTGCCCTCGCCGCTGACACCGCATCGGTCGGGTCCGACTTACCGACCTTGCGACGAGCCTGCCGGTTAGGTCGATCCACCTCCACTGAACCCGTCCGGGTCTATCGGAGACTCGTTGGTTTGAGTCCGGTCTCGTCGACTGGACTGGTTTGACGGTAGTGGTTGGCTTCGTATTCGGCTGGTGGGATGTCTCCGATGGGTCCGAAGAGTCGGGTGGTGTTGAACCAGTCGACCCATTCGAGGGTGGCGAACTCGACATCGTCGAGGTGCTTCCACGGTCCTTGCTGACGGATGACCTCGGTCTTGAACAATCCGATCACTGATTCGGCGAGGGCGTTGTCGTAGGAGTCACCGACCGACCCGACGGAGGGTTCGATGCCGGCTTCGGCGAGTCGTTCGGTGTAGCGAATCGACAGATACTGGACCCCGGCATCAGAATGATGAACCAGACCCTCTGGGTTGGTGTCGAGGCGGTCCCAGATGGCTTGTTCCAAAGCGTCGAGGGCCAGATCGGTGCGCAGCGACGTCGAGGCTCGCCACCCCACGATCCGGCGGCTGTAGGCGTCGATGACGAACGCCACATAGCTAAACCCCCGCCACGTCGCCACATACGTCAGATCCGAGACCCACAGCTCGTTGGGCCCGGTCGCGGTGAAGTCCCGCTCTACCAGGTCCTGCGGCCGGCGCTGGGAGAGGTCGCCGGTGGTGGTCACCTTGAAGGCTCGGCCCCTGGTGACGCCCCGGAGACCCATCTGGCGCATCAAACGGCGCACCGTGCACTTCGCTACGACAACGCCTTCCCGATTCAACTGGCGCCACACCTTGTGCACCCCATAGACCCGGTAGTTGTTATCGAAGACCCGCCTGATCTCAACACGCAGCTCCTCGTCACGTCGGACCCGAGCCGACCTCCGGTCAGGTTCACGTTGCTGGCGTTTCGTTTCGTAATACGTCGATGGGGCGATCGGCACCACTCGGCAGATCGGCTCGACCCCGTAAACGTCTCTGTGGTCGTCGATGAACGCCGTCATCGTTTCGGTCGGCGGTCGAGCTCCGCCTCAGCAAAATACGCTGACGCCTTACGCAGAATCTCGTTCGCCCGCCGCAGCTCCTTGACCTCACGCTCAAGATCTTTGAGCCGCTCCCGCTCGTCGCTCGTCAACCCCAGCCGCCGGCCCGCATCCCGTTCCGCTTGGCGCACCCAGTTCCGCAACGTCTCAGACGAACACCCAATCTTGTCCGCGATCGAACGGATCGCCGCCCACTGCGAGTCGTACTCGTCTTCGTGATCCAACACCAACCGAACGGCCCGCTCCCGAACCTCCGGTGCATATCTGCTTGGTCTCGACACGACCCCATCCTCTCAAGGAATGGAGCCTCCGGTAAAACCGGACGGGTTCACAACGTCTCACCGCCGCTACCCCACGAGAGATCTCCTCCCGCTCCACCAGCGACAAGTGCCGCTCCGGTCTCCGCCTCGGAGCCGGTTGGACCCCGCCAGCATCCTCAAACAGCCTCCGGATCGACGACCCGTTCCTCCCCAACCGTGCAATCGACCGGGTCAGCTCACCCGCTTTCCGTCGCTCCCACACTTCGGCAATCTCCGCCTCCGTGAACCTTCTCGACACCACACACCTCCACAACGAGATCCCAACACCCATCGAAGTGTTGCGTTCACGCCTTGAGGCAGCAGCACATATGCGCTGTGAGTATTGGTTGGTCGGTTGTTGGGATCGGCCAGGGTTGGTGTTTGGTGACGGCAGCGTGACCCACATATGCGCTTGCCCCTGTCGTTTGGTGGGGTGCACTTGGGTAGATATGTCCGCTGTTGTTGCCACGCCGGCCCGGGCCGCTGTTGCTGTCCTGATCAGAAGCCTGTCCACCCTTTTGGGGGTGTGACCCATCACAGTCCTGTCGTAACAGTTCCTCCCCGGACCGGCATGGACATATTGGTGTCGATGAGGAGGCAACACAATGCTTGCAGAAATGGTGGATCACGTTGTTGGTATCGACCCGGATCGGGATTGGGTCACCGCAGCGGTACTCGAAGCAGGAACCGCTCGTGTGGTCGCTACTGGCCGGTTCGCGGCCAATGCTGCTGGTTACCGTGAGGTGGTGGCGTGGGCCGATGAGTACTCGACCGGCACAGAACGTGCCTGGGTCATTGAGGGCACTTCGAGTTACGGGCGAGGCTTGACCGCAACGCTGGCTCGTTGCGGCGAGTGGGTGATCGAGTTCGACCGGCCCCATGAGAAACCTGCCAAGGACGGGTCGAAAA
>Ga0209456_10001333_pt1 | contig 12124 bp, 6 predicted proteins | sample COG_11_FD_184755 | JGI IMG/M metagenome (GOLD analysis project Ga0209456, IMG submission 184755) | Pelagic marine sediment microbial communities from the LTER site Helgoland, North Sea, for post-phytoplankton bloom and carbon turnover... | ecosystem: Environmental > Aquatic > Marine > Neritic...
CGAATTGGCACAGCAACTTGAAAAGGCGCAAATCACGGCTCTCGCCGGCAACATTGCCTCGGCCGGACCGATCGACGTGCTGTTCAACCCCGCCGAATACACCTACGAGATCAGTAACAACTTCCAGGAAACGTCGCTACCCGGGCTGAGCAACCCGATCCTGCAGTTCGTCAACGGCCAGACACAGGTGCTGTCGATGGAGTTGCTGTTCGACCAATGGACGGATCGGAGCGGCGCGAACGTTGCGGCGCGCGTGAAGCAGCTGACCGACCTGCTGGCTATTGATCCGGACTTGCATGCGCCACCGCCGGTCGAGTTCAGCTGGGGCACGTTCAGTTTCAAGGCCGTCATTGAATCGCTGTCACAGCGCTTCACGATGTTCGATGCCGACGGCACGCCCGTCCGCGCAACCGCGAGCATTAGCTTCAAGCAGTACCGACCACTCAATGAGCAACTTGAGAACCCACGTCTCGAATCATCGGACAAGACCAAGCTACGCTCACTCGATGGCGCGGTATGGGCGCTCGCTGCCAGGGAATACGGCGATCCGAACGAATGGCGTCGAATCGCACGAGAGAACCGCATAAGCAATCCGAGGATGGTGCCGCAAGGAACATCGCTCCTCGTACCACCGAAGATTGACGATGAAACTCAGCGAACTTGAGAAGCAATACGGTGACTACTACGTCCCGGCGTTCACGGTCGCCGTTGGCGGTCAGGATCTCGTGCGTGACCTGTACCTCACAGTGACCAGTGTAGAGGTCGACCTGAAGGAGAAAACGCCTGGCCGCTTCAGTTTCAATGTCGCAAACGCGTTCGACTGGAAGAGCCGGGCGTTTGTTGCAAAGAGTGGCGGCGACCCGATCGATCTCATCAAGTTGTTCGAGTTTGGCAGCCCGGTCGAGATCAAGTTCGGCTACGGAGATCCGTCGAGCCTCGAATCGATGCTTCACGGAATGATCACCGAAATCAGCACGAGTTACGCCGATGGCGCAACGCCAGAGCTGAGCATATCTGGCTATGATCCTCTGTATTCGCTCGTGAACGGCAAGAACACGCGGCAGTGGGAGGGCGTTCCGGATAGCGATGCCGTTGCCGAATTAGTCGACGTGACGGGACTTTCGACTGACATTCGGTCGACCGAGACCGTTCAGGCGCGCATCGACCAGAGCCAGGAAGCGGATATCGCGTTCCTGAACAAGCTCGCGGAGCGTAATGGCGTCACTTTCTACGTGCGCGATGACACGTTCTATTTCGGTCCGCGGAACAACACAGCGACCGCGGATATCAAGCTGCCGTTGGGGCAGGGCCTGCTGAAGTTCAATCCCGATGCGAATATCGCAAGCCAGGTGAAGACGGTGGAAGTGCTCGGCCGATCGGCCCAGACAGGCGACACGATTATTGGCCGCGCATCACAAAACGACGCGAGCGGCGTCGATTCGAACGCCGAAAGCGGATCGGAACGCGTTGCCGCAGCTGTAGACACCGAGCCAGTCATGCGTGTGCGCGCGGCTGTGCATACAGTCGAAGAAGCGCAACAACGCGCTCGCGCAATCCTCGAGGAAAAGAGTCAGGAGTTCGTGACAGGCGACGGCGAAAGTATCGGCCTGCCCGACATCCTGCCAGACATGAATATCGAGCTGACCGCGCTCGGCGCGCCGTTCAGCAAAACCTATTACGTCAACGGCGCGAAGCACAAGGTTGATGGTTCCGGCTACCGCACGACGTTCAGCGTTCAGGAGACCTCCGTATGATGGACATGCTGGTTCAAAGCGCAGGCAGTGAGGCCGATCGTGAAACAGATGGCGGTCTGCGTGGGCTCGCCGTTGGAGTCGTAACCGATAACCAGGACCCGGACGGTCTTGCACGGGTCCGCGTCCGTTTGCCGTGGCAGCCCGAAGAACAAGACAGTTTCTGGGCGCGTGTGGCGGTGCCCATGGCGCTCGCGAACCAGGGCGTCTATTTCCTGCCGAGTGTCGGCGAGGAAGTGTTATGCGGTTTCGAAATGGGCGACCTGACGCACCCTTGTGTCATCGGCTGTGTCTGGAGCGGCAACATGCCGCCACCCGCCACCAACGACGATAACCAGAACGACATTCGCCAGATAAAGACTCGCGCCGATTCGGAGCTGACGTTTTTTGACGGCGATCCGCCGTCGATCAAGTTAGCGCTGGCGGATGGCAAGGAGCTCTACATGGATGACCAGGGCATCGTCGTCAAGGACGAAAACGGCAACCAGTTCGAGATCCAGTCGGGGTCCAACACCGTATCAATCGTCAGCCAGGGCGAGCTGAAGCTCGAGGGTACGACCGGCGTGAAGATCAAGTCCGGAGGGCCCGCAGAGTTCAAGTCGTCGGCGACGATGACTATCAAGGGCGCCATGGTGCAGATCAACTAGGAGTAGCGATGGGACAACCAGCCGCGAGAGTGAGCGATACAACCAGTCACGGCACGCCATTGAGTCCGGGACCGGGAAGCACTGACGTGTTTATCGGCGGCATGCCCGCGTGGCGTGCGGCCGCAGACTTTCATACCTGCCCCCTCGTGACAGGCGTCGTGCCGCACGTCGGCGGCGTCGTCGCGATGGGTAGCACCACAGTGTTCATAAATAACCTTCCAGCTGCCCGCCTCGGTGACTCGATTGTCGAGGTGGGACCGCCCAATACGATCGCGATGGGCGAAATGACGGTACTCATAGGCTGAGCGACAATGTCGGCGGACGAACAGGCATTCCTCGGACGCGGCTGGGCGTTCCCTATCCCGGAGCACCAGGAGCAGCCGCTCAAGACCGTGCTCGGCTATCTCGAGGTCGATCGAGGCCGGATCGCTGCCGTGTCGGGTGTCGCTAATGTTGAGCAATCGATCTTCCTCATTCTGTCCACGGCACCCGGTGAGCGAGTCATGCGCCCTGATTTCGGTTGCGGCATTCACACATTGGTATTTCGTGCGATCAACACGGGCCTCATAGCGCAAGTACAACGACTTGTGCAAGAGTCATTGCGCCGCTACGAGCCGCGTATCGAAGTAACGAATGTGAGCGTTGACCAAAGCGACGCCTTGCGAGGCCGGCTTGGAATTGGAATTGACTACTTCATTCGCGACACGAACCAGACCGGAAACTTCGTCTACCCCTTCTATTTCAAAGAGGGTTCGTAGCGATGGTTGCCCCGCATCCCGATTCAGACGCCCGTACGGCCAGCGAACTCTATGCCGAGTTCAAGCGACTGGCAGCCTCGATGGTGCCAGGCTGGAAAGGCGCCGGTGTCGATGGCGAATTCGGCGATGCGCTGCTGCGAATTGCATCCCGCATGGGCGCACATGTCACGCAGCGAGTCGCAAGGACCCCGCGCAAGGACAGCGTCGAGTTTTACAACATGCTGGATATCCCCGCGGACGCACCGGTACCGGCGGAGGTGCCGCTTGTTTTTCTGCTCAATGACAAGACCGACACACCAGTTTTCGCAGCTGCGGGGGTCCAGGTAAGCGCGTCGAGCGATAACGGCGAGGTAGTGTTCGAGACCAGCCGTGATACGCGACTGACGCCCGCTCGGCTGTCGTTCCTCGTATCGGCAGACGGCGACGGAGATCGTATCGACCAGGCTCCGGACGGGATGCTTGTGCTCGAGGAACCTGCAGACGCGGCTCTCGATTTCACTATCGTAAGTTTCGCTGACGTTGGTAGCCGGACTTTGCAACTCGAGCCGGTCGAAGGGCTCGAGAAAGGCGACTACCTTGAGATCGCGGGTCGCATCTACCAGCTCGATCCTGAAGAAGACCCCACGGACGGCCTGGTCGACCTGACGGAAGGACTGGAAACCCGTGTGGGTCCGGAGCAGCTCGTAAAGACGGCAACCAGGATTGATCACATGGCGGCTTTCCGTTTGCCGAACCTGCAGGCACACGATTTCTACGTCGGCCACAACGAACTTTTCAACCTTGCGAACCCTGCGAAGATTGAGATAAGCATTCAGCCGTCCAGCGTCATCGAGAATCTGCCGGCAGGCATCAAGTGGGAGTTGTGGGGCACAAAAGACGGCGAAGAGGGGCCGACGTGGCATGAAGTCGAGGCAAAAACCAGTGTGCCCGGAACGCTGGAGTTGACCAAAGACTGGGTCGGCTCAGTCGATTCACGCAGTATCGGCGGCCAGGACTGCCGATGGCTGCGAGCGCACCATACGGCAAAGATCTCCGCGGCGAAAGTCGATGGCACGCGTGTTCAGTCTGTGCAGATTTCCGTGGCAACCTTGGAGGAGGACGCGGACGAGGCCTCAGCCGAGCGTGGTGTGCCCACTCGATGCGCTGACTTCAATACAACGAAAAAGCCGAAAGCGCCCGAGCCGGAAAAGGATGAAACAGCTGAGAAAGCTCTTTCCATTACACAGGCTTTTCACAACGGCACGCCCCTGCCATTGACAACGCGATTCTTTCCATTCGGCCCCGAACCGCAGCGGTTCGATACTTTTTCCATTGCGGCGCCAGAAGCATTCAGCAAGAAAAACGCCAGGGTCAGCCTTTTGTTCGAAATGCCGGTGGCAAATATCGCGGCCATGGCCATGGCGGAGTCCAGTGACGGCCCGTCGCGGGCCTACATCGTGGCGGAAAATGGCCGGCTGCAGGTCATGACGTTCGAGAATGGTGACATCCGGTGGATCGAACTGAGCCAGCCGGAAGCGGAGGATCTTCGCGACCAGCAAGGACCACAAACGCCAGAATCGCTCGGCTTGAACAGGCTGACCACGCCGCAAGCAATGCAGTACTACAAGGGGCCCGATGTCGTAATCGATGTCATCGTAGTACGGGACAAAGCTCGGCGGTTTTGGCGCAAAACAGTCAACTGGGAAGGGCCCGACCTCAACCAGATCGATGAGGGAACGTGGCGCCCGATTCCTCCGCCGGGAAACGAAGTCAATCGCGATGTCGTCATCGCTCGTGCGGGTCGGGGCGGATACGTCAGTTCTGCGCGGATGGTGTTGTTCTCCGTCGCTGACGATAAATTGCGCTGGTCAAGGATTACCGGGCTTTACTCGTCCCAGGATCCGAAAAACGTCGAGAATGCGGCGGGCGCCGCGCCAACATTCGGGCCCGGTACGAGGATTTCACCCGTATATTCATCGACCTGGCCGAGCCCTCGAAACGCCTTCTCCGATCTGCATCTGCTCGTGCTGGACAGTGACGCGAAACTCTGGCGGGGCAAGATCGCGTTTGACTATAGTGGCTCGGATCCGGTGGCGACCGCGACCTGGAGTACAGGAATCCACCCGGCAGCGCCGACTGTACTCAGCAACAAGGTGCGGCCGATTGCGAGCCACATCAGCGGCTCGAAGATTGCGGCGTTCGCGGCGTCGGTCGACGTCGACACATTGCGAGTAACGGCGCTGACCTGGGACGATCCCGGGAACCTGGAAAAGGAAGAGGGCGGTAGCGTTAATCTTGCCGATGGCGCCGAATTCCGGATCTACCCCAGCGCACTCTCAACGAAACCCATGGCAGCCGTGGTCGGCTCGAATGCCGACGGGGCGGCTGTTTCCGTCTGGACCAATACTGGTGAGATAGACGTTGTAACGCCGCCTGATGACACCCCGAGCGGGGTTGTCGCAACACTTTCTTCCTCGAACGGTGCACCCGCACTCGTCGTCAACGGTGCGTCGGAGACCGTGCATATCTACCGCCTTGGCGAGCATGTAAGTGTCGAGTTACATCATGCGATCGAACTTGACACAGCTTTCACGGGTGCCGATTTCATAGAGCCGGAAGATTCAAAGCTATTTCCCTTCCCGGCAAACCCTGTAATCGATGACGGAACGAAGAAGGTCTACAGCATCCTGGACAGTGAGCTCGTGACCGCCAACACAAGCGCCACCGCGTCGGACTGGCGGCTATGGCGACAAAGACCGCCACCATTGCCTACGTTGCGAGCGCGACGAACGGGCTCCATCGCCGACGACAAAATCGAGCTTCTCGACCTGGCCGATCATCCGACACCAACCGATCCGCCGAACAATTTTATTCGCGTTGTAGACCCGGCGGTGCCGAGCGACGAGGTATTCGAGATCACGAGTGGTCCTGACGTGGACGGCAACTACACGGTCGAACCGGACATCGACCACCATACCGGCACGTTCGATTACGAAATTCTCGATGTTGCGTCGATTGCTTTTGCTTCAGTAACCGACGCGCACCTGAAGACGCTGGCGAAAGTAACGGACGTCAGCGATACCGCTGGCGCCCCGCAACAGCTTCGCTTCCTGCCATCCCAGGATAACCAGCATGTCCCCGATCCGCTCGAGCAAGATGTCCTGCGTTCGGATTCTGCGGGTAACCCCGGAGATCCCGTATGGGCCCAGCTGAAACTAGCCTGGATATTGGAACCGAATGCGCAGGCCGAGGCCATGTTGCTCGGGTCCGAATCAGGACAGTGGCGACTGGAGGCATTTGAGCGCGGCTACGAGAGCCCCGAGCTGGCGTGGGAGTATTTCGACGGCGAAAGCTGGCGGCGCCTGAGTATTAGTTTCGACTCGACCAATAGCCTGGCTAATTCCGGTGTTCTGCAGTTTGTCGTACCGCGCGACCTGTCGGTCGGTGAGGTTGCGGGCCAGGAAGACTACTGGGTTCGGGCCCGGCTGATCGGCGGTGACTACGGCTCTGTGAAGTACATCGTGAATGTCGAGCACGACTCGAACAACAACCCCGTCAAGCAGGAAATCGACGTTGACCGAAGCGGCTTGCAGCCGCCAGAGATTCTCAGCGTGGACGTGTCGTTCACGATCAGCGAGAAGATCGACCCCGAGTTTGTACTGACCTACAACAACCTGACGTTCCGAAACCAGACACAGGCGAGTGCATCGCCGGATGCCAGTTTCGAAATTCTCGAAGGCGTGGCAGCCATTAACGGCGATGGCGCGCAACGCGTCATCTACCTGGGCATGTCAAAGCGTTTTGATGGCGGCCCGCTGACTTTATACGTTGACGCCGATGACCAGGAGCGCGAGACAAAATTAGTTGTCGAGGTGCGCGGTGAACGAGACTGGCAACGAGTATCGGTAGACGACGAGACAGCCGGGTTTCACCGCCGCGGCTATGTCAACGTCAGCGTTGATACAGAAACCCGCCGCGCCCGTTACTTCGACAGGGAACTCTACTGGTTGCGTGTCCGTCCTGCATCGACAGACTCGCAGTGGTCGCCGACGATTCGCAGTATCCATGTCAATGCGGTGCGATCTTTGCAGGCGAAGAGCCTGAGCCAGGAAATCGTAGGCTCGAGTTCAGGCGAACCAGGGCAGCGATTGCTGCTGGCCGAGTATCCGGTGATCCCGGAATCGCTGGAACTCCGCGTACGGGAATCATTGACCGAAGAGGAACGCATTGCGCTGAATCGCGAAACCGAAGGACTCGATGCACAGGAACAGGCCGTCACGCGCTATGACGACACGCTGTCGATTGATGGCGACTGGGTACGCTGGACAAGAGTAGATAGCTTCCAGGAAGCCAATGACAACGGGCGCGTCTTTCGACTTGATGCCGAAACCGGCCGGATCGAGTTTGGCGAGCGCACGAGGATTCCGCCTGCGGGCGCAAACGGCATTCGCGCAATCACCTACCAAAGTGGTGGCGGCGAACAGGGGAACCTGCCTCGCTACAACATCGAAAGTCCGAAATCGTCGATTCGGGGGCTAGAGAAAGTATCGAATCCAATTCCGAGTTCAGGAGGCACCAATACGCCTTCGCTGGACGAGCAGTTGATCACGGCGCCGGCGAGGCTGCGACATTCGGGCCTCGCCCTGGCGCGACCCGACATTGAAGCAATTGCCGCCGCAACATCACCCGACGTCGTAACGGCACGCTGCGTCTCCCCCGCACAACCGGGCGACCCGATCCGCGTTGCAGTTGCCGTGCGCACGGGTGAGCGTTGTCCATCGCCGTCAATCGCACGGCGAGAAGGAATCGCGCGCGCGATTCAGCGAACGGCCTGGGGTGCGCTTGACGATCGGGATATTCGAGTGGAATCCCCGGAATACGTGCACATCAAGCTGAGTGCCTTATTGCGAACAACATCCGTCGAACTCGCTGCGCGCCTCGAGGAGCGCGCGACCCAGGCGCTGAGGCTTCTGACACACCCTGTCGCACCGGGTTGCGGCCCCCGTGGAAACGGCTGGTCGTTCGGCCGGTCGATTTTCGACACCGACGTTTTGCGGGCGGTCAGTGACATTGAAGGCTTCGATCGTGTCGTCGGTCTGGACCTTACTTTGCGAGATGGCGGCGAAATTCCGGATGCGTTGCCCGTAACTGCCCTCATATGCGCCGAAAATGACGATGTCGAGGTAAGCATCGAGCTGCCGGGCGGGGAGGGCTGAGATGCCACTGCCCGTACCTGTTCTGGATGACCTGAATTTCGATGCGCTTGTCGATGAAGCGCGAGAACTTATTCCAAGGTATGCACCGGCATGGACGGACCACAATCCTTCCAACGTAGGGCCGACTCTCATCGACCTCGTTGCGTTTATTGTCGACCAGCAGATCTGGGCGACCGGCTTCCTGAGCGACGCGCATATCGAGAGCTTCGCGGCGCTGCTTGGTGAACGAGTTTCGGCGGCGCAACCAGCTACGGGAATGGTCTGGCCGGATGCCGATGCCATTCACACCGACGAAAGTCTTCCCGGAGCCAATATTGCGTCTGGCGCGAAGCTCTCGTGTATCGAACAGCCCGAGATGGGCTTCGTGCTCGCACACGATATGCATGTATCACGCGCGCAGCTCCTGGCCTGGTCACTATTCGACGGATCGGCGACGCGGGAATTTACCCACAGGAAAAAACCACAGGACGACAAGCCCGTCACCGTATTCGTGGAAGATGGTGAAGTCGCCCCGATAATCCTGCGATTCGACCGGCCCGTCGTCGAAACCTCCGGGGGGGCGGAGGCCTATCCTGTGGCACTCGGATTCGAGCTGGCCGGAAGCACACCGGACGCGCCGCTGCCTCCGTATGACGCCGGATCAATCGTTGTTGACTATCGAACGGCAAAGACCGGGCTGTGGCAACGGGCAACACTGGAGCATGATGGAACCTGCGCCCTGACAAGAACGGGCCTTCTTAGAATTCGTCTGCCGGAGCTGGCGCAGAACCTGTCGAAGCTCAAGCATGAAATTCGAATTAGCACGCGTAACCGGGTGCATCCATTGCCGCCCGTCGTTACCCGCATCGCACTGAACGTCGCATCGGTGCGCCAGTGCGACATACGCGCAGCGCGCGTAATCGGGGACCCAAGTACTGGTGAGCCGGATCAGCGCTATGACCTGGATGTCGCCGGTGTCGCGAGTGGCAACAGCATCAGGATCCAGGTCGTCGAAGACGGCGAGTTACGAGATTGGCAGGTTGTCGACGATCTTTCGACGGCGCATTCCGCGAGCCGCGTGTACGCGCTCTCGAGAACCAATAACCAGGCGATCTTTGGCAATGGTGTCAACGGGATGATTCCGCCCCGAGGTGCCCAGTTGCGCCATCTCGACTACGAAGTTACCAATGGCACCGATGGCAACCTGGCCGCCGGGCTCGGATGGCATTTTCCTGCGGCGCCTTTGGCGGCTGCAGCATCGCGATTTGGTGAGAACCGTGCGGCACTCGCAGGCGGCCGCAATCGTACCAGTCTCGATGAGCTGCAACGGAAGGCTCGTCTCGCGGCAACGCGCCGTGATGTGCTGTTGACCGACGAGGCGCTCGAGAACTCGGCTCGCGCCATTGACTCGTTGGCGCTCGCAGAAGCAAGTGTCGTTGCGCATCATCACCCTGCAATGCCCTGCCGGTCCGTGCCGGGCAATCGCTCGCTTGTGCTGACGCCGCAGCGGCCGGCGGCGGTGGATCCTGCCGACCCTGTTCCGGACCGCTATATTCGCGCCGTTCGCCGTGTGCTCGACAGGAATCGAGTCATCGGTGAACACCTGCACTTTACCGGGGCCGAACGTATCGTCGTGCGAGTTCGCGCTCGCGTCCGAATCGAAGATGGCTATGACGCGGGCACCGTCGTCCAGGCCGTTCGTCAGCGACTTGATGCACGGTTGTCCGATATTCAGATCGACCCTGATGTCTCAGCCTGGCCTGTTGGGCGCGATGTCACGGTCAGCGAAGTCAGGACGCTCATCGCGAACATCGATGGCGTGATTGCTGTCACCGGAGTCAGAATTGCTCGACGGGGTTCCGGGTGGCAGAAGAAACCGATTCGACTCCCGCGTGACTCGATCGCTGTCGCCGGCCCGCATGATATCCAAAGGCGCAAGTTGCAGCAGGTGACGCGATGAGTATGCCGGGCATCAAGCGCTACACCTTCGAAACGGCGGCGCAATGGCGCAGCGGCGCAAGCCGTCAGCTTGCATTCGAGTCTCGAACAGTCACGACGTCGGCACGTTACTCCACGAGCAGGATTGCAGGCACATCGAGCAAAGATGCAAGTGCGGCATTCACGTCCGAGTATTGTGCCGATCTGCTGTGGGTGCGGCGCAAGTTTGCGCTGATACGTACGACAAAACATGGTCTGCGCAAGATCGAGAAACTCTCCATCGGACAGGCCGCCAGCACCTGGAAGGCCGGGGGCCTGGTATCTGGGAAGACCCGCCTGTGGTTGCTACTGCGGCGCCGCGGAGACCGTCTTGATTCGCTGATCTACCGTTATAACGTGCAAGGCAGAGCGCGTCGTCGTATCGAATTGACGAATCGACCCGTACTTGCCATGTGCACCGATCGTCACGACGGCATTTGGGTTGTTCTGGGCGGTGATACGAGAAATGCGGAGGTCATGCGTATTCACGCGAACGGCGATGTGGGTGCCCGGTACGAGATAAGCGCGCCGGTCACGAAAGCTGCAATAGCGTCGACCTGCGATGGCAAGCGACTAGTCGTCCTCGACTACATGCCGCAGATAGATAAGTGCGAGCCGCAAAAGTCCTGGCGACTCTGGTCGATTGATCTATGTGACAAGGACGACAAAGGCGAGGTCAAATCGTTCGTCGTCCTTTATTCATTGCCGCAACGCGACGCTATTTGCCACACCAATGTGCCGAGTTTCAGGCCGCAGCTACTGGCAATCGACTGTGACGACGTCATTCACGTCATGCGTCGCCAAACGGGTGAGCTCTGGTCGCTCGATCCGGATGGCTTTGTGATACGCCAGCACTCGCGGACGCTTGATCGGTGCGACCTGCCGGTCGCGGGCCTCGTCGCAGACCGACGACTTTCGGTATCCGCGCGTCGTGGAGTCTTCCGCCTTTCCGAAACCCGGCTCGCTGAGACGACGTCAGAGAGTTACCAGCCAACGTACATCACGCCAATGATGACCTCGCCGGATGGCGAGCAGAGTGGCTGGACAAGGGCGGATATTGACGTCGACCTGATGCCAGGCGTCATTGTCGAGGTAAACATCGCAACCAGCAATGACACAAGCGTCGCCACCCAGGCAAACCGGATAATGGCCGACCGGAGCGTGCCAAGAGCCGCACAAATTGCGCAACTCGAATCTCACCTTCCATGGCGATCAGCGCTTACGAGGCGCTACCAGGCAAACGGCGACACTGTACGTTCGATTCACGTACCGCTGCACTCGATCACCGATACGTACGTCTGGCTGCGAATTCGTGTGTATACCGAGTCCGGCGCGCAGGTACCGACGATTCGGCGCATGCGCGTTTACTATCCGAATATCTCGTACATGCAATACCTTCCGGCGGTCTACCGGGCAAATGAGACAGCAGCCGAGTTCCTGCGCTCATTCATGGCCATGTTCGAAACAATGTTCGGCAATCTTGATACGGAACTCGCCGAACTGCCGTCTCGCATCGACCCAGGAACGGCGCCTGACGACTGGCTTCCCTACCTTCTTCGCTGGCTTGGTCTGCCTGCCGCAACTGAGCTTTCGCCCGCGGAACAACGTCGGTTGCTGATCGCAGCGCCTGAACTTCTGCGTGCTCGCGGCACGCTGTATGCGCTTGAGTCGCTGCTCGAAATACTCGCAGGTCCCACCTTCGAAGTGCTCGACAGCGGTCGGGAGGCGGGTCCCTGGGTGCTTCCCGAAGCCTGCAGGCCTGGTGTCGGTGGCCGCCTCGGACAGGGAACGCTGGTCTTTACGCAGGAGCGCCCGGC
>Ga0209456_10001334_pt1 | contig 12112 bp, 10 predicted proteins | sample COG_11_FD_184755 | JGI IMG/M metagenome (GOLD analysis project Ga0209456, IMG submission 184755) | Pelagic marine sediment microbial communities from the LTER site Helgoland, North Sea, for post-phytoplankton bloom and carbon turnover... | ecosystem: Environmental > Aquatic > Marine > Neritic...
ATACACGGAAATCACCGAAAAAACGATAAAAATTTTCCGTGCCTTCCGCGTTTTCCGTGGCTATTTAGATGACATTAGCTTAAGTAAGTGCCATTCGTGATCTGAATAACTTGTGGATACCTGTCTATATAACGGAATCTGTGACCGGATCTTTATATGAAGTGTGGTCCCGTTCACAGCCTGTGGCGCTGTGCCTGGATCGATGGCTTATTCGTACTCTTCGGCACGAAACGCTTTGCCACGTACTTTTTCAGCGGGATAGCGTTGCTCATTGATTTCAATCTTGTCTGTCGCCGCCGCGATCAGGTCGACATTGAGTTGATCCGCGATCCGAATCAGGTAGATCAGGATGTCAGCCAGTTCCAGACTTACAGCGGAGCGCTTGTCAGGCTCCAGGTCCCTGCTCTGTATTTCAGTAAGCCATTGAAAATGCTCTACAAGCTCAGCCGTCTCCGCGATCAGAGCCATGGCCAGATTTTTGGGAGAGTGAAACTGTTGCCAGTCGCGTATTTCAGCAAACTCGGCCAGTCTCAGGCGCAGTTGTTCCAGGCTGTCATTTTGATGTTTTTCGACCACTGGCCTCATTAAACCATACTGCTTGCCGATACTGCTAAAGCGAGAATTCTGAATTCGATGAAAAGTCAATGACCGGCTTGATAAAGCAAAAAACTGACAGTTCCAATACTGCTGCCCGGGTATGCTTTTTCTGTTTCTTGCCGACGGCATATTCTGCCGCGGCGAGGCGATTCATTGTGGTCAATTGCCAGGGCTTGTTTGGGCCCAATAGCGGGATGGAGGCCATGAGGGCGGTCAGCTCAAACCACAGACCGCTATTGGCCAATGATATCTGGAACAGTTCGACTGAGGCGTAGCGGTGATTATCGAGCGGAAAAATACCCTGTTCATTTTCGCACTGATACTGGCTGTGTTAGTTGGCGTTGCGGGCGCCGGGTTTCTGTTGGCCCGGGATCATGTCACAGTTAGTATCGGTGAAGATCTCGATCGTGCGCAGAAGGTTTTTGTACAGGTACAGAAAAACCGTTTCGAAAATCTGCTTACTGTTGCCCGGAGTGTGCGCAATGAGACCAGCTTTGTCGCCGCAATCCGCACTGGTGATATCGCTACAGTACGCAGCGAACTGGATGATCTGTACCCGCGAGCGGGCGCGGATTTCATTGCGGTATACCTCGACGGCGGAACGGGGGGTGTCGCAGGGACGGGTAACAAACCTCTCTACATGTCACCTCAGATCCTGAGTTCTGAAGATTTGACTGGCCTGGCACGCAGCCTTACCCGGGGTGATCCGGTTGTGTTTGGTCATGCACTGTTAGACGACAGTTTGCTGCAACTGGCGATTGTGCCGGTTGAAAATCCGCCGGGAAAGCGTTTTGGCGCCCTGCTGGTGGGGAAACGTTTTGGCCAGATGGACCTGGAGAGTCTCCGCCAGCTTGTTTATCCTGATGTCGCGATCTTTCAGGGTGAGCGGTTGCTGGCGAGCAGCATCACGGACCTTAAGCCATCGGTGCACCTCGCAAACAAGCCTTCCGCAACAGCCGGGCAAGGCACGCTAAAGATAGGAAATGATCGTTACAGTATACGGATTATACCGCCCCTGAATCAGCTTGGAAGCAAGGAACAGCCGGTACAGATACTCTTTGCAGCAAATTATTCGAGCTACTGGTCGCCTTATAAATTGCTGGGTGAAAAGGCCCTGTATTTCTCTGCGATGATGCTCCTGCTGGCGGGTTATTTTGGTGTCCGTATCAGCCGCAGATCCCTGACCCGACCCATTCAGCTGCTTGAGCATGCAACCCGGACCGTCGCCACCGGGAACATGAAACTTCGGGTCTCGCTGAAGCGTAACGATGAGCTGGGACAGCTGGGCGAGTCCTTTAACGCCATGTTGGGGGCGCTTACTTCATCGCGCGGTGAGCTCGAGCGAAATCGCCAGCGTTTCCGGGATTTTGCTTCGAGTTCATCCGACTGGTTATGGGAAACGGACTTTAGCGGACATTTCACCTTTGTTTCCAGCAGTGTTTCCGAAACGCTCAATATGTCCGCGGCAACCTGGCTTGGTCGAACACTGGCCGAAGTGTTTCCCGGCAGCAGCCTGGAAGAATTGACGCGCCTGCTTCGTTCAGCCGATAAGAAACCGCGCAGTTTCAAGGATGCTGAAATCTGGGTGCATGCGCTGAGCGGTGAAGCACATTGTTTGCGTCTTAACGGGGTGCCGGTATTCCGCGGCAACACGTTTAGAGGTTATCGTGGCACAGCACGCGATATCACCAAGCTCAAGCAGGACGAAAAACGCATGGTGATTCTTACAAACCAGGACCATCTTACCGGACTTTCCAATCGCCGCCGCTTCCTGGAAGAACTGGACCACGAAATTCGCAGAGTGGAGCGCAACGGGCAGCTTGGAGTTCTGCTGTTGATTGATCTGGACCACCTGAAACTGGTCAACGATACGGCAGGTCATGCCGCGGGCGACCAGATCATTGTGCAGGTGGCTGGACTGCTCAAGCGCGCATCGCGTGAAGAGGATTTTCTCGCACGAATAAGCGGCGATGAATTTGCCGTTGCCTACTCGACAATGAACGAGGATCAGGGCCTGCAAAAGGCGCGGCAACTGCTGGAGAACATTAATTCACTCAAACCCAGATATGGCGGCCGTACGCTGAATATTTCCGCAAGTGTAGGTGTTGTCACTTTCCCGCAGCAGGGCAAGTTTCCCGTTGAGTTGATGGCAAAGGCGGATGCCGCCATGAGTGTTGCCAAGTCCAGCGGTCGCAATCGTGTATACAGGTACGACGAGACCGATATGATGCGGGAACGCATGGATGACCAGCTGATATGGAAAGACCGCTTGCTGGAAGCGCTTGAGCAAGATGCACTACATCTGGCGTTCCAGCCTATCGTTGCGGTGTCCAGTGGCAAGGTCCATCACTATGAAGTGCTGGTGCGTATGGTCGAGAACGATGGTGTCATGATTCCGCCGGCGAAATTCATACCGGCTGCGGAACAGTTTGGGTTGATTCAATGGGTCGATCGTAAGGTTGTCACTAAAGCGATTCGTTGCCTGGCGGACTTGCCGGACAATATGCGGGATGTTGGTTTTGCCATCAACCTTTCCGGCCTGTCTGTGGGCAGACAGGATACCTATGAACTGATCGAACAGGAAATACGCGGGACTGGTGTTGATCCGGCGAGGATTACCTTTGAAATAACAGAGACTGCAGCCTGCGAGCAACTTGCCAATGCCGTGGAGTTTATTCGGAAAATACGTCAGTTGGGTTGCCTGGTTTCACTGGATGATTTCGGGGTCGGTTTTTCATCCTTCTCCTATCTGAAACACCTGCATGCTGACATTCTGAAAATCGACGGCAGTTTTATCCGTGATATCCACAACAACAACGCGGACCAGTTGTTCGTGAAAGCGCTGGTGGATGTCGCGCGTGGCATGGGCATGCAAACCATCGCCGAATTTGTGGAAAACGAACAGGTGTTCGAGCGTGTTCGCGGTCTGGGTGTTGACTATGTGCAGGGCCATTATCTGGGTAAACCACAGAGCATCCTGGAAGCCGTCAATGCCGAAGCGGATGACGGCTTCATCAGTGCGTCGATGGCTTGAGGTCAGGCCAGCCTTTGTCTGGCGCGAATAATCGCTGCCCGCACCTGGTCCGGAGCTGTGCCACCGTAGTGGTTACGTGCAGAAACCGAGCCTTCCAGCGTCAGTACATCGAACACATCGTTTTCGATGAGCGCTGACAGCGACTGCAGCTCCGACAGACTCATGTCGGACAAATCACGCTTACTTTCGATGCCGATGCGCACGGCGTTACCGACAACTTCGTGTGCATCACGGAAGGCAAGCCCCTTGCGCACCAGGTAGTCTGCCAGATCGGTGGCAGTGGAATAACCACTGGCCGCCGCTCGGCGCATATTATCGACCTTGACCTCGATTGCCGGCATCATATCGGCAAATATACGCAGGCAAGCCAGTACGGTATCAACGGTATCAAACAGCGGTTCCTTGTCTTCCTGGTTGTCTTTGTTATAGGCCAGTGGTTGAGCTTTCATCAGCATCAACAGGCCAACCAGGTGACCGATAACGCGGCCGGATTTACCGCGCACCAGTTCCGGCACGTCGGGGTTTTTCTTCTGCGGCATGATACTGGAACCGGTGCAGAAGCGGTCCGGCAGATCGATAAAGTCAAACTGTGCCGATGCCCACAAAATCAGCTCCTCGGAAAAGCGCGACAGGTGGGTGAGTATCAACGAAGCACAGCTGCAAAATTCGATGACGAAGTCCCGGTCGCTGACCGCATCCAGAGAGTTTTCCGCAGGGCTGTCAAAACCCAGCAATTCTGCGCTGTAATGCCGGTCGATGGGGAAGCTGGTGCCGGCGAGCGCGGCAGCGCCCAAAGGCATGACATTGACGCGCTTGAGGCAATCCATCAAGCGTTGGTGGTCACGCTGCAGATTCTCGAACCAGGCCAGCATGTGGTGTCCAAAGGTCACCGGCATGGCAACCTGTAGATGGGTGAAACCGGGCAGCAGGGTATCGGCTTCGCGCTCGGCCTGATCCAGCAGCCCGTTCTGCAGGCGCCGCAGTTCCGCACAGGCAGCATTGATCTGGTCGCGCAGATAGAGGCGCAGATCCGTGGCAACCTGGTCATTACGCGAGCGGCCGGTATGCAGTTTCTTACCTGCTTCACCGATCAGTGCCGTGAGGCGTGCCTCGATGTTCATGTGCACGTCTTCCAGACTGACCGACCACTGAAAATTCCCCTGCTCGATGTCCTGTTCGATCTGCTCCAGGCCTGTGAGGATGCTGTCGAGTTCGGTCGCGCTCAATACGCCCACCTTCTCAAGCATGCGTGCATGGGCGCGGGAACCCTGGATATCGTAACGGTACAGGCGCCGGTCGAAATTGACCGAGGCGGTAAAGGTTTCTACGAAGGCGTCCGTCGATTCGGTAAAGCGTCCGCCCCAGGGTTTCTGGCTGGCTGGGTTATCTGTCATAACGGCTGTCGATCCGGTTTAACAACGCCAAAGTATACCTGAAGTTCCTGTAAAGCTTGGCCGTTATTCTGGTAATAAGCCGCAACAGGCGAGTAATGAGGGAAGCCATAGCCGACATGCACCGTGGAAGTTCGACAGGTAACACCCGCAACCGGCAGGAAACCCTGTTCCTGCCCGGTTTCTGTGATATCCGCACGGTGTTTGCCGTGGTGGTGATCGCGGAGCTGTTGGCGTTTGTCCTGGTCCTGGCTAACGGCCGCAATGACCCCTGGAGCCAACTGGGGCTGGCTTCCTTGTTCCTGCAGTGGATTGCCCTGAGCAGTGCCGCGGTGCTGTGTCTGGCGCGCCCGATGCTGGCTCGGATCAGCAATACCGCCGCTGCGCTGACCAGTTATCTTTTTTTGCTGCTGACCACGGCGGTGGTCAGCGAACTGGCATTTCAACTGGGTGGGCTGGATGAACTATTTCGTGGTACAGACCATGCCGGTTTTCTGTTTCGTAATCTGGGGATCAGTGCCATCCTCAGTGCGCTGGTGCTTCGTTACCTGTACGTGCAGCACCAGTGGCGTCAGCAGATTCATGCCGAAGCGCAGGCGCGGGTGCAGGCGCTGCAGGCACGGATTCGCCCCCATTTTCTGTTTAACAGCATGAACAGTATCGCGGCATTGACACGCAGTGATCCGCCGGGCGCCGAGCAGGCAGTGCAGGATTTGTCAGACCTGTTCCGTGTCTCCCTGCACGAAGCTTCCGAACGGGTAACGCTGGAACAGGAGCTCGAGCTTGCCAGGGGCTATCTGCGCATGGAGGCCCTGCGCCTGGGTGATCGTTTACGGGTCGACTGGGATATTGATCGCTTGCCCCGCCAACGCCTGGTGCCCTCGCTGATTCTACAACCCTTGCTGGAAAACGCGGTTTATCATGGGGTTGAGCCCTTACCCCAGGGGGGGCGGATCAGCGTCAGCAGCCTGGCCGAGGGACGACGTGTTTCTGTCTCCATTCGTAATCCGCGGGTACCCGACAGTAACGGAAGGCGTCGCCAGGGTAACCATATCGCACTGGAAAATATTCGTTTACGTCTGCAGCTGGCTTTCGGCGCCCAGGCCGGGGTTGCCTTGAGGGAAGTAGGCGAAGAATTTGAGACTACACTTTATTTTCCGCGGGAGAAAATGCAATGAAATGCCTGGTCGTTGATGATGAATCGCTGGCAAGGCAACGGCTGACGCGCTTGCTGGAAGGCATGGGTGAATGGACGGTCTGTGGTGAAGCCGCCAACGGAGAGCAGGCGTTGCAACAAGTCCAGCAGCTGCGGCCGGATCTGGTATTGATGGACATTCGCATGCCCGGTATGGACGGAATCGAGGCTGCCCGGCACATCGTGCAGCTCGAAAATCCGCCGGCACTGGTGTTTGCCACCGCCTACGGTGACCATGCATTGGAAGCCTTTGAAACGCAGGCGGTTGATTACCTGCTCAAACCCATCCATCCACAGCGACTGCAGCAGGCACTGGACAAGGCCATGCGTCTGAGCAGTGTACAGCTGGAAAAATTGCAGAAGTCGCAAGCCGACAGCCGGCGAATGCACCTGTGCGCCCGCAAGCGGGGCAATCTTGAACTGATTCCCATCGATGAGGTGGTCTATCTGCAGGCCGACAATAAGTATGTCACCGTTTGTTCAGCGACCCAACAGATCCTGATCGAAGAATCGTTGAAATCGCTGGAGCGGGAATTTTCAAGTTATTTCATTCGCATACATCGAAATGCGCTGGTTGCCGTGGCGGCGATTCGTGGACTGGAGAAAAGTGTCGAAGGTCACTGCTGTGTACTGCTGGAGGGTGTCGATGAGCGGCTGGAAGTCAGCCGCCGTCTGTTGCCGGAGGTGCGCAAGCGTATCACGACCGGTGTTATCTGATGTTCACTCGCAGCGCCCCAGATCGCGCAGCTTCTTGCTGGAGGCATCCATCGCCTGATCCAGATAACCGCCATAAAACTCCAGCGTCATGACACCTACCATACGTTCGGTCAGCTCCCTGCCCCGGCTGTCCAGGAACAGCAGTGTCGGAGTCACGAAAACCTTATAGCGGCTGGCCAGATCGGCGGCACTGACCGGTTTGTCGTTGAAGTCGCGCAGTTTGCCGGATCGATCGATCACCAGCTTGCGCATCAGGACGCGCTGGTCATAGTCACGATTGAGCAATGTCGGGTTGAGGACTTCCTCTTCCAGCAGTGTGCAGTATTCACAGTGTTCACTGGCGAACTCCAGTAACAGAGGGATGCAAGCCTCTTCGGCCTGGCGGCTTTCTCTATTCAGATTAATCGCCGGCAGCACGCCGTCTGCGTCCAGACTGAACCAGGCCATGTTCAGCACGATCGTTGTCACGATGACTGCAATCCACTTGCGCCTGTTGTGCTTCACTCGCTATGCTCCCCGAACCATTATCCCGGACCTTACAAACTCTGATGGCTGATTCCAAATTACGTATTGCCACCCGCAAGAGCCCGCTGGCGCTGTGGCAGGCCAACCACGTACGCGATGCGCTGATGGCGCGTAATCCCGGGCTGGATGTTGAACTATTCACCATGACCACCCAGGGTGACAAGATTCTTGATACCCCACTGGCAAAAGTCGGCGGAAAAGGCCTGTTCGTCAAAGAGCTCGAACTGGGCATATTGGAAGGACAGGCTGATCTGGCGGTTCATTCCATGAAAGACGTGCCGGTGGAATTTCCCGATGGGCTTGGTCTGGCAGCCATCCTGGAGCGGGAAGATCCACGTGATGCATTGATTTCAAACGCATTTACAAGCATCGACACATTGCCGCAAGGAGCCAGGGTTGGGACGTCCAGCTTGCGCCGCCAGTGCCAGTTGCGCGCCCGCCGTCCGGACCTTGAGGTTCTGGACTTGCGTGGCAACGTCAACACCAGGCTCGCCAAGCTCGATAGTGGTGACTACGACGCCATTTTACTGGCGGCTGCCGGCGTGAAGCGTATGGGCTGGGAAGACCGTATCACCGAGTTGTTGCCGCCTGAGCAGTTTCTGCCGGCTATCGGTCAGGGGGCTATCGGTATCGAGATACGAGTCGCCGATGAGAAGGTGAGCCGTATTGTCGAGGCGCTGAACGATGAACGGACGGCAACGCGTATCCGGGCGGAACGTGCGCTCAACGAACGATTGCAAGGCGGTTGCCAGGTGCCGATCGCGGGATATTCTGAAATCAGTCATGGTGTCATGGTGTTACGTGCCCTGGTTGGGCGCCCGGATGGCACAGAGCTGGTGCAGGGCGTTATCAGCGGCAAGCCGGAGGATGCAGAGGAACTGGGTCAGGTGCTGGCCGACGATTTGCTGTCGCGCGGCGCGAAACAGATTCTTGACGAAGTCTACGCCGGGTCGCCTTGATGCCCCACGCCGCCGCTCCTCTGCAGGGGGTTGGGGTACTGGTCACACGTCCGGCACACCAGGCCGATTCACTGTGTGAGCTCATCCGGCAACAAGGTGGTACTGCGATACGCTTTCCTGTGCTCGAGATCCAGCCTCCGGCCGATCCGCAAAATCTGATGCAGATTATTGCCCGCCTTGAGGAATTCGACTGGGCTGTGTTCATCAGTGCTAACGCGGTAAAGAGGACGCTGGAACACATTGCGGGAAAACACGACTGGCCGAAGTCGGTTCGAATCGCCGTCATCGGTAAGCGTTCTGCTGAAGAATTGAAGCGCTTCGGACTGACTGCGGATCTTTTTCCGCAACATAAATTCAATAGCGAAGCGCTGCTGGCCTTACCGGACATGCATCAGGTCGGCGGTCAGCGTATGGTGATTTTCCGTGGCAACGGCGGTCGTGAAATGCTAGCTGATACGCTGCGCAAACGGGGTGCCAGGGTGGAATACGCCGAAGCCTACCGGCGTGTGTGCCCAAAATCTGACAGCGCTGAGTTGTTACAGCGCTGGCGGCAGGGTTTTGTCAACATCGTGTTGGTCAACAGCGCCGAGAGCTTGAGAAATCTTGTGCGGATGCTCGGTAAGGCTGGAGAATCCCTGTTAACCGGGACGCCGCTGCTGGTCGTCAGCGAACGAATGCTTGCCCTGGCCGAGGAGCTGGGTTTCCAGTATGCGCCGGTAGTGGCGGATAATGCGACGGACAAAGCAGTGGTGGACGCGCTGCTGGCCTGGAAGCAGGCGCAACCCCATCATTAGTGCTGCTGCCACTTGAGGTACAATGCAGCTCCACGGCCACTAAAAAATCATCCGGCATTTCATTATGAGCGAATCAACGTCCATTGCTGTACCCACTACGCCTGCCGCCCAGCCTGCTGAACCTGAACCCACGCCGGAACAGTCACCACCACAGTCAACAGCATCCTCCAGAACTGCGTCGATGGTGCTGGCGCTGCTCGCCATGGGTTTATCCATTGGTCTGACTGTCGCCGCCTATTTCACCTGGACTGAGGTGCAGCAGCTGACCGGTACACAGTCGAGGCTGGAAGCACAGGTCGAGGATCGCATTCAACCGTTGCGTTCATCGCTGAGCGATGTCAATCAGACCATGCAGACATCGCTGAGTACTGTCAATCAGGCGCTGCAAAGCGAACGCCGGCAAATTAACCAGCAGTTAAAAAAACTGGGTGAAGATCAGCGCAATGCCGGTCGCCGGGTGAGTGCGCTGGCCGAACTCATGGGGCGCAGCGAACAGGGTTGGAGCCTGGCCGAGGTGGAGTATCTGTTGCGCATAGCCAACCAGCGTTTGCAATTACAGCGTGATGTTAATACCGCAGAGCAAGCGCTCATAGCGGCCGATCAGCGTCTGCATGATCTGGCCGATCCACATTTCCTGAGCGTGCGCGAACAGCTCGCAAAGGATCTTGATGCCGTACAGGCGGTGCCGGGCGTGGATGTTGAGGGGATCTCGCTAAGCTTGAGTACGGCGCTGGCGGGTATCGATCAGCTGTCTGTCGCCGGCAGCCGTTACCAGCCCGTTTCGGGCACCGAATCCGAAAGTCCAGAACCCCGGGCGACGATTCGCGACTGGCGCGAATTACCCAGGCTGTTGTGGTCAACGCTGTCCGGCCTGTTCCGCATACGTGAACACGATAAGCCGGTGACCCCGATGCTGGCCCCGGAGCGGGAGTACTTCCTGCGCGAAAATTTACGCCTGCAATTGTCTGCCGCACGCCTGGCCTTGTTGCGTGATGACAGCGTGCAGTATCAGGCGATACTGACTACTGCACAGGACTGGCTTAACGCCTACTTTGCCGGCGATGATGCCAAAGTGAACGACCTTGTGTCAGAACTTGAACAGCTGAAAGCTGTTAATACCGCGCCGCAGTTGCCGGACATTTCCGGGTCTTTGCGGGTCTTGCGCCAGCAGATGAAGCTCAGCGAGCAGTCGGCCGTAATACCGCTTGTACCGGATCAGACGGCGGCCGGTGCCAGCGAGCCGGAATTGAAGGGGACGCCGGAGGAAAGCGACGAGGGCACGGCACCATGAAATGGCTGGCGCTTGCGCTGCTGGCGCTCATTGCATCGGTCGCCGTGGCACTGGTGGCCTTGCCGGACCCCGGCTATGTGTTGATCGGTTTTGGCAAGTACAGTGTTGAGACTTCATTGCTGGTATTGCTGGTGGTTTTGGCGGTGGCCTATATTGCGCTACGGATACTCGCCGGCTTCTGGCACGTGCCGGCCAGGGTGAGCGACTGGGAACACCATCGTCATGATCGACGCCTGCACAGCCTTTTTGATGAAGCGATTATCGAACTGGCGGAAGGACGTGTTGAACGTGCTGAACGCCGCTTGGCACGCTTGCTGAAATCAACACAGGCGCCGGTGCAGGCTTATCTGGCGGCTGCTCGTGCCGCCAGTCAGCTGGGCTTCGATGATCGTCGTGACCAGTATCTGAAACTTGCGCAGCAACGTCACCCCTCGGCCCGGATAGCTGTTGCCCTTACACAGGCTGAGTTGCAGCTTTCAAAATCGCAACTGGATCAGGCGCAGACTACGCTGACACGTTTACAGACACTGGCGCCCCGCAGTGAACAGACCTTACAGCTCTTGATGAAGCTCTATCTGCAACAACAGGACTGGCAGCGTTTGCGCGATCTGTTGCCGGCGCTGCGGCGCGCTAAGCTGTTGAGCGGGAATCAGTGGCAGCAGCTGGCGGTAAAGGTTTATCGTGAGCAGGTAGTGGGGCTTTCATCGGTCAACGATGTTGACAGCCTGAAAACAGGCTGGAAACAGTTGCCGCAACCGGTGCAGCAGGATGAAGGCTTGATGACGATTTATATCGAACAACTGATGCGTCTGGGTGCCTATAAGCAGGCCGAACAGCTGCTTGCTACGCAGATCAAACGCGGCTGGAATCAGCGTCTGGTCTATCTGTTTGGTGATTTGCAGGCTGCGGATACCACCAAGCAGCAGGACTGTGCCGAGCGCTGGCTGGAGCAGCATCCGCAGGATCCGGTGCTGTTATTAACGCTGGGTAAAATCAGTTTGCGTAGTCAACTGTGGGGAAAAGCACGCAGTTATCTGGAGGCCAGTATCAAGCAGCAGGCGACACCGGAAGCTTACCGTTTGCTGGGCTCGCTGCTGGAGCGGATGGATGAAGTGGATGAGGCATCGGAGTGTTACCGGAAAGGCATCGAGCTGATCGGCCAGGGTATGCCGGAAGCTGCACTGCCTGCACCGGCCGATAAACTGACGCAGACAGCAGCCCCGCTCAGCCATTCTGCTTGATCTTGTCCAGCACATCGCTGGCGAATTCAAAGGCATCGGAATACATGTGATCCGCTTGAGCCCCTTGCCTGTCAAAGGCGCGTGTTGCGGCTTCGATCATCGGCGGTGGACCACTCATATAGATATCAAAATCGCTGAGATCCGGATACCGGGCCATCAGTGTTTCGTGAACCAGCCCGGTCGCATGTTGCCACTGATCTTGAGCTTGCGGCTCCGAAAGCACCGGAGTGTATTCGAAATCGGGGTGCTGTTCCTGCCATTGCCTGGGTAAGTCATCCATGTACAGGTCGCGTTTGGAGCGAACACCCCAGAACAGGTGGATGGGCCGGTCGAAACCGATATAAAAGGCGTGCTCCAGCATGCCTTTT
>Ga0209456_10001335_pt1 | contig 12110 bp, 13 predicted proteins | sample COG_11_FD_184755 | JGI IMG/M metagenome (GOLD analysis project Ga0209456, IMG submission 184755) | Pelagic marine sediment microbial communities from the LTER site Helgoland, North Sea, for post-phytoplankton bloom and carbon turnover... | ecosystem: Environmental > Aquatic > Marine > Neritic...
GGCAGAGTTTCCAGTTCGCCCAGATAGTCGGAAGCGAATTCACCGCGGCCGAGATAGAGGATCGAGTGCCCTGCCATAATTCCTTTTCTTGTTGTTTAACCGAGGTGGCCGTTGTCGCGACGGGCCACGCGAATAATACCAGAATCGCGTGAAAAGACAGACGCTTATGATGTTTTTTGTCGTTTTCGCGACCTCAATCTTTAAACCAATACCCTGCCACGGTCATCCAAATGTCAGATTAAGGGGAGATTTGGCCTTTGGAAGCGCTTTTGACAGCACAAGCCAGCGACTATAGTCCCGAGATGGCAATTTTGAAACCACCTCAGATTACGGACGAAGCCGACTGCATAGCCAGGGCGCAACAGGCGGATTCGGGAGCATTTGAGTCGTTGTACCGCATGCACATCGACAAGGTCTACGGACTTTGCCTGCGCATGACGGGCAACGTCGCCGAAGCGGAGGACTGCGCACAGGACGCGTTCATTCAGGCATGGAACAAGCTCGACAGGTTTCGTGGCGACAGCGCATTTGCCACCTGGCTACACCGCATCGCAGTGAATTCGGTTCTGGGAATGATGCGCAAGTCCAAGCGCGAGCAGGATCGCATCCAGATCGCCGGTGAGTCGACAGAGCCTCCGGTGGCCCAGGCGGACACTGGCGAATTGCGGGACCTGGCTGATGCAGTTAACAGGCTCCCCGAAGGGGCCAGGCATGTATTCGTGCTGTACGCGGTTTACGGCTACAGCCATGACGAAGCCAGCACCATGCTCGGCATTGCGCCGGGCACGAGCAAGGCACAGTTACACAGGGCGCGCCGATTACTGGCGCAGCAGTTGGAAAAGGAAGGGTTTCAGGCATGAACACTATTGAACGGGATGACGAACTGATCGCATCGGCGAGCAAACTGTCGACCGAGATCAGCCCTGAAAGGGATTTGTGGCCCGGCGTAGCCAGGGCCATTGCCGAGCCGCGGCGGTCGAGCTGGACACCGCGATTTGCACAAGCAGCGGCTGTCGTCTTATTGGTTGGAGCGTCATCGATGCTGACTTACCTGGGTACGAAGGACCAGGTGCAGATTGTTGAAGTCGTGCCCGCAGGACTTGTATTCGAGCAGGCGTCCTTTGGCGGGCAATACGCGCTCGGCATGGGCTACCAGGAAGCACATCGTGACGTCGAGGCGCGGTTGAGGGCGGAACTGGAACGGCTCTCGCCGACAGCACGCGAAGAGGTTGAACAAAATCTTGCGATGATTCGTGGCGCTATTGGCCAGATCAACGATGCGCTTGCAGACGAACCGGATAATCCCCTGTTACAGGAATTGTTATTGCAGACGTACCGCGAAGAGCTGGCAATGATGCAGCGAGTAGGTGGCCTGGCGCAGCACGTCATGTCACGCAAGGATATTTAGGCGCAGCATTGACGCTGCGCGATAAGAGGTGAGTTGTGAACAAGTCGATTGTTAGAGTTTTGATTGGGACGCTTGTGCTGCTGGTATTTTCCACAGCGAATGCCAGGGAAGTGGATGAGACGGTCGATGCAGCAGCAGACGGCCATGTCGACATTATTAACATTTCCGGTTCGATCGAGGTATACGGCTGGTCCAAGAGCAGTGTTGAAGTCACGGGCGAGCTCGGCGAGAAAGTCGAAGAGCTCGTACTCGAACGCAACGGCGACAAGGTGTTGGTCAAGGTCAAAGTACCTCGTAACAACAGTAACAACATCTCCAGCGACCTGACGATTCAGGTGCCGGCCGGGAGTTCGATCGACGTTTCAACGGTGAGCGCGGATATCACCTCCGAGGGTGTGAAAGGCGAACAGAGGCTGCACACCGTCAGTGGTGATGTGCAAGCGGAAGTGTCGGACAGTGATGTATCTGCCGAGTCGGTAAGTGGTGACGTCGATGTCACGGGTGACGGCAGTGACATAGAAGTATCAGCCAACACAGTGTCCGGCGACGTTACCGTAATTGATGTATCGGGCGCGGTTTCCGCGGAAGTGGTCAGTGGTGACGTCCTGGTTGGAGATGGCTCATTCGATCGCGCAACACTCAACTCGGTCAACGGCGAAGTTGATTTCCAGGCTGACCTGCGCGACGGCGGCAGGCTGACGATCGAGACAGTCAATGGCGACGTCGACGTACAGTTTGACGGTGATGTGGAGGGGAGATTTGATATCGAGACGTTCAATGGTGACATCACCAACTGCTTCGGTCCGAAGCCGGAACGAACAAGCAAATACACACCCGGGCTGGAACTGAGTTATACGGTGGGTGACGGCGGCGGGCGCGTCATTATTGCAACATTGAATGGCGACATCGACCTGTGTAACTAGCAAATTTGATATGCCAAGCAAAAGGGGTCAGAGCCTGAGGGCTCTGACCCCTTTTGTTTGGTAATCTATACGGCCCTGATCCCGGAGTCCGTAATGGGTGGTCTGCTCAAGAGTCTTGGTTACATTTTCGTCGCTTTAGTCGCGCTGTTCACAATCGCCGCGATCGCCATCTTCCTGTTTTTCGATCCCAATGACTATCGAGATCGCATAGCCGAGGAGGTCAAGCGCGAAACCGGTCGCGATCTCGTTATCGAGGGTGACCTGGAACTGAGTTTATTTCCGTGGTTCGCAATCAACATTGGCAAGACGAGTCTCAGCAACGCGCCGGGCTTTGGCGAAGAGCCCTTCCTGGGTTTCGATGAGGCACGGGCAAGCGTGAAAGTCCTGCCGCTGATCCGCCGCAAAGGGCTCGAGATCGGCAACATCGTGCTCGACTCTTTTCAGCTTAATCTCCAGGTTGCCGCCGACGGTCGTAATAACTGGCAGGATATTGCCGAACAAGACTCTGCGGAGGCCGGGGCCGAATCAGACGCCGCAGCTGCCGACGAGGTATCGGATGGCCAGGATATATCCCTTGCAATATCCAGCGTCCGGATAAGCAATGCAGCGATTCATTACACAGACTCACTGGCCGGGGAAAGCTACAAGCTTACAAATGTGAATCTTACGACCGGCCGCGTTTCCAGCAGTGATCCGATCGATATCCGCAGCGATTTCGATTTTGACCTGCAACCGGCTGACCTGTCCGGAGACGTTTCGATCGAGACGTCGCTGGTGCCAAGTGAAGAAGAGGGCATCACCCTGGGTGACACAGAGATTTCGGTTCTGGGAGTCGATGCAACGTTGTCAGTCGCCGGCGAAGAGTCGGGGGCACGACTGCAGATCGATGCGTTCTCGCTGAAGAGCCTGATGACCCGGCTCAATATCGAGGCGCCCGTCACGGCAGACCCCGACGCGCTCGGCAAAATCATCTTTGACGGCAATGTGCAGGTGAATGATGACGCGATTTCCGTCACTGGCCTTGAGCTCGTAGTCGACGACACGACATTCAACGGCAAGCTGTCGGTGGCGCGTAATGAGGCAGGCACGATAAGTATCGATCTTGCTGCCGATAGCATCGATCTCGATCGTTACATGGAACCGGCGGCAGAGGCTTCGGCATCGAGTGGGAACGCCGTCCCGGTCGAGATTCCGACCAACCTGATCAGGGCGCTCAACGTGCGTGGCGGACTGACCGCTGAAACAGCAAAACTGAGTGGCATGACATTCGACGATGTAACACTGGGGCTCAATGCTGCGGATGGCAATATGCGCCTGCACCCGATCACTGCGGACTTCTTCGATGGCAAGTATGACGGTGATGTTCGTATCAATGCGTCCGGTAGCGTGCCGGTATTGTCAGTCAATGAAACCGTCCGCGATGTCAGCCTTGAATCGCTCGCCCGGGCTATGTTTGAGCAGGAAAACATCACCGGCACGATAAACGGGTCTTTCAGGCTCAGCGGCAGAGGCGAGAGCCTTGCGGCGATTCAGCGCAGCCTTGGCGGCAACATCTCGATGGAGCTGATCGATGGTACATGGGAGGGGACGGATCTCTGGTACGAGCTACGGCGTGCCCGAGCACTGTATAAGCAGGAACCGGCGCCCGAGCCCGAGCTGCCGGCGCGCACGCGGTTCAGTTCGGTGAAGGCGACGGGTCCTGTGACCGATGGTGTATTTCGTAACGATGATCTCTTTGCCCAGTTGCCGTTCATGCAGCTTACGGGCAAGGGCTCCGTCGATTTCGTGGCAGCAGAAGTCGATTATCGAATGACGGCGCGCATTCTTGAAAACCCGGAATTCGCGACCGACGTAACGGCGGAAGAGCTCGATGAGTTCACCGAGGCGAAGATCCCGCTCAGAATCACCGGCTCTTTGGCAGATCCGACAATCGCTCCCGACATAGAAGAGATGCTTAAGGAAGAAGTGAAGGAAAAAGTCGAGGAAGAGATCAAGGACAAGCTACTCAAGAAATTGTTCGGTGACGATGAGTGAATTCCCGAGCCGCGTGCTGCGGTGGTACAAGCTGCACGGGCGCAAAGACCTGCCGTGGCAACAGCCTGATGCGTATTGCGTCTGGATTTCAGAAATCATGCTGCAGCAGACGCAAGTGCAAACCGTCATCCCTTACTTTGAGCGTTTCATGCAGAGCTTCCCCAGTGTCATCGCGCTCGCTGATGCGGACCTCGATGCCGTTCTCGATCACTGGTCGGGTCTCGGCTATTACGCAAGGGCTCGCAACCTGCACAGTGCTGCGCGCAGCATTTGCGATGAACACGACGGCGCCTTTCCGCGACGCTTCGATGACGTAGCGGCGCTCGCTGGTGTCGGTCGGTCGACGGCGGGGGCGATCATGGCGCTGGCCTACGACAAGCGACACCCGATTCTTGATGGCAACGTGAAACGCGTACTGGCCCGGCACGGCGCAATTCCAGGCTGGCCCGGCAAGACTGATGTGGCCAAGGTCTTGTGGCAGGCGGCAGAAGAGAACACACCGCAAAGTGGAGTCCGGGATTACACGCAGGCCATGATGGATCTCGGTGCGACGGTCTGTACCCGTAGCCGGCCGCAATGCGATGCTTGTCCCATACATGCCGATTGCGCGGCTCGCGCAGCAGGCACGATCGACCAGTATCCTGGTCGCAAGACAAAGCAAGCGAAGCCACTGAAGCAAACGACCATGGTGCTGGCAGTCAGTGACGGCTCCATCTATCTCGAGCGGAGACCTCCGGCAGGCATATGGGGCGGGCTATGGAGTTTGCCTGAAATGTCGAACGGGCAGGTCGGTGACTGGTGCCGGGCGACACTTGATAGTGCCGGGCGAAGTATCGAGTCCTGGGACAGATTGCGCCACAGCTTTAGCCACTACGACCTCGATATTCGACCGGTGGTAGTGCGCGTTGACGCAACGTCGCGTAAAGTCGCCGACAATGACGATGCCACCTGGCATTTACTCGACGCAGCACCCCCCGGCGGAATCGCCGCACCGGTGCAGAAACTGATTAACACACTGAAAGACGAAATCCATGCCCAGAACAATTAACTGCGTAATGCTCGGCGAAGACGCCGAAGGCCTCGACTATGCTCCGTATCCCGGCCAGCTTGGCCAGCGGATCTATGACAGCGTATCGAAGGAAGCGTGGCAGAAATGGCTCGCGCATCAGACGATCCTTATCAACGAGTACCGCCTGACACCGATCGAGCCTGACGCACGCAAATTCCTTGAGACAGAAATGGAGAAGTTCTTCTTCGGGGATGGTGCGACGGTACCGGACGAATTCGTAGCGCCAGAGTAGAGCTACGGCCGTAAGCAGTACTGCACGCTGAACAGATCGCCCGGATCAGTCCAGACCTTTAGAACTTCGAAGCCAGCACGTTCTGCCATCTTTGCGAAGCCTTCCAGCGTGTACTTGTGTGAGTACTCGGTCAGGATCGATTCGCCGTCACTGAACTCGATGCGCTCGTCACCACTCGTAACGACCTGGCTCTTCCCGCTGATCAGGCGAATCTCCATGCGACCCTCGTCGGCATCGTAATGCGCGCTGTGCGCGAACGCGCTGACATCGAAGTCGAAACCAAATTCGCGATTGAGGTGCGTAAGCATATTCAGGTTGAATTGTGCGGTAACGCCGGCACTGTCGTTATAGGCGCGCTCGATGACGGCGGGGTCTTTTTGCAGGTCGACACCAATCAGCAATGCGCCACTTGTGCCAGCCTCCTGGTACATGAAACCGAGTAGTTCCTGTGCTACCTCGTGCGCGAAGTTGCCTATAGTCGACCCTGGAAAATAGACAATATTCCGGAGCGGCATGATAGTCGGATCAGGCAAGTCGAAAGGTTGGGTAAAGTCAGCGACGACGGGCAGCACTTCCAAACCGGGATGTTCCGAGCGAATTTTTTCCGCAGATAAAAGCAGGTGATCCTCGGAAATATCGACCGGAACATAAACGGCTGGCTGGTGGAGGCTGTCAAGTAGTGCGCGGGTCTTGCGGCTGGAGCCGCTACCGAATTCGATAAGGCTCGCCCTTTTGCCGATCAGGTCGCATATCTCGGGCATGTTGTCGAGCATGATGCCGAGCTCTGTCTCCGTCGGATAGTACTCGGGCAAATGTGTAATCTCGTCGAACAGCTGCGAGCCGCGCTCGTCGTAGAAGTACTTCGGAGAGATCGTTTTCTCAGGCAAGCGCAGGCCTGCCAGGATTTCAGCCAGTGCGGCGCTCATACGACACCATCCTTCGCGAGACGTATGCCGAGAAACTGCCAGCGCGCATCCGGGTAGAAAAAGCTTCGGTAGCTCGGGCGTATGTGCCCGCTCGAGGTCGCGCAGGACCCGCCGCGCACCGTCATCTGGTTGCACATGAATTTGCCGTTGTACTCGCCAAGTGAGCCGTCGAGCGGCACGAAACCGGGATAGGGTGCGTACATTGATGAAGTCCACTCCCAGACGTCGCCGAAAAACTGATCGCCAGTCCCGGCTACCGGGTGCCAGTAGCCAGACTCCATAAGATTGCCTTGCACGGGCCTGTCGCTCGCAGCCAGCTCCCACTCAAACTCCGTCGGCAGCCGTGCTCCAGCCCAGCGCGCGTAGGCATCGGCCTCGTAGTAACTGACATGACAGACTGGTGCACCACTATCGATGTCGCGCTGCCCACCGAGCGTGAATTCTGATTCGAGAGCTTCGTCCCAGAACAGCGGCCGGTCCCAGCCACGCTCGTTGATTGTCGACCAGCCGTCAGACAGCCACAGGTTGGAGTCCCTGTAGCCGCCATCATCGATGAACCGGCGATACTCGGCATTCGTTACGAGCCGCGTGCCGATCTGATGCTCATGCAGCAATGTGTCGTGTCTCGGTGTCTCGTTATCGAAGAAGAAACTATCAGCCGAAGCGCCGACTGTGTAAATACCGGAAGGCCCGTTTACAAATACGTTGCCGTCAGGCGTGGCCGGTTTTGGTATGGCGAGCTTGGTACTGACGGACGGTCGCATCGGGTTGCAGGAGAAGACGTGCTTGATGTCGGTCAGGAACAGCTCCTGGTGCTGTTGCTCATGGTTGATACCCAGTAAGACACGGGCAGACAATTCCGGATTATCGCTTGCCGTTTCAAGTAACGACAGCATTGATGTGTCTACGTGCGCTCTGTACTCCATGATCTCGGTCAGCGTCGGCCGCGACAACAATCCACGCTTCGGTCTCGCGTGCATCTGGCCGGCCGAGAAGTAGTAGGAGTTAAACAGGAAGTCATACTGGTCATCGATCGTTCTGTAGTCCGGGTCGTAGGTCTTGAGAATGAAGCGCTCAAAGAACCAGGTGACATGGGCGAGATGCCATTTTGACGGGCTGACATCGGGCATCGACTGTACAACCGTGTCCTCAGGTTCAAGTTCTGCACATAGACCCGGCATCACCGCGCGGGCGTCACGATATTGCGTGGACAGGCTCATCGTAACGGCAGCGCCGTGCGCTTGAGGACAGTGCGGATAGCGACACTGGAGTTGACTCGGGCCACGCCGGGCAGGCGTGTTAGTTCGTCCTTGTGGAGGCGCTCGAAATCCGCCATATCGGCTACGACAACTCGCAGCAGGTAATCGAACTCTCCGGTCATCAGGTAACACTCCATAACTTCAGGAATATTGCGGACGGCCTCCTCGAAGGCCGCGAGTTCACTCTGCTCTTCGCGGTGCAGACCTATGTGGACAAGGACATCGCCCGGCATGCCGGCCTTACTCTGGCTCACCATGGCGACGTAACGCTCGATCATGCCATCTTCTTCAAGCGCGCGAACCCGCCGCAGGCAGGCAGACTCGGATAGATGGACCTGCTGTGCGAGCTGTTTATTACTAATACGGCCGTCGCGCTGCAGTGCGTCGAGGATTAATCTGTCAAAACGATCCATATGGGAAGCATAAAATTGCGGAAAAGGGTCAACAAGTCGCAGAAAATGCCACAAAAACACCGTTCTGTCACTGAAATAGCAAGCACATGGCGCAAAACCGGGCGTAATGTGTCAGCTGGGTCATGAGAAACGGGAGAGAGCTCATGAAGGTCGGGGTACCAAAAGAAATAAAAACACTCGAATTTCGTGTCGGCATGACACCGGCTGGCGTGCGCGAGCTTTTGCATGACGGCCACGAAGTTGTTGTCGAAACGAAGGCCGGTCTCGGCATCGGCATGACCGATGCGGACTATGAAAAGGCAGGCGCAACAGTACTTGGCACGGCCGAAGAGGTTTTCGCGGCCGCCGAGATGATCATCAAGGTCAAGGAGCCGCAGCTCAGTGAGTGCGCGATGCTGCGCGACGACCAGGTGTTGTTCACCTACCTGCATCTCGCGGCGGATCCTGCCCAGACGAAAGCACTTGTAGAGTCGGGCACGACCGCGATCGCCTACGAAACAGTTACTGCGGATGACGGCTCGCTGCCCTTGCTGACACCCATGTCAGAGGTGGCCGGTCGACTGTCCATCCAGTCCGGCGCGTATCACCTGCAGAAAGCCAACGGTGGACGCGGCGTGTTGCTCGGCGGAGTGCCGGGTGTCGTGCCGGGCAAGGTTGTCATTATCGGTGGCGGCGTATCCGGTACGAATGCTGCGGACATGGCAATTGGGCTTGGCGCAGAAGTAACGATTCTCGATCGTTCACTGCCGCGCCTGCGTGAAATTGACGACATTTTTGGCGGCAGGATTCATACGGTCTACTCGACCAAGGATGCGATCGACGACCTCGTGACCGAGGCCGATCTCGTGGTGGGCGCCGTGCTGATTGCCGGTGCGGCAGCACCGAAGCTTGTTTCGGCGCAAAACGTCAAAGACATGCACAGCGGTGCAGTCATGGTCGACATCTCGATCGACCAGGGTGGCTGCTTCGAGACAAGCCGGCCGACCACACACGCCGAGCCGACCTATGTCGTCGATGACGTTGTTCATTATTGTGTAACGAACATGCCGGGCGCTGTGCCGCGCACGAGCACGTTCGCACTGACGAATGCGACACTGCCGTTTGTTAAAGCACTCGCAAATTACGGCTGGCGCGATGCGCTGAGCCGCGACCCGCATCTCGCGAACGGACTGAACGTCCACGCCGGGCATGTTAACCACGAGGCCGTCGCCCACGATCTGGGCTACGAGTATTTGTCAGCCTCGGACGCTCTAAAGGCAGCCTGACCCCTCTCTCTCCCCCCCGATAGGTGCAGGCAAGCGATAAGGCCGGGCTTTCGCCCGGCCTTTTTTTATACAATCAGGTTCTCAGAATGACTGCTAAGCGAGTTTGGGATGGCCGACAAGAAAAAAGATGTTTCGACGAGTGGTATGACCGCTGTAGGTTTCCTGTGGCGTTTTGCCGCCGCATTGGTTCTGGTGCTTCTGACTTTTAACCCGAGCAACCAGTCGGCGTATCACTGGATTACGTCGGCAATCGCGGAAAGCGCTTTCGGGCCATTGCACCTGCTGCTCGTCGGCGTCCTGCTCGCGGGCTGGGCCGTCTTCTGGATCGCGACCTGGCGCGCGCTCGGCACGCTCGGCGTTGCACTGTCGGCCGTCATCCTTGGCGCAATTATATGGTTCCTGTTCGATATCGGCCTGCTCGAGTCGCACTCCGTGTCGGCGATCACCTGGATTGTGCTGGTCGCGTTGTCGGCAGTATTGGCGGTTGGCGTGTCATGGTCGCACCTGTGGCGGCGTATCACCGGCCAGTTCAATGTCGAGGACGTCGACGACTAAGTGGCAGGTTGAAACGAAATTTCGTCGCTATCGGTGATGCGAATGGCAGGTAAGAAGGCGCCGATTTTGTCAGTGATCATGCATCGTGGCTGCAATCCGCCGCAAGTAACATTTCTGTGAGTGTGTGATACGACAACGGGTTCCTGCCTGTTATGTCCGATATTCGCTGCGCTCTGGCGTAAATCGTATTTGGGTGTACCGATAGCCGCTTAGCCGCCTGCAATACGTTCATGTCGGCATCGGCATAGGCGCGCAGGGTTGCGCTCAATTTGCCCCGTGCTTTGGCGTCTGCGCGGAGAAAGTCATCCAGCCAGGTCGGCAGGGCCGACTGTATGCTGTCCCTGGCGTGCGCGATAAGCAACTGCCGCAGCGAGACTGACGAGTAGGGCATGACACGTTCTGTAAAGCTCGCGAAGTCCAGTGCAAGCTTTGCTTCGAGGGCGGCGCGTGGAATGTGCGATGTGGACGGAACGTCATTGCTCATACCAATCAGCGCAGCAGGACCAACCTTCCTTAGATGCGGCATCAGACGATCGGCCAATAGTGACTGTGGCGCTGTCCAGCCTGAAAGTCGCCGTGTTCCGGAAACTACGGCGACAACGAGGTTGTCCTGAACGCTGATCAGGGTTCGCAGTGGCGTTGAAGAAAGCGCGTCATTGAGTGCATCCGCCATGCGCCGCGCACGAGCGGCGTTTTCCATTTCCCTCGGGTCCACCGATCGTGCGGCAACAACACAATAGGATTGGCGCTGCTTGAGATAGCCGGCACGCCGCAGCAGTTGGGCGGCTCTGCTGTCGGACTCGTCGTAGCCAAGCAGCAGGGTGTTCATCAACTCCGACCGCTGGTCACCCTCGGCCTCCGCAAGCAAGCGAGTGCGCTCGACATAGGCCGATGTCGCTATTGTGCTGATCGTGTCCGTGTACTCGATCGCGAAGTCGGCGATCGCAGCGACCACGCGCCGCACCTGCGCCTGGCTGTCCGCAACCTCGAGCGCGATATCGCGCAACCAGGGCGACAAAACCTTGTGAGTGCAGCGGTACGTGTGCAGCAACGCCGCCAGTGGAAATCGCCGTTTGGCGAGGCGCTCGGCGTGATTGCGGACAAACTCGAAATCGCCGCTCCGTGAGCTGCCAAGCAATGCCGTGATACGCCTAACATGCTCATCCAGGTGGGCACTCAGTTCGGGTCGCATCTCGGGGTTGGCGGAGTCGGAGTACGCTGGGACGGCTTCGACAACGGCTCGTCGCAGGGCCTCGAGAACCGTATCGCGATTTTGCTCCAGCGCCGTCATGACACCCGGGACGACGCCATGCTGCCGCAAAGCGTCAATTTCCGCTCGAAAGGCGTCGTTTCTGTTTTCGGGAGCCATAAATTGTGTAGTTTACACAATAAATACATCAGAAAAGGGTAAGTATTGCCGATGTGCTGCCACATTATTGTGCGTAACCTCTATTTTCGATCAAGAAAAGTGACTGGAGAGAGGCATGGCAAAGTACTTATTTGTGTACCACGGTGGCAAGAACGCGGCATCGGAAGAAGAGCTGGCTGAGAGCCTGGACGCGTGGGGCAGCTGGTTTGGTTCAATGGGTGCGGCCGTCATTGACGGCGGCAATCCGGTCGGGCAATCCAGCACGGTCACCAGTGATGGCTCGGTGACCGACGATGGAGGCGCCAATCCGGCGAGCGGCTACAGCCTTATCGAGGCCGGCAATCTCGATGACGCGATTGCCAAAGCCCGAGGCTGCCCAATCCTGAGTGTCGGCGGCACCATTGAGCTGGCGGAAGCCATCGATATGTAATGTGCATCGACCTAGGCGGCCTGGCGGCCCAGCGGCAATTCGAACTCGAAACGCGTCCCTGCGTTGAGTTTGCTGGTGACGACAATGCGTGAGTTGTGCAGGTCGAGAATGCGCTTGACGATGGCGAGACCGAGGCCCGAGGAATCGGAGCGGGCCTCCTCGCCGTCGCGGGCGCGGTAGAAACGGTCGAAAATGCGCGGCACCTCGTCCTCGGCAATGCCCGGGCC
>Ga0209456_10001336_pt1 | contig 12104 bp, 10 predicted proteins | sample COG_11_FD_184755 | JGI IMG/M metagenome (GOLD analysis project Ga0209456, IMG submission 184755) | Pelagic marine sediment microbial communities from the LTER site Helgoland, North Sea, for post-phytoplankton bloom and carbon turnover... | ecosystem: Environmental > Aquatic > Marine > Neritic...
ATCTCCATCCGCGACAATGTCCTGTTTGGCTATAACATACATTCCAAAGGGCAAACATCCCGAAGCGAGCGGGATGACATCGTCGAACAGGCGCTACGTCAGGTACTGTTGTGGGATGAAGTCAAAGACCGCCTCGATCAGAAGGCGACCGAACTCTCTCTGGAAGAACAGCAGAAGCTGTGCATTGCGCGCCTGATACCGGTAAAACCCGGTGTTCTGTTAATGGATGAGCCCTGCTCCGCCCTGGATCCCAAGGGCACCGAGGCGGTGGAAGAACTGATCTGGGAGCTGCGCGGCCAATACACCATTCTGATCGTCACGCACAATATGGCCCAGGCAAGGCGCGCCAGTGAAGAATGTATCTTCATGCTGCTGGGTAAGGTTATTGAACATACAGCAACAGAGGACATGTTTGTCACGCCGGAGAAACAGGAGACCGCGGACTATATTGAAGGCCGCTACGGCTGATTTACCTCGCAAATCCGGCGGTTCCCCGCCAGTCGTTTTTTGCCCACCAAGGCTTTATAATGCGTCAGAATTTGAAAACTGCGCTGAAAGGACGATTGTGTGGCAAAAACTCTGGTCGAGGATCCTGACGAGGACACACAGGTCCCGTTCCTGCGCGGCATTCTGACTCGCTCCCTGCAGAACGCCGGCCTCGCCTTTGAAGAAGCTTACAACGTAGCCTCAGACATACGCAGGGATCTTGATGACGCAGCGCTGATTACCACCGATGAGTTGCGCGACAGGGTTATCAAACATCTTAAAGCGACCTACAGCACCAAAGTGGTGGGACGCTATGAGAGCCAGGGCGCTGCCGCCACAGCCACACGGGTGGAGCATCCGGATGGCCGGGTCACCACCTTTTCTGCGGACCTGCACCGGCGTCGTCTCGAGACCATCGGTCTGACCCACGAGGAATCATTCGGCATCATCACCAAGATACAACAGCATCTTGCCGACAACCACCTGACCTCGACGACTTCACAGCATATCGCCCGTCTGAGTTACCGCTACCTGCAACAGACCCCTGAACTGGGCCCCGCGGTTGCCCGTCGCTGGCTGGTCTGGATAGACTTCCTTCGCAGCGGTCGGCCCCTGATTCTGCTGATTGGTGGTACCTCGGGTTGCGGCAAAAGCACGATTGCCACGGCACTCGCCAATCAGCTCGAAATCGTACGCACACAATCGACGGATATGCTCCGTGAGGTGATGCGGACGATGATCTCCAAACGCCTGCTCCCTGTCCTGCACCAGTCTTCATTCAGCGCCTGGGAAGCTTTGCCGGTTCAGGAAGGCCGCTTGACTGAAGACCAGGAACTGCTGGTGGCGGATGGCTTTCTGGCCCAGGTGGACCTGTTATCGGTGGCGAGTGAGGCGGTTATCGAACGCGCCCTGCGCGAACGCGTCTCGTTGATTTTTGAAGGTGTCCACATACATCAATCGATGGTGGAAAGGATTCCGCAAGACGGCGATGCGCTGATAGCGCCCATCATGCTCGCGGTACTCAAGCGAAAGGATCTCAAGGAACGCATCAGGGGTCGCGGCACCAGGGCCCCCGAACGCCGCTCCGAACGCTATCTGCAACACTTCGATGAGATCTGGCAGCTGCAGTCATTTCTTCTTTCCGAAGCTGACCGCACGAAAACGCCGATCATCGTCAATGGGGATCGCGATAAAGTTGTCCGCGAAATCATGCGAACCGTCATCGATATGCTGGCAAAAGATTTTGCGATGACTCCCGAGGAGGTTTTCCGGTAGAGCACCGCTGCTGACCTGGGAAACAGACTATGGGAATGGAATGGGTATACCTCCCCGAAGCCTGGATAGCGCTGCTGACGCTGACCGCGCTGGAGATCGTGCTGGGGATCGATAACATCATCTTCATCTCGATTCTGGTCGGCCGTTTACCCGAACACCAGCGTCAACGCGCAAGGCTTCAAGGCCTGGCGCTGGCGATGTTTACCCGTATCGCGCTGCTATTGTCTCTGGCCTGGATCATGCGCCTGACCACACCATTGTTTACCGCGCTGACCCAGGAGATTTCCGGCCGTGACCTGATCCTGCTTGGCGGCGGTTTATTCCTGCTTTACAAAAGCAGCCAGGAAATCTGGGAGAATCTTGAGGGCCCCCAGTACGAAGAAACCCAGCAGCCGAAAGAAGCGCGCAGCTATGCGGCGGTACTCGGACAGATCGCGGTTGTCGATATCATATTTTCGCTCGATTCGGTGATTACCGCTGTCGGCATGGCCAAACACGTACCGGTCATGGTGCTGGCGATCATTATCGCCATCGGCGTCATGATGCTGGCCGCGAAATCGATCGGCGAATTTGTCGATCGCCACCCCAGCGTCAAGATGTTAGCGCTGAGTTTTCTGATTCTGGTCGGTGTAGCCCTGATCGGTGAAGGCCTGGACATGCATATCCCCAAGGGCTACATCTATTTTGCCATGGCTTTTTCCGTCACTGTGGAAATGCTCAATATCCGCGTTCGCAAGAAACTCCCGGCACCCGTGCACCTGCACAAGCCTTCGGCGGTGGAAGAAAGCAACGAATAAGGCGAACTGATTCATGACTGAACAGGCTATCGTATTCACCCGATTGCCAAAGCCTGTATCAGGGTAGTACGCATAGCGAGGGAGCGATAATGGCGGGCACCATGTTGCGGTGGATCGGAGATGAAACCCTCCTGCAGCAGTTTTTGGCCGGGTTTTCCACTACCACGTTGCTGATCATTATCGCTGTCTGTATTGCACTGTTGTCCAAAGGTGCGGACTGGCTGATCGACGGCGTGGTCGACTTGGCGCAGCGAACCGGGCTGCCCAAGATCGTCATCGGTGCTACCGTCGTTTCGCTGGGCACAACGCTGCCGGAGGCCTTCGTATCGGTAATGGCGGCCTACATGGGCAATCCGGGGCTGGCACTGGGCAACGGTGTCGGATCGATTATCGCCGATACCGGCCTGATCTTCGGTCTGACCTGCGTGCTGGTGGCGGTGCCCGTTAACCGCTATATCCTCAACCGCACCGGCTGGGTTCAGGTGGGATCGGCTACCCTGCTGGTGATCATCGCGATCGTGATCCTGGTCAATACCGCCCCCGGGTCCGAGCCGATGCTCAACCGGGGGGTGGGCTTCTTTTTCCTCGTTCTACTGGCCATCTACCTGTACGTCACCTACCGGTGGGCCAAACAGGGCGGCGCGGTGACGCAGGAAGAGGAGGCACCGGGACAGCAAGCACAGATGGGACTGGGCTTATGCTGGCTGTTGGTCATCGGCGGCCTGCTACTGGTGGTCCTCGGGGCGCGCGTGCTGATACCCAGCGCCTTGGAAATCGCTTACCGCTTCGCTGTACCGGAGGATGTCATCGCCGCCACTATGGTGGCCTTCGGTACCTCGCTGCCGGAACTGATGACAGCAATTGCCGCGGTACGTAAGGGTCACCCGGAGATTACGGTGGGCAACATTGTCGGGGCTGACGTATTCAATGTGCTGTTTGTAATCGGTGCCGCCGCGGCCGCCGCACCACTCGCCATCCCGGCGAATTTCTATTACTTCCACTTCCCCGCCATGCTCATTATCCTCTATTCGTTCCGGGTTTTTATCACCATGAACAAGACCGTGTTTTACCGCTGGCAGGGTGTCTGGCTGCTGAGTGTTTATGGCGCCTATGTGTTCCTTCAGTATGTCCTTAATTTCGGTGTTGCCCATTGATGCGCACGCTAAGCAGGTCCAATGTCGGCAGGGTGCGCCAGGCACACCATCAATCAATAACATGCACGTTCTTTACGGCGCACCCTGCGATGGTGCATCGGATAAATCAGCTAACCTAAATATAAAGGCACAGCAAAATGAAAATTCTACTGGCAACCGACGGATCTGCGAGCGCTCAGGCAGCAGTGGATTGTCTGCTGCGCTTTCCGTTTCCCGGGGACAGCGAAGTAACACTACTCACTGTAATCGACAGAGATGTTTTCAAAAACGAAGGCGTGAGTGATATCAACGACGAACAACAGAACGCTCTTAAGGAAACCGAAAAAATCGTGCAGAAAGCGGCACAGGAGTTACTCGAACGCGAGGCTGAGCGGCTGAGAGTCGCAGGATGGTCGGAATCAAGTGAACTGCGGATTGGCCATCCGGCGGAAGAAATCGTTCGGGTTGCCGAACAGCTTGACATTGATTGCGTCATCGTCGGCTCGCACGGCATGAGCGGTATAAAGCGCTTTCTGCTCGGCAGCGTTTCTGACTTTGTGCTGCAGTATGCGCCCTGCTCCGTGCTGATCGCGAGAAAACCCGGCCTACTCCCCAACGAATCCGGCAAGGCACCGAAATCACCTGCCATTGATGAGCACGCCCGGCCCTTACGCATGCTGCTGGCTTACGAAGACTCTGTTCCGGCCAGGCAGGCTGTTGAGTTCTGTGCGTCACTGCCGCTGGACAAGCAGACAGAAGTGACTGCCCTGACCGTTCTGCCTCTGATCACACTGTATCGCCAGGATATTCGCCAGCGCTTAAACTGGCTCTGGCTGGAAAAGAAAAAACAGGCTCTGGCAGCGCTTGAAGGCGTGACACAACAGATGGGCCGCGCGACGCCACATGTCGAAGCCCAACTTCGTGAGGCTGCTGACGTAAGCGATGAAATCCTCCATGCGGCCAGCGACTACAGGAGCGACTTGATCGTCCTCGGTCACAAGGGAAAGGGGGCAATCGAGAAATTCCTCCTCGGCTCCGTCACAGCCCGTATAGCACACCACGCAAGCTGCTCGATTCTGGCGATACGCAACAATTAACACTCACGGGGCAGCCTGAGCGACAACAGTCCGGCCGCCAGCACGAACAGCGTGGACCACCAGAGACATCCGACCAGGCCCTGCTGCTGGTAGACAAGGCCGGAAAGCACCGTGCCGGTGAGCCGCCCTGCGGCATTCGCCATGTAATAAAACCCCACGTTCATGGATACTCTATCCTGATCGGACCAGGCCACGACCAGGTAGGAATGAACCGCGGAATTGATCGCGAACACCGCACCGAAGGCAACCAGCCCTGTCACCAGTACCCAGCCCGGCCCAAGCCCGGCCTGCAGGGCCAGCGCAATGGCGGCCGGGAACAGCGCCAGTACAAACACCCAGAATCGCGCCGTACCGCCGTCCGGCCCTCGTCCCCGGTGACTGTGGTGCAACATTTTCGGCGCACTGGCCTGCACCAGCCCATAGCCGATCACCCACAGCGCCAGGTAGCCCCCGACCTGCATAAAACTCCAGCCCAATACCGAATAAAGAAACACCGGAAGCCCGACGACGAACCAGACGTCTCGCGATCCAAACAGAAAAAACCGTGCCGCTGATAACCAGTTGATGGCCGGCGCTTTCGAAAAGACCTGGGTGAATTTGGGCTTGGCTTTTGATTTCCCCAGACCGCTGGGTAACAGAACTGCAGTCACAATCAGTACCAGCAGCAGACCAGCTGAGAGCACCGCCAGCGCACCCCGGAATCCTGCCAGCTGCAACAATGTGGCACCGAGAAAAAAGCCGACCCCCTTGAGCGCGTTTTTGGAACCGGTCAGCACCGCAATCCATTTGAACAGCCGCGACTCGTTGCCGGAATCAGGCAGCAGCGTCTTCACGCTGGCCTTGGCGGACATTTTATTGAGGTCCTTGGCAATACCGGACAGGGCCTGCGCCGTCATGACATAGGGCACCGTCAGCCAGGCTTCCGGTACCATCAACATCGCCAGGGCCACCACCTGCAGCCCCATACCGATGTGCATGGTCAGGTTAAGCCCGATACGCGACCCCAGCCAGCCGCCCACCAGGTTGGTGACCACGCCAAAGAACTCGTAAAACAGGAACAGCATCGCCACTTCAAAGGGCGAATATCCCAGCGAGTGGAAATACAGCACGACCAGCATGCGGATAGCGCCGTCGGTCAGGGTGAAGGCCCAGTAACCGCCGGTCACCACCAGGTAATGGCGCAACCCGCTTTCCACGGCTACAGACTCGGTGCGATAAACGCCGCGAATTCCATCATACGGTTAACGTAACCCCATTCGTTGTCATACCAGGCCAGCACTTTGACCTGGGTGCCATCGATAACCAGGGTTGACGGCGCATCAACAATCGAAGAACGCGAATCGCCCCGGTAATCCATCGACACCAGCGGCCGTTCCTCGTAACCGAGAATACCCTTGAGCTCACCGTCGGCGGCTTTCCTGAATAAAGCGTTGACCTCATGCACCGTGGTTTCACGCTCGGCTTCGAAGACAAAGTCGGTGAGCGACGCATTCAACAAGGGCACACGCACCGCCAGACCGTTCAGCTTGCCGAGGAGTTCCGGAAAGATACTGGTAATGGCTTTGGCAGACCCGGTCGTGGTCGGAATCAAAGACTGTCCACAGGCGCGCGCCCGACGCAGGTCCCTGTGACCCTTGTCGACAATCGTCTGTGTATTGGTAATGTCATGAATGGTAGTCATAACTCCGTGCTGAATGCCCAATCCTTCGTGCATGACTTTAACCACCGGTGCCAGGCAGTTGGTGGTACAGGACGCAGCCGTCAGAATGCGGTGTTTTTCGGGTTCGTACTGATCATGGTTTATGCCGTAAACGACGTTCAAAGCGGGCTCGGGTACAGGCGCCGAAACCAGCACCTTCTTTATGCCCTGGTCAAAATATGGCTGCAGCGCGGACTCGCTCTTGAACTTGCCGGTACAGTCGATGAGAAGATCAATGCCCTTGCTGCCCCAATCCACATCGCCTGGCTGTTCGAGGCTTGAATAACCGATGTGCCTGCCATCGACTGTCAACCCTTCGGGATCCGCCTGTATCTCATGATCCCAGCGCCCTTGCACCGAATCGAACTCCAGCAAGTGCGCCATACAGTGTGCGTCGCCACTGATCTCGTTGACATGAACAATCTGAAACTCCGGCGCTCGCCAACCGGCGCGAAAACCAAGCCGGCCCATGCGTCCGAAGCCATTAATCCCGATGCGAATAGTCATTATTTTAAATATTCATTGGTCTGTTGCTGCTTTAACACCAGTTCGCTAAACCTTAATCGAACCTAACTCAGGAGTCTTTGATTAATTCGCGATATCATGGCATTCAGGTATTTCGATATCTGCAGGCTGAGCCGTGCGCGCAATGAATCAATAACTTGCATGTTCTTTCCGATGCGCACAGCGCGCTCTACAATGGTTCACTAAAATAGTTCAGAGCTTCCCTCAACAGGAAAACCAAACATCATGAGCATGAAGAAACAGATTATCGGACTGGCCGCCGCCCTGTCGGCTGCTGTCTCCGGTCCCGCCAGCGCACAGTCAGTGCGGGATTACATCAGTATCGTTGGTTCTTCCACAGTATACCCCTTTGCGACCGTGGTTGTGGAACAATTTGGCAAGTCCACGGGTTACAAAACGCCTACGGTGGAATCAACCGGTTCCGGTGGTGGCATGAAGCTGTTCTGCGCTGGTGTGGGTATTCAGTATCCCGACATCGTCAATGCCTCGCGCCGCATCAAAAAGTCCGAACTCGACACCTGCCGGAAAAACGGTGTCAAAGATGTTGTCGAGCTGAAAATCGGCTATGACGGCATCGCTATCGCCAACTCCAAAAAGGTGCGGCCCATGAACTTCACCCTCCGGGACATTTTCCTGGCACTCGCCAAAGAGGTGCCGGATCCCAAAGGTACAGAAGCGCTGGTAGCAAATCCCTATGCAAGCTGGAAAGATGTCAATCTGACACTGCCGGATCAGGCGATCGAAGTCCTGGGCCCCCCACCCACTTCCGGTACCCGCGACGCGTTCGCGGAACTGGCGATGGAAGGTGGCTGCAAGACCTTTGACTGGATCAAAGCCATGAAGAAAACAGACAAGAATCAATACAAGGCGATCTGTCACACAGTACGCGAGGACGGTGTCTACGTGGAAGCCGGTGAAAATGACAACCTGATCGTGCAGAAGCTGCATAGCAACCCCAAAGCCCTCGGCATCTTCGGCTTCAGTTTTCTGGATCAGAATCTGGACAAGATCCGGGGCTCCGCAATCGGAGATGTAAAACCGGAATTCGAAACCATCTCCGACGGCAGCTATCCCATTTCGCGTCCGCTCTACTTCTATGTCAAGGCAGCCCACGCCAGCGTGATTCCGGGGATCAGGGAATACCTGAGTGAATTCATCAGCGAAAGAGCCTCGGGCAATGAGGGATATCTCACTGACCGCGGCCTGATTCCCATGTCCGTAGGCGAGCGCAGGAAGTTTGCCGACGATGTAAAAAACATGACGGCCATGTCAATGTAACAGGCTCTGTCGATATAATACACCACAAGCCATGCCATCTATCCTTGTTCTGACACTTCTGATTTTAAGCTCCCTGGTCTACTACCTGGGCAGGCGCCGCGCCTTCAGGGTAGCACAGGGTGGCATTCGCGAACTGCATTCGCTGCCCGTCTACTACGGCCTGTACGCCGCCATATGGTGCGCCCTGCCGGCCTCGCTGATCATGATGATCTGGCTGGCATTCGAAAATTCTTTGATTACCCAGCTGGTGGTTGCCGGACTGCCCGACGAGCTTCGCGACATGGGTGCCGACCACCTAACCCTGGTGATCAACGACATCAAGAATCTGGTCAGCGGCAATATCGTTTCGCGCGAAGCGGACGCCACCCTGCAGGCCGCGGCTGAACACTATCGGAACCTGGTCAACATAAGCCATGCTGCCCTGGCAGTCGTGGCGCTGGCGTTTGCCATTATTGCCAGTGCGCTCACGCTGACCAGAATCAAAGCCGAACAACGCGCACGTAATGTGGTAGAAGCAGTCATTACCGGCCTGCTCATTGTCTGTTCCAGCGTTGCGATACTCACCACCATCGGCATCGTACTATCGGTGCTGTTCGAGTCCATTATCTTCTTTCGCTCGGTACCGGTCAGCGAATTTCTGTTCGGCCTGGAGTGGAGCCCGCAAACGGCCATCCGTGCCGGCCAGGTCGGATCCTCCGGTGCCTTTGGCGCAGTCCCCTTGTTTACAGGTACTCTGATCATCGCTTTCATTGCCATGGCAGTCGCCGTGCCGATAGGCCTGATGTCCGCTATTTACCTTTCCGAATATGCCGGACCCAGGCTCCGGGCCAGCGCCAAGCCCCTGCTGGAAATCCTCGCCGGCATACCGACAGTGGTATACGGCTTTTTTGCTGCACTGATCGTAGCGCCGCTTATCCGTGACAGCGGCAGTCTGCTGGGTCTGGATGTCGCCTCCGAGAGCGCGCTGGCCGCCGGCCTGGTAATGGGCATCATGATCATCCCGTTTGTCTCGTCCTTGTCCGATGATGTCATCAATGCCGTGCCCCAGTCGTTACGCGACGGCGCTTACGGCCTCGGTGCAACCCAGTCCGAGACCATCCGCAAGGTAATATTTCCGGCCGCGCTGCCCGGCATTGTCGGGGGTGTTCTGCTTGCCGTATCGCGCGCCATCGGTGAAACCATGATCGTTGTCATGGCCGCCGGGCTGGCGGCCAACCTTACCGCCAATCCGCTTGAAGCGGTGACAACCGTCACCGTGCAGATCGTGACATTGCTTACCGGCGACCAGGAATTCGACAGTCCGAAGACACTGGCGGCATTCGCACTGGGGCTGGTATTGTTTTTAATCACCCTTATTTTGAACATCATCGCCCTCGCCGTAGTACGCAAGTACCGGGAACAGTATGAATAGGCCGATCGCGACTCCGAAACAGGCCCCAGCTGCCTCCCGCAGACGCGCCATCAGTATCGTCAACGCCGGCATGAAGAAACGCCATGCCGCCGAACGCCGATTCCGCTGGTACGGCAGACTTGCCATTGCCGTCGGCCTGCTGTTCCTGGCCTTGCTTTTAGTCGGTATCATTGGCAATGGTTACAGCGCATTCGTGCAGAGCTTTGTCCGACTGGATGTGACTTTCGATGCCCGGTTACTCGACCCCGAGGGCAAGCGAAACGCCAGACAACTGGCCACCGCCGATTATGGCGGGCTGATCAAACAAACATTGCGTGAGGCGTTTCCCGAAGTCAGCGAGCGACATGACAAGCGCGCCCTCTATGCGCTGGTCAGTTCCGGCGCCGACTTTGCCCTGCGCGACCTGGTGCTGAACAAGCCTGGCTTGATCGGAACCACGCAATCCGTGTGGCTGCCTGCAGACGATGACGTCGATATGTTCATGAAAGGCCATGTCGACCGCGAAGCCCCGGAAACAGACCGGCGCATGAAAGACAGACAGATAACCTGGCTGGACCGCCTGCAATCTGAAGGCCGCATCGAAATGCGTTTCAACACCACCTTCTTCACCGCCGGAGACTCCAGGGAACCCGAACTGGCCGGCATACGAAGCGCCCTGATGGGCTCTTTGTTGACCTTGATGGTGACCCTGGCTCTGTCTTTCCCGATCGGTGTCGCAGCCGCCGTCTACCTGGAAGAATTCGCCCCCCGGAATCGCCTGACGGATATCATCGAAGTCAATATCAATAACCTGGCAGCCGTCCCTTCCATTGTGTTTGGCCTGCTCGGACTGGCGGTATTTATCAATTTCTTCGGCATTCCGCGATCCGCGCCGCTGGTCGGCGGTCTGGTATTGACACTCATGACGCTGCCGACCATCATTATTGCCAGCCGCGCTGCGCTTACGTCAGTGCCTCCATCCATCCGCGAGGCAGCGCTCGGAATCGGCGCATCACCGATGCAAACGATTCTTTATCACGTCCTGCCGCTTGCCATGCCGGGTATGCTCACCGGCACCATTATCGGCATGGCGCGGGCATTGGGCGAATCCGCACCGCTGCTGCTGATCGGTATGGTTGCGTTCATTGTCGATGTACCAAGCGGTATCCTCGACCCGTCCACCGTGCTGCCGGTGCAGATCTTTCTTTGGGCAGACAGTCCGGAGCGGGCATTCGTCGAACGCACCTCGGCAGCGATCATGGTGCTGCTGGCCTTCCTTATTGTCATGAATGCCCTCGCTGTCTTATTGCGCAAACGCTTTGAACGGCGCGGGTAAGTCAGCGCAGCAGCACACAGAGTTGAATTATCCAGTGGACTTACAATGGGAAACGTAGACAGACCGACGCCAAACCCCGAAACGCAGGTCACACAGCTTACAGATGCTGTCGGCACAGCACACAGTGCGGCAATTGCGCGGGATAATCGCGAAACCATTGGTTCGATCCGGCTCGATGAGCCGCGGATACGCTGCACAGATGTCAATGTCTATTACAGTGGCGAACGCGCCATTAACAACGTCAGTCTGGATATCGGCAACAATGAGGTCATCGCCCTGATTGGTCCTTCGGGCTGCGGCAAAAGTACCTTCTTACGCTGCCTGAACCGCATGAACGACACTATTGCCGGCTGCGAAGTCACCGGTGAGATCATGATGGATGGTAATGACATCAATGGCAAAGATATCGATGTCGTGCCGCTGCGTGCCCAGGTGGGCATGGTGTTCCAGAAACCCAACCCGTTCCCCAAATCCATCTGGGAGAATATCGCCTTCGGTCCACGTATTCATGGTCTGGCCCAGAGCAAGGCCGAACTCGACGATATTGTGGAATCCAGCCTGCAGAAAGCCGCCCTCTGGGACGAAGTAAAGGATCGCCTCGACCAACCCGGCACCAGTCTTTCCGGCGGCCAGCAACAACGCCTGTGTATTGCCCGCAGCATTGCGGTCAACCCGGAAATCATTCTCATGGACGAGCCTTGTTCCGCTCTGGATCCGATCGCTACCGCCAGGGTCGAGGACCTGATCGACGAAATGCGCGAACACTACACGATCTGTATTGTGACCCATTCCATGCAGCAGGCGGCCCGGGTTTCCCAGCGTATCGCATACTTTCACCTGGGCGACCTGATCGAAATTGGAGAAACCGATGAAGTCTTTACCAGACCGAAGCACCAGTTAACGGAAGATTATATTACCGGCCGCTTCGGCTGAGCCCGTCTCCGTTTTGCAGCCCACGGAATACAACGCCGACTGACCCGTGACATTCATGCCTCACCGGACAGCACTTCATCAACCGGCGGTGCCGGCGCATAGCGACTTTATGCTCCGGCCAACTGATTGGCGCGCGGGGATTAACCGCGCTTTGC